>Ga0326728_10023887_pt1 | contig 11139 bp, 13 predicted proteins | sample MB3enrmetagenome_FD_207602 | JGI IMG/M metagenome (GOLD analysis project Ga0326728, IMG submission 207602) | Lab enriched peat soil microbial communities from McLean, Ithaca, NY, United States - MB31MN | ecosystem: Environmental > Terrestrial > Soil > Wetlands > Peat | place: USA: New York... | reverse complement strand
CGGAACTTATCCGCGATGCTGGCCGCCAGGAACGCCGCACCCAGCGCGCGATAGAAGCCCTTCGACCGGTGAAACGCCACCAGCCCGGCGAACCCCCCGCCGGCGTACACCAGGTAAAAGACCACTTCCGACAGCCCCTCGTGGGTCAAGCGGAGAGCGCCAGGATGACGGGCCGCAACCAGCGCGGCGCGGCCGCGGGCGGCTTCTTCGCAATCGGCGCCGGGCGGGCGCGCGCCTTACTGCTTCAGCGTGCGCAGAAAGGCCACGATGTCGCCGGCCTGTTTTTCCGTGACTCCGGCGACCGGCTTCATCTTCCCCTGGCCCGAGAGGATGACCTTCTTCAACTCCGCATCCGACTTGGCCTGGACCTCTTTCGAGGCCAGTGGCGGCATGGTGACATTGAACATTTTGGCGATGGCGGCCTTGCCCTCGCCGTTGGCCCCGTGGCAGGCTTGACACTTGGCCGTAAACAGTTCTTTCCCCTCCGGAGCGCCTGCATAGAGCAGGCCGGCGGAGACGATCCATGAGAGAGTTGCAATGACGATTGTTTTCATAAAGGTCCTTGTTGTGGGCCGCGTACTTCGCGGCTTCCGTTAGTTTCGATGCGCCGGATCAGGAAGCGGATGGCCAGAATCGCGATGCCAATCAACAGCACCGACACGGCCAGGCCCCAGCGGCGATAATTCCTTTCGCGCAGCGCCGCTTGGCCGGCTTCCAGCGTTTCCTTGGCAATGGCCATACCCGCGTCGATGGGTTTGCGCATCTCGTCGGGCTCCATGGCGTGCAGGGCCAGACGAGCTTTCACCAGGTTCTCGCGGCCGCCGGTCAGGCCCATCTGCGCTTCGGAGACTTCCATCCCGGACTCCTCGGCGCGCGTCAGCACGGTGTCGGATTGTTTCAGCGCCCGGTCCAGCCCGTCGATCCACGCGGCCATCTGCGCGGCGGTGTTGGCCGGAGCGGTGCCCGCGTCGTGGCACTCGGAACAGACCGCATGCGGGCCAACCAGCATGGCGGTGGAGGGTTGATGGATTCCATGATTGGAATGGCACACGATGCACCCCCCGCCCCCGCCGGCGCCCGAGAAAATCGCCTCGTGAACGCTTTTGTCGTACAACTCTTCGAACGCCACGTGGCACGTTCCGCACACCGCCGCCACCGATTCCACCTCCGGCGGCTTGGCGCCATGGTTGCCGTGGCACGATGCGCAGGTCGGCGCGGAGAGGTCGCCTCGCTTGGTCAGCGCGTCCCAATGCACGCTGGTGCGGTACTCTGCAAACTGGTTGGTGGGAATTTTGTAGGGGGCCATCTTCTGCTGGTCGGAGTGGCAGCGCGAGCAGGTTTCGGGGACATTCAGCGGATAAACCGGGGACATGCTGTCCTTCACCGCCCGGATGTCGTGGACGCTGTGGCAGTCGATGCAGGTGGCCACGTTGGTATCGCCGGCCGCCAGGCGCTTGCCGTGGACGCTGGTCTGGTACAGCTCGTATTGATCGACGCGTTCTCGCGGCGCGAACTTGCGCATGAAGTCGGGATTGCTGTGGCAGCTCGCGCAGAATTTCGGAATAGCGGCGCGCGCCGGCTTGCCTTTGAAGCCCTTGGCCTTGCTCATGGCGACGCTGGGATCGTCGCTCGTGCGGTCGCCGCCGTGGCAATCCGCGCAACTCAGGCCGTGGGCGATATGGACGTCGTTCTTGATGAGCGTGGAGGGACCCTTGGTGCCTTCCTCCATGGCGGAGTGGCAGGTCATGCAAGAGTCCGCCGCGGACCCGGAAGGTACCCCTCCGCTGAGACTCCAATAGAGAAAGAAGACGATGGCAGGCGCTCTCATTTGACGTAACCCAGAATCGTGAAGGTGGCGAGGTAACAGATGAGGAAGACACCCGCGGCCGTGACCAGCCGGGCGCGGTGCTCGCCGTTGCGGCCGGCGGCCCAGAACGGCAGCGCTACCCATCCGGCGGCCAGCAGCCCGAATCCCAGCAGGCCCAGCAGCTCGCCTTCGAAGAACCATACGTGGCTGGGGATGAGCTTCAGAGTGTAGAACTCCGCCAGGAAATACCATTCCGGCCGGATGCCCGCCGGGGCCGAGGCGAACGGATCGGCCTTCTGCCCGAGCTCCCAGGGAAAGATGGCGGCCAGCGTCCCCAGAACCGCCAGCACACCGTACCAGATCACCAGCTCGCGGAGGAAGAAGTTGGGGAAGAACTTCATGTGCGCCAGCCGGGAAGCGGAAACGCCGCTGGGTGTGCTCATGCCGTGGAACTGGACCAGCAGCAGATGCAGGCCGACCAGCCCAAACGTAATCAGCGGCAGGATCATGACGTGGAACGCGAAGAAGCGGGTGAGCGTGGCGGCGCCGACGTCATCGCCGCCGCGCAGGAACCGGGCCATGGGCGGACCGGCTACCGGGACGCTCGAGGCCATGTCGGTCCCCACCTTGGTGGCGAAATACGAAATCTGGTTCCACGGCAGCAGGTACCCGCTGAATCCGAAACCGAGCATCAGGCCCAGCAGCGCGATGCCGCTCAGCCAGGTCAGCTCGCGCGGGCGCCGGTAAGCATGCGTGAAGACCACGCTGAACATGTGTACGAAGGCCGCCAGGATCAGCAGGTTGGCCGACCAGCTATGGATCGACCGGATCAGCCACCCGAACTCCACGCGGGTCATGATGAAGCGCACGCTGTCGAAGGCTTCGGCGACGGTGGGCCGGTAGTAGAGCAGCAGCAGAACCCCGGTGATCACCTGGATTCCCAACAGGAACAGGGTGATGCCGCCGAAGTAGTACCAGGCCGTGCCGGCGTGCAGCGGCACCACCTTGTGGTCCGCCAGATCGCGGACCATGCGCCAGCCGGTCCGCTCATCCAGCCAGTCGAGCGTTTTGTTTTTCGGTTCGGTCGCAGGCAAGTTGGTTCTCTCCCTCAGGCCCGGCGCGAAATGAAAACCTCGTCGCCGCGGATCTGCACAACCAGCTCCTCGAGCGGCCTGGGCGGAGGTCCGGATATTACCTGGCCGTTCAAGTTATAGGTGCCGTTATGACAGGCGCACCAGATGTCCCGGCGCGCTTCGCGGTATTGGACGGTGCAGTTCAAATGCGTGCACACGGCGGAGAACGCCTTCCACTCGGTGTCGCTAATGTGCACCAGCAGGGCGGGCTTGCTTCCGAACCTCACGATTTTGCCCGAATTGGGCTTGAGGTCCTGCACTTTGCCCGCGTCCACTTCATTTACGGAGGCTTCCGCAACCGCCGGCGGGTTCACAAAGCGAGTCACGGGATAGAAGAACGAGGCGAGCGAAGCGGCGACTCCGCCTCCCAGCAGCCACGAGACTACCGTGCGCCGGTCCTGGCCGGAATCCGGGCGAGTTTCCATCCAATCCTCTCTTCTCCAGCGGCGTCCCGCCGTGAAGTTATCGTAACAACATTCGGGGGGCTGCGGTGGTGGCTGAGATTGGGTCCAGCAGGGCCGGGCATGTCCCATAAGCGCTAAGATAATAGTTGCTTTTTATGCGCCTTTGGTCTAAACTCAGACCCTGCTTGGCGCTCAAGATGAAAACTGGCAAGTACTTGCCACGCTGCTGCCCAAAGGCTGGCAGGGCGACGCTTTTCGTTCGGGTGCGGTAGGGCGTTTGCGCGGCTTCGCCAGCGTTTCGGATTTGCTGCGTACCTTGCTGTTGCACGTCGGCAACGGTTATTCCTTGCGGGAAACGGCAACCCGAGCCAAAGCCGCCGGACTAGCTTCGGTGTCGGATGTGGCGATCTTAGATCGCCTGCGAACGGCAGGTCCCTGGTGGCGTCGGATGTGTGCGCGCCTGCTAGCGGAGAACGGAATGCACGTGCCGGAACAAACTGGCGGCCGGGTGTTCCGCGCCGCCGATGGCGCTGTGGGCGGACTGCCGGAGGCGGGGCAATGCGGCGAATGGGAAGTGCATGTGCGCGCCGGAACCAGCGTTGGTCGGTTGCGGCTGTGTGGCATTCGCAAAAGCGAATACGGCATCCAACGCGCGCTGGCGCAACTGCTCCGCCAAGCCGGCAAGCAGGGCCACACGCCGAAACCGGAGACGCTGGAATATGCCAAGTATGTCCTGGTCGTGAGCAACCTGCCCAGCGCGGAATTCAGCGCCCAGGAAGTCTTGGAGTGGTACCGGCTCCGCTGGCAGATCGAACTGGTTTTCAAACGTCTCAAGTCGCTCGCCGGGTTGGGCCACTTGGCCAAACACGACGAGCCAAGTGTGCGCAGTTGGCTGTACGGCAAACTGCTGGTGGGACTACTTACCCAGAAACTCATCCGCACCGGCCGCGATATTTCCCCCTGGGGATACTCGTTCCCTACGCCATCAGATCCCCCGCCGGTGGCGGGAGTTCAGTTTGGCGCTGCATCCACTGCGCCAAGCTATCGATCCACCGCTGGCGCTGGCGGCGACGATGGCGAACTGGAACACGCTGGCCGTCGATCTCGCTGAATCGAGCCGCAAGCGCGTACCCCCAAGTGCCCGCGTTCTTCGCGCGGTAGCGCAGTCAAATTGGCATAAATCGGATAAATTATCTTAGCGCTTATGGGGCAGGCCCGGCCCGAAGCTCCGTGGAACTAATCAGACGGTAGCGGTACCGGTTCCGAAAAGTGGGCCCCAAAAATTAATGGCCCCGAGCTGGGTATCTCGGGGCCTGCACTCAGAGAGTTGGCGGTGGGAGGGGACTCACCGCCAGGGATGCTGTCTGTGTTGCATTAATACTAGCAGTTTAAGATCTGCTTGTCTAGTGATTTCTCAAACTTTTTTTAAGGGGGGATTTCGGTACCCTATTTTGTGGGGATCTCATGCAGTACCGGTAGCCCGTCCACGTCTGTGTCTGTTTTGCGGAAAAAAGTAAAAGGCCCCGAGTTGGGTATCTCGGGGCCTGCACTCAGAGGGGTCGGCGGTGGGAGGGGACTCACCGCCAAGGATGCTGTCTGTATTGTTTTCATACTAGCAATTTCGGGCCTTGTTGTCCAGTATTTTTTTCAAGGTTTTCCGCCGTTCGGTTTGTGCCGTGGATGCAGTCGCCCGCGGCCGGAGCGCCGCTTCCTTCCGGAGCCCGGATAGCGCCGCCGGACTAACTAAAGACATCTTGAGCGAAGCGCCGGTCCATTGTAGTTTTGCGGGAGGAAGGTGGTGCGTGGTGACCGAGACTCGCGAGGAACAAACCGTCGGCAATGGACAGCGGGAGAGGCGCAAGAAACGGCGCTTCGAGATCGCTCAAGAATTGCGCTACAAGATGCTCTATGGCCAGCGCATCGCCGAGACCGGCTCGGGGAAAACCCTGAACATATCGAGTGGCGGAGTGTGGTTCACTACCGAGAACATGCTCACCGTCGGCATGCCGATCGAAGTGTCGATGGGCTGGCCGGTTCTGCTCAACGATTCTTGCGCTATGAAGCTCATGATCTACGGCTGTGTCGTACGGAGTAATGAAAAGGGGGCGGCCGTGACGATCGAGCGGTACGAATTTCGCACCCAGGGTTCGCGGGCCTTCCACCAGCCGGTAATACCGGCGGCGGCGGAGTGCCGCCTGCCAGGTTAAAGCCGCAGCACTCTCGCCGGCAGCGTGACCAGCGCCCACACCAGCGAGAGCACGCCGCCCACCGCAATCCCCACCAGGCGGAACGGCAGCAACAGCAGCCAAACCAGGGGGTACAGCACCAGCGCTATCAGGGCCACGGGCCAGCACAGCACCAGTAGAATGCACCACAGGAGAAACTTCAGCACGGCAAACCTCCATCCATAGTAGCGCCGGCGGTCGTGCCGCCGGTGTGTTGCAGTTCGAATAACCCCACCGGCGGCAAAGGGGGTGCCCGCTGGGCCCGGCGCTACCTAATACGCACACAGCCAGATAATTGTTCGAGTCTGCTACGATGAAAATTCTCATCCGATGTTGCGCTTTGAGACCGCCGGAGAGTCCCATGGCGAGTGCCTCGTGGCGACGCTCGCAGGGCTTCCCGCCGGCATACCCATATCGTTGAGCGCCGTCAACCACGAGCTGTGGCGCCGCCAGCAGGGCTACGGCCGCGGTGGCCGCATGAAAATCGAGGAAGACCGCGCCCAGATCGTGGCGGGCGTCCGCCATTCCCGCACCATCGGCTCTCCGGTGGCCATCCTGATCGCCAATCGGGACTGGCAAAACTGGACCGAGGCGCTTCCCGTGGAAGCGACCGGGGGCGCCGGGGACCAGCGCAAGCCGGTGACCCGGCCGCGGCCCGGCCATGCCGACCTGGCGGGCGCCATCAAGTACGATTTCGACGACGCGCGCTACGTTCTGGAGCGCGCCAGCGCCCGCGAAACGGCGGCGCGCGTCGCCGTGGGCGCGCTGGCCAAGGCGCTGCTGGGGGAATTCGGCATCCAGGTGTTGAGCCACGTCGTCGCCGTCGGCCCGGTTCGGCTCCAGCGCGCGACCTCGTGGGAGGAAATTGTCGCTCTCAGCCGCCAGCCGGAAGTCCTGCTCGGTTGCGTGGACGCGGAAACCGAAGTCCGCATGAAAGCCGTGGTCGATGAGGCGTACCGCACCGGCGATACCGTCGGCGGCGTTTTCGAGGTGGTGGCGCGCGGCGTCCCCGTGGGGCTGGGATCGCATGTGACGTGGGATTCGCGCCTGGATGGCCGTCTGGCGCAGGCCATCGTCTCCATTCAGGCCGTGAAGGGAGTCGAAATCGGCTGCGCGGCGGAGGGCGCGGCCAGCTTCGGATCGAAGGTGCAGGACACCATCCACTACGATCGCGAGGCGCGCCGCTTTACGCGCGGCGCCAATCGCGCGGGAGGCCTCGAAGGCGGCATCGCCAACGGCCAGGACATCGTGGCACGCGGGCTGCTCAAGCCCATTTCCACGCTGCGGCGGCCGCTCGAATCCGTCGACCTGGCTACCCGCGAACCGGCGCTCGCAGCCTATGAGCGCTCCGACGTGTGCGTGGTGCCGGCCGCCGGCGTCATCGGGGAGGCCATGGTGGCGATGGTGCTGGCCCAGGCGTTCCTCGAAAAGTTCGGCGGCGACTCGCTGGGTGAAACACGGCGGAATTTCGAAGGTTACCTCGAGCAGGTGAGGAGTTTTTGAGTCTTATGGTTTACCCAATTGTGAAGTTCGGCAATCCCGTATTGGAGCGCGAGGCCGAGGACGTTACCGAGTTCGACACCCCGGAACTGCACAAGTTCATCGAGGACATGTTCGAATCGATGTATGCCGCCAAAGGCGTTGGGCTGGCCGCGCCGCAGATCGGCTTCTCCAGGAAGATCTCCGTTATCGACGTCTCCAATGGCGAGAATCCGGCCGACAAACTCGTCTTGATCAATCCCCGGATCGTTCGCGTCGAAGGCAAGCAGGAGGGCGAGGAGGGCTGCCTCAGCATCCCGGGATTTCGCGAGCAGGTGCGGCGGGCCAAGCGTGTCACGGTGCGCGCCAGGGACGCCCGCGGCGAGGAGTTTGAAAGAACCGGCGAAGACGTGCTGGCGCGCGCGTTCCTGCATGAAACCGACCACCTCAATGGCCGCCTCTACATCACCCATATCAGCGCGCTGAAGCGCGACCTGATGAAGCGCAAGATCAAGAAACTCCATCGCGCCGGGGACTGGGGCTGAGACGCGGGATGCGCCTGGTCTTTTTGGGAACTCCAGCCTTCGCCGTCCCCACGCTCCAGCGCGTAGTGGAGGCCGGGCACCAGGTGCTGGCGGTGGTGACCCAGCCCGACCGGCCCCGCGGCCGCGGACAGCACCCCTCTCCGCCGCCCGTGAAGGAAGCCGCCGCGCGCCTGGGCCTCGCCGTCCGCCAACCGGAGCGCGTGAAGCTGCCGGAAGCCGTCGAATTCCTGCGCGCGCTCCAGCCGGAGGCCATGGTGGTGGTGGGTTACGGCCAGATCATTCCTCAGACGGTGATCGACCTGGCGCCGCTCGGAATCGTCAACGTACACGCGTCGCTATTGCCCAAGTACCGCGGGGCTGGACCCATTCAATGGGCCATCCTCAACGGCGAATCGCGCACGGGCGTCACCACTATGCGCATCGACGCGGGCCTCGATACCGGCGACATGCTCCTCAAGAGCTGGACGGAGATCGGGCCGGAGGAGAGCGCCGTGGAACTCGGGGCACGCCTGGCCGCGATGGGCGCGGATCTGCTCGTGGAAACCCTCGCCGGTCTCGTGGCGGGCACGATCGTTCCGGAAAAACAGGACTCGTCGCAGGCCACCTACGCGCGCCTGCTGAAGAAAGAAGACGGCGTGGTGGATTGGAGCCTGCCCGCCCAGGCGATCCACAATCGCGTGCGCGGATTGCAGCCCTGGCCCGGCGCATACACCACTTTTCGCGGCCAGACTCTGCATATCTGGAAATCGCGCCCGGTCCCCCGGCCCCCGGTTCTCGGCCCCGGCCGCATCTCATCCGTCAAGCCGCTAATCGTAAGCTGCGGCTCCGGCGCCCTCGAACTTCTCGAGGTTCAGCTCGAAGGCCGCAAACGCATCTCCGCCGCCGATTTTGCCAACGGCCAGCGTTTGGCCGAAAATGAGGATATAGGAGGGTTGCACCTTTGAATTCGCCGCTCGGATACGCCTACGCCGCCACCTACGCCGGCATCCGCCAGGTGAAGAAGGACGACTTGGCCTTGATTGTCACGGGGCTCCCTGCCAGCGCCGCCGCCGTGTTTACCCAGAACCGCGTCCAGGCCGCTCCGGTGAAGCTCTGCCGGCGTCATTTGAAGCTGTCGGGCGGCCTAGTGGGAGCCATCCTGGTGAATGCCGGCAACGCCAACTGCGCCACCCGCACCGGCGACGCGGTGGCGCTCGCCACCTCCAAGGCAGCCGCGAAACTTCTCAAGCTGCCGGTCTCGCAGGTCCTGCCGGCCTCCACCGGCGTAATCGGGGTGGAACTCGATCCGCGGAAAATCATCGACGCCCTGCCGAGGCTCGTCGGCGGCCTGGGCACCGATCGCTTCGACGCCGCCGCCCGCGCCATCATGACCACCGACCGCGTGCCCAAGACCGCATTCGCCAAAACCAGCCTGCGCCGCGGTGTGGTGCGCACCGCCGGCATGACCAAAGGCTCCGGCATGATCCAGCCGCGCATGGCCACCACCCTGGGGTTCGTCATGACCGACGCGTCCATCCCACCGGCCCGACTGCGCGCCATGCTGAAGCGCGGCGTCGAACGCAGCTACAACCGCCTTTCGGTGGATGGCGACACTTCCACCAACGACACGCTGGTGCTGCTGGCCAACGGCGCTTCCGGCGTGCGCCCGGACCCCCGCGAGCTTCCCCAAGTGGAAGAGGGGATCGCACGCGTGATGGAGTCGCTGGCGCAGGCCATCGCGCGCGACGGCGAGGGCGCGCGCAAGTTCATCACCATCGTGGTTTCCGGAGCCTCCAATAACGATGGCGCGGTGCGGATGGCGCGCGCCATCGCCAATTCGCCCCTGGTGAAAACGGCGGTGGCGGGCTCCGATCCCAACTGGGGGCGCATCCTCTCCGCCGCGGGCAATGCCGGAGTGGTCTTCGATCCTTCCAGGACCGACGTCTACCTGCAAGGCGTAATGGTGTGCCGCGGAGGCCTGGCCGCGCCATTTTCCGAGCCCGAGTTGAAGCGCAAGCTGGACGCCCCCGAGTGCGAAATCCGGGTGACGGTCCGCGGCAAGGGCAAGGGCACGGCGCGCTTCTGGACGTGCGACCTGACCGAGGGCTACATCCAAATCAATGCCAGTTACAGGACTTGAAATGACGCGCCGCGCTCTGCTGCTGGTTCCCCTCGCGACCCGCCTCCGGGCCGATTCCGCGCAGCAGGTTTGGGACCTCTTTACCTCCATGGCCTCGGCGCTGAGCGAGGCCAATGCCATCGCATTTATGAACGCTTTCGATCCCGCCATGCCGGGATACGAGGCGCTCCGCGCCAGCGTTACGGCCCTTCTGCGCGCGGCCGAAGTGCAGTCGTCGATCGAGTTGGTGGAGGAACAGGGGGATGATCGCAGCCGCGCCGTGGAGTTGGATTGGCTGGTTCATATTGTGGATCGGCAGGATGGCGCGGTGGCGGAGCGGCGCCAGCAGCGCGTGAAGTGCCGCGTCGAGAAGCCCGGCAAGAAGTGGCGCATCGCCTCGTTCGAGCCGCTCCAGTTCTTCGCCCCTCCGCGGATGTAGCCAACCGCTCCCTTAGAACCTGTGAAAAATTGTCGTCGCGCGATTACAAAGTTCTTTTCGAGGAACTGATCCCCGCCGATCATAAGGCGCGAGCCATCTGGGACTTGGTCGGACGTATGGACCTGAGCCGGTTTACCGAGTCGTTGCGCACCACCGCCGGTTGCGCGGGGCGGCCGGCCTGGGACCCGCGGTTGATGGTCAGCTTGTGGATCTATGCCTACAGCGAAGGGATCAGTTCGGCGCGGGAGATCGAGCGGCTGATGGAGTGGGAGCCGGGGATGCAGTGCCTGGGAGGGTGGCAGGCGGTCAACCACCACAGCCTGTCGGATTCCCGGATCGAGCATCGGGCTGCTTTGGACGAACTGTTTGCGCAGTTGTTGGCGCTGCTGGCGCAAGCGGGCTTGGTGGACTTAAAACAAGTGATGCACGACGGGACCAAGATCCGGGCGGTCACGGGAGCGGATACCTTCCGGCGGGAGAAGACCCTACGGGAGCGCTTAGAGGAAGCCCGGCAGGCAGTGGCACTGCATAGCCCATGAGTTGGGTCGAACCGGAGGCCAGATAACGACAATAATCGAGTTGCGGGGTCGTGGAACTGCTCCATCGTTCCCCTTAGACTCTGGCGGACAATATTTCACACGATCATACGTTCGCGGATGTGCTTTCCCAGCCGCGACCTTCACGGAGCGATTTCCGACAGTCTCTTATTGGGTGGAGACCTCGCGCACCAGCGCGGAAGCAGCGTCTTTCTGCTCGATGGGAATCTGGAATTTCACAGTGGCGTTGGGCGCCAGGTTGTCCACCTGGGCGCTCACCGCTCCCAGATGCGAGCCCATGATATCGGTCAGGTTGAGGATAATCGTGGTCGTGTGAATCAGGCGGCTGGTGTTGTTCTTGACAGTGCCGACCACTTTCATGCCATCCTCACTTTCGACATGCGCATCCAACACCTGCACGTCCCGGTCGACCTGGATCTTGATGGTCTTGTCCGCATTCGGAAAGAGCTTCG
>Ga0326728_10023884_pt1 | contig 11140 bp, 6 predicted proteins | sample MB3enrmetagenome_FD_207602 | JGI IMG/M metagenome (GOLD analysis project Ga0326728, IMG submission 207602) | Lab enriched peat soil microbial communities from McLean, Ithaca, NY, United States - MB31MN | ecosystem: Environmental > Terrestrial > Soil > Wetlands > Peat | place: USA: New York... | reverse complement strand
GCCATATGCGTTCCAGCTGGTGGTGCGGCCATCGTCTCCAAATATATCAGGTTCGCCAAAAGGCTCCTCGGAGACCCGGCGCTCGCGGAGAGCATCATGCTCTTGTAAACAGGGGTAGGCAGCAGACCGTCAAATCCCCCTCAATTTCCGATTGCACAGGGAGAAAGAGGCGGTGTGACGGCGTGAGTGGCTGCAAACAGCCCCGCAGGTTCAACCGGTGGAGGCGAATTTACCCGCGAGATCGCTATCCACCACGTAGATGCAGATCTCCCTCGCCCCTTTGGCGGAATAGCGGTACTTCTCCTGAAGGTTTTTCATGAGGAAGGTCACTTCCTCCCTGATCCGTTTGTCATAGGTCCTGAAGGTCTCGGTGCCGAAGTCCTTTATGGCACGACGGAAATTGTCGTTCTTCTGGAAGGGATCCATGACCTTTTCCTTCAGGTTGTGGACGTACCGCTCCAAGAGCGATTTGTAGACGGTCGTGCCGGTGAGAGGTAGCCCTTCGACCATGATCTCCTGGGTGAGGGTTTTTGAAGCGTACTGGTGCTGTGTCTCCTTTCTGAAGGAGCGTGCCGCGGCAGGATCCACGCCCTTTCCGAGGATCTGTCGTTCCATGCCCAAGAAGAACTCCTCGGAGATCTCTACCGTCTCCCCCGTATAGATAGACCGTTCCACCCGCCCGGGATCAAAATTGGTGGCGTAGAGGTAGTTCTGAATGTCCCAAGAGACCCTTTCTTCGTTGAAATAGTAGAGACATTCCTTCACCTCCTGCAGTACTGTGTAATTGTAGGAGTTGAGGAGGGATTCAAGGAACCCCTCGGGGACTGAGCTCACGAGATCTTTTCGCTTTGTCCCGAAATAGTCGCAGACCAGCGGCATGCTTACGAGGGAGCCGTTCTTGCCGTAAACGCTGTAGAATTCTCCGAATATTCTGTTCGAGTCCCTGCCGGAGAAGCCCCTGTCTCCTTCCGTCTCCGATTCGGCGATGATGGCCCGCCTCCGCTTGGAGGTGAACTGTTTTAGGTCTTCCTGCTGGAGCCACAGGGGTATGTGGCCGGCGTAAATATCCATCTTCAGGAGTTGGAGGTTCCTGTCGCAAAAGGGGCGGTATTTCTCCGGGTCCGTGATCCAGTCGCGGGATGCCTCCGACTCTTCCTTGAGTCGCGACGCGATGATGACCTTCGCAAAGCCCTCTAGTACCCTTGGGAGAAACCTCTTTTCGATCTGATCACCGAAAACGTTCTTGTAGATCTTGACCTCGGTATTGTAGTCGAGCACGTAGGGTATCTTGATGCAAGTGATGCGATCCGTGAAAGAGTGGGCGTCCCCCATATTCTCCCGGTCTTCGGGGTTTGTCAGGGCAAGGAAGAGGGAGTTGACGTTCTCTTCGATCTCTTCCACCTTGTGGACTCCCTCGCTGATGATGCCGTGGAGGTTAGCGAAGCGCTCCTTGTTGTGGGCCTTGATGTCCATGAGTGCGTAAATGCCGTTGTTCGTGTTGGCATAACGGGAGAACAAGTATTTCACCCTGTTGCTGTCGCGAAGGAGACCATTCACCTGGCTCTGGAGTAGTTCGTTTGTGAGGACCGTCGATTTCGAGCTTCGGTCGCCGGGGTTGAAGACGCTGATGCCTTGACCGAGACGCCGGCAGAGGTCGTACCTTCGGGCGTAGACCATCTCAAAGACCCTGGCCGAGGCCCCGAGGAGGTCGAGGAGCGTCTGATAGAGGGAGAGACAGATCGTGCATGGATTGTCCCTGAAAACCCATTCATACTGCTTATGGGAAAAGAGCTTCTTCTTGAATCCCTCATCAATGATGAGCTTGTCGAAAATCTCTCTCCTGTATTCCCTGGGGAGAATGAGGAGGGGATGGTCGTGACTCGGACAAGAAACCTCGAGGTAATCCTTGTTTGGCAAGGCGACGGCGCCTTCACGCTGCTGTCCTCTCCCCGGCAAGAGCGACGTCCCCTCGAGACCCATGATCTGGCTCAGGATCGTATGAGCTTCCCCGTCGGCGGTGGCGCCGAGTGCCTTTTTGTCGAGGCGCCAGACGATCTCGAAGGCCCTGCCTTCAGGGGTTCCCGAGTATTGTTCAAATTTCATGAGAAGGTTATTGAGAAAGGTACTCTTGCCGGACCCGTGGGGCCCCTCGAAGATGTATATTCTGTTCTGCTGCGCCCCGTGTCGGAAAGAGGCAAAGTGACCGATGAGCCGGTTCGCGAAAAGCCGGTCTGCGAAAAAGGGGTGATCCGTCCCCTCAACAAAGAGCTTGCCGCAGTCATAGGAGACGTAGCGGATCGACTCGGGGTCGTCGGGGTATTCATCAACCCCCTCGCCTGCGAAGGCGATTACCATGTCGCAGATCCTCTGGAACACGTTTCGGAAGACGAGATCGGGATGGTTTGCCGCAAACTCGGTGAATTCCGTGAGTCTCATGGGGGAGCGTTGTTCCTGCTCGCTAATCCTCGTGCTCAGGTCCGTAAAGACCTCTTCCACTCCAATCATGGCGTCTCCCACTCACAAGAAGGTCTTGGCGAGTTTTCGCTTGTCCATGGTGTAGACTACCCGGCGCGTGCCGTACCTTGTCTCGCTCCCGTCCTCGCCTTGTCCGGTCCCATGACCGACCGAGTCTTCCCCCGTGGTCGATCCGGGCACAAGCTCGGTGGTCTCCAGCTTTACCTGCCCACCCCAGAGGTACTCGACACCCATCAGCGTGTTGGAGATGAATTCCTGTACGAGGGGTTTCTGCTCAAACCGGTGATCGAGGTAGAGGACCCCGTCCTTCGATTTCTCGTCACTGATGGTTACGCAAGGCGGGTGGTACAGGGAGTCGAGAAGCATCTCACGGTAGTCGGTAGCCTTCCGGCTCTTGATGTAGTATTCCCAGACGCCCTTTTGCACATTCGGCCGCTTTCCCGCCACGAAAATCTTGTGGAGGTCCAGAAAGTCCTGGTCGATGAAGGTATTGATGAAGAGAAAGTCGTTGAGATCTTCCCGCACCTTGAAGAGCGCACCAATGCCCGCATCCGTCTTTCGGTCGAAGTCATCCCTCTCTTTCCTGCCCGTGAGTCGCTGGAAATCGTAGGAGAACCTTCCCTTGGCCGCCGTCTCCTCGATGTAGGCGAAGAGGCGCATGCCAAGGGCATAGGGATTGAGTCCGACCCGCGGAAGGGACGTCACCTTGGCGTTGACGCAGGCATAGGTGACCTCGTTGCCCTTGATCCTGTCGTCCTTCAAGAAGAGCCTGTCGTGCCAATAGCTCGCCCATCCCTCGTTCATGATCTTGGTCCGTATCTGAGGCTGGAAATAGAGCGAGGTCTTCCGCACAATTTCCATGACCGTGATCATCCACCGATTCTCGTCCTTTTGGAGGAGAGGCGAATGAGCTTCGAGGAACCCTATGATATCCCTCGGCGCCTGCCTCTCTTTAGTATTCCGGTGTTTCACGAAGAATGCCTCGAACTCGGGGTACTTCGCGGCGACTGAGGAGAAGAAGACCGATTCCGCTATGGTCCCGTATTGGGAGATGGTCTCGTTGTACCGGTCGAGTTCCTTGAGATACTCCGTGAGGCCCGCCTTTTTCACGGATTGGAGGAAGACGTCGAAGTAGTAGTCGAGTTTTTTCGAGGCATCCGTACCCTCAGACCCGTCTGTTTCGGAGAGAAGACCGTAGTAATCCACGAGATTGTCTATCCCTCTGGCAAACTCGATGACGTAGTCGACCCATCGGCCCTTTTCGGAGCGAAGCATGGCGATGGCCCGCTTGTCCGACAGGGCTTGGCCCGCAAAATCCTCGTACCACGTGTGCCTGTAGTAGAGGTTGTTTTGGAAGAAATCGATATGGGCGAGGACGTGGTAGAAGATCATCACGTTGAGCCAGTCCGGGTTGTTGTCGTTGTAAAAGGAGATGGCCGGCCTGGTATTGATCACCGTTTCGTACGGGTTCTGGGGGTAGAGCTCGTACTTACCTTTCTCCTTCATGACCTCCACGTCGTGGACCCAGTAGTCGTAGAGCGTGGGGATCATATTCTTGGGACCGAGCTCAAGGAGGTCCCTGTTGGTGACGATGTACTCGAGCGTCTCCGTCTGAAAACGGAGACCGGCGTCCCGTGCCCTTTCCTTGCACCCTTCCATAATTCTTTTCGTGTGCTGGCTTATCAGCTCCATGACCCGCGGCTCCTCCCTTCAGGAGATGAGTTTTTTCATCCCTGCCATGAGTCTGGCCTCCTGGGCGTCTTCTCCAATGACATCCACCTTCAGCTTGTCCGGTTGCTCTTGCACGACGGCTCCCAGGTACCGTTCGAGCGTCGTGGGAGTGCCCCCACCGGAGGCGGGGTCGATGATGGTGATACCGATCCTGCCGCAGTAGGCGAGTATTTTGCGGATCTCGGGGACGGTATGCTCCCCGGTAGAGTCCCAATCGTCGCCATCGGTGCCGTGGAATACGTATATGTTGTAGTCTCGGGCGAGGTTTCCCGCCTCCACGATCTCGTTGACCATCCGGTACGCCGATTCTATCTTGGTGCCGCCGGCAATGGAGAGGCTGTAATAGGTATGAAAGTCGGGCACCTCTCTTGCTACCGTGTCGTGAAGGATGAAGCGGGTTTCCACCTGCCTCTCGTACTGGTAGAGGAGCCAGCTATAAATCATGACGTGCTGGGCCACGACGACCTCCGTGGGGATCCCCAACATGGAGCCCGAATAGTCGCGTATGAAGAAGACGAGGGCCTGGGACTCGTAATCCTGCTCTTTCGAGAGGATGCGGTAGACGCAATCCCGTGGGGAAACGAGAAGGGAGGCGGGGTCCACGGCAGTAGGATCGTCGAGGCGATCGAGGGTAATGTTCGTCTCGATGATCCTCCGGAGGGTGGCCTTTTTGTCGAGCACCTGTCCGAAACCCCGGTGCCGGTCGGTGAGGTCGTAGGTGAACCTCTTGAGCGAGCGTTTTTTTCCCTTTTCCTTGAGATTCGGCAGGTGGAATTTCTCCGTGAGGATGCGGCCGAGGTCGTAGAGGGTCGTCTTTGCCTCGTGCTCTGCCTCGTCGCCTTGGCCCGGCCCTCCCCTTCCTCCGCTTTCGGTCCCGTGGAGGGGCTCTTCTCCGATGATATCGCCTTCCTCGCCCTCTCCCGACCCGCCCGAACCCCCCGACCCTTCGGCCTGGTCCCGAGGAGGCGTCATCGAGTCGTGATAGAGCTTCTCTTCCACGGTCGTGGGAACCACGACCACCTTCTCCTTGCCGCTCCTCACCGGCCTTATGAGCTTGCCGATTCGTATCTTCCGCGGAAAACCGTCCTTCTCTCTCTGGATATCCCTCTCGATGAGGTCTTCAATAGACCCTATAGTGTGGACGTAGTGGTGTTCAGTTTTCATCGTTTCTCGTGCAGAAATACTCCATCGTCTTCTGTGCGCAGGTTCTGCAATAGCCCAGTTTGTCGAGCATGGTGGTGATCATCCGGTCGTAGAGCTTCTGGTTTTCTTCGTTGGTCCGGTTGGCGAGCGCGCCTATGAGGGACCCTGCGCCGGCGATGTCCGACTTGAGACGGACATCCGTCACGGCTTTGACGAGTTCGATGTTGTCCATGAAATCATAGTCGGGGTCGACCGATATTTTCTGACCGTATATCTTCCTCACCGACGTCCTGAAGGACTCCCGCTGCTCCTCCGTCTTGAGGCCCAGCCTCTCCTCTACACTCTGGACAAACCTCTCGTCGATTTTCAGGGCTTTCAGCTGGCCCGTCTGGGGGTCCTTGTATTTCCACATGCGGTCGGGGCCGAGGTTCTCGGCGTCGATGCCGATGATCATGTTGACATAACTCATCACGTCCCGCTTGATTGCCTGGGGTTCATCCATGTAGGCATTAAACATCTCGGTCATGATTCGCTCCCGGTAGAGCCCCCTGGCCACCTTGAGGTCCTCGAAGTATTTGGCCCTCTCGCCGGCCTCGGTCACGTAATCAAGGATCACCTTCTCCAGGGCCTTGAATATGTCTTCGGCGAACATGCACTGGCCATCGTTGGTCTCGGACGTCTCCACGAGGATCTGGAGCGCCCTCCCGAGGTCCCTCTGGCCCATCCCTTTCTGACCGAACCTCTTGGTGATGTCGGGTTCATAGTTGAGCATGTCGATCACCTCGGAAAGGGTCTTGATGCTCTTTTCACCCGCCACCTCCCCCGCAGAGAGCTTCATTATCTCCAGGGACGTCAACTTCTCGGATCTGGGAAGGCGCGTCAGCACCACAGCGACGGAGGCGGCGTAGTTGAGGTTGGGATCCTGGTGAAGCCGCTCCTTGGTGAGCGTCGTCTTCACCTCGCTCCCGATGGCATACTGGGTCAGATGGGACTGAAGCTTGTAGTCGGTGTTATGGGCCACGTAGCATATCCTGCACCGGTCCACGATTGGCGCCTCTTCTTTCTCGGCGAGGAACCGGTTGAATTCCGAGTTATTGCTCGTCGCGATGATTAGGGTATCTATGGGCCACCGGAACCCGTCGATCTCGATATTTCTGTTCTGGATGACCCCGAGATAGACCTGGACCAGATCCTTCTTGTTCTTGAAGATCTCGTCGCTGAAATGGATGCCGCCACCCGCCACCCGCGCGAGAGCCCCCCTCCGGAGATCGAAACGGTAAGGATTGTTGGGGTCGGAAAGGTGGAGGAGTCGCTGTATCGACTCTTCGCCGAGGAGATCGACGGCGGAAGAGGTGATCTTGTCTTTCGCCGAATACTTGCCCGTGATGGTCCCGAGGCTCTCGCTCAAGTGCACGGGAAGGACCTCGATGAAGTCGAGGATCTCGTCCACGCTGCCGTTGGTGATGTTTCTGATATCATTGATGATGTAGTCACTGCACGCGCCCAAAGGCCGGTAGTTTTCGTAGAGACCCTCGATTTCGGTGTCGGAAAAACCGCCGTACTGTACGAGAAACTGCCTGGTTTCATCCTCTGAGGGGAGGAGGTTCATGGCGAGAATGACGGGGTCCTCGAAGGTCTGCGACTGGACGGCTGTGATCTTTCCGTAGGTGCCGACGCGGTCGAGGTGTTTGAAGCCGAAGGTGAAGCGGCGATTCTCCTCAAGGCTCAGAAACTTCCGGTAGAGACCGCAAAGGGTCTCTACAAAGAAGGTCTTCCCGTTTCCCGGCTCTCCTACGAGAACGAAGGCCATCTCCCGGGATGATCCGTTCTCCGCCGCATCTTTGACGCTCGAGACAAAGCTGTTTATCTCGTCGAACATACCGATGACGTGCTTCTGGCCCCTTCTGAAGATGGTGAAATCGTAGGTGTTCTTCCCGTTGACGATGGCCTTCTCGATCATCTCGCTCCTGTCGAGGATCATCCTCGAGACGCTCTGGAAGGCATTTTCGAATCGCCTTCTCCCCGCTTTGATTTCTTTCAAGTGGTAACCAAGGGTCTTTGTACCGTTCTCGTTCATGGGAACCTCCGCGGAATCGGTCCGGATCGTTCCGGACAAACGGCGTTCTCTTCTCGTCCGGGAAGGGGATGGTGCAGCCGCGAGGGGCCTTTCGCGTTGGGTCTGCCCCTGGGGGGCGCTGCGGGAGAGACCGACCTTTTCAGAGCTTGGAGCATCTCATTCCCGACACGGAAGGGTCGAGCAAGGAACATGCCACAGCATCGCCAACGCCACCACCTTGCCCGGAACCTCAGCCCTGGTGCGGTTCTGTGCTCGCGCTCACAACCGAAGGCCGTTTGTTTTTTGACACCGGTGACGGTTCGGGTGACCGCCACCACGGATGCCGGAAAATGGAGCCTTACGCATGATTATTCATATGTTACCCCTCTCACCATTAACGATAAGGCGATAATCTTTTGCATGTTTTCTCCTCTACCCTGCGCATCGCACGGATCCGAGCATCATGAGACCATGATAAACGTGGACTGTGTGACAAAACTGTGACAGGAGAGAAGAGGATTGCGGCGCCGGAGCAAGATAACCGGATCATGCTTCTCCGGTAGATGTGCGAAGGAGTGAGGGATGTATGAGCAGAGGCGTCGCACATCGAGGACTCCTTTCGCGCCAAGGAAGACCCGTCATTGATGCCCGTGCTGGTTTTGCAAAGGACTCAACCAGGAGGAGAGCCTCCTGCCGAATGAGCCAAAAAAACTCAAAAAGGGAATTGGGATGCAACTAACTAACATCACAAGGGAAAGCAGGATATAGTACGCATGGCGGGATGAAATCTTCATCTTTTGTGACAATGGGCGGATTCACTGTTTCAGGAAGGACGAGAACGGGTCGTCGCAGAGCCGGCCACCTGGAAGCGGTTCTGATGGATGTGCTGTCGGCATCTCGTCAGACCTCCCTCAGCCCGGCGATGTTCTCGGCGATCGTATGGCAGTGGTCCGATATCCATTTCAGGTTCACCAGCATGTCGACAAAAATGGGTCCTGCCTCCGCCTGGCAGACCTTGCTGTAGAATCTTTGGAGGTGGCTTTCCGTTGCATTCTTTATGAGACGGGCAACCTCCCCCTGTCGCTCCATGATTGTTCGTATCGCTCCCTCATCCTTCCTCTCGAGGAGGGAAGCCGTGTCTTCTATGGTCTTCATGAGAAGTGTCCCTATGAGCTTCAGCTCATCGTACGCAGATTCCGAGAAGAAGGCTTTCCGTCTGTGCTTCGATTCAGCGAGCTCAACAAGGTTCGTGGCGCGATCACCGATCCTCTCGATATCATAGACAATGGACGAGAAGGCAAAAAGCTTCTTCGACAAGTCAGGTGAAAGTTGACCGCAAGAAGTGTTCCAGAGATAGTGGACGATCTCCGACTGCAGGTTGTCCACGATCAATTCGATGTACATGATGTCGCGTTTCTTTGTCTTATTGAACGCGGTGATGAGATCCAGACTGGCGGTAAACATCTCCTGACTCAGGAGCATCTCTCTTCTTAGCTCCTTCTTTACACAGGTAAGCGCCTCTGAAGCGCTCGCAAGGCATCTCCGGTCAAGGTATTCCGGCCAGATGGACAGGGTCCGTGACTGACCGGGGAGGATCGCCTCGACAAAACGGGAAAAGGGGTTGAGGATGAGGACGAAAAGCCCGGCAACGAAGAGGTTGAAGAGGAAGTGGCTCAGGGCAATCTGCTGGGGTACGCTGGACGAGAGTTGTCTCAGGAAGATTACGAGAAATGGCAGCAGGACAAGACAGATGAGGACGCCGATAGATTTAGTGAGAAGGTGAGAGACTGCTGCCCTTTTCCCGTTTATGTTGGTTACCATACTCCCCATCAGCGCGGTCACGGTGGTACCCACGTTTGCTCCCAGGACGATGGGCAAGGCATTATCGATACTGATCAGCCCCTGCTGGCCTAAGATGACGAGGATAGCGATGGGGATGGCCGAAGCATGCACGATGCCCGTAAAGACGAGCCCAATTGCGATGCCGAGGATGGGATTTTTTGTCTCGCGAAAAAGGTGGATGAACGTCCGGTTGTCCTTGAGCGGAGCCACCGCATGTCCTACGAGGCTGAGACCGTAGAAGATGAGTCCAAGGTAGAGAATCATCTCCCCGGCAGTCTTCCACCTGTCCCTGCCGAGGAAATAGAGGATACCCCCGGCAAAGATCAGGATCGGGGAGATTGAGGTAACATTCCAGACAACGAGCTGGACTGTCAGGGTGGTCCCGATATCGGCCCCGAGAATTATGCTCACAGATTCGTAGAAGCTGATGATCCCCGCGCTTACCATGCCTACGGTGAGGAGCGTCGTGGCCGAACTGCTTTGGAACAGCACCGTTGCCAGGGTCCCGGTAAGAAGGCCGTATGCCTTCTTTGTGACGGAGAAGCCGATATATTCGCGGAGACGGCCGCTAATCACCGACTGCATGCCGGTGCTCAACTTGATCATGGCGAAAAGAAAAAGGGCTATGCCGGCGATAAAGAGGAGGATACCTTGCGTCATTATGAAGAAATACTACATGATTGAGCCTGAGGCACGATATTGACCCGCGTGTCCAAGAGAACCCCGGACTTTTCTTTTTGCCTGGCGCATGGCCCGGCTAGCTCTCCGTCCGTAAAAGTGATGCCGAGCCACACCTGGTCGAGGAGACGCCGCTTAAGAGCCAGATATGAACGGACGATTACATTGGTGAGAACGGACACTATCCTGGCCCCTGTGGTTTTATCAGAAACTAAGGAGGAGGTTCGAAATGTTCGATATATGGGCAGTCGTTGAGGAGCTGGCAGCCATAGCGTACGAACGTGGAACCAAGAAGATATCGATGTCTCAGATCGGGAAAGAACTCAAAGATGCAGAACAAAACAATGCACGCAACATTCAAGAAGTTCGCAATGCCTTGATTGAACTGGGTTATAGCGTAGGCGCCTAGAAGGTTTAGCCCTGAAAATTGGTCTTCCATCAATCGTATGAACTTCTGAGAACCTCTCTTCTATTCATTCTCTTCCAATCGAGAGTAAATCACAAGAAGAAAACGTCGCATGTTCGCCTGTGGGAATACCATGCATTTTGGGAGCCCTCTTTCCGTCTGGGCAGGTGCGCATCGGTAATGATATTGACTAATGTCACGAACGTATAGCTGGGTCCGGCCTATGGTCTTCATCATTGGCAAGGTCGGCTTGGGAGGCTTAGGATGGCACGGAGACAAACGGCTCAGGGGCGGTCGTCTTTCTCCTGGAGAAGAGAGGCAGAGATGTCGGCGGCCAGGCAGAGACTGTTGGGGCGAACAGAGGCTCCCCTCGCTCGGTCCAGAGAATACCGATCCGCGTGGTGTGCCCTCGGTTGGTCCATCATGATAGGCTTTCTTGCAGCCGCGATCTTCTGCGCCATAGCTTTCAAGCTTGGATGGCCCGCTATGACAAAGTTCTATCATCGGCTTTCTTCCCGATCCGCCGACGCAATCTCGCTTCCATGCATAGGGGCATCGTGAAGGGTGCAGCAGTTGACCCGCTCATGCGCCTGTGAGTCGGTATGATTGAGGGCCTTTGGAATAACGAGAAGACAGGCTACCTTGTTCACCTACGAAGGAGCATACGGAGTCCGCTAACGACAGTGAAGCTTTCTATTTGAAACACTGATGCCGGCGCGCCGGCACAAACAAGCATGAAAACGATTGGCCTCAGCATGCCCTCGGGATAGCATATGTGCATAAAGCAGCTATTCCAATAAAGGGGGTAT
>Ga0326728_10023883_pt1 | contig 11140 bp, 12 predicted proteins | sample MB3enrmetagenome_FD_207602 | JGI IMG/M metagenome (GOLD analysis project Ga0326728, IMG submission 207602) | Lab enriched peat soil microbial communities from McLean, Ithaca, NY, United States - MB31MN | ecosystem: Environmental > Terrestrial > Soil > Wetlands > Peat | place: USA: New York... | reverse complement strand
ATGAATTACCTGCTTGCCGACGGCGCTGAGGCCGGGCAGGAGGTGTTCCACGTGCACCTGCACCTCATACCCAGGTACAGGGGGGACGGGTTCTACATGCACATGCCCCCGAAGTACGAGAACGAGACGAGCACCGAGGACCTGGAGAGGGTCGCGGCCAAGATAGAGACCATGGTCTGACCGGCTCACGGATAACGCTCTGATCAGTCGAACTCATTTCCTCGCGAAAACCAGATAGGCAGAGTGCATGAGCCCGAAATGCTGCGGCCTGACGCCGAAATCACGCACCTCGTACTCCCGGACTATGCCTTCCAGCATGAACGTCCCTGAGAAATGCTTCTTCGCCTCCAGCACGAGCCCCTTGGCCTGCTCTATATTCAGGCAGTGCGCAGCCAGGAAACCACCCTTCTTGAGGAGTTCGTGGCTGCGCTTGGCGACCTTCTCGCTGTCCGCGATGTCGCAGAACACAAGGTCGAATCCGGCCTCCTCGTCGATGCCTTCGAGGACGTCCTTGCGTTTGAGTGTGATGTTCGTGAGTCCGCTCACTTTTATGTTATGCTCGGCCAGGTCCGCGAACTCGGAGCGCTTCTCGTACGTGGTGACCTCCTTCGCGATGTTGGCCAGCTGGACGGTCATGAAGCCGGAACCGGTGCCGAGCTCGAGCACGCGGGACTCGCGGCCTACCCCGGTATAGCCGATGACCAGCCCCGCGTCCTTGGGAAGCGTAACCGCAGGGCCTCCGCGCTTGCATCTCCTGAGGAGCTCCGGGAAGTGGAAATCTGGCTTGTCCATATGCTCAACCCGTCTTCATCTTCTGCCGGTATCCTTTCAGCTTCTCCGCGAGCGCGCCGTCTTTGAGAGCGAGTATCGATATCGCGAGCAGGGCCGCGTTCTTGGCGTTGTCTATCCCGACCGTGGCCACCGGGATCCCGGATGGCATCTGCATCATGGAAAGGAGCGCGTCCAGGCCTCCGAGCTTCACATCCACGGGCACGCCTATGACCGGCTTGGTGGTCTTCGAGGCGATCACGCCTGGAAGCGCGGCGCTCAGGCCGGCTACGGCGATGACCACGTCCGCGCCCGTAGCCAAGACCAGTTTCTCCACCCTCTCCGGTGCGCGGTGGGCGCTCGCGACCTCGGTCCGGAACTCGACTCCGAATTCCTTGAGCACTTCCTCCGCTTTTTGCGCGATTTTCCCGTCGCTCTCGCTTCCAGCGATTATCAGAACGCGTTCCATGGGGTTTATTGGTTTGCAGGATTTTATAAAACATTCACTACCAATCCACTCCATGGTCAAGGCAGCGGCGATGAGGAAAAGGTACATCCTGTTCGAATTGCAGGGCGAGCCTGCGGAAGAGGAGACGCTCAAGCGCGCGCTCTACGCAGAGGCGCTCAGGTTCTTCGGAGAGCTCGGGATGTCCAGGGCCGCGTTCAAGCTTGTAGAATTCGACCCGAAGACGAAACGCGGCATCATCAGATGCGAGCGCTCCCATCTCGAGGAGGTGCTCGGCTTCCTCGCGCTCCTGGGCTCGCTTGACGGGAAACCGGCGCGTGTGCGCTCGCTCAAGTCCAGCGGGACTATAGCCGCGCTGAAACGGTCCTGACGCATCAGGGCACGCCCCGACAGCTTACAGAAGCATACAAAAACATAACGCTACATAAGATGGGATAATCAGCAGCCAGATTGAGGAGATTTTATTGACGATTGATTTCAAGGCATGGCTCGCGGAATTGACGCCCAGGCACGCTTATAGATTCTGCATACTGGTCATGCTGCCGTTCCTGGTGGGATTGTGGGTGCTTCCGCACACCACGTATGCGGACGGCCAGCTGCTCGGCACGCCTGACCAGAACCAGAGCGGCAGCTCGCAGAGCGTGACTTATACGTTCACGCACAACAGCTCGGCCGCTTCCCTCCCGGAGAGCATCGACGAAGTGTTCCCCCTCGCGGACTATCTGGATTTCCCGCCGTTCGTCTCCCATACCGGCCCGCTGATATGCTTCCAGGACGAAGGGAGCTATGTGATACTGCCTGATGGCAGCAACTTCACCCCCAATTTCGACTGGGACGTCCAGTTCGGCAACAGCACCACGCTCGACATCCCGCCGAATTCCTTTAAGTGCGCGCGCACCGTGCCCGGCCAGACCAACTCCTACCAATGGTACGCGAGGATGGACATCGACATGGCGGACCAGAACCTGACCAGCAACCTCACTTTCGTCCCGAAAACCACCACGTACCCCCGCTTCGTCATAGATTACGGCCTGCTCCAGGGCCTGGTGATGATACCGGTCTGCTACCTTTTCATATGGTATCCCGCCGCGGGCATATGGAAGAAGGTGCACAAGGGCCTGGGAGAGCAGTGAATCAGGCGGTGCTTTCTTCCACCCAGTCGAAATAGTTTTTCTCGCATTTCCCTATCCGGAGGCCGATTATCTCCGGAACCTTATGAGGATGATTAGCCTTTATGTGCGCCTCGGCTCTATTGTAGAGTGCGGCTTTCGTCTTGATGAGCAGCAGCCATTCCCCGGCCTCTATGGTCTTCCCCTTCCATCTGTAGAAGGATTTGCTTATCGGCAATATGGAGACGCATGCCGCGAGCTTCTTCTTGACGAGAGATTCCGCGATTCGCTCCGCGGCCTTCCTGTCCGGGCAGGTGTTCAGGACGAGCATCATATTACAGTCATCTCTTGAATGCTATTTCCAGCACGTCCCTGTGCTTGAGGACGTAGTCCGCTCCCAGGGCGCGCTTCGTACGCACGTCTATTGCCTTGATGAAGTTCTCCGCGAACGTCGAGTGGATGGCCCCCGCGAAATCTATGGCGGTGGAACCCGGCTTCATCAGCCATACGTCCGGAAGCACTCTCCCTTGATCATCAGAAAGCTTCGCCACACCGCCGGCAAACACCGCGATGTACTTGAGGTAGTCGAACACTGCGGAGTTCAGGCACTTCTGCGCGCCGGTGCCCCCGAACTTGTCCATCAAAGCCTTCATTATGGCCATGGCCTTCTCCTGCTGAGGATTGAGCTCCTTCAACACCTTGAAGCTTGCATCTCCAGGGATGTATTCGATGAACCCCGCCTTCGCCGCGTTCTTGAGCGTAATCTCTGCCTCTGCGGAGCAGGGGACGATGAAATAGTTGGGGAACTCTTTTTTCAACCTTTGGTAGTTCTCATAGCCGGTCGAGAGGTCGCATTTGTTCGCCGCGATTATGGTCGGCTTGCCCAGCTCCCTTAGCGTCCGGGCCAGGCTGAGGATGTCCTCTTCGGTCCAATCCGAGAGCTGCTTCTCACGCAGGCCGAGCTTGTTCAGCACGCGGATGGCGACGTCCTTCGTGAAACCCAGCCCCGCCATCTGGTTGGCTATCATCTCCTCGTTCTTCTTGTTCAACTTCGCCTCGCGCTTGAGCTTGTCCCAGTTCCTCTTCAGTATGCCTTCTATCCAGTAGTTCAGCTCGTCCTCCAGGAAACGGATGTCCTTTGCCGGGTCGTAACTGCCCATGGGAACCTTCTCGCCGACCTCGTTCGTGGAGCCGGACACGTCCACGATGTGTATCAATAGGTCGGCCTGGCGCAGGTCGTCGAGGAACTTGTTCCCCAGGCCCTTGCCCTCGTGCGCTCCGGGGACCAGTCCCGCGACGTCGAGCAGCTCCACGGGGACGAACCTGCGGCTGTTCTTGCAGAATCCCGTGCGCGGGTTGCACTGGACGTTGAACTCCTTGTCCACGCACTCTATCTCCACGTAAGCGACCCCGTGGTTAGGCTTGATGGTGGTGAACGGCCGCGGCGAGCGCTCGACCGGCACGGCCGTCAAGGCCTCGAAGAAAGTGCTTTTTCCCGTGGATGGTTTTCCGACTATTCCAATTAGCATAAAGCTACCTTTGAGGCGGTTTTTTCTTAATGGTTCCTGCTTCCATGTCCATCGCAGGATAGCATCCGGGCATGTAATCCACCTTGTATTCCTTGTATATCAGTATGGAATCGTAGCTCTTCACTATGTCGCTGAACTTGTTCCGTAATTCTCTCATTGCGCTGTGGAAATAGTCGAAGTTCGGCACCTCGAACTCAAGCTCCATGTCCCAGCTCCCGAACGTGGTGACGATGTTGAGGATGTTCTTGTGCATCCTGCAGTATTCCAGGAGTTCCCGGAACCGCTTCGGATCGATATTCTTCAGGTATATGAATGACTTGCAGAACTCGTAGCCATAACGGCCGAGATCGAAGCTTATCTTGTATGCGAGTATGACGCCTTTCTTTTCCATCGCGTTGAGCCTGTGCCCGACCACGGCAGGCGTGGTTTTGGCGAGTTCGGCGATCCTCGTTACCGGCATCCGCGCGTTGTTGGCTATTATGCGCAGTATCTCCTTGTCCGTCTCGTCAAGCCCGATGTCCTGCGCCTTACCGCCAACATCGGACGATACCGGCTCCTCGTCTGTCGGGTAGAACCAGCGCCGGTTCTGGTTTATGTTGTGCTTGGTTATGCTAATCTCCTTGGAAAGGACGTAATCGCTGAACCTGCTCATGAAATCCAACTGGAACGATTCGTCGAAATCGAGCGGGTCAGTGGCCCACACCGCGATGAGCAGGTCCCAGCGACCCGAAGAGAAGCACGACCATGCGTAGCGGGGATGGGAATATAGATAGTCCACCATCTTCTTTTCCGTTTCCTCGGTGGTGTTCTGGAGCTGGATGTATATCTTGAAGAGGTAGTAGCCGAATTTTGCATTGTTTATTATTGTGTAGAACTTGGAGATGTAGCCTCCTTTGATAAGCCTCCTGAGACGATAATGAAGAGATTCCTTGCTGAGGCCGGCTTTTCTCGCAAGCGCGCTGAGCGGCGTCCTGGCATTGCGGTCCAGGAGGTAGAGTATCTTCCTGTCCGTCTTGTCAAGCTCTTTCATTATTTTAACTTTTACAGAATATTTTATTAATATATATGATTTTGTTAAAATAATTGGGGATAGTATTTAAGTATTCCATAGTTGTAAAATAAGTGTATGGGTGTTCGAAAAGAAACGGAACGTGTGTACCAAGGGCAAAACAACGCGAATTTCGTGCGGGCAGACCTGCTTGTGGAAAGGAACAGGTGCCTGCAGACAACGGATAGACGCATTGCCGGGCAATCGAATAACAAGCGGATCGTGCTGATAAAACCGCCTCTTTACACCTGCGAAACCTTCAGCCCCATACGCTCGTCCCAGCCGCTCGGTATCTGGCAGCTTGGAAGCTTCCTGCAATCAAGAGGTTATGAAGTGAGAATAATCGATAGCGTGATCGAGGGTTGGGGCAATAAGACGTATCTTTCAAGCGGTGCCCGGTTCGATTTCAGCTCCCACCTCGCCCAGAAAGTCAGGGATCTCCATAGCCTTGATTCTGAGCAATTCCTGGAGAAGCATCCGGTCACCGATGCCGAAGGCAGGATAGCAAGGACGCTGGTCCGGACCGGCCTTGCCGAGGATGCGATAGCGGATCGCATCCGGGATTTCGATCCCGGCTGGATTGGCATCTCCATCATAGCCACCTGCGAGCATAGGAGCGCAATGGATCTAGCCAAACGGCTCCGTAGGGAATTCCCGGCTGCGACGATAGTCGCCGGGGGGCAACATGCGACTGCGATGGCCGGCACCGTTCTGGCGGATTCGGAAGCGAGCATAGATTTCGTTGTCATGGGAAACGGCGAGCTCGCGATGGAGGCGCTGCTGGAAGGCAGGAACCCCGGCCAGGGGCTCGCTTATACTCGGAACGGGGCTCTCGTGGAGCAGCCGGATTCGCCACTGACGCCTATGGACGTCCTGCCTCCGCTTGACCCGCTTCTGCTTGCTCATGTACCGTATCCGCTCCCTGCGACGCATTCCTACGGCACGATGAACAGGAAATACACCGACTGGATGCTCTCGTTCGGCTGCCACAAGGCATGCGACTTCTGCGTGGAAGGGCTTGTGAAGAGCGGGTACCGCCATCTTTCGCTCAGCCAGGTCGAGGCGCAGCTGCGCACCTTCCGCGAGCACGGTTACGAGGAGCTGATCCTGCAGGATGACAGCCTGCTCGGCGGGCCGAAAAACGATGGCAAGGCGTTCTTCCTGGAGACCATCAGGCTTTTCAAGAAGTACGGCTTCCACTGGCATGACAACGGAGGCGTGGAGTTCGAAAGGCTCGACTCGAGGGTAGTGGACGAGATACTCCAGCTCAACAGCCAGCCTGGCGAAGGCTCGTGCACCGCGCTCTACGTCCCCTTCAATCCAAGATATATCGGAGACAACCGTGCACTGGACCGCCATCGCGACACCAAACCTGAGAATATCGAACTCCTCAGGCGCCTCAAGGAGAATGGCGTCTACACTTTTACATCATGGATCTGGGGCCATGTGGACCAGAGTGTGGAGGACATGCAAGCCAATACACGCAGCTATGAGGAGCTTCTGTCCGGCGGCTACATCGACCAGGCAATCATCTTCGGCCTCTCTTACCTCCCACGGACCATAGACTGGATGAAATACAAGCAGCATATCGTGGACCTCAGGGATTGGGAAGGATATTCCATATTCGTACCTCATGCAGGGACGATCAAGGCGAGCTTCAAGGAGGTCAATCTGGCGGTTCTTGATGCCTACCGCAGGCTCAACAGGCTTCAACCCCATGTGGAGCCTTGGGCTTATGGATTCCCGCCAATCGTGCCTGAAGGATGGGGTAAATAAGCATGGACTTGTCTGACTGTGCCATCACCACTTCCCCTTGAACCTGTCCTCCAACGAGCTCAGCCCCAGCGAGGAGACACTGTTCCAGAGCCTCAGCCTCCAGATCCCTTCCTCCCATGCGAGGATTGAGAGCCCCGCGTTGCCGAGCGCGAGCGTCCTCCATTTCTCCAGCGGCATGCCGAGGATGTGCATGGCCAAGAGCACGAGCGGGCCGTGGTGTGATATCACGAGTATCTTCTCATGAGCGTCCTTCGAGATTGTGTTCTCGAAATAATCCGCTATTCTTTTCTGGACCTCTTCCGGCGTCTCCCCTCCCGGCGCCCTAAGGTATGGATCGAGGTGGAACCTTTCAGGATCCGGAACTGAGTCCCAGGGCTTGCCTTCCAGCGTACCGTAGTTCCTCTCCCGGAGCGCAGGTGAATAGATCACCTCACAACCCAGTTCTGCATACTTCACAGTCTGCCTCGTCCGCAGCAGGTCGGAGCAATAGGCGATGCCTATCCCCTCCTTGTCCAGGCGCTTTCGGAGCGCCTTGGCCTGCTCCTTGCCCAGTTTCGTTAGCGGCGTGTCGCTCCAGCCTCCGAACACGTTCCCCTTGTTCGCGTCCGATTCACCGTGCCTGAGCAGGAATATCTGTTTCGTCATATTACTTCACCTTCTTCGCTTCCAGCTCTCTCCGCGCATCCGAACCTATCCATCTTGCCGACTTGTCCGGAGACGAAGCGAGCTTCTTGGCGAGCGAGAGCGCTTCCTTGTGGAGCTTCGAATTGCGCTTGCCTATCTGTCGCAGCGCCCAGTTCACCGCCTTTTTCACGAAATTGCGCTTGTCGACGGAGTACTTCTTTATCAGCGGGAGATATACCAGGAATTCCGCGTCTTTCGCCTTCTTGTCATGGACCGCCCGCGCGGCCATCATCACGAAACCTGCGCGCCTCACGAACTCCCGCTCGTCCGCCACCCACTGACGGATCTTCTTCTCGCAGTGGAGCGTCTTGTCGAACAGGTTGCCGCAGCACTGGTCGCAGATGTCCCAGGAATAGAAATCCCGGGCCCACCGGTCCATCTGTTTCTCCGAGACCAGCTCCGGGTCGTCTATCATGGACGCGAGCATTTTAGCCTCGTGGATGTCCACCTTCCATAGGCGGAGCGCGAGGCCGTGGTTCTTCTCTATCTCCTTCGCGAGCTTCCGGGTCTCCGGAACAGGTATTCCGAGCGCGGTGTCCGACACGATGCCGTACCTGGCCATCCCCTCCCTGAAGCCGGGTTTCGCGTCTTTCGAGAGGACCTTGAGTTTCCTGATGGCATCTTCGGGTTCCATAGGCTCATTACTCCGTTTTCCCTTGCACTTACTGGTTCAAAGGCGGGTAGCATCCGGGCATGAAATCGACCTTGTACTCCTTCGATATCAATATGGAATCGTAGCTTTTTACGATGTCGCCGAAGTGGTCCCGGATTTTCTTCATCTCGCTGTGGAAGTACTCGAAATTCGGCACCTCGAACTCGAGCTCCACGTCCCAGCTGCCGTAGGCGGTCACCATATTTAGGATATTCTCCTGTTGTTGGACATAGGCGATGAACGCGTTTATCCTTTTCCGGTTTATGTTCTTGAGATATATGAACGATTTGCAGAACTCGTAGCCGTAGCGGTTCAGGTCGAAGCTTATGCGGTAGGAGAGGATCGCCCCTTTTTTCTCCATGGCCCTCATGTGGTGGCGCACGATTGCTGGCGTGGTTTTCGCCAGTTTCGCGATGCGGGTGGTCGGCAGGCGGGCATTGTTGGCGATTATGCGCAGGATCTCCCTGTCCGTATCGTCCAGTTCGATCTTCTCTGCCCTCCCCCCCACGTCCACGGTGACTGGTTTTTCATCAACCGGGTAAAACCAGCGCCGGTTTTGGTGTATGCTGTGCTCCGTTGTGCTCACTTCCTTGGAGAGAATGTAATCGCTGAATCTTCCCATAAAGTCCATGAGGAACGAGTCTTCCAGGTCGACCGGATCCTCGGCCCAGGCGCCCACCACTACGTCCCATCTCCCGGAGCAGAAGCACAACCAGCCATAGCGCGGCTGGGCCTGGAGATAGTCGATTATCTCTTTCTCCAGTTTCGGCGTCGTGTTCTGGAGCTGGATGTATATCTTGAAGAAGTAATAGCCGAATTTAGCGGTATTGATTATCGTGTAGAACTTGGAGATGCGTCCGTTCTCCAGAAGGCGCCTGATGCGGTAGTGGGCTGACTCCTTGCTTATGCCGGCTTTTTTCGAGAGCGTGCCCAGCGGAACCCTTGCGTTCCTGTCGAGCTGGTAAAGTATCTTCCGGTCTATCAGATCCAATTCCTTCATGATGTTTAATATAGTTAAGTAAATTTATTAAATTATATAGTTTTATTAAAATAATTAGTGACAATATTTAATAACATCTAACTCCCCTAAGTAACACATGTACGCCATGAAAAGAGTCCGGTTCAAGCCAATGGATTTCAGCGAAACTGACATTTCTGATGCCCCCCGTAAGGGGAGGATGCCAGTCCTGATGGCAGAGACTATAGCAAGGTGCTCCCTGAATTGCGTCAATTGCTATCGGAAGGAACCCAGGGGAGGATGGGCGCAAAAAAGCAAGGAGCTCAGTCTGGAGGAGAGGCTGGCTCTGATACGCGATGCAGCCGGACTTGGCACCACGGCGTATCATATCGTCGGAGCTGGAGAAACGCTGGATGACCCAGATTTCCCAATGCAACTGGAAGAAGCAAGGCGGTTCGGGATGGAGGTCATGGTACCCACCAACGGGATCGGGCTGCAATCCGAGCGGACCGTGGACATGTTGGATGCATCCGGAGCCTCCATACTCCTGAAACTGAATAGCTTCAGTGATGACGTTGAAAGGCGATTGGTCGGGCAGAAAGGTTACGCAGATATGCGAAACAGGGTCCTGGAGAAACTGCTGGAGAGGAATTCGTTCAACAGGGAGGAGATTGGCGGGAGCGGAGCGGTCACGACAAGGTTGGCGATAAGCTGCATGATAACGCGCCTGAACCAGCACGAAGTTCTCGACATTCTGAGGTTCTGCAGGGAACACAACATCGCCCCTTTCATCGATACTTTCATTCCAGTAGGCAGGACAGCAAGGGAAATCGGGCTTACTCCGGCACAGGAGGAAATCGAAGGATTGTTCCTGCAGGCGAAGGAACGGGATACCCGGATGGGCATAGACGGCGGCAACGGGAACATCTACCTCGGGGGGATGGAGTGTTTCCAGCGCGGGCTCGGGCCGTACGTGAACATCATAGGGGAAGCGAGGGTCTGTGTAGGGGAGAAGGAAGCGATAGGGAACATACGGGAAGAGTCCCTTGCAGCGATTTGGACGCGTATCAGGGAAATGACAGCGGATTACGTCAGTAATTGCGGCCGGCTGAGATGTCCTCCAAGGGAAAACGCACGTATGGAACGGGAAACTGAAGGCAAAGGCAAGCATTGCAAAGACCTTGTCGTCCTGTCCTAGGGAAAACACGTCTCGCGGGGGTTTTTTCATGAATAAAAAAATTTTCCTTATCAACGCAGGAAACGACAGAAAGTATGGGAATGTGGTGCATGGTGCCAGCTTCCCGCCATTGGGCGTCGTCTCGCTGGCGACTTATATCAAGAAAATGGCGCCCAGATGGAGCGTAAGGATATTAGACGGGGTAGTCACGGATGAGAATGAGATTTCGGAAGAATTACACAGGGAAAAACCGGGCGTGGTGGGGATCAGCGTCCTGTCGACGTCTTATCAAACCGCACTGAAACTGGCAAGGATCGCGAAGGAATTCAATGCCATTACAATATTCGGCAACGACCAGGCTGCCTGCACCGGCCGGAACATGTTGGCTGCCAGGCGAGAGATTGATTATATCTGCACCGCGGATGCCGGGGAAAAGCCGCTGGTCCATTTTTTGGAATATCTTGAAGGAAGACGTGGAATAGCCGACGTTGCCAAGCTGATGTATCGGGCCGATGACGGGACCCTGAGGCATAATTCTCATTTGCCGGAATTGGACCCCGGAAGGTTTGTTCTCGATCAGATACCCGTTCCTGACAGGTCGTTGCTGTCCGATTCAGTCAGACGTGTTTATCAGAAGAATTATGCCGCGACTCATCCGAATGAAGACGTTACCGGAACAGCGACCATCAATCGGATAAGAGGCTGCGCAAGGGCCAAGGCTAGGTGCATGTATTGCGGCATAGCGGACCTTACGATACGCATTTCCAGCCCGGAGATGTTTTGGGATGATGTCCGGAATGCTAGGGAAACTGGAGCTGGAAGGCTTATGGAAGCGAGCGATAGTTTCTCCTGCATGCCGGGATACCTCGAGCAGCTTGCGGACGCAAAGCCCCGGAACCTGGATTTTCGCGCTTTTGTCTACACGTCTGCCAAGGAGGTGAACCGAAGGCTGGTGGAAGTATACAAACGTCTG
>Ga0326728_10023881_pt1 | contig 11140 bp, 13 predicted proteins | sample MB3enrmetagenome_FD_207602 | JGI IMG/M metagenome (GOLD analysis project Ga0326728, IMG submission 207602) | Lab enriched peat soil microbial communities from McLean, Ithaca, NY, United States - MB31MN | ecosystem: Environmental > Terrestrial > Soil > Wetlands > Peat | place: USA: New York... | reverse complement strand
TGCAACTGTTCGGGCTTTAGGAATCTTTCAGGAGACGACCTCGCTAAACAACGGTGTTATCCACCAAGTATTTGTCGGTCTGTCTCCCGTTTTCAATATTATTATTTTTAAAGATACAAGTATTTCGTGCTTAGACTTTCGGATTTTTCTTGCTTCTTGACTATTGAATCTTGATTATTTCCTTATAAGTCCCTGTTCTTAAGGAATTGCTGTGAGAAATAAACGCAGGCAACAATTGCCGCGACCGTAATCCCCAGCGCCCACCAGTAATTCTCCCCGGGACCGGACATCAGGTTTATCCCCCAGCTCAGCAGCACGCCCGGCATATATTTACCGATGACCGGAATCGCGCTGATAATGCCCTGGACGATAATCACGCCGATGGCCAGCCCGCCGGCCGCCAGTGAGCTCTTGTACAGGCTGGAAAAGAGCAGCGTCACCGCCAGACAAAATATCAGGAACAAACCGAGCAGTAAATTCATGCCCACATAAGGCCAGACAGCTGTGCCCTGAATCAGCCAGACGGTATAGCCCAGACAGACCAGCGAAGCGGCGGTCATCGAGATTAGAAAAGTGATGCTGACGGCCAGCAATTTGGAAATGACAAAAGCGCTGCGGCTGACCGGCTTGCTCAGCGTCATCACCGCCGTGCCGGATTTCAATTCGTTGGCGATGCCGCCCATCGCCATCAGCACGGCAATCAGCGCCCCGATCTGGCCGATATTGCCGGCGAACTCCGAAAGCGACATGAAAGCCGTCGGCGTAGGCAGCTGGATTATCATATTCTGGTCCCCGGCCATCTTCAGGATGTTAGGCAGATACTTCAGCGTCAGCGGCGAGCTCAGGGCGAAGAACAGAAATATCGCGCAGACGATAACCAGCCGGTAGAGCTTGAACTGCTCCCGCATTTCTTTCCGGAACAAAGGCGCGAAACCTTTCATTGCTTATCCCCGTTGGTAATAATTTCGGCAAAAATATCTTCGATGCTGGGCAGCATCATTTCGTAACGGGTCATTGTCAGGCCGCTCTCCCCGATAAGGCGCGGCAATTCTTTGCGGGTGCGCTCGATATCGATGGCGCGTACGCGCAATATCGGTGTACCGTTACCGGTCACGATTGCCGGTTCTGCCAGCCAGGATATTTTCTTTAAAGACTCTAGGAATTGACCCGCGTCTTCCAGAAATTCCATCTCAAAAATAGAACGGGCGTATTTCTTTTGCAGCGCGTCGACGGTGGAGACGGTAATCAGTTTGCCTTTGTTCACGATACCGACCATGTCGCACACCCGTTCGATATCGGACAGGTTGTGGCTGGACATGAAAATTGTGGTGTTCTCCCGCAAGCGCAGAATCAGGTTCAGCACGTCGCGGTGGCCAAGCGGGTCCAGCGCCGAGGTCGGTTCGTCCAGGAAAAGCACCCGGGGACGGTTCATCAATGCCTGCGCAATGCCGAGCCGCTGGCGCATGCCGCGGGAATAAGCCCCGGCGCGCCGGTTGCCGTATTTTGTCAATTCCACCAGTGCCAGCAGTTCTTCGGTCCGTTTGTTGATTTCCGCCGGCGCCAGACCGTGCAGTTCCCCGACAAAATGGAGGAAATCGCGGCCGCTCATCCAATCATAAAACGCCGGCACGTCCGGTAAAAGCCCGATTTTGGCCTTCAGGGCGAGGTTGCCGTCCCCGACTTTTTCCCCGGCCACCCAGGCTTCACCGGCAGTGGGATGGGCGAAGCCGGTAAATAGTTTGACCGTGGTCGTCTTGCCGGCGCCGTTCGGGCCGAGAAAACCAAAAACCGTATTTTCCGGGACTTCCAGGTTCAGATTGTCCACGGCTTTGACGGTATCGTAGTATTTGGAGAGGCCTTTGGCGCTAATCGCTGTCAATCGGCTTGTCCTTGCGGCCGGCAATCAGGTAAACAATCGGGCCGATAGTATTAATTAAGATGATGACGAAGACCCAGATTAACCGGGTGTTGCTTTTCATGCCTTCGCGCTTGAACAGGTCAATCAGCGCGATAATCATCAATGCCAGCTGAATGACATACAGCGGAATCAGCAGCGGCAGCATGTTTTCGATGGTCTTCAGTTCTTGCGCCAGTGGCGTAGTCGGTATCAAGTAATTCATTTCCTTAGCATTTTCACTAATTCCAAATTATACCGCTTTGTCACAAGCGAATCAATAAAAAGAGGTTGACTTACACTGTCAATTCCTCTATTATTTGTATTTTACCGGTAACAGTGCGAGGAAAAAGTAATGGAATTTGCCATCGATGGAAAATACCTGAAACTGCTGCAAATAGTCGAAAAAGAACTATCCGGCGGCGGAGCCCACACGCTGGACCACATCCAGCGGGTCTGGCAAACCGCCATGTGCATCGCGGCTGAAGAAAAAGACGTCGATTTGGATGTTTTGAAAACCGCCGTGTTGCTGCATGACATCGCTAGGGCCAAAGAGGACACGGACAAATCGGGAAAAACCGACCATGCGCTGCTGGGCGCGGAAATGGCCGGAGAAATACTAAAACAAATGCAATATCCTGAAGAAACAATCCGCCAGGTACAGCGTTGCATTCAAACGCACCGGTTCCGAAGTGAGCGCGAGCCGGTGTCAATCGAAGCGAAAATACTTTATGATGCCGATAAGGTTGATTCGATGGGAGCAATCGGGGTGGCGCGGTTTTACATGATCGCCGGAGAATTACGCGAGCAATTATATTCTTTTATTCCTGTCGACCGGTATACCGCGGAAAATATCGTCGGTGGCAAACCTAACGGCCGGATTAAGGAACTTTCGAAGCATACACCCAACCTGGAGTTTGAAAAGATGAAGCACATCCCGCAGAAATTACACACGGCCAAAGCGCGGGAGATTGCCGCGGAAAGGCTCAAATTCATGGCGGAATATTTCGACCGTCTCCGCAGCGAAATTGTCGGCGAGGCATGAACATCAAATGAAAGCGGTTGGATTTGATTACGGTAACACTTTGACCTGGAGCGGTAAACCGTTGAACTGGCAGCAATTTTATCCTGCGGCCTTAACTGCGACATTGAAAGCCGCTGGTGTAAATATCACGCCGGAGAAGCTGCAGGCCGGCGAAAAAGTATTGTTTAAATACAACACCCGGGTCAATAACCGCGACTGGGAGATTACCTCCGACACCGTCTTCACGGAGTTATTTGCGGCGTGGGGCATCACCGCCCCGTCCGGGCTGCAACCGGCCAAAGACGCATTTTATTCCTTCTTTTTCACTAAAACCGAGGTTTATCCCGAGGCCGAATCCGTGCTAAAAGAACTGAAAAAGAAAAATATCAAAATCGGCGTGCTCTCGAATACGGCCTACGGCGCCGATAAAGAATATTTAATCGGCAGCACCCCCCAAATCAATCAATATTTTGATGTCTGTTTAGCTTCGACGGAGGTCGGTTTCCGGAAGCCGCACACCGCCGGGTTTCTGCAACTGCTCCGGGCGCTGCAGGTGCAAGCAGCGGATTGTCTTTTTGTCGGCGATGAACCGGTGGATGTTATCGGGGCAAACAAAACGGGCATGGTTTCCGTGCTCATCAACCGCAGCAGCGAAAAACACGATTACGGACAAAAACATACCGTCAGTTCCCTCACGGAGATTTTAAAACTGATATAGTGGGGTTTAGCTTATTCTGCCGCCCTGTCCGTAAAGGAAGTATTGCGGCGTCTCCGCCGCGGTAATCTTCCAGCCTGTTTTCCGCAGCTTAGCCTCAAGCTCCGTGGGCTGATAAAAAATCTTGACGATGTTGAATTCCCGTCCGTCATTTAATTTACGTTTGATTACGGTGTCATCAGGGTTTTCCAGCGTGTGGTTTTTGGCCGTTGACGTCTGCTCGAATCGGGAATCGATGAAAAAGACCCGTCCGCCCGGCTTCAGCGCCCTAGCGACCACTTGCCAGAAGCCGTCAAAACGCTCCGGCGGCACGTGCGACAGCCAGAAGGCGAAGAAAACCACGTCGTATTTTTTGTCCGCCTGCCAGTTGAACAGGTCCGCCTGCAGGTATTTTACATTGGCGGATTTTGTTCGCTCCCGGTTGACGGCGATGACTTCCGGTGCGGCGTCCACGGCCGTAATCCGACCGTTAAACCGCAGCAAATACTCCGTCCAGATTCCCGTGCCGCAGGCCAGTTCCAGCATGTCCCCGGACGGGTTGAATTTATCTACCGCCTTACGCAGGGTTTCAATTTCACTGAACCAGCGCTGATTCAATTCCGGCCCGCGGTCGTAGCGGCCCTGGCGGAAAAACCATTCGTCGTATTCGTTGGCACGGGTGCGGTAATACTCGATTTGCTCCGCCAGAAATTTATCGTGACTTTCAATTTTCATTGCTGATTCTTACTCCAGATTATTAACTTAAAAAACAATATTACACTCAAACCCGCACGCCGCGCAAGTGATTTAGCCTATTCACACTATGTCGTTCCCGCGAACAGTTGAGACATAGTTGAAATACTGAACGAAGTGAATGTACGGGAATCTATCAAACCGCAATAGCCTTTGAATATCGTCGCAGCTCAAGAACAGCAACATCAAGCGGTTTTAAAAAACCTGGAAAACAATATTACATTCAATCCCTGCAGTGGCACATTCATCGGCCAGTTCCCGCGCCGTCCGGCGGAAATATTCCTCGGTCAATTTATCTTCCAGGTGATTTTGCCGGTAAATACCCGCCGCATTATTGTAATTCATCCTGTCTACCAGGACGTAGTCCACCTTACCCCGCAGCAGCTCGATGAGGCCGTCCGTGCCGGGCAGCATCGGGGCAATCATGGCGTAAGTCCGGATGCCGGCCTGGTGCAGCGTATCCAGCGCGGCGATTCTTTCCGGTATCGGCGGCGCATGCGGTTCGAATAATTTCCGGATGCTGTCGTCGGCGGTGGTAATGGAAAACCCGACCTCGAAATGCTTCGCCTCTCGGAGTATATCGATGTCCCGCAGCACCAGCGGCGAACGCGTCTGGACGACCACCGGCCAGTTGTGCTGCGCCAATATGCCCAGGCATTTCCGGGTCAGTTGGTATTTGGCTTCCAGCGGCTGGTAAGGGTCGCACACACCGCTGACCCAGACCGTGCCGGCTTTTTTCTTCAGGATTTCCCTGCTCAGTAATTCCGGGGCGTTAATTTTAGCGTCCACGAATTCGCCCCACGGTTCCTGATGGCCGGTAAACCTTTTCATGAAGCGGGCGTAGCAGTACGAACAGGCGTGCTGGCAGCCCGTGTATGGATTGACCACGTAATCGTGAATTTTCGATACGGAGAGTATTGTTTTCGCCTGCACTTCGCGGACAATCAACATTTTACTTCAGCCAGTTTTCGTCGTTAACCAGAGTCTCTTGCAACTTTTTCTTGCGGTCGTTAGATAGCCAGGCAGCCTTGACGCCGTTAAGAATCACCTTGCGGATTTCGTCGCGGGAAAAACCCAGGCGCTCTTCCAGTATCTGATACTCTTGCGCTAAGGAATTGCCAAACATCGCCGGGTCGTCGGTATTCACGGTCACCAGCAGGCCGGCATCAAAAAATTTCTTTACCGGATGGGCCTCGATGGATTTCACCACGCCGGTACGGACATTGGAAAGCGGGCAGCACTCCAGCGGGATTTGTTTCTCGGCCAGGTACCGCATCAGGCTCTCATCTTCGATAGCCCGCGTGCCGTGCCCGATTCGCTCGACTTTCAGGCTGCGGACGGCGCCCCAAATGCTTTCCGGTCCGGCCGCTTCGCCGGCGTGGGCGCCGGTGTGAAAACCCATTGACCTGGCCTTTTCATAAATCTTCGTGTAAAGCTCCGGGGGGTATTTTTGTTCCGAACCGCCCAGTCCGACGCCGATTACTCCCAGCGTTTTTAATTCCTTGACCGTATCGAGGTTATTTTCCGCATCGGCCACTCCGCTGTCACGTGAAAAATCCATGATTAGCGCAACATCAACTTGCGTAACACGGGAAAGGCCGGTGCAGATGGCTTCGGTCAGCTTGCGGGTTTCCAGTCCTTGTTGTAAAAAGGGTAATGGTGAATAGAACATCTCCGCATATTTTACGTTCTGGCGCGCCAGGTTTTGCGCCACCGCTTCCGCAATGAGCGTGAAATCCTCGTATTCCCGCAGGAATTGATTCTTCCAGACCCACGTTTCGATAAAATGCGGAAAATCACGGTACTGGAATTTTTGCTGTAGCGCCGCTATGTTCGGTACGTCCGGGTCACCGCCGTATTTTTGGATTAACTGCCATAAAGCCTCCTGCGGAATTGCCCCTTCCAGATGTAAATGCAGTTCTACTTTCGGCACGCGTTCGTACCAGGTTGAGGTTGAGGAAACAGTCATAGTAATATTTTTATCCTTCTCTAGTGTCCATACCGGCGGAGGCCGGTATCCAGACGACGTTATGGATTCTGGACTTCTCCAGAATGGAGTCTAAAACCCTAATACTCTTGTATTTAGTGTTTCGAATTTTTCTTGAATCTTGATGCTTGAAACTCCGAAGGTACTCAGCTTTAGCTGATGTATGATTATTTCTCTTTCATTTCGATTTCAAACACCGTCCGCGCCTCGCCGCGGATGAAAACGCGGTTGTCCGGCGCCAGTTCGCATTCCAGGGTACCGCCGCGTTTCGAGGCCTGATAGGCCTTCAGGATAGTTTTCCCCAGCTTCTTACCCCAGTAGGGCGCCAGGGAGGCATGCGCCGAGCCGGTCACCGGGTCTTCATTGACCCCGACCGCCGGCGCGAAATACCGGGAATAAAAATCATATTCCGGACTATCGGACTTACAGGTCACGCAAAACGCCCGCCCCAGTTCCTTCAGTTTGCTGAAATTCGGCTGAATGGCTTTTAGTGTCTGAAAGTTATCCACCTCAATCAGGTATATCGTTCTGGTAGTGCCGATAAAAACCGGGTCGATGCCCAGCGCCATGTTGATATTTTTCTGCGCCGGCGATTTGTGTGTCTCAAAAGCCGGAAAATCCAGCTCGACTTTGTCCTGCTTGTACCGGGCGAAGAGCTTGCCGGTCAGGGTATCGAACTGAATCGTGGTTTGTTTCGGCTCCGCGACGGTTTCCCACAGAATGTGCGCCGCCGATAACGTGGCGTGCCCACAAAATTGCACTTCCGTTTGCGGCGTAAACCAGCGTAATTTGTATTCCCCGTCCTGTTTGCAGAGGAACGCCGTCTCCGAGAGGTTCATCTCCATGGCGATGTTCTGCAGCAGCTTGTCGTCTTTCATTTTTTCGGGCGGTAAAATGCAGACCCCGGCCGGGTTGCCTTTGAAAATCTGATTCGTAAAAGCGTCCACCTGGTATATTTTCATGTTGCTTGCCCTCCATGTGACGTGTTATCAGAGATTAAAATATGATACCATAACCGGACGGAAGTTGATTATTTATTTGGTATTGGTAGCTTTTCTTTGCACTTTAGGATTGTATTAGAGCCTCTCTTAATACTTGTGAAAAGCCGTTCGGGTTCTCGAACATCATAAAATGCCCTGCGTGTGGAACTACTAATACTTTAATCCCATGTTTCGTAAGTTCTCTGGAATCCGGAGCATCCGGCAACGATTGTTCGCCACAAATATACGCACGTGGAATAGTCAGCTCGTAGTAGCTTGTCCGCATAGTGGATTTAATGCCTTTAGTCAAAGCGAGAGCACTGCGATACACGGCGTATGGCGCCGCGGTTTGCAGCATACAGGCAAACGCGGTCATACTCTTATCCCCATTTTCAGCTTTTGTCTTAATCCCATGCAATAAGTTCGCGAAACCGGTTCGTGTAAATTCCTCTTCAGATTGTGCCGCAATGCCCTTACTAAATGTGCCGCCGCCGGGGTCAAGGTTGCCCTCTGCCACAATCAACCGCGATATCAGGTCAGGACGAAGAATTGCGAGTGTGATGGCAACGGAACCTCCCAAACTATGACCAATTAAAAAAACATGTGAAATCCCCAGGCGGTCAAGTAATTCCGCCACCGTGCGGGCTTGGTCTTCCAGCGAATAACTGAATTCAAAGGGCCGGTCACTGAAGCCAAAGCCGGGCAGGTCGAAATAAATAGAACGATTGCCGGAAAGGTCGGTATTCGGGTTTATCCTTGCAAAGCTTCCGAATGCTGACATCCCTAGTCCCGCCAGATAAACACGAACCGGATTATCGCCGGGGATATCTTCAAAACTGGCAAATGATTGCAAGTGATGTAGAAAAATTGATTCCAAGATTTCACCCTCCGAAAATACTTTGTTATTGGATTGATAGAATTAGTCTTGTTACCTCTTCTCTTTCACCAATTCCCCGGGCGGATTCCCCGTTCGCAGCGGCAGCTTTTCTTTGCCCTTTAAAATCGCTTCAAATCCGATCGATGTGGCAATCATACCGGCCCCTTCCAGGCTCTTGCGCGACAGGGTATTAGGGTACCAGCAGCCGGCGACCGGTTTGAAGCCGTTACGATAACAACATTCTTTCAGTTTCAGGAGGATTACCGGAGCGTAACCCAGGCCTCGGAAATCACGGTTCACAAACATCCCGATGGAAGCGTAATCACGACAAATTATCCCTTTTTCAATAATACCGCCGCCCAGTAAGTCTTTCTTATCCTCCAGCACAAAAATCATTCCGGCCGCAATCCGTTCTTCCAGCGAAGAGAATCCGCCGCTTCTTTCGTCATAATATTCCCCGGTACACCGCCTGATTTTGCTGATATCGTTAATTCCGGCAATTCTGAAAACAACATCCGCCATAACGGAATTTGTTGGCTGGCCGCCGTCGGTGAAGAAACAGGCGTGTTTTTCTTTGGTGTATTCCCATTCGGCAATTAACGCGCATAATAGTGCGTCCTGCGTGATGACAAACACCCGTTTGATGCCGTTTTCCGTAATAAACTTCTCCAGCAGGGCCGGCGCATACCGGAAGTATTTTTTCCGGATGTGGAAGAATTGCAGGGTTTGCTTCTTTTGCGCCGCGTACCCGATGCACTTCATCCCGTACATCAGCTTGTAAACCGCGGAACTGAAAAGCTGGTCCTCCAGCCAGGAATCCATAGGAAAAACAAGACTTTTAGCATGCGCTTTTACCAGTGAATCAACTTCCTTGAGTTTGGACTTTTTAATTTCAAATTGGTCTGTTGTTTGGCGGGATTTCATCAAATTCCTCACAATATTGCGGCTGATTCAGTCATATTGCACATGATACCGGAAATGACGATTCATTACCAATAGCTATTTCTTTGGGAATCTGGCCTCGTACAGTAGTGTCGGAGGCTCTTCCCTCACCAGGCGGCTATGCAGGCCGAACCGGTCGCAGAAATCCCGCAACTCGTTTTCCCGGACCAGCGATTCCTCTTTGGTCTTCGCCGATTTTTCGATTTCCAGCAGCACCGGCCATTTCAGGGCACGGTATGTAAATAGCTTCAGACTGACGCCCAGCGGCTTATAGTCCCCGAAAAGGTCCACGCCGCGCCAGGACATGAATCTTTGATATCCCAGTTTTTTCAATTCGGCGCTGATGTTATTTCTTGGCAGTGTCCGGTTTTGACTGCCCAGCTTCTCCAGAATCCGGCTCTCCGTAACGCCGCCGCTAATCACTTCATCGATTTCTTCCCGGATGTTGGCAAAAGTGCCTATATCCTCGCCTTTCCAGCCCATGTAGTATTCGGTTTTACCGTCGACGGTGGTTTTACTCATCCGCAGCAGCTTGCCGGCTTTGAAAAATTCTTCACCGTAAATTCCGCTGGCCCAGACCATTTCATGCTTCAGGCAGGCCCGCAGGAACGGGATTGTCCGGTATGCTTCGTCGGCACTATCAAAATGACAGCGGATTTCGACTTCATATTGAGGTTTGAAAATTAGCTTCGATTTTTCCATTCAGGTTCTCCGTTGTTTTAATAAGTCCACGTACGCCCCTTCAATCAGGTTTTCCGGCGGAATCCCAAGCATCTCCAGCAGTTGCTGCGCGATGGTAACGCCGTTTTCCACCGGTTCATTTTCTGCCAGCACCACTTCCAACTCTACAAAATCGCCCAGTCCCTCGACGCGGTCCAGGTGGACGCGTGTCCGGCCGATGAGGAATAACGTCCGGTGTTTGCGCACCCGCCCGGTCTGGCCGTATGCCTGGGACAGTACTTCCCTGATTTTCTCCGGCGCGGCGACCGGCGCAATCGAATAAACCGATTCTTTAGGCCCGGTCTGGTTCGGCCGGCGGTAGAAAATAAGTTCCGCGTCCGTCGCGGAAAAAGTCCGCAGCTTCAACCGGCCGTTGGGGCAGGCAAAGAACGTGTCGTCCTGGTAAATTTCCACCGGCCCCTTGTCCGCGAGCTCCGCTACTTTGACCGTTAATCCCGCGATATTTTTAATACGGGCTTTTATTTCGACGTTTCTGGCCATTTATTTCACTTCATTCCGCAATTCAGTCACATGCACATGATACTGGAAACGGGGGAGAATAGTAAAATATCGGTAAACTTTCTTGGGCTAGCAATGCGAGAAGAAATCCGAATTTCATGGCTTTACCGTTAAAATAAGAAAAATCAGTTCTCTCGCCACTTGTGGGAGAGAATTAGAGAGAGGGGGATATTTTAAAAGCTAAAAGCTGACAGCTGACCGCTGATAGCTTCCCGTTGAAATGTTTCTGAAATCTTTCAAATTTGCGTTGAAAGACGGTGCGGACACAGGTATAATGTACAATGTAAGTTTGAAGTCTGTGATGGGACGAGCCTGTCGGGCTCGGGAAAATGGTCGGGGCGAGAGGACTTGAACCTCCGACCTCAGCGTGATGATATTGACATTATAGCATAATTCTGGTATGCTTTGGCCATCATTACTAAAAGGAGTGGTGGCCTTGGCTACAGATTCAGGTTCCAGCAAAGCTGTAGGGTATCTACGAGTATCCTCCGTTGGGCAGACGGGAGAAAGGCATAGTTCACTGGAAACCCAAGAAGCCCACTTTCGGCAATATTGCCAGCGACGGGGTCACGTACCGGTTACCACTTTCACCGATGTAGTCACTGGGCGCCGTGATGATCGGAAAGAGTACCGTCGCATGGTGGAGTATGTCCATGGGGGTGGCGCCAACGTCATAGTTGTGCAATTTCTGGACAGGTTTGGCCGGAACCCCCGGGAAATCCTGCGACGATATTGGGAACTGGAGGAAGC
>Ga0326728_10023880_pt1 | contig 11141 bp, 7 predicted proteins | sample MB3enrmetagenome_FD_207602 | JGI IMG/M metagenome (GOLD analysis project Ga0326728, IMG submission 207602) | Lab enriched peat soil microbial communities from McLean, Ithaca, NY, United States - MB31MN | ecosystem: Environmental > Terrestrial > Soil > Wetlands > Peat | place: USA: New York... | reverse complement strand
GGCCGCGGACGGAGCGCTCCGCCTATGCGCCCCGCATCGAGACCGTCATGATTCCCACCGACAAGATTCGCGATCTGATCGGGAAGGGAGGCGCCACCATTCGCGGCATTATCGAGCAGACCGGCGCAAAAATTGACGTGGACGACACCGGCCGCGTCAGTGTCGCATCGTGCGACAGCGAGGGCCTGAAGAAGGCGCTGGAAATCATCGGCAACATCACCGCAGTGCCTGAGGTTGGCAAGGTTTACCTCGGCAAAGTGGTGCGGATTGCCGAATTTGGCGCGTTCGTCGAGCTGTTTCCCGGCACCGATGGCCTGCTGCATATCTCCGAGATCGCGGAACATCGCGTGAAGGAAGTGAAGGACGAGTTGCGCGAGGGCGATCAGGTGATGGTGAAGGTTCTGGCCATCGAGGGCAATCGCATCAAGCTCAGCCGCAAGGCACTCATCAAGGAACAGAAGGCCAAGCTGGCCCCGGCGGCTGCCGCCGTTGAGACGGCCGCGGTTGAAATTGAGGCAGCCCCGGCGCCGGCCGCCCCGGCGCGGCCTCGCCACGAGTTCGACGAGCGCCAGCCGAAATCCAACCAGAGCACCATCCTCATCGAGGGCGGCGACGATTTCGACGACGAATCGGGCGTGGACTTCGACGAGGAGAACGAGCCGAACTTCAACCGTGTAGAGGGCGCGCCGGTTCCGGCAACTCAGTCAGCGGGCGGGGGCCGTCCTCCGGCGAACAGCAATCGCCGCCGCCGCCGCCGCCGTCCCGGTGGCGGAAGCAGTGGCCGCGGACCAGGCAATCAGTAGTTCAGCCGCATGCATACAGCGCGACGCATAACAGAAAGGCCCGGATGCTCACCGGGCCTTTCCTGCTGTTTCTCTTATCCTCTCACGGATTTCGTTGCTTGCCATCGACCACGGCTAACGCGCATGGAGCGAGCTGGCTGACGCGAAATCCGATTGTTCCCCATGAATCCTGTGGCCATGCTTCTCGTTGTACATCCGCAGATCTGCCGCGATGCATAAAGCGTCCATCTCGCGAGCGTCGTCCGGGAAGACCGCGATTCCTACGCTGGCGCCGATGCGCACTGTTATCCCTTCATACAAATTCAGCGGTTCGCTCAGAAGCTGTTGCAAAGACTTGCCAACAAGTTCCGCGCTGACGCGGTTGGCGGGCTCTTCCAGAATGATGGAAAACTCGTCGCCGCCGGTCCGGGCCACGGTGTCGGAGCGGCGCACCCGCGCCGAAAATACAGCGGCAACGTGCTGCAACACCAGGTCTCCCACCGAATGGCCCATCGTGTCGTTCACCTGCTTGAAACGGTTCAGGTCGGCCACCAGCAAGGCTGCTTGTGTCCTAGTGCGGCGGGCGCGCTCCAAAGCATTCTTCAATCGGTCCTGAAAGAGCCGCCGGTTGGGCAGCCCAGTCAAATCGTCGTGCAGAGCCATATGCCTGGTTTTCTCAATTTGGTTTTCGAGCATCAGCAGGATCATGCCGGATGCCACCATGAACTTGGGCAGATTCAAAACATCTCTCTCTATGCTGACGGCGGGCAGAAACATCCGCATGATAGGCGCCGCCGCATACACCGCTGCCCAGGCGAAGAATCCGAAGATGGTGATGAATGCTCCAGCCGTGCCGCGCCGGTAGGCGTACCAGAAATGAATGCCACAGTCAAAGTAAACGCAGAACAGCACGGCATGCATCGCCATGTCGTCGCCATTACCGGGCCGTTGTTGAAAAATCAATAGAAAGATGGCGAGAATGCAATATAAAATCACCGTGACCCAACGCAGCGGATGGTTGAATCTGCGCAGGGTAACAAGCGTGACCGCAAGCGGAAGGACGGCGAACAAAACAGCGGCCGCGGTCAGTGCCCAGGATGCAGCTGGACGGATGGTAAGCAGGCAGATGTAGAGCGTGTTCGTTCCCAGCAGTATGGCAAATATCCAGGGGCTGGATCGCTCCCTGCGATAGGGAATTGAGGCCCAAATGAAGAGCACTCCAGCCCAGGTCAGGGAAGCCAGGCCGACTATCCAGGCCAGGGTTCCCAAAATGCCTGTAAAGCGAATGAACAGGAGGGTTGTGAAGTGGAGTACAATCATGAGCCAGCCGATGAGCCAGAGCCTGGATACCGGCGCGTGGCTTCGGCGCGTCACCGAGCAAAAAGCGCACGCCAGCAGTATTACGGCTGTAAGGTCCGGGAGTACGCCCCAATCCACCACGCTTGCCTCTATGCTGGGATGCTGTCCTTAATAGTATCGATGATATGCCAGGCATACGCATGACTCTTTAGTTGCACTTCAATTACCTTAGGATAATTCTGTATTATTCCGGGACGGAATTCTACCCCGTGATTGATTGGGTAACCGCCGCTGAATTACACCAGGGGCGGCAGCTCTCTCCGCTAAACTCAGAACGATGCCTGCCAGCTTGTACATCGTCGTCGAGGGGGAGGACCCGGGATTTGACATCTTTGTGAACGGTCAGTCTATGGCCCGCAACGAGGACGCCCTGGAGCGGCTGGCCGAGAGGCTGCATGTCAGCCCTCTGCTCGAGTACTTTTCTGCCGATGAGAACTCGATGGCGCTACTGCTGGAACAAGGAGCGGGGAATCCCGATTGGAGCCGCCATCTGCCGCAGCCGCAATGGTTCAGCGCCCTTGATGGCTTGCTCACGATTCGCTCCTTGATCGATTTTCTGGCCGCCACGCCCGCCGCCCTGGGCTCCGAGACGCTGCCGGTTCTGGGTGAGCTGCGGGGATATGAGCGCGTGCTGCGCAAGACTGCTCAACGCGGCTTGCGCTGGCACCTGGCGGTAAGCTGGCGGTAATCAGGTTACTCTTCTTTGGAATTGAAGACGTTGCCCATGCGCCGAATCTGCGCGCCCACGCCCCGCAGCTTCTCCTCGATTCGCTCGTAGCCGCGGTCCATGTGGTAGATGCGGTCGAGGATGGAATCGCCGTCAGCCACCAACGCGGCCAGCACCAGCGACGCCGAAGCCCGCAGATCCGAGCACATCACCGCCGCCGCCGACAGCCTGGCCGGACCGCGCACCGTAGCCGTATTGCCCTCTACCTTGATCTCGGCGCCCATCCTTACCAGCTCCTGGACGTGCATGAAGCGATTCTCGAAGATATTCTCCTGGATCACGCTCACGCCCTCGGCCTGCGTCGCCAGCGCCATGAACTGAGCCTGCATGTCGGTAGGGAAGCCGGGATACTCCTTAGTCGAGATGTCGGCCGCGCGCAGCCTGTCGGCGCGCACGCGCACCGCATCGGGACCGAGCACATCCACCTGCGCGCCGGCCTTGCGCAGCTTGGCAATCACCGCGCTCAGATGCGCCGAGTTGCAGTTGCTCACAATCAGATCGCCACGGGTGATGGCGCCGGCCACCAGAAACGTTCCCGCCTCGATGCGGTCGGGGTTGATACGATGACGCGCTCCATGGAGCCGCTGTACGCCCCGCACCCAAATGGTGGATGTTCCGGCCCCCTCGATCTGAGCTCCCATGGCCGTCAGCAGCGCGGCCAGGTCGCTCACCTCGGGTTCAAGCGCGCAATTTTCCATCACGGTTTCGCCCTCGGCCAGCACCGCGGCCATCAGAAGGTCCTCGGTGCCGGTTACCGTGATCTTGTCAAAGACAAGGCGCGCGCCCTTCAATCGATCGGCGCGCGCTTCAAGATAACCGTGCTTCTGAATGATGGTGGCGCCCATCTTTTCCAGTCCCTTGATATGCAGATCGATCGGCCTGCCGCCGATGGCGCAGCCGCCAGGCATCGCCACGCGCGCCATTCCGGCGCGAGCGATCAGCGGACCGAGCACCAGGGAACTGGCCCGCATGGTTTTCACAATTTCGTACTTGGCCTCGGGGTCGGAGAGCGTCCGGCAGCAGATGGAGGTGCGATGTTGCGCGCGCCCGTAGCCCAGCTCGACCGCCGCGCCCATGGATGTCAGAAGCCGCCGCTTGGTCTCGATGTCCCGCACCTGGGGAATGTTTTCGAGGATAACCTCGTCTTCGGTTAGAATCGCCGCCGCCATGCAGGGAAGCGCCGAGTTCTTAGCGCCGGAGACACGGATGGTGCCCACCAGCGGATTGCCGCCGCGAACGACAAACTTATCCATATAAGGTGTTCAGCTCCCGAACTTTAAGTGTATCCCGGCCTTCAGATGGAGGAGGAAAGAATAAACAGGCAGGGCATCCGTTCCGAGAAAGCCAAATGCAGGCATTCCTTGGCCATAAGCCGTGATCGGGTATACAGAATATCTGTTATCAGACATTACGTCTTGGCTGGTGTCTCTTCTAGTTCCTGATTCCAGCTAGCAAACCCTCCACCTCAGCCCTCTCTTCAGCCGTAAGAGCGAGCAGCGGAGCCCTTGTCCGTCCCCCATAGTAGCCGTTGAAGTCGCAGGCATATTTCACGCCGCTGACGCCCAACTGTCCGGCGATGCGCCTGCTTGGAGCGTCGATGCGTTGCTGCTTCTCTTCCGCGAGCTTCAGGTCATGGTCCTTCCAGGCAAGATAGACTTCCTGACAGGCCTGGGGAGCACATGCCGCAAACCCCAGTGTTGCTCCGGCTGCTCCGGCTTGCAGCGACTCCAGCAAGATGGCCGCCGATCCGTTTATCACCTGGAAACCCACTTCTTTCTCCCGTATCTTCACCGGTGTGGGTGGCGAACCCTTAACCGGTTTCGCTCCGCCTGCCAAATCGCCGATGGAGACAAACGCGCTTGCTACGGCTTTATGCTCCAGCATTCGCGCCGTGACAGCCTCAAAGACCTGCGTAACGCTCAAGGTGCGCCGTGGGGCGGTTTGTGTTGCCTCAACCAACGCCCGAATCCTATCTATATTGCCGGTCGAATCCTTGATTCCAATGATGTTAGGGTGCTGCGCCAGCTCAGTCACAATCTCGATGGGAATGTTGTATGGAACGCATCGGGGGATGTTGTAGAGCAGGACGGGCAAGGGTGAGCGGTCGGCCACGCTGCGAAAATAATGCGAAACAGCCGCCGGCGTCATCTGGCCGGCATAATACGTGGGAGTGCGAACCAGAACCGCATCATATTGATACCGCGCCGCCGCCTCTGTCAGCTCCACGGTAGCCTTTACGCTCTCGCGGCCTACGCCGGCGATGAGGACTTTCTCCGCCGCCGCGGCCTCCGCTGCTACGCGCAACACCTCGCGCGTCTCGGAGTCATCCAGCATCGACGCCTCGCCGGTTGACCCTAAAACCAGCATTCCCGCCAACAAACTACGGGAGTAGCGGGCCATGTTGGCCTCAATTTTGCGGAAATAAATCCGCTCGTCGGGGTAAAACGGTGTCGGAACGGCGGCAAAGATGCCTTCGATCAGCATTATTCCATTGTAGAACCTTGATTGAAGGCCCCAGCCATCCGGCTTCCCTGTTCCTGTCAGATGCGAATTGTTCTCTTTTGCGGCAAAGTGTATGTTATAGATGCAATAGTCCATAGAAAAAATCCAATTCAGGAGCCATGCGAATGGAGTCTTTGATCCACCAGAATGAGGATGATAGCTCCAGGAGGCTCTCCCGGCAGGCTTTATCGTTTTTCGCGCATACTGTTATGGCGCTTGCTTCATGGTTTTTGCTCATGCTCCTGGGCTACGCCCTGAATCCTCCCTGGTTTGAGCAGGGCATTCTCCCGCAGAGCGCCATCCTGGGTGCATCGCTCCTGGTCCCGCTCCTTGTTGGCTTCATCGTAAATAACTTTCGCCAGGACGATATGGCGCCCATGGTCTGGTTGCTGGGCCTGATCTGGGCGCTCATCATCTGCCTGTGGGTTCTGGACATGCCTACCGGGCCCGGCGAATGTTTTCAGTGCGATGCCACGGAAAAGCTCTCGCGGACCTTCTTCAGTTGGCCAAGTCCAAGCGGGCTGATCGACAACGATGGTCCATTCCTTTGCACCTGGCCGTCCGCCGCTTTGCTAGGCTACGCGATCGGGGCGCGGATGGCCCTGAGGAAGCGTCCTGCCTCGGACGACTAATGACCTTCCGCGCCAATAAAAGCTCGCGCGTCCATGAGCAGGCTGCGCAAGGATCGGGCCATGTCGGCCTCAAGTCTGCGCAAGTAAACCTTCTCGTCCGGATAAAAAACCGCGTGGGAACCGCGGCTTTGTGAACCAGCCACTTGCCACGCCCAGGTTTTTTACTGCTCAGCCCCGCGGGAGGGTGAGACATCCTTAGCGAGTGCTCAGGCAGGCTTTCCGTTCGAGCTATCCGGGGCCATTTTACGCACGACATTCGTCATGAGCGCGACCATGGAACCCACATCGCTGACAGACAAGGGCAAGACCAGAGTGTTGCCCGCTTTTGCGAGCTTGCCGAACTCCGGAATATACTGCTCGGCAACTCGAAGCTGCACTGCCTCAAACCCTCCGGGGCTTTTAATGGATTCCGCAACGAGCCTAATGCCCTCGGCAGTTGCCTGGGCGACCGCAAGTATAGCCGCGGCTTGGCCATCAGCCTGGTTAATCTGCTGCTGCTTATTTCCCTCGGATGCCTTGATTACCTTCTGCTTGTCGCCTTCGGCAGCATTGATAACCGAATCACGCACGCCCTCGGATTGGAGAATGACGGCACGCTTTTCGCGTTCCGCACGCATCTGCTTCTCCATTGCCGCCAGCACATCCTTGGGCGGTATGATGTTCTTGATCTCGTAGCGCAATACCTTCACGCCCCACGGCTCCGACGCCTTGTCCAGTTCCGTTACGACCGCGATGTTGATGCGCGTTCTCTCCTCGAAGGTGCGGTCCAGTTCAATCTTTCCGATATCGCTGCGCAGCGTCGTCTGTGCCAACTGGGTGATGGCATACTCGAAATTGGAAATGCCATACGAGGCGCTTTTTGGATCGAAGACTTTGAAATACAGGATGCCATCGACCGCGACTTGCACGTTATCGCAGGTGATGCAAACCTGTTCCTGAATCTCCATCGCTCTTTCTTTAAGCGTGTGCCGATAGCGGATAATGTCAACAAACGGCAACAAAACGTAGAAACCGGCGCCCAGCGTGGCGTGGTATTTACCCAAGCGTTCAACAACATACGCACTTTGCTGCGGTACTACGACAGCCGTCTTGGCGAGAAGAACAACAGCGAAGATGGCAAAGAACAAGCTGACAGTTAGAATGAACATGCTTCCCCTTAATTGGATGACTTTCCAGAATTCGGTTGTACAGCATCTGCGTCCGCGCTATCCGAGAACGGACGAACCTCCAAAACAATGCCGATACTGCGCTCGACCCGGCAACGCTGACCCGTTGTCAAATCGCCGGGGCCAAGATTGAGAGCATTCCAAGTGGAGGCTCTCATTTGCACCTGCCCGGTAGCTCCCTGCGCAATATCCTCACTCGCAATCGCAGCTTGACCACTAAGGTCATCAATATCAGCCGAACTAGAATGCGGCCTCAATCTCTGAACCAGTTTGGGGCGAAACAGGGCGGCAGACGCAAGCGATACGACTGGAAATAGCAACCATTGCAACCACGCCGGGCCGCCTAAACCAAGGCCGGTAGCGACGCCGATGAGAATAGCGGCGCCTCCGAAGAACACGAAGAAGAAGCCACCAGGGGTCGTTAACTCAGCAAATAACAAAAGAAAACCAAGTATGACCCAAAGCCACCAGACCATGATTCACCTTACCAGCGCAATCGAGAGAGCATGAATCGTAGATAGACCTAACAACGCAGTCCGCATGTCTCTGACAGCAAGCAGGGAAATTGGCATCAATCCGCTTCCGGACGATTCATTTGAGAAATTAAGAACAATTCGATTTGCCTGCGAACTTATATCCTTATTTATTACCTTGTCAAGTGGAAAACGAGCCTTATCCGCACCTCCTCTAGGCTCGTCTCAAGCCCCGCTCCCGGCGTGCAGTTTTTGCAACGCATACACCGTAGTCTGATGCTGTTGCATGGCGGCAATTCCCTCCACCGCGGCCTGCGCGGCGGCGATGGTGGTGATGGTAGGAATATGCGCCATCACCGCGGCCCGTCGAATCGCCTTCTCGTCGAAGAATGTGTCCTGGCCCCGCGGCGTATTGATGACCAGTTGAATCCGCTCGCCCTTGATCAGGTCCACAATGTTCGGCCGGCCCTCTTTCACTTTGAAGACCCGCTCGACGATGAGAGCGGCCTTTTCCAGTACATTGGCCGTGCCCTCCGTGGCCACAATCCTGAAGCCGAGATGGACGTAGCGGCGAGCCAGCTCGACCACCGCGGGCTTGTCGTGGTCGTTCACACTGAAGAAGACCGTGCCTCCGGCGGGCAGCACCTGCCCCGCCGAGAGCTGCGCCTTGGCAAAGGCCTCGCCGAAGCTGCCCGCCACGCCCATCACCTCGCCCGTGGACTTCATCTCGGGACCTAAGACCGTATCCACGCCGGCAAACTTCGACCAGGGAAAGACCGGCGACTTCACGTAGTAATGCGTCCCGGTTTCCAGATCCTTGCCGCTGGCCAGTTGCCGGGGCAGCAACTCGCTCAACATGCGTCCGGTCATCAATCGGGCGGCAATCTTGGCCAACGGAATGCCGGTCGCCTTGGAGACGTAGGGCACGGTGCGCGAGGCGCGCGGGTTCACCTCGATTACATAGACGTGGTCCTGTCCCTCGGCATCGCGTTGGATGGCGAATTGCAGATTGACCAGGCCAACTACCTTGAGCGCCAGGGCCAGCTTGCGCGTGTATGCGCGCAGCACCTCCAGCGTCTCCTCGCGGATGCTCACGGCGGGCAGCACGCAGGAGGAGTCGCCGGAGTGGATGCCGGCCTCCTCGATGTGCTGCATGATGCCGGCGATAATCACATCCTTGGAGTCGCACAGAGCATCCACGTCGATTTCGACGGCGTTCTCCAGGAAATGATCGACCAGCACCGGCCGCTCCTGCGAGTACTCGACCGCCTGGCTCATGTAGAGCGCCACGGCCTCGGCATCGTACGCGATCACCATGGCCCTGCCGCCAAGAACGTAACTGGGCCTGACCAGCACCGGGTAGCCGATCCGCTCGCCCACCGCCAGCGCCTCCGCCACGCTGGTCGCCGTGCCGCCGCGGGGCTGCGGAATATCCAGCTCCTCCAGCAGCTTGCCGAAGCGCTTGCGATCTTCGGCCAGGTCGATGGATTCGGGCGAGGTGCCGATGATGGGCACGCCGGCCGCGCGCAGCCGCTGCGCCAGGTTCAGCGGCGTCTGCCCGCCGAACTGCACGATCATTCCGATCTTCGCGCCCGACTGCGCCTCGTGGTTGTAGATGGCCAGCACGTCCTCCAGCACCAGCGGCTCAAAGTACAGCCGGTCGCTGGTGTCGTAGTCGGTGGAGACGGTCTCCGGGTTGCAATTGACCATGATGGTCTCGTAGCCGTCGTCTTTAAGCGCGAAGGCCGCGTGACAGCAGCAGTAATCGAACTCGATGCCCTGGCCGATGCGATTCGGTCCCGAGCCGAGGATGATGATCTTCGGCGTCGAGGTCGGCGGCGCCTCATCCTCTTCGTCGTAGGTCGAGTAGAGGTAGGGGGTCATCGATTCGAACTCGGCGGCGCAGGTGTCTACCAGCTTGAAGACGGGCTTGATTCCCTTCCCTTCGCGCAGTTCCCTCACCTGCTGCGTGCCGGCGTGGCCTTCCAGCTTCCACTCCGTGGCGATGCGCTCGTCGCTCAGGCCCAATTGCTTCAAGCGGCGCAACGTCTCCGTCGTGATAGCCTTTGGCGACGTTGCCGCGATCTGGTTCTGCTCCAATGTGATCTCGCGGAGCTGGTGCAGGAACCACGGGTCAATGCTGGTAAGCCTCGCAACCTCGCGCACGCTCATCCCGCGCTCGAAGGCGAAGCGGATATAACTGAGTCGCTCCGGCTGGGGCGTGACCAGCCGCTGCGTCAGCCGCCGCGGCTCCAGGACGGTCTCCGCGCCGGTCTTCTTGCCGGTCTCCAGCGAGCGCCAGGCCTTCATCAGCGCTTCCTTGAAGGTGCGCCCGATGGCCATCACCTCGCCGACGGACTTCATCTGCGGGCCCAGTGTCTCGTCGGCGCCGGGGAATTTTTCGAACTGCCACTTGGGAATCTTGACCACCACGTAATCGATGGTCGGCTCAAAGCAGGCTGGGGTCTTGCGCGTGATGTCGTTAGGAATCTCGTCGAGCGTGTAGCCCACGGCCAGCTTGGCGGCGATCTTGGCGATGGGGAACCCGGTGGCCTTCGAGGCCAGCGCCGAGGAGCGCGAGACGCGCGGGTTCATCTCGATCACCGTCATGCGGCCGTCCACGGGATTCACGGCGAACTGCACGTTGGAGCCGCCCGTCTCCACGCCGATCTCGCGCATGATGGCGATGGCGGCGTCGCGCATCTTCTGATACTCGCGGTCGGTCAGCGTCTGCGCCGGGGCCACGGTGATGGAGTCGCCGGTATGCACGCCCATGGGATCGAAATTCTCAATCGAGCAGATGATGATGACGTTGTCGGCCAGGTCGCGCATCACCTCCAACTCGTACTCCTTCCACCCCAGCACGCTCTCTTCAATCAGACATTCATGAACCGGCGACAGGTCCAGGCCGCGGGCCAGATTCTCCATCAGCTCTTCGCGGTTGTAGGCGATGCCGCCGCCCGTGCCACCCAGCGTAAAACTGGGCCGGATGAGCACCGGGAAGCCGAGTTTGCTGGCATACTCCAGGCCGTCGCGCAGGTTGTTCACCAGCGCCGATTTCAGGACTTCGAGGCCGCAGCGAATCATCGCATCCTTGAAGAGCAGCCGGTCCTCGGCCTTCTTGATGGCCTCCAGTTTGGCGCCGATCAGCTCGACATTGTAGCGGTCCAGAATGCCCGCATCGGCCAGATCGACGGCCAGGTTGAGCGCCGTCTGCCCGCCGACGGTCGGGAGCAGGGCGAATTTGCCAGGCTTGCTCGTACCCATTCGAGCCGAGCCTTGAAAGGGCACGGCTTCAGCCGTGCCGCCTGAGGTCGATGAGGATTTAGGTTGAAGGGTACGGGCTTTAGCCCGTACATTATCAGCTCCAAAACCATCGGGCTTTAGCCCCTGAGGGACTGCCGCGCTTTCCGCGAGCATCTCGGCCTCGATGCGGATAATCTCCTCGACATACTCGCGGGTGAGCGGCTCGATGTACGTGCGGTCGGCAAGGTCCGGAT
>Ga0326728_10023878_pt1 | contig 11142 bp, 8 predicted proteins | sample MB3enrmetagenome_FD_207602 | JGI IMG/M metagenome (GOLD analysis project Ga0326728, IMG submission 207602) | Lab enriched peat soil microbial communities from McLean, Ithaca, NY, United States - MB31MN | ecosystem: Environmental > Terrestrial > Soil > Wetlands > Peat | place: USA: New York... | reverse complement strand
TGTCCTGTGCGGTTAGTCCACGTTCTCGAAAATCCCTGCTGCGCCCATGCCGCCGCCCACGCACATGGTGACCATCCCGTAACGCGCGTTGCGCCGCTTCATTTCGCGCAGCACGCTCGCCGTCAGCTTGGCCCCCGTGCAGCCCAGGGGATGTCCCAGGGCGATGGCGCCGCCGTTGGGATTCACCTTCTCCGGGTCCAGCCCCGCTTCCTTGATCACCGCCAGCGACTGCGCTGCGAAGGCCTCGTTTAACTCGATTACACCAATGTCAGAGAGCTTCAGTCCCGCCATTTTCAGCGCCTTCGGAATCGCGAACACCGGCCCCAGTCCCATTTCTTCTGGTTTGTACCCTGCGGTCGCGAATGAAACATATCGCGCCAGCGGCTTGATCCCCAAGGCTTTTGCGCGCTCGTCCGACATCACCACTGCCGCCGCCGCGCCGTCCGACATCTGCGACGAATTCCCCGCCGTCACCGTCCCTTTCGCGTGAAACGCCGGCTTGAGCGCGAGCAACGCTTCGAGCGAAGTATCGGCACGCGGCCCTTCGTCCACTTTGAATACGATTTCCTGCCGCTTCGGCTTTGAGCCGTTGGGAGTGCTGAAACTCACCGGCACGGGCACAATTTCGTCGTCGAACTTCCCGGCTTGAATCGCCGCCAGCGCCTTCTGATGGCTGCGCAGCGAGAATTCATCCGCCGCCTGCCGCGTGATGCCCGCGCGCTGCGCTACCCGCTCGGCAGTAAGCCCCATCGTCAGGTATGCATCCGGGTAATGTTCCACCAGCCACGGATTCGGCGAGATCTTGTGCCCGCCCATGGGGATCATCGTCATCGATTCAGTTCCCCCGGCAACAATCGCTTCCGCGCCTCCGCTCATGATGCGTTCAGCCGCCATGGCAATCGCCTGCAATCCCGACGAGCAGAACCGGTTGATGGTGAGCGCCGAACCCTCCACCGGCAGCCCGGCTCGCAGCGATGCGATGCGGGCCACGTTCATCCCTTGCTCGGCCTCGGGCATGGCGCAGCCGAGGATCACGTCTTCGATTTCTTTAGCATCAAGTTGCGGCACGCGCCCCAGCGCGCCCCGGATCGCAACCGCCGCCAGTTCATCGGGACGCGTAGCCCGCAGCGCACCCTTGTAGGCGCGTCCCACCGGCGTGCGGACGGACGAAGCTATTACGACTTCACGCATGACTTTTCTCCATTGTGGGCTTAGCGCGCTTCAAAAACAGGCTTGGGAAGGGCATGGCTTCAGCCCTGCCGCCTGAGGCCACGAATGATGCGGGCTTCAGCCCCTGAGGTTTGCATCCTTCCATCCCTAAAGCCTCTGAAACACGCTCTAAGCTCTTCATTTGATGCGCGCCATTCTGCCCAAGGTCTGCCCGCGCAGGGTGTTACTTCGCCGGCCCAAAAAAGTAATAGTCGGCCGTGTAATTGCTCTTCGTTTCCGCATCCTTGTGCGACTCATCGCATCCGTAGCCCGGCGGCTGCCCTCCATGCGTGTGCACGCGCTGGATGCTGGTTACGTCCGTGAGCAATCCTTTTCCCACGTGGCTCACGACATTTATCAGCAGCCATGGAATTGACTCCGAATCGAGCGAGTCCACGTGAGCCACAGCCTTTCCAGTGACTTCGCTGCCATCGTTCAATTTCCACGTCGGGCCGAACGAGTGATGGCCGATCACTTTGTCTTTCCGATCCCTCAGATCGGCATCCGGACCCTTGAGCGTCCACTCGAACTTGCCGTCCGCGCCCGCCTGGCAAGTGTAAATCTGCGCACCCGAACCATGCGCGAACAAGACCGGCTCCAGGCCTGCGGGCACGGCGATCGCATCGGGCACGTCGGGCGCAGCTTCTTTCGGAGGACTGGTCTGAGCGTGTCCCAGACTGCTGGCCAGGATGATAGGCCCCACAATCACGACTGCAACTAGCAGGAATCTTCGCTTCGTTTCCTTCATCACTACTCCTAATTCCTCAGCGTTTTCCCCGTCTTCAGCGTGTACTGAATTCGCTCCTGCGTCTTCTTTTCCCCGCACAGCGACTTGAAGGCCTCCCGCTCCAGGTCGAGGATGTACTGCTCGCTCACCGGCGTCCCCGGCGTGACGTTCCCGCCGCAGAGCACTTCCGCGATCTTTCCGCCCAGTTTCACCTCGTAGTCGGTGATGAAGTCTCCCTGCCGCATGAGGTAGACGCCCATCTTCATCGCCGCCAGCAGATTTTCCCCGGGCGCGGGAATGTCGGTTCGCGGAAGCGGCGGCTCGTATCCCGCGCGCGCCAGTTCGAGCGCCCGGGCCTTGGCGTCGGAGAGCACACGCTCACGATTCATGGTGATGCGGTCGCGATCGGAAACGAAACCGAGTCCGCGCGCCTCATGCGCCGAAGTTGCCACCTTCGCCGTCGCGATGGTCTCAAACGCCTTCTTCATCGCCTCCATCATTTCGACCGAGCCCGCAAGCGCTTCTTTTTGAGAACCGCTCAGCGCCGCAGCCCCACCACGCGATACCGAGGCCGCATCCACCGCGCGCAGCAACATCTCCTTGCAGCCTCCTCCGCCCGGCAGCAGCCCAACGCCCACCTCGACCAGTCCCGCATAAAGCTCGGCGTGCGGCTGGCGCGCCGCGGCGTGCAGCGAAATTTCCGTTCCGCCGCCCAGGCACAGACCAAACGGCGCCGACACCACCGGCTTGGGCGAGAACTTGATGGCCTGCGTCATTCCCTGGAACTGGCGAACGGCCAGATCCACGTCGTCCCACTCACCTTCCTGCACGCTCATTAGCAGCAGCATCAGGTTCGCGCCGACTGAAAAATTCGTCGCGTCGTTGGTAATGACGAACGCGTCGAACGCGTTACCCGGCCCGCCCGGCTTTAAGGTCTGGCTGATCAGCCCGATGATGTCAGCGCCCAGCGCATTCATCTTGGAATGAAATTCAAGGCAGGCCACGCCGTCGCCCAAGTCCACCAGCGATGCTCCCGAGTTCTTCTTCACCACACCGTTTGATTTCTTCGCGACCGCGACCGACCACACTCCCGCGGGCACTTCGACCTCTTGCCAGTTCCCGCTTGTCAACTGCCAGTATTTTCGTCCGGACGCGGCCTTCGGTTCGTCCGCATACCAGGATTTCTGGCCCGCAGCCAGCAACTTCTCCACGTTGGCCGCCACCGGCTTGCCTTCCTGCTGCATGCGCGTGACGGTCGCTTCTAGTCCGGCCGCATCCCAAAGTTCAAACGGCCCAAGTTCCCAGTTGAAGCCCAGCCGCATGGCGCGATCGATCTCCACAATGGAGTCAGAAATTTCCGGCACGCGGTTCGCGCAATACGTCCAGAGATCGGAGAGCGCCGCCCAAAGGAATGTTGCCGCCTTGTCTCTTTGTGACCCGCCGTCGCCCAGCAGCATACGCAACCGCGCCCCGGTGTCTTCGATGTTTTTCGCCATGTCAAGAGCGGCGAATTTCGGCTTCTGGCGCGGATGGTATTCGAGCGTTTTCCAATCCAGTGCCAGGCGCTCATCCTCTGCTCCGTCGCTGCCTTTCACTTTTTTGTAGAAGCCGCCCTGGGTCTTGTCGCCCAGGCAGCGGCGCTCGAGCATCTGCTTGAAGAAGTCCGGCAAGCGCAGATCGCTGCGCTCGTCGCCGACGTTCGCCGTCATATTGCCCACGACGTGCCCGAGAATGTCGAGGCCGACCAGATCAATGGTCCGAAATGTTGCCGACCTCGGCCAGCCCACGGCTTGACCGGTCAGCGCGTCCACGTCTTCGATCGTCAAGTCCATTTCCTGCATCAGCCGCATCACGTTCAGAACCGAAAAAGTGCCGATGCGGTTGGCGATGAAATTGGGCGTATCCTTCGCCAGCACCACGCCTTTGCCCAGGTGCACGTCGCAGAAATGCGCGACCGCATCCATGAGATCCGGATCGGCGTCCGGCGTCGGAATCAATTCAAGCAGCCGCATGTAGCGCGGCGGATTGAAGAAATGGGTCCCGAACCACGCCCGGCGGAAGTCATCGGAGAATCCCTCGGCAATCCTGCCCACGGGCAACCCGCTCGTGTTCGTCGTGATGATCGTCCCCGGCTTGCGAATGGCCTCGACTTTGCGCAGCAGCGCCCGCTTCAGCTCGAGGTTCTCGACCACGGCTTCGATGATCCAGTCGGCATCGGCCAGCTTCGCGAGGTCGTCCTCGAAGTTCCCCACCGAGACGAATCGCGCCAGCGATGCCTCCATGAACGCCGCCGGCTTGGACTTCTTGGTGGCTTCCAGCCCGGCTGCGGCGATTTTGTTTCGTGCCGGCGCGTCGGCGTCCGGCGGAACGATATCGAGCAAGAGACTGGGAACGCCCGCGTTGGCAAAATGCGCGGCAATGCGCGCGCCCATGGTTCCCGCCCCGAGAATCGCTACCTTATGAATGCGTTTCATGACGTGGCTCTTTCGATCGCGTTGACACTACGTTGCCAAGAGATCTGAACAGTTTTTCAGCCTTTAGATATGAATTATCGTGCGACGACCATGGAACGAGAAAGTCGGGTGTGACGCCGGCATTTGCGTTCGATCCGTCCTTGCGAAAATGAACGCAGTCCGGCATCTTCACCGTTGCACGCGAGTTTCTTAGAGTAGTAGGGATTCCGCCATTGGTGAATCCGCAGCCCGCGCCACCAGTAACCTCACCAAGAATCGTAGCGGCGGAGTTGTCTTGCAGCAGAAACGAGAAGTATTCCGCCGACGACCAGGTGTGCGCATCCACCACCACATAGAGGCGCGGCCGCGCCGACGATTCAGTGTAGGTGTAGTCCAGCGGATGGAAGAGCGTGCTCCTGGATTCGAGCGTGGCCAACGATCCCGGCTCAGCGTAGGGCAACACTCCGCTACTGTACAGCAATCCACTCACGACCAGAGAGCACGTCAACTTTCCGTCTTTCCAAACGCCGCTACGGTCACACTTTTCCTGGCTCCGAGCAATCCCCGACCGCAGCCGTTCGGCAGCCAGCCGCAGCAAATCCTTCGGTTCCTTGCCTTGCTTCAAATCCGTCTCAACGTCTGCGAGCCGCTCCTGAAGTTCTCTGGTCCAGTGCTCATGCTTGATAAAGCCGTAGGGCGACTCTCGCAGCGGAGTGCGGCTCAACGCTCGAACCACCGAGTCCACCCAGTCGGAACCGCCGTCATTATGAGTGATGTCTACAAGAATGGCGGATGCGCCAGCGGATTGGAGTTGGGCCGAGCGGCGCAGAAGCGCGGCCGTAAGGAGATCGCCAGTCTTGTATCCAACCTTGTTCTTGCATTCCTGATCGCACTTGTCCGAATCCGCGAGATGCATGCTCTGAACGACCTCCTCGCAGGCGTCTGGGAATGCGTGTTCACTGAAGATCGCGATCCGAATCACGCCCAGCCGTTCGTTCTCTGACAGCTTCAGGATGCCGCCGGGAAACCACCCAGCCCCGTCGCCGCCGACGCTGCTGAACTGCGGTAGCTGAGAAAAATCGATTCCCGGGTTCAATGCCCACTTTTTGTAGCCGAGGCGACTGCACAGGGGCGCTGTTTTTTCCGGTGTCGCTTGAGCGGCTCTTTCTGCCCACTCGATTCCGAGGTGCCCATCCCCAAATAGTCGAAGGAATGACTGCAAGGCCTGTTTTGCTTCATTCTCACTACAGCTGGCGCCGAGCGTAGCTTCTGTCTCCCGCCGAAGTTCCGGCAGATCCATGTGCCGACCTTCAATGGCGTATTCAAGGTCGGAATAGTGGGCTGCCATCTCGGTAGTCAGTTGGTCAAAATCCTCAAGCCAGGGCCGCGCGTCAAATCCGGGGGTGGGGCAGGTTCTGCCTGCATTTGACTGAGCCTGAACCAGCGTTCCGGCCAATACTGCCAAACACAGAAAGGTCGGACGCGGTCTCCTGAGCCATCTCTTCGTTCGCGATTGCATTTGCGCCCTGAGTTTGCCAGTCGACAGCCGGAGCCGTCAAACCTCAACGGGAGATCGCAGATATTCCAGCGCCTTGCGCGCCATTTGCTTTTCGCCGCGATAGGCCAGCAACTTGGGCGCCTCTTCCAGCCGCAGCCACTTCGCCCGCGCAACCTCAACTCGCATTTCCTCGGAGATATTGTCGATCCGTCCCGACTCGTAGCGCAGCAGATAGAAACTCACGATCTTGAACACACGCTCGCCATCGCCCCAGGAGCGCACGTAGGCATACTTGATGTCGGCCAACTTCGTCACCGGGACAGCGGTGATCCCGGTTTCTTCCCGTACTTCCCGCAAAGCCGCATCCAGCGCCTTCTCCCCCGGATCCACCAGGCCCTTGGGCAGGCAGAGAACTGCTTTTCCCCGGGTCCGCGAACTGCGCTTGCCGGGATTTGGCGCGGCCGACGATTCGGTTGGCAGTTCGATAGCCGCCATCCACCACTCTCCATCCTTATGGCGCACCACCACCCCGCCTGCCGAAATCTCCCGGACCATATCTGTGCAACTTAACAGGATTACAGGAGTTCGTCACGGGGTGTGCTCCAGTCGGGTAGTAACGATTACCACGCGCAGCCCGGTTCAACCAACCGAAATCCAGGACCGGCCCATTCGTGCCCTTACAGCCCGCCGCCCACTTGTGGCATCTTATCTGCTAGGTGGGACCGGCCGCCCATGGGCTGGAAAATGGGGCCGCAGATGTGGGGTTTCAAGTGACGAGTCTGGGGAGAATCATTCGTTCGGTCCAGGCCTTCGGCCGGGAATTCTCACGCAAACCTTCTCCTGTTTCTCCTCGTATTCCCGCGATCGGCGTGGCGCTGGGTGGAGGTTTTGCCCGTGGCATCGCCCACATCGGAGTGCTGAAGGTTCTCGAGCAGGAAGGCATTCCCATCCGCGTCGTTGCCGGTACCAGCGTGGGCGCGCTGATCGGCGCTTCTTACTGCAGCGGTCTCTCGATCGCCGAGATGGAGGACGTCGCCCATAATACGCGCTTCACTTCCTTTGCCCGCTGGACCCTTTCCCGCTATGGTTTTGCCTCCAGCGACCGCATGGCTTCTTTCCTCAACCGCACCTTGAAGGCGCAGACGTTCGAAGAACTGCGCATTCCCCTGGGCGTCACCGCCACCGACTACAACACGGGTGAAGGCGTGGTGTTTCATTCCGGGCAGATCATCGACCCCGTCCGTGCCAGTTGCGCTTATCCCGGCATGTTCCTGCCGGTGAACATCCGCGGCCGCTATCTGATCGACGGCATGCTTTCCCATCCTGTGCCTACTATGCCGCTGCGCGAAATGGGCGCAGAACGTGTGCTGGCCGTGCATTTGAAAGCAACATGGGCGAATGGCAGTGCACCCCGGCATCTGTTGGATGTCATTGGCCAATCGTTCGCCATCGCGCAGAATGCGATGTCGAGCCTGTGGCGGCAGGCGGCCGACGTCGTGATCGAACCTGACGCCGGCGACTTCGCCTATGACGACTTCAAACGTGCCGACGACCTGATTCGCCTCGGCGAAGTGGCGATCCGTAAAGCCCTGCCCGAAGTCCGCAAGTGGCTTGAGGCACCAGCCGCCTCGACTTCCGGCGTCGAACGCCGCCGCTCGCCCCGCAGCGCTCCCCTGCCCGCCGACTGAAAATTCTCCCTTTCACTCGAAACGCGCCCCGCTGCATAGACCCGCAACACGTTACCAATGGCGCATTAACCTGCGCGGATGCGTTGACTTACAGGTAACTGCCATTTAGTATTCGACGTTCCAGCGATGGCGCGAGGCCCTTCCTGTGACCACGCATGGCGTGGTTTATCTGCTCAAGCCGCTCGCTGCTGGAACGGAGTAGGAGGGTTGGAAGCGCTATCGTTCCGCAGTATATGTCACGGCAGTATACGTCACGGCGAATTGCTTGGGCCGCATTGGTGCTCGTTGTCATTCAGGTTGCCGGGTTCGTTTTCCTCAAGCCCGGCTCGCCGCGGGCATTGCTTTCCAATATCACGCAAATCGCTGCCTGCTTCACCGCAGCCGGATTTTGTCTTGCCGCCTCGCGCCGCAGCCGCGACATGGCGCGCACATTCTGGATTTTGCTGGCCGTCTCCTTCGCCTCCTACGGGCTGTCCAATGTTGTCTGGACCTACTACGAGAACTTGCGGCAAACCGCAGTGCCTTTCTCTCCGATCTCTCAATTCCTCTACCTTTGCTATGACGCGCCTCTGGTGATGGCCCTGTTCTTGCGCGAGAGCGAGGATCCCTCCGGTCTGGACTGGCAGCGTTCCCTCGACTTCGTCCAGATGCTGCTGGTGGCATTCCTCATTTATTACGACTTCCTGTTCCTCCGCGCTCTGCCCCGCGGCCTGCACAGTCTGGAACTGATGGAGCAGGCCATGACGAACATTCTCAATTTCGTCCTGGCCGGCGCGTTCGTTCTCCGCTCTATTTGGGGACGCACTCCGCTGGTGCGGAGCTTGTGCCGCCGCGCATCCGTTTACCTTGTTGTTTACGCTTTGGCTGCCGCCGTGGGTGACTACGCCCTCACCTTCATTCACGCCACTTCCGGAGCCTGGAGCAGTCTGGCCTGGACTGTGCCCTTTATCGTGGCCGCGATCCTGGCCGCTGGATTTGATCCCTCCGCCGAGACCACCAGCAAGGTTTACACCGAGTCCTGGAGCCCGCGTACCTTCCTGCTCAAGAACATCGGACTGGCCGTCATGCCGCTGACGGTGTGGGCACTCGCGCTGCGTGCTGCCGACCACGACCGCATCGTCGCCTACGGCACCGTCATCGTCTCTCTGGTCTGTTACGGCGCGCACTTGACCATCAGCCAGTATCGTAATCATCAAGTCGTGGACGCTCTGCGCGCCTCGGAAGAACGTTACCGCCTGGTGTTCAAACAATTGCTGCAGGCCGAGAAAATGCAAGCCATCGGACGTTTGGCCGGCGGTGTTGCCCACGACTTCAATAACGTTCTCACCGTCATCCTGGGATATGCCCAGCAATTGCTCGACAACCGAACCCCAAGCGCGGAAAGCGTCCATCGGAGTGCGGGTCACATTCTTACCGCCGGCGAACGCGCCGCTTCGCTTACCCGCCAACTGCTCGCCTTTGGCCGAAAGCAGCTCTTGCAGCCCACCGTCCTCAACCTCAATGTCGTCCTGGTGGATATTGACAAGATGCTGCGCCGTCTCATCAGCGAAAATGTCGAGATTGTCACCAGGCCCGCGCCCAAGCTTGGCTCGGTTAGGGCCGATATCGGCCAGATTGAGCAGGTGATTCTGAATCTGGTCATCAACGCCCGCGATGCCATGCCCGCCGGCGGCACGCTCACGCTCGAGACCGGCAACGCCGATCTGGATGAGAACTACGCCCAGGAACATGCCGGCGTCCGCCCCGGTTCCTACGTGATGTTGGCCGTCAGCGACACCGGCATCGGCATGGACTCCGAGACCCAGGCCCACATCTTCGAGCCCTTTTTTACCACCAAGGAAGACGGCAAAGGCTCCGGCATGGGCCTGGCCACGGTCTATGGAGTCCTCCAGCAGAGCGGCGGCCATATCTGGGTCTACAGTGAACCGGGACGGGGAAGCACCTTCAAGCTTTACCTTCCCCGAGTCGAGGAGGCAGCCGAAACTGCCGCCAAAACGCAGCCGCCGGCACCCACCATCCGCGGTACGGAAACCATTCTCGTGGCCGAGGACGACCGCCAGGTGCGCGACCTGGCCGTCGCCATTCTGAAGGCCTGCGGCTACCTCGTGCTCGTGCTCGATAGTGCGCTGGAAGCCGAGCGCGTCTGCCAGCAGCACCAGGGCAGCATCGATCTACTGCTCACCGACGTGATTATGCGCGAAATGAGCGGTCCCGATCTCGCCCAGCGCCTCAAGAAACTGCGCCCGCAAACCAAAGTCCTGTTCATGTCCGGATACACCGACGCCGCCATCGTGCATCAAGGAGTTCTCGACCCGGGCATCGCTTTTCTTCCGAAGCCGTTCACGCCCTCCTCGCTTGCCGGAAAAGTCCGCCAGGTCCTTGACCAACCTAAGGCGTGATGCTCAGTGGCGAACTTCCGCCTCAGCACGCTGGCCTCCCTTCCATACGGGAGAACACCCAAGGCAGGGTCAGAGCACTGACGCCAGTGATCCAGATCACACACCGGTGTGCGGGAAATAACCCAAAACGCCGCCGTGAACTGACCTCCAGGCCTGAATCGAAGTTTAGGGTCATTACTTAACGTCCGTAGTTTCTTTCACATACCGATGTTACCTGGGAGACTGCAGAGGGCGCAGCAGTTGGCTCCCAACCTGCCTTAACCCATGCGTTGGCAGGGCCAGGCGACAGTGATTCCAAGCTGGCCTTTTGCCAGAAGGGGGTTCGGAATGCGCGCTCCTTACGGTCTGAATATTCTTGATAACTGCGTCAGTTGCCCGGTGCGGGCAGAGCATCTTTTTTGCAATCTTTCTCTGAACGCCGCTCAGCGCCTCAACGAGATCAAGTCCACCGCGGTTTATCCCAGAGGTGCCATGCTTTTCATTGAAGGGCAGCAACCACGCGGCGTGTTCGTGCTTTGTACCGGAACAGTGAAGCTATCGACCACTTCTCGTGAAGGCAAGACCATCATCACGAAAATCTCGGAACCGGGAGACGTACTCGGGCTGAACGCCGTTATTTCCAACCGCCCCTATGAAGTGACCTCTGAGATGATGGAGCCCGGCCAAGGCAACTTCATTCCCCGCGATGCGCTGCTGCAACTGATGAAAGAATTTCCGGAGGCCGCCATCCGTGTGGCCCAGCAGTTGAGCCGCAACTACTTCACCGCCTACGAAGAAATTCGGACCCTCGGCCTTTCCATCTCGCCCTCGGAAAAATTCGCCAAGCTGCTGCTGTCCTGGACAACCTCGGTCCCGCAGAATGACGGCGCTTCACAACTGAGGCTGAGGTTGACTCACGAAGAAATCGGAGAACTCATCGGCACTACCCGCGAAACCGTCAGCCGCCTCTTCTCCGACTTCAAGAAAAAGCAGTTGGTGCAGCTGAAGGGAGCAATGCTCGTCATCCGCAGCCGTCCGGCGCTGGAAAAGATCATCCAATCCTGAAATTAATGCCTGGGCCATAGCCCGAATCGATCGGAGGAGTGGTAGACAGAACCTGCTCCAAGCCGCGCAGCGGCGATACAATACAGCCCACGGCGCAAGCCGTGGGGCTGCGAGTGGGAGACGG
>Ga0326728_10023877_pt1 | contig 11142 bp, 12 predicted proteins | sample MB3enrmetagenome_FD_207602 | JGI IMG/M metagenome (GOLD analysis project Ga0326728, IMG submission 207602) | Lab enriched peat soil microbial communities from McLean, Ithaca, NY, United States - MB31MN | ecosystem: Environmental > Terrestrial > Soil > Wetlands > Peat | place: USA: New York... | reverse complement strand
CGGCTTTTCCAAAGACCTTGGAAATCGATGAAGCCGATTCCCACATCCCCTCCGCCCCGGCTGCGACTGCTAATCTGACTCAAAATCAAACCCGAAAGAACTTTCCCCACTTCGCCTGACCTTCACTCCTTCAGGCTCATCCTTCGATTGGGAAAGACTGGCCGGGGCTCCCACGGGCAGTTCTTCGCCCGTGGGGTGGAAGGCAGAGAGCGTTTAGGTAGTGGGTCAGTTTGAAACCGTTTTGAAAGGGCGCAGCTAAAACGGCCATTGAAAACATGTAAGTTACTGATTCTGCAATGTCCCAAATGTCCAAGATGTCCAAGCCGGACGGGCGCGCGAGCCCATCAGTCGATAACAAATACCGTGCCCTTGCCGTTCGCTCCACCATTTATGGTTGTTCCATAGAGGTTTCCGGCACTGTCCATGATCACACCCGCAGACGGACCTGCCCCATCGGTGGCGCTTGCACCGAAGGAGTAGAGAACCGTTTCCGTGCTGGCGGCGCCATTATTGACGATCTTGTAGACCGTACCGTCGTAGAAGCCGTTCGCCCCGCCCTCCACGGTTGTTCCATAGAGGTTTCCAGCTCTGTCCATGATCAGACCCGAATCCGGGCCTACCCCATCGGTGGAACTCGCGCCGAAGGTGCAGAGGGTCGTTTCTGTTCCGCTTGCGCCGATCTCGAAGACCTCACCGCTGTCGCCATATGGGGTTGTTCCATAGAGGTTTCCGGCTCTGTCCATGATCAGACCCGCAGACGGGTACTCCCCAACGTCGTCGCTTCCGATGTTATAGAGAATCGTTTCTGCACCAGAGGGGCTGACCTTGAAGACCGTTCCGTAGCCGTACCCTCCCCTCATGGTTGTCCCATAGAGGTTTCCGGCACTGTCCATGACCAGACCGCCAAGCGGGTTGAAACCATCCATGCTGGATGCGTTAAAGGAATAGAGGACAGTCTCAGTACCAGCGGCGCTAATCTTGAAGACCGTACCTCCGCCGTTCGCTCCACCATTTATGGTTGTTCCATAGAGGTTTCCGGCGCTGTCCATGATCAGACCCGCATACGGCACCCCCCCGTCGTCGGCGGTTACGCCGAAGGAGTGGAGAATTGTCTCCCTGCCGTCGGCGCTAATCTTGAATACCATACCGGAGCCGGCCGAGACCGTACCGCCGCCGATCTCGCTCGCTCCGCCAGATTCGGTCGTACCATAGAAGTTTCCGGCGCTGTCCATGATCAGACTCGCATTGGGGCCCGGGCCCAAGCCATCGGTTGCGTTTGCGCCGAAGGAGTAGAGAATCGTTTCCGTGCCGGTGGGGCTGATCTTGAATACCGTCCCGTCGTACAAGCCGTTCGCTCCACCATCCGCGGTTGTTCCATAGAGGTTTCCTGCGCTGTCCATGATTAGACTCGCATACGGGGCCACTCCGTCGGTGGCGCTTGCGCCGAAGGAGTAGAGAATCCTCTCCGTGCCGGCCGCGCAGGAGACGTCAATCCCTGTCACATTGGAGGAGCCGACCGTGCCGCTGCCGTTGCTGACCGAACAAGCGATTCCGGGCGTGTGCGACTGCACCGTGACGGCGTAGGCGCTACCGGTGTCTAAGCTCATTGGGAACGAGAATGCGCCATTGGCGCTGAGGGTCAGCGAGTCTGCTCCGTTGTCCTGCAGGCTTACGCTTTGGTCGGCGCCTATCCCGGTAAGCGTGCCACCGAGCGTATAGGTCGTGCTACCGCCGGAAGTCGAACCGCCGCTGGAATTCGAACCGCCGCCGCATCCGATCGAGGCCACTACCGCCACGCAGGCGAACAGCGCCGGGGCCCTGCCAAGAAGATTCGTTTGCATATCTTTCCTTTCACGATCATTCGTGTCCCATCGCTTGTCAACGTTTGCCAACGATCCCCTGCGATCTGTTTCACAAATGGCAATGCACGGCTCCGTGCAGGTATGGGGCCCGGCAGCAAAGGCACCCACGAGGCAGGTGAGTGGACGAACGCAGTTTACGAGACCGGTTCTTTCACGGGCAAAGGAATTTGCACCATATTACCATGGGTTTTCGTTTGGTTTTCCGGGCGCTGAAATCGCACGCGCCAGAGCCGCTTCGGCAAGACAGATTCCCGGCTGTTCTAAGAGGCACTGTGTCGACGACCTTCCGTCAAACTTTCCTAAGAAAAGTTGAGCTCCTATACTGCCGATTGAGAATAACGGCGGCCTCGCCCAGATTGTGGGTGTATTACTGGCTATGCGGAAACTTCGGCTGAACCAAACCTACCAGAGACGGTTCATCCGATCACCAGTAGCACAAAATGAGCACAAAGATCGCCGTGTGTTTTGTCAGCCTATGAATTCGCGGCAGCTTCGGACCACTTTTGTGTCAGGGCACGGCTTTAGTCGAGCCGTAAAAGCAGCGAAATGACAGGGCTTAGCCTCTGAGGGAAGGGTTCCTGCAAGTTGACCCACTACGGGCGTTTAAGGCTTCCGGCCTCGCCGAGCAGCCCGCGCGTCAGCGCACGCATGCCGAAGTCGAAGATTTGTTCAAATGAGAGTCCTGAAGAACCAAATGCCTCAGCCAGCCGCGGGAACTCATTAGCCGGCAAAGCGCTCCACATGGCTTCCAACTCTTCCTTCGTGGGCTCGTGTACTGGCCCCATTCCCACCGCTCCGCGCACCGCTGCCGCAATCGCAAATCGTCAACAAGGGCTATTTCTAGGAGAAATGCCACTAAGGCGCGGTCAGCCGTTCACGCACCCAAGCCGTCATCGGCGGCGAGATGCGCTCGAGCGATGCGAGATGGAAGGCGATTTTCCCGCTTGCGACGATATGATCGTGCCCTGCCAGTTCAACCATTGCATCCATGCGCTCCTCGACCAGAACGAATGAGGGCTTTCGTTCGCCTTTGAGGCTGGAGGCGGCGGCCAGGCAAAGATCGGGACGCAGGTGTCGCAGGACCCTGTTGGACTCGAAGATTACGCAGCCCGAAGGCGAACATTCCCTGAGAATCTGCTCGACGAAAGGGCCCAGCGCATCATCGCCCGCGGTTACCATCAGTGCGCGCCGCGCACCGGCAGCCAGATAACGAGCGGTGTCGGTTCCCTGCCCTGCGCTGGTTTCTTCCCATACGGGCTGAGTTTGGCCGTGGCCGTGACTGGTGATTTTGACCGCCGTCCAGGCGAATTCCGGCAAGGCGCGAATGAGTCCACACACCAGCGCAGTCTTGCCCGCGCCGCGACCGCCTCCGCCTACGACGATGATCGCCATCGCAGTTACCAGTTCTAAGCTCTCAGCTTTTAGCTATTAGCTTTTAGCTTATTTCGTGCAAAACCGAGATCGTTGGTTCACGCGATAGAGCTAATAGCTAAAAGCTAAGAGCTAGCAGCTTTCTTCTGTCTTTTCGCCAGCCTCGCCAGCGTCGCCTGCTCGCGCAACACCTGCTGCAATGGCCGCGCCGGCGTGCCCCAGTGCACGGTTCCCGGTTTGAGTCCCTCGTTCGTAACGGTCTTGCCGCTGAAGACACCGGCCTGGCCGCCAAGAATCACGCCGGGCCCCACGTGCACATGGTCGCCGATGCCCACCTGGCCCGCAAGCACTGCGCCATTGCCGATCGTTGATGAGCCGGAGATCCCGGTGAGCGCCACGAGAATCACATCCTCGCCGATGTCGCAGTTGTGGCCCACGTGGACGAGGTTGTCGAACTTCGTCCCGCGCCCGATTCGCGTCGCTCCCAGGGCGCCCCGGTCGATGGTGCAATTGGCGCCGATCTCCACGTCGTCCTCGATGATCAGTCCGCCCTGTTGCGGGAACTGCGTGTAAGCGCCGGTGGCGGGGTCGCGGACGTAGCCAAAGCCATCGGCGCCCAGGACCGCGCCGGCGTGAATGGTGACGCGGTTGCCAATGTAGGTATTGGGATAGACCACGACGCGCGGATAGATGCGGCACTGGTCTCCGATGCGCACACCCTCGCCGATGACCGCTCCGGCTTCGATGCGTGTTCTTTCGCCGACGAGCACGTCATCGCCAATCACCGCATTGGCGCCTACTGTGACCCAGCCGCACAGCGCAGCATTTTTGCCAATGGTTGCCGTGGGATGAATCCGCTCGCAGGGCAACTCGGGGCGGAGCAGCTTGGCCGCGCGGGCAAACCATAGTTTCGGCTGGTCTGACTCGATGACTGCGATGGAGGAATGCGCCGCATAGGAAGTTGCCGCCATGGGCTTCAAAACCACGGCTGCTGCAGGGCTCGCAAGGGCTTCAGTAGCCGAAACCTCGTTCTCAGCAAAGACCAGCTCTGTGTAGTGCGGGTTCTCCAGCGAATTCACGCCGGCTATTTCCAGCTCAGGGCTGCCCTGCGCCAATCCGCCGCCGAGTTTGTCGATCAGTTCTCCCAAGGTCATGCATTTCCCTCGATGACTTCAAACATACTAGGTTGAGACTTCGATCTTCAGCGACAACTTCTTGTCATGCGCTTTGGAGGAGACTCGAACCTTTATCAAAGTCGTATTGAATCCATTTGCTGAAAGGCGCAGATAGTACAACTGCGTGCGCGCCGGACCGGGCAATGAAAAGTGCCCAGCATCGTCTGTCTTCGTCTGGGATTCCACGACCTTCCAGCCAGGTGTGCATTCCTCCACCAAGACGTCTTTGACGGGAGTTCCCATTAAACCTGCGAGTACAGTTCCTGCGAGTGTCTGCGCCCTAAATGGCTGCGCGTATTGAACGGTAGAAACCCCTTGTGCAACCGCAGCGCCCTCGACCAGAAGCGCCAATGCAACAGCGGCGCCTATCAGGACTCTTCTCATTGCATTGGCCCTCAGTTCGTGAACTCAATACAACCCCGGCTCGCCCGGCGGTCGCGCCTTCCAGCGGCGATGAATCCACAACCACTGGTCAGGATAGCGCCGAATCCACGATTCCAGGGCGCTGGTGCAACGCTGCGTACCCTCTAAAATGTCAGCCGCGACGTTCCCAGTACGCGGAATTTCCACCTCCGGGCCGAAGCGCAGCACATAGCGCCGCTCGCCCGGCTCCCAGAGCATGAATCCCGGCAGAACCGCAGCGCCGGTTTTGCGGGCAATGTGCGCCAGACCGGTCCCGGTGCAGGCTTCTATCCCGAAAAACCTGACGAACTCGCCCTGCGGCGGCGTCATATTCGTGTCCATCAAAATGCCGACCGTGCCGCCGGCGCGCATGGCTGTCAGCAGCCCGCGGCCGAAGTCATCCTTATGCACCACGTTGTTGCCGTGCATACATCGAATCCCGTTGACGTACCTATCCAGGCGCCGGTTATCGAGTCTCCGGATGACCATGCCCATGGGATGCCCCATCAGCGAGTGGTAGAAGCTCGAAAGCTCCCACGCGCCAAGATGTCCGGTGATGATGAGAACGCCTTTGCCGCGCGCCTGCGCATTCAGGTAGTGTTCCAGGCCTTCGGTGCGCATCCAGTTACGCGTGTTCTCCGGGGTGTAGCGGTTCATGCGGCAGAACTCGACGAGCTGCCAGCCGAGATGGACGTAGACACGCCGCAGGATTTTTTTTCTGGTCTTGGACGAAAGGTCTGGGAAAGCCAGCTCAAGGTTACGCACGCCCACGCGCCGCAGCCGTCCAAAGCACCAATAGACGGCGAAGGCGATAAAGCCCGCCACGAGGCGCGCAGCACTTCGGGGCATGCGGCCCAGGCAGCGCGCTATGGCTACAACCAGCCTATACTCGAGGTTTTCCCGCATCGTTGAGCGCTGTAGCGAAACCAGAGAAAATATATCCCGAAGCCGTTCGACTGAAGTCGGCGCGACCATCAGGGAGCGACGACCTTCACAGAGCGAAGCGGAATACGGTATCTCTGGTTTCGCCGTAAGGATCAGTTTAGACGCTCAATCAGGCCTTTAACGCCACGGAATCGGCGGTCCGTGTTGTCCCACCCCTTTGTCAAGGAAACGCGGAAAGGATGGGACACGGAGCGACGGGGGTTCCCCGTTGGATTCAGGAACCTGCTATTACTTGCCGGCCTTGGCCGCTACAAAGTATTGCGCCACGGTGCGAACAAACGCGACCGCGCTGGGCGGAACAGCTACGCTGCCTTTTAGAACCATATCGAATTGCTCGGGAGCGCCATAGTAGAGTTCCGTGTCCTCCTTGTTCTGGCTCACGCTGGTTCCGTCGAGGTCGATACCGGCGAATAACCCTTTGACGCGTGAGTAGCTGAGGAGTTCCGCGTTCATCTTCCAATCCGTTGCGGCATCGCCTTGGCGGCCCACGGGACCGGCGGCAGCCGAAGCGTCGCCGCCAATTCTGAACTTGTCCTTGAGCAGATCCTGCATTCCGCGGTCATTTACAGCAACCAGAATGAGGTCGGTGGCTTCGCCGCCGAATTGAAGCCCGAAGGATCCACCTGCCATGCGGATGAAGACCGGCGCGCTCCAGCCATGGCCGGTGCGGCAGGTGACCACCCCCTGGCCGTACTGAACGCCGCCGAAGAACGCTCCCTTCAGCATTCCGGGAATCACGGCGACGCAGGTGGCCGAGCGAAGAATGTTGTTCGGGATGGTGTGGTCCTTGGCGGCCATGATCTGGTCCAGGACCACCTTGGCAGAATCAATGCGGTTCTGCAGTTCGTCCTTCGAAGAGGCAGCTACGGCGGTAGATGTGAGCAGGAGGCTGAGGCAAATGGAAGCAAGGGCTTTCTTCATATCCAAATCCTTTCCGTTTCGCCCGCGTTTCGCCGCGGGCACGATTGCTCTGAGTTGGAGGCTTGCGTCCCGCTGCCAATGCGATCCCGCCAGTGGGTCCGAGACAGAAGACAACTGGCAGGCAAGGGGAACCTCCTCGAACAGCCTACAGCATTCGCGCGCGTGTGTGCACTTAAGGCAAGAGACGCTCTCGAGATTCAGATGGATCGATGCGGATAGAGGAGGACTGAAGAAAGCAATACAAATCGTCTTTTCACGAAATCGTGAAAGAAATCGTGAAAAAAGAGGAGTTCCCACGCATCGTGGAAACACGTTGCCTGGGAACTCCTTTCCCCAGATCTGCGTTGTTTCTGTAAATAATATTGTGGAAAACTTGTACTTTACACAAGAGTACTTAGAGGCTGTGGCTTAAAGTAACATCGATTTTACTATTTGGTTACGGTGCCGCGCAGCTCCGCAGAATGGACGCGCCGGCCCGTCCCCTGCGGCAGCAGGGAGCCATTGAGCGCGGAGACGGAAAGCTCGATGCGGTTGTTGGAGCCGGTCTTTCGCATGAGCCGCGCAATATAAGCCTTCACAGTGCGCGGCTCGATGCCCAACTGGGAAGCGATTTCGCGTGTGGAGTGTGCCTTCAGGAGCAGGTCGAGAACCTGTTGCTCCCGAAGAGTAAGTTGGGGACCAGCGGCGGCTGGCGACGCCTCAGGGACCTTGAGCAGCCGATCAAGGAGGCAGGACAGCAGCCGGCGCGGCGCCCAAATCGAGCCGGAAGTCACAGCTTCGATGGCTTTGCGAACCACCTCCGGGCCTGCGCTGAGATCCAGGTAGGCCCTGGCTCCTGCAATGATGGCGCTCAAAACCAGTTCATCGTCGCCTTCCGGACCGATCACAATAAAACGCACATTGGGGCGGGTTTGGCGAACGATTTCCAGGGCCTCGATGCCGGCGGGAAAGCAATGGAGATCGACAACAATGTACTCGATGCCGACGAGTGCGAGCAGCTCCGGCAGGCTCCCGATCACGGGAACGAGCCGGGCCTGATCCTGCTGCACGGGCTGGTCGAAGATGCTGGCAAGGCCGGCAACGCGGATGGGTTCGTCAGTCGCCAGCCCGATGCGAATTGGCCCAGAAGGGCGCGTCGAAGACATCTTGCCACTCCCATGTACGGCCCTGGTTGCCGCGCTGTGGCAGGCGCGTATGATTCAAGACGCACTGCTCGTCGCTTGAACTGAATTGTCTGAGGACTTGGTTGGAAAGGCTCGCTGGCCCAATCTCTCAGCGACTGTCTCAATTTGAATCATCTACTGTACGAGAAGTAACCGGAATACAACTTAGACCCTGTGTGGCGACATGCACGTGCTATCGCATTGACGCAAAGGTTGTATCTGGGAACAGCGGGGCGGTCAACGCATCTGTGGGCTTGTCTTATTCGCTTAGTTCAATACATGTCTCTAGAACTGGTTGCATTAATGGTCTTGTAACAGGGCACGACCGGGGAACCCACCCGGTCGGTGGGTCGCGTGCCGAATTCGACTGGAAAGATGAGGGGTTTTAACCCCTGCGGCCCGTCCCTCCTTATCTGAAAACCATTTTTGCAACCAGCTCTAAAGCTTGGGCAGGACGATCCCCTGTTGCTTTTGATACTTGCCCTTGCGATCGGCATAGCTGGTTTCGCAGGGATCATGCGAGCGGAAAAACAGTATCTGGCACAACCCTTCGTTGGCGTACACCTTGGCGGGCAGTGGGGATGTATTGGAAATCTCCAGGGTTACAAAACCCTCCCACTCCGGCTCAAAAGGCGTCACATTCACAATGATGCCGCAACGCGCGTACGTTGACTTCCCAACGCAGATCGTTAAAACGTCTCTGGGGATGCGAAAGTACTCAACCGAACGCGCCAGCGCAAACGAGTTGGGCGGAATGATCACCGAATCCGCCTGCACAGAGACGAACGAGCATTCGTCAAAAGCCTTGGGGTCGATGATGGCGCTATTCACATTGGTAAAAATTTTGAACTCGTCGGAGACCCTAAGATCGTAGCCGTAGGAAGAGAGCCCATAGGAGATCACGCCCTTGGCCACTTGCTCTTCGCTGAAGGGCTCGATCATGCGGTGCTTTACGGCTTGTTCCCTGATCCAGCGGTCGCTTTGAATCGACATACGTTTCCTCTTCCGGGGGTTCGACTTGCCTCCGGATACTTACGGACATTTGCTGCAACTCGAAAACTCATCTTACGCAACATCTGCACCGGTTGCCAAAGAGAAGACGCTTTCTGCGACCGCGCATGGAGACACCGCGGCGACCTTTCGCCCCGTGAACAGTTTCGGACCGGAAAATTCCCGCATTCTTCATTCTGTTGTTCCCTAATCGCAGCAAAATCTATACTATGAGCGGTGTAGGTCGTACGACAGTTGATACCAATTCGCGCCAGCGAGGATACTCCAGTGATCAAGCAGGACATCGTTCATCACGTGGTCGAGCGCACGGGACTGCCACGTACCAAGGCAGAAGCAGCAGTGGACACCGTCTTCGAGGGCCTCAAACAGGCTTTGGCAGCCGGTGAGCGCATCGAACTGCGCGGATTTGGCGTTTTCAGCGTCCGCGCGCGCAAAACCGGCATCGGCCGCAACCCCCGCACCGGGACCGAAGTCAACATTGCTCCCGGCAAAGCGGTGCGCTTCAAGCCCGGCAAGGAGCTCCACGCGCTGGAGCCGGGCGCGGCGAACAGCTAGACACCAAGCCCGTGGGCGAAGAACCGGATACCTCGGGGCGAGTTTATGCGGACTGCCTCGTGGACGCATTTCTGTGTCCGCCGTGGCCAAGCTGACCTGCGGCCGCGCGGTTTTGGGCAATTTCGGCGTCGCCTTCTTCCCGCCCACGCCGCTCTACGCCACCTCACCAATGCGCTTCCCCGCATTGGACCCGTTCAGCATGACGCCGCGGTGCGGAGCCAGCGAGGCTGGCGGGATCTGCGGTCGTTGCGCCTCTGAAAAGAGCCCGAGACGCACATACTCGTTATGGATGACGGAATAGCACTCGCAGGCAGCCTTTTCGAGGCCCTTGCGATCCACGATGCGCACGTGCCCGCGCAAATGCTCGATCAGCCCGGCCTTCTGCAAAATGCCTGCCGCCACGGTGACGCTGGCGCGGCGCGTGCCCAGCATCATGGCCAGAGACTCGTGGGTGAGGGGCAGGTCATCGGCTTGCATCCTGTCATGGCACATCAGGAGCCGCCGGGCCAGGCGCTCTTCGACCTCGTGTGCGCCGTTGCAGGCGGCGGTTTGAGTGGCCTGCGTGAACAGGCCTTGAACGCCACGCTGCAAGAGCAAGCGAAGTTGGCTGGAACCGTTATGGCAGTGTTCCGCAAAGGTCTTCGCTTTGATGGCATAACCGGACCCCGCAATCTGAATGAGGTTGCGGCAAGGCGAGTGGCCGGCTCCCAGCAAGGCGGCCATGCCCACGAGGCCTTCGCTTCCGATGATCCCCACCTCAACAGTGGTTCCATCTTCCATGGTCACCACAATGGAACAAACGCCATCCTCAAGAAAATAGATGGTTTCAATCATTTGTCCAGGATCGTGCAGCGTCTGATCCCGCTTGAATACTCGCGGCGAGAGGAGGGGCGTAATGTGCGCGGCGTCCGGCGCCGGCAGCGAGGCCAGTATGCGATTCCTGAAAGGCTTCTGGATATTTGAGGATTCCACGGCCTGCTCCTTTGCGCTGTCGTGAGGCGAGGCCCACACCTGAACGCGCAAAGGGACCGAGACGGAACCAGCGAAATCGAACGCAGGCCGATCGATATGCGCATGGAGATGTTGCCAACATCTTACGCTCATTGTTAAACGGCTGGCGTGAATATGCTCTCGAAGTGTAAAAAAACTCTCACTATGTACGGTAAGGGGCAGACTCCCTCCCTATCGGGGGCTATATCTCCGCACAGTTACTCCCAAAGTGGGCCATTACCTGCTGCGCGAGGCTGTGCTATGAAAGTTTCTGTGCCTTCGGCGTCCCGCTCGGGGCTCAAGCCGGCTACCGCGAAACCGGCCCCAGCACCTCGATCGGTTAAAGCCACTTCGCCTCCCGCCGCCACGCGCGAAGAGAAAGTTCGCTCGCGCGCCTACCAATTGTATGAAGAGCGCGGCCGCGAAGACGGACGCGCACTGGACGACTGGCTGCGAGCAGATGAGGAAGTGCCGCCCCGCGCCGGGAACAAAAGGGGACCCAGATAGGAGGTCCGCCATGCCGATCAAGCTCCTTCTTGCCGTTGGCCGGGAACCGGCGTTGTTAGAGTACCGATGCCAGATCTTGCGGCGCGCCGGCTACATTGTCGACTCAGAATACACGGTGAAAGATGCGATCGACCGTTTTAAGCACGGCGATTTCGACCTGGTCTTGTTATGCCACTCGATTCCCGTCAAGGAAAGGGACCGTCTGATCTCCTCGATTCGAGCCTTTGGTTCGCTTACGCC
>Ga0326728_10023876_pt1 | contig 11143 bp, 8 predicted proteins | sample MB3enrmetagenome_FD_207602 | JGI IMG/M metagenome (GOLD analysis project Ga0326728, IMG submission 207602) | Lab enriched peat soil microbial communities from McLean, Ithaca, NY, United States - MB31MN | ecosystem: Environmental > Terrestrial > Soil > Wetlands > Peat | place: USA: New York... | reverse complement strand
CCGTTCAAGATCTCCAGAAACTTTCCCGGCTCGACGCCGGACTTCCGAGCCAGCGTGAATGCTTCCGAAAGAGTCTCGAGCATGGAGGCAATCAGAAAGTTCCCCGCGAGTTTGACGGCATTTGCGACGTCCGGCTGTGGCCCGATGACGTAGAGCTTCCTGCCGATTGCCTCCAGCAGCGGCCGCACCCGCTCGACCGCCTCGGCAGGGCCTGCCGCAACCACCACCAACTGCGCGGCTTCGGCGGCTTCCGGGCGTCCAAAAACCGGAGACGCGACGAAACTCTGCCCGCGTGCCGTATGGGCGTGCGCAAGACGGCGTGAAAGCGCGGGGCTGATGGTGCTCAAGGAAACATGGACCCCTCCCGCGGCGAGTGTGCCCAGGATTCCCTCTTCCCCAAAAGTCGTCTGCTCGACGGCGCCGTCGTCCGCCAGCATGGTCATGACGAATTCGCCCGTAGAGGCTTCGGCGATGGAATTCGCCACCTGGGCGCCTGCGGCGAGAAGCGCTTCCGCTTTGCTTCGCGTCCGGTTGTAAACCCGCAATTCATGCCCCGCCTTTATCAGGTTCCTGGCAATCGGCAGGCCCATATTCCCCAATCCGACAAATCCGACTTTCACTGTTTCGTCCTCCTGAGACTGTCGCTATTCATTCCTGTGCCCCATTGCGGCGCGGACACTGCCGAACATCAACCTGCTTGCTGAACTTCACTCCCTGCGCAGAGACGCGGCTCAGGGGGTGATCACGGCCCTGAAGCGGACCTTGCCCTGCGCTACGCGCTCGTACGCACGGTTGATTTCCTCCAGCTTGTAAGTTTCTGTCAGGACCTTCACCTTGCCTTTGGCGACGTAATCAAGGGCTTCGTACAGGAATTCGCGCTTGTTCTGTTGTGAGCCGAGAATCCGGATGCGGCGCATGATAAGGTCCGCGGGAGAGATTGAAAGGGGTTTTGAATCCATGCCCATCAATACGAACGCCCCGTCAGGCCGCAGACCCCGCAGGGAGTCCGTCATGGCGTCGGCGGAATTGCTCGTCCCCAGGATAACATCCGCGCCGCCCACGGCTTCCAGCCCTTTTCCGTCGCGCACCACTTCATCGGCCCCCAGTCCCCGCACCAACTTGTCCTTGTCAGGCGAGTGAGAGATGGCGATCGTTTCGAATCCGGCTGCCTTGGCGTACTGGACCGCCAGATGGCCCAACCCTCCGACGCCGACAACGGCGATCCGCTGGTGAGGCTTGGGATCGGCCCACCGGAGGCCGCTCCAAACCGTATATCCCGCGCAAAATATGGGCGCGGCCTGTTCGTAAGAAAGCCCCTCGGGCAGGAGCATGGTGGAATCCGCGTAAGCCAGCATGTATTCGGCATGGCTGCCCTGGCTCTGCACGCCCGTGCCAATTTGATTCCGGCAGAAAAGCGGCTTGCCGCGCTGGCACCACTCACAGCGGCCGCAGGAAGCCTGCACCCAGGGCACGCCCACACGGTCGCCGACCTGTCGCGCCGTCACCCCGACGCCCAGGGCCACGATCTCTCCCACCGGTTCGTGCCCGAGAGTGCGAGGGAACTCTGTTGGCAGTGCGCCGTTGGTGATATGGACGTCGGTGTAACAGAGCCCGCTGGCGTGGATCCTGATCAGGACTTGATTAGGGCCGGCTTCCGGCCGTGGAATTTCTCTTACCTCCCATTGACTGCGAACTGAGGGAACAACGGCAGCTTTCATAGTCTCGTCTCCTCCGGGGAAAATGCCGCCAGCCGTCAGTGATTCTGACTCGGCGGGTCACTTGGAAAGGCAGAATCGCGAGCGTGCGTGTTTAAGGCCTCTCTCCCGAATGCCTCTCTTGCTTTTTCGCTTATCCGGCCTTCGACTCTTCCGGGACAATCTGTAAGGTCTTCTTTTCGCCTCGACGGATTACTGTCAGAGTTCCTCTTACGCCCACTTTCTCCTCCGTCAGCAGTTGGTGGAGCACGTCAATGCCTCCCACCGGATGGTCATCGTAATCCACAATCACGTCGCCATCGAAGAGGCCCGCCATTTCGGCGGGACTCTGCGGCTCGATGGACACCACCAGCACACCTCCTTCAGCCTGGAGACCATGCAATCTCACGATCCGGCGCGCCAGCGAAACGTCCTGGCCGGCCACACCGATAAAGCTGCGGCGCATCTTGCCGTCCTTGATCAGGCGGGCGGCCACATATTTGGCCGTGTTCACAGCAATGGCGAAGCAGATTCCCTGAGCTGGAAGTATGATTGCAGTATTGACGCCCACAACGCGCCCCTGAGCCGTCACGAGCGGGCCCCCGGAGTTTCCCGGGTTCAGAGCGGCATCGGTTTGAATTACATTGCTGATCAGCCTGCCAGACCGCGAGCGGAGCGAGCGGCCCAAGGCGCTGACCACTCCCGCCGTAACCGTGCATTGGAAATTATAGGGGTTTCCGATGGCAATCACCAGTTGCCCCACGCGCAGCGCTTGCGAATCACCCAGGGGAGCGGCCACAAGGTTTGCGGCCTCGATCCTCACCACGGCCAAGTCCGTTTCCGGATCGTCCCCTACCAGGTCAGCCTGGAAGGAGCGGCCGTCCGTAAGCGCCACCTCGATCCCTCGGGCGCCGTTCACCACATGACTGTTCGTAAGGATAAAGCCGTCGGGCGTGAAGATAAATCCCGATCCATGCCCGCGCGCTTCTTGCGGGGAATGGGGGTTCGCAACCGGTCCTTTCCCAGCCGGCTGGCGTACTTCGAGATTGACGACCGAGGGGCTCACCCTATCCGCCGCACTGATGACCGCACGCGAATAGGCGTCAAGAAGGTCGCCATCGGATGTCGGGAACACGCTGGCGATGCCGTCCCCAGGCTCCCCCGACGTCCCGCTGGATATCCATTCGAGAGGCGTTCCCATTGATCCTCCTGCTTAGGAAATTGTTGCCTGCAGTTTATTGGATTCCGGCGGCTCAATTCGGTTTCACTGGGGAGACGAAACCAGAGACGCACGGCGAAGCGGGTTCTACAGCGGGAGGGCTGGAGTTGTCACTGGGAAGACACTTCAACGCCGTCCGGCCTGAGCCGGTGGGAGGATGAGTAAATCGAACCGTAAACCCAGCGATGGTTCGAACGTTGAAAAATGGGCACGCCCACCCAAGTCTAGATCTCTTCCAGTGCAATGGCCCGTGTCCAGGTTGCAGTCACACGGTGCAACTTGATCGGCAAGGCAATGAAGAACACGCGCTTCTTCTTGATCTGGTCGAGACCATGAACTGCATCTGCGATCGGTATGCCAGCCAGCAGCAATTTAGAATCCCCGTCTCCCATGCCGAAGGGCGTGCCGGGCGGTGAATAGCGGATATTCTCGATTCCCAGCAGTTTGATCCTGGTTTCGATCAACCACTGGGTGGCCTCGACCGTCAGATAGGCAGGGTTGTCTGCCGTTTCGCGACTCGCCCAAGCAAGGACAATATCTCCGGTCTTCACCCCTGCGAGCCGAAGATCTTCAGCGGTTACGGCTTCCCCGGGTTTTTTGGCCGTAAAATCACATGCCGCCGCTTCTCCCAAGTAGGATTCCAGGGGCATGGAAGCCATATCCGCCCCAGTCTCCGAGTACTTGTAACATCCCTCAACGTGGGTACCGATGTGGGTTTGTCCTTGGATGAAGTGCATCCGGGCATTATAGCCACTGAATTCTTGGACCTCGATGGGTCGTCCTCCCCAAGGTTCCCCCCACAGGTATCGCCCATCAATCTTTCGCTCACCTGGAACAAGCTCGTACGAAAGGTCAATGATGCGGTATTGGGTTAGATCAATCACAGCACAACCTCCTAAGATGATTCGATCGATTCCGGCCGGAGTCTCCACATTGGCCTTCTGGTGGCTAGCAGTATACATCCTCCTGTCTACCCCCAACCCCTTCCAGCGGTTTCGCGTCCCACCGAATGGACACCTATGGTTGCCAAGCAAACTCAGCGAGCGATGCGGCATCCCGTATAAAAGGGAGGGACGACTGCGGTGCCGTCACACTCGAGGGAGTGTTTGAGGTAAGATAGGAGGCGGGAGTTTTCGTGACGGTAAAGGATTGAGTCTATGAGTTTCCTGTATTTCGGAAAGTCGATCGGAAGAATGGCCCGGCCCGGCAGTTCCGGTAAGGGTGTTTTGCGAAAGTTGCCAGCCATAGTTTTCCTCGTCTGGCTTTGCAGTGTAACAGTCTGTCTCCTGCCGGCGCAGAACACGCCTTCCGGACCAGCCACGCCGGGCGGCGCAGGTCCCGCCACCAAGACTTCCACTGCCCCGGGCGCTCAAGACGAGCTCTCAGCCAAGAACGGGATTCGCGTGCGGGTCAATGTGGTGAACATCCAGGTCACGGTTCTCGACCAGCACGGGCGTCCCGTCATTGATCTGAACAAGAATGATTTTAAGGTGTACGAAGACGGGAAACTCCAGGCTATTCGCTATTTCAGCGAGGAGTCCCACCAGCCACTTCGCATCGGGTTGGTTATGGACACCAGCAACAGCGCGCGGCGACAACTGACTTTTGAGAAAGAGGCGGCGGTCGAGTTCGTCTTCCGCATGCTGGAGTCGGGGGGCACGAAGAACCAGATCTTCCTGCAGACGTTCGATATTTCCAGCTCGATTATCCAGGACTTCACGAGCGACCCTGATGTCCTGAATGAGAAGATTCAGGACCTGAAGGCCGGTGGAGGGAAGTCGCTCTACGACGCCATTTATATTGCGTGCAAGGACAAGATGATGCATGCGGGGAATGCCGAGAGCACCCGGCGGATCCTCGTGGTGATCAGCGACGGCATCGACGTTCATAGCGAGCATTCCCTGGATGAAGCTATTTCCATGGCGCGAAAAGCGGAAACATTGGTCTATACCATAGGGAATGCGGCTTATGGCTTCTCAAATGTGGGAGACGACATCCTGCAACTGATTTCAGAGGGAACGGGCGGCGGGGCATTTTTCCCGCTGAGAGAGGCTCCCGGTACGGATCTCGCCACGGGCTATCTGTCCCATGAGCAGATTGGGGAAACGTCCCAGAACAAAGGCCTCGGTGCTGCGACTGGAACATTTTCGGCGCAGAAACTGATCCACATTGCCGACTCTATGGAGTCAATCGGTCGCGAACTTGGATCGCAGTACGAATTAGGTTATACACCCACCGATGACGCTCTCACCGGCACCTACAGGAGTGTCCGTGTCCTGCTCGACCGTAAAGGTGTTACTTTCCGATGGAAACCCGGCTACTTCGCCACGGCGGAATAGAGTACAAGGGGTTCACGATACCACCGCCTTGCCGGGGATGAATCTACCCTTGCCTTATTGCCACGAAGCGACAGCCCTTTTCGATTCTCCAGTGAGGAAACGGGGCTATAATGCCGCGTTGCCTATCACTCTGGTTGTATTGCCTGCGTCCCGTTCGCAGTGGCTGAATCATTGAACGGTTCTGTCCTTGCAGTTTGCGGCGCGGGGCAAAATCCACGATGGCGGAGCTATGAAGAGACGCGCATCTCGGGCCGTCCCGCAGCGGAACACAAGTGCACCTTGGGGCGCGATCTCTGGACATTCTCAAACGGTCGGCTCAAGCCTGAACCTCACCCCCTGTGACGAGCGGAGGCCTTAAAGTGGATGGCACAAACGGCAAAACCCGGCGGAAGACGCACCCCATCAGGATCGCTGAATCAAGCTACAAAGACGTGCGCAGCCTTGTCTTGGAGAGCGAGCTTCTTTGCGTGACGATCGTCCCCGACCACGGCTCCAAGATGGCTTCTCTGGTGCACAAAAGAACGGGTGTGGAGCACCTGTACCAACACCCTGGCGAGAGGTTCCGCAAGGCTGCCTATGGGGGTCCATTCAACCAGGGGGAACCCTCCGGATTCGATGAGATGTTTCCAACCATCACGGAGTGCTATTGCGACGCGTATCCGTGGGCGGGCACGTTGATGCCGGACCACGGCGAGGTTTGGAGCATTCCGTGGCAGTTTGAGGTGTCCGAGTCCGTGGTTCGGCTCAGGGTTCACGGCGTTCGATTCCCGTATGTCCTCTCCAAGAATGTCTCCTTCGAGACTCCAAGCACCGTTCTGCTCAAGTACCGTGTCGACAACCCCAGTTCTTGCGCCTTTCCTGCCCTGTGGGCGGCGCACCCGTTATTCAACACGACTCCCGGGTCACGAATCATTCTGCCCCCGTCAGTGCACAACATTGTGAACACGGTTCCGGGGCCGGCGCTGGGCGCTTACGGTTGCCGTTTCAATTTTCCTGTTGCCAGGACAGCTGCGGGGAAGGAATGGGACTTGTCCCGGATTGGCCCTAATGAAGGGAAGTACTATTTCAAGTACTTCTCGGCGGATGATTTGAACGAAGGATTCGTCATCATCCATGATCCGAAATCGCGTGAGACCATCGCCCTGGCATGGCCTGTCGACCAGGTTCCATACCTCGGCATGTGGGTCAACGAAGGCGCTTGGGAAGACCAGTTTAACGTATCACCCGAACCCTGCACCGCTCCGTTCGACCGCTGGGACGTGGCCCGGCAATGGGGTAAGCTTCCGGTTGTCCCGGCTTTTGGAAGTCTGGAATGGGAATTGCGCTTGACTGTCGGCTTGGCGGCGAGCCCGAGCCGCGTCGACCCGGATGGCACGATCCGTTAACGAAAGGCATTGAAGAAAGTGTGTCCGTGTTCATCACGTTTAGGTGCGGCCACAACTCCAGTGAAGGAGACGAACGTGATGAAACACAGCGATCGAGTCCTCACAGCTCTTAACCATGAAGAGCCGGACAGGTGCCCGATGCAGATCAGCTTCACGCCGGAGTTTGCTTCCCGGCTTCGGGCGAACCTGCAGCAGAGGAACGCCGCATCTCATAACCCGCACGGCGGCGGCAACACGTATGAACTTAAAAGAGCCTTGGGCCGGGATATGCTCCTCACCTCGGTGGGCTGGGCCAATTCGTACTACATGGAAGGGGGCAATTACACTGACGAATGGGGCGTCGGATGGCGGCAGTGCGAGTACACAACCCATATGGTCGAGGCTGCTATACGGAGATTGCCAGCCATCCGTTCGCGGATGAGTATTGGATTGTGGGGGTCACGGTAACCACGATCTTCGAGTGCTCCTGGGCGCCGCGCCGGCGTCTGGAGTGCAAAACTGTGATTGCGAAGGAGCCCGCGGAATGTATACTGCTGTGGTCCAAGATGACAATACGGAAACCTTAGCGGGACCGCTTTTGACAGAGAGACGTTGTAACCGCGGTGTGGATTTGATTTATTCAATCGAAGCTTCATCGACCAGTGATTTAATTGGGGAGGTGTCCCAAGGAGGTTAAGTGCGAAGCTTAAGGGACTCATTCGGCATTTACTCCCCTCATAAATTTGGAGGGGGAACAGCGCAGCGAGGTATTCTGCCGGGGATTCTGATTATGGTGGTGATGGCGACGAGCGTTAGGGCCCGGGCGCAGGAGGCAAATAATCTCTGCCCCAACCCCAGCTTCGAGCAGCTCAACCCGGCGGGCAACAACTTCCCAATAGGATGGGATGCCACTGCCGGTACGACCATCGATAAGGAGGCGCACTCAGGTGCCATCGCCCTGCGCATGAGGGCGGCGCCCGGCGACTTCGCCAGCTTGAATGGCACGCCCATCCCCATCTTGAGCGGTACGCTGAGCGTCTGGTACAAGGCACTCAAGTCCGGGCTGCGAGGGAAGAACCTGGGGGTGTTCGTTGTCGGGCTCGATAGCGCCGGCCGGGAAACGGGGCGTGTGGGAGCTACTGTGCCCAAGGAGCACGTGGGTGACGGCCAATGGCACCAAGCCAAACTCAGTTTCGATTTCGGTGCCAATCTGGGGACGGAAAAGGTGACCGTAACCGCGCGGGTCAACGAGATGCCTTCAGGCCGGATTACTGACGAGGAAGGCGAGTGGTTGTTGGACGATTTCGTCTGCGTCGAGACGCGCATCGGCCAGCGGCCCGAAATTGAAGCCTTCCATCAGCCCCGGCCGGTCATGGTGAAGGGCGAGCCGAATGAGCTGATCCTACAAGTGGCCAACACAGGCGACACTCCGGTACCGCTTTCGCGCCTGCGCTTGCGGCTACCGCCAGGGGTGAGGGTAATCAACCCCACGCCATCGATCGAGTTCAGCATGGATCCCCTCGGCTCTGGCGAATCGCGTCGCTTCACTTGGCAACTGGAGTGTTCCGGGACAGGCGAAAAGAAAATCAGTGTGGAGTGGAGCGCGGCCGAATTCAAGGCGGGCACGATTGTCAGTAGGACGCGCCAAGGGGTCTGCGTTGAGCCTGGTTACGATCCGCGCTCCATCTACACGGGCCTTCGCGGTTACTGGCGGTTTATGCCGGGGGCTCAGCCACTGCAAGCAGGGAACGACGCCCCGCTCACGCCATTGGCAACGAAGAGGTCGGCTGAGCTGCCCGACAGTATGATCGGTGTGACGGCCCATGTGCCGCGCGCCAAGGATTTCGAGACCATCTTCGAACCCGAGTACCTGATTGACGGCGACCCCGAGACGAGCTGGTCGGGCAAAGCATTCTACCCAACCGTGCCGGGCGAGACAGACTGGGCTGAGGTTCGATTCAAGGGTGGGCACGAAATCCATGAGGTACGGCTTGTGCCCTATTGGAAGGGCATGGGCTTCCCGGTTGACTTCACGGTGAAGTTGCGTGCGGACGGTAAATGGGTGGGGGTCTATACCGGCCAACGCGTGCGCGTGCCACCTGAGTGGGGCGAGCCGGGGAAGAAGCAGCCCTTCGTGATCAGGCTCGCGCACTCGATCAAGGCCGACGCGTTGCGAATCGAGGTGACACGTTTCAGCCCCGGCGGGAATTTCTTCACCGAGTTCAAGCCAGCCAACCACTTTCGCCTCTCGGAGATCGAAGCGCTCGACTCGGGCGGGGCGAACGTAGCCTTGGCCAGCCGCGGAGCGCGCGTAAGCGTGTCGGCCACATTCCGCTCCTGGTACAACTCTCCCCAGGTGACGCGCGAGACTTACCCGGAACTCTACAACCTGGGGGTCAAGTGGAACCGCATCGGGCAGTGGGGCGACTGGACGGCGTGGGCGATCGTCGAGCGCGAAAAGGGGAAGTATGATATTGACCCAACCACCGACCAGGCCATCACCGAGTCGTTGAGAAACGGCGTCAACATCCTCTCCACGCTCGATTACGGCAATCCGCTCTACGAAAAAACTCCGGAACTCGCCGACGTTGGGCCGACTTGGCTTCACTGCCATCCTTTTCGGGGTGACGGCGGGCCAACCACCCCCGAGTCGATCCAGGGCTTTGTCAACTACGCCCGCTTCTGTGCTCGGCACTTCAAAGGCCGGGTTAAGTATTGGGAGATTTGGAACGAGGAGAACAGTTGGGCTTGGTACGGTGCGCCACCCGACCCCAAGGCTTTCGGCACCTTGGTACGGGAGACAGCCAAGGCGCTCAAGGAAGTGGACCCGGAGAACAAGGTAATTGTGGGCGGCACCGCGGCGCTGGCTCCCACCTTCATCACGCAAGCGTTCGAACTGGGCGGTGGTGGCCCTTACGTCGATGCGGTTGCCTTTCACCCGTATGGGATGCCCTACCCGGAGTTGGGTGTTGGCGCGCTCGACGTGGTAGAAGGCAGACAGCAGAGCTTCCCGCCGGAAAAGTTCGGGTACAAGACCTACGAGGAGATGCTCGACTTTCTGCGAAAGAAGTTCGCCCCTTATAACCCGAAGCTCGAGCTGTGGGCCGACGAGTGGAACGCGATCCCCGACCGCGAGGATGGTTTCGAGTTTCATCTCTCCGAGCTGGATGAGGCCAAGCAAGTCGCGCGCTTCTTCACTATGGCGACAGTGACCGGTGTGCGGGGCGTCTGGTGGTCGCTAGCCAACCAAAACTACCTGCTCGACTGGGGTATCCTGCGTATGGAGGATCTCAGCCGCAAACCGTCTTACTACACGCTCCAAGCAGTCTGCACTCTGCTGGCGGGGGCGAAGCCGGAGCCTGCCGTCAAGACCACAGTGACGGGCGATGCGCCCGAGCTGATGTGCCGTGCGCTGCGCGGGCGCGGCGGCGAGCTGCTGGTCGCGGTGTGGTCGGCGGTCAAGCCGGAGGACGACTACGCCGGCAAGCGCGTGACATTGAAGATCGAAGGCATGCCGGCGAAGGACATCGACGCAGTGGACACGCTGCACGCGCTGGTGCAGAAAATCAAGGCGCGGGAGGAGGGCGGCGCGCTGGTCGTGGACGGCCTGCTGGCGATGGACTACCCGGTGATCGTGCGCGTGAAATAGGCGCGCATCATGGCATGGCATGAACGAGGCTCGCAAATCCGTAGCGAGCCCGTGTGCGAGCCTTAGTTCAACACCAGGGCTGTCCAATTACGCTCGATTCTGTCAACTATGGCCAGCGGCTCCGCCGCCTGTCTTGCGGAAAGGCTTCGCCTTTCCGAAGGACGGGCATTCTGTGTAACCTCCTCCACGAACCAGACACTGTAGCGGTGGTCTATGACCGCCGGCCTTGCGTCTTCAGCTATGTCGGCGCTCACAGAGCGCCGCTACAAAGGACGCATCCAATTTCTTCACACATTCAGAGGCTTTTCCGTCAGCTGATGGACAAGGCCGCGCTGAGCAATGCACTTGGCTGCTAATTTGGAATTACAGCTCTTAACCATGAAGAACCGGACAGGTGCCCGATGCAGATCAGCTTCACGCCGGAGTTTGCTTCCCGGCTTCGGGCGGATGCAGCAGAGGAACGCCGCATCTCATAACCCGGTTCAGCCGGCTTGTGTGGATCCAGTGGAGGTCAAACGCCAATTCGGAGACGCGCTCTGCTTCTGGGGGTTCATTGACGAACTGCACACGCTGCCTTTCGGGACGCCTGACGACGTCCGGCGGGAAGTTATTAAGCGGCTCAAGACAATTGGGAAGCAAGGTGGTCTGATTTTGGCCCCCACCCATCATGTTCAGCTGGATACGCCCCTTGAGAACTTCTGGGCTATGCAGAAGACGATCGCCGAAACGCCCTGTGCAAGTTTGAAAAACTGCTGAGGTTCACAGCCGAGGACACGCCGATGACCAACCAGGAACGGTTCACCAAGACCATCAACTGGGAGATTCCCGACCGGCTCATGACCTATGACCTGGTTGACAACCGCGCGCTCATTGAAACC
>Ga0326728_10023875_pt1 | contig 11143 bp, 7 predicted proteins | sample MB3enrmetagenome_FD_207602 | JGI IMG/M metagenome (GOLD analysis project Ga0326728, IMG submission 207602) | Lab enriched peat soil microbial communities from McLean, Ithaca, NY, United States - MB31MN | ecosystem: Environmental > Terrestrial > Soil > Wetlands > Peat | place: USA: New York... | reverse complement strand
CCGGCGGCCGTGTTGTTCGAGCAGTGGGGCCTGTGCAAGGACATGGGCTTGACCTACTCGGGCAACGACACCTGGGATCGCATGCTGCAACAAGGCGTCCAGTTGCTGGAGCGCTTTGCTCAGGATGGCCGCGTTCGCATTTGTCGCCCTCGTTCCACCCAGCAGATTCAGTTCAATCGAACCTTGGCTTCCGGCAACAATTTCGTCGCCTACATCGACGCCATTGGCGAGCTGGACGGCACACCCTGCGTGCTGGAATGGAAGACCACCTCGGCACGATATCCGGAAGAACCGGCCGGCATTTCCGCTCTCGATCCGCAACTCGTCTGCTATTCGTGGATGACCGGAATTGACGAAGTCGCCCAGGTCGTCTTCGTCCGCAAGCGACTGGTCGAGATTCAGTACCTCCGGGCCACCATTTCTGAGGAACAACGACAGGAGTTCGCAACCCTGGTCGATGACACCGTCCGACGGATCGAGTCGGGGCTGTTCCTGCCGCATAGTGGCATCCGCTTTCCCCAAAACCCGTGCACGACGTGCCCCTTCGTCGGGCTCTGCCTTGACAAGCCCGATCTGGTCGAAGCCGGACTGGTGCGCAAGCCAGGAGTCGATCTTGGTCTGTTTGACGAACTTGTTTACTAAGTATCCGCCAATGCCGCCCCGGCTCAATCGCAAGCGCACACTGTTTGTCCTCACCAAGATCGACGAGATCCTGGCATGGGAACGGCAGAAAGAGGCAGAGCGCGACACCCGTTTCGTCGATCTGGGCAGGTATCTGTGCGAGGTGCGGGCGGGACAGTACTGGAGGCTGGAGAACCTGAAGTCGTTCGACGAGTTTCTGACGAGGCGGTTCCCGGAATCGCGAAGGAAGGCGTACTACCTGATGTCGATTCACGAGCATCTGCCGCCGCAAGCGCGGAAGGATCTGAAGGCGGTGGGATGGGCGAAGGGGTTGGAACTAGCGAAGGTGGCACGCCGGGATGGGCAGCACTTCGATTGTGCAACCTGGTTGCACAAAGCCCGCGTCCTGCCGAAGGAAGACTTCCAGCGGGAGGTGGAGAAGGAATTGACGGGAAGGGAAGAGGAGCCGTCGGAGCTGATCTACTTCAAGGTCTACAAGAGCCAGATTCCGGTGATCGAGCAGGCGATCGAAACGGCAGCCCTAATGCTGGGCACGGACAAATCGCGCGGTTACTGTCTGGAGATGATCTGCGCCGACTTCCTGGCTGGTGCGCACCTAGACAGTGGTAATCCGGAGATCCTGCTCCACTCGATCTCGCGCTACTACAAGTTCTTGCCTGGCGAACAGCAGCAGGTTTTCCTCGAAAGCTTGCGTGAGAAGGCGTCCTGAGATGATCCCCCAAACCGTTCCCTCGCGGCTGGACCCCTTATCGTACGAAAGTCTGCGCCAGCAGATCCTGCGTCGAGACAGCTGGCGGTGTCAATCCTGTGGCACGATGTCGAATCTTGAGGTTGATCACAGGGAATTCCGCAGTCATTCGGGAGCAGATTCAGAAGAGAACTTGATCACGCTGTGCACGGCATGCCACGCCAGAGTGCATCGTCGCTAAGGTCAAATTACTGCTGGATCGAGAGTTCACGCGCACTGAGCCCTGCCGCTTGTTTCCTGGCTCGGTCAGCATCCCCATATCGTCCGTCCAGGTCATATAACTTTGCGAGTTTCAGCCAGTCCTCTTGTCGATCCGGGGCCAGGCGCACGGCTTCTTCTTCATAGGAGATAGCTCTCTTGATGTCACGAAGGGCTTCGTATGCGGCTGCCTGACCATGCGACAGGTTGGCGTAATACGACTTGTGGGCCTCAACCCCGTCTCCATTCTCGTTTTGGAAACTGGCCTGGGAGCGATGGAAGGCATCCAAAGCTTCTTGCGGTTGGCTTGTATCAAGATAGTCAAAGCCAAGTGATAGCAGAGCAAGGGAAGCGGTGTCGGGAGCCACCTCGGTGGCGTGCTTCCAAGCAGTGATCGCTTCCCGCAACCGGTGTTCTCGCTCGTAAAGTTTTGCCAACCGCGTCCAACTTACGGAGTTCGGTAGAAGACTGGCGGACACCATATATTCCTGTTCCGCACCGTGCAGGTCCGCCAGATCTTCGAGGAGGTCGGCGTGCGTAAGACGAAGGAAAGCACTGTCGGGGAAGATAGCCAGAGCCTTCGACGCTGCCGTAAGCGCCTCAGGTTCCCGTCCCAGCGCCTTTAGAACTACTGCAGCGTTCGCCCATTGATTAAATGCTTTGCTGTCATTGGTGACCGGGGCGACAGCGGGAATTGGGGCCGTGTCACAATTGATCTGCAAGCTAGCGATTAGACCTTCGTTTGCGGGGGTGTGCCGGACAAACACCGCGGAAGTCTCGTCCAGATACACAGGTCGCCAGTTGTTGCTGCCACAGAACTGCCGCAAAAGCGGAAATTCTTCCACACCCCAGTATCGTGCCAACGGAACAATGATGGCATTCATGCCATATTCCTCCGCTTCTCGTCCCCAATCCGGTGAGTCCGGCGACAAACCCGTCAATTCCATACTGTGCTGAATTAATTCCGCGCCGAAGGGTTCCCCTCGTCCATCCACGTAATCCTGGTAGTTCGGGCCAAGCCGCCACGTGATATACCCGCCTTCGTCGTAGGTGTTGAAAATGCGTCCGGGTATTCTTGCGCGCTCAATAAATGCGGCACCACCTTCTGGAAACCACCAGCCTAGTCCCGTACCGAAAGAGGCTAGGCTGGCCCTTCCCATATAGGCTCGATTTGTGACCAGGTCGCCCGACCAGACGCATACGAGAAGCACGATGAAGCAGCAAGCCCCGGCGGTGAGAATGGAGCGAAGCCTCGCGTCCTCGATCTTGCGTTGCAGACTGCCAAGCGCAGACGTGAGAACTGATCCAGCAACGATAACCACAGCGATGCTGAAGAGAACCTGAAGGCGTTGGGAACGAACGCCCAGGAAGGCCGCGCCGCATAACCAGATCGCAGCTCCGAGTTGCCGCCGGATTAGAGCAATCGGTACCGCGATCGCGACAACAAGCAGGAGCACGACGAACGCATCCGGGCTGCGCAGTGATAGTCCGAAGACGAAGGTTGTCCAGTTCAGTTTGGTTGGCGCCCACTCGAGTATCTGCTGGGAGCGAGCCGTCATCGGCGCCATGAGCCGCAGCGAAGTTGCGAACACTCTCCATCCCCAGGGATTGACCAACATGGCACCAAAGGTGGCGAGGAACCATGGCCACGCGTGCCGAAGGTGATCGATAGCTACGCGGCGATGGTCTGACTGGCGATGGCTTGGCCAGACCATCTCCAGACACTCCAATAGAACATATCCGGCGATGAGACCAAAGCCTGCCGTGAGTCCCAGATGGAGATTGACCCATGCCACCATCATCAACGGCAACAGCCAGAGGCGGGCACGTCCGGTTTCATATTGCTCCCAAAGCAACGTCAGAAAAGTGGCGAACAGCACCACGGTGAAGATCTCGGCACGTGGCGTGGTGCGAAGAGCGATGCGGGGAATCGCCAGAATTGCCAGTGCGGCCGTAATCCAGGAACCTCGCCGGAGCAGTAGGGCGACCGTGCTCACGCAGGCTGCCGCGCCCAGGATTGACAACAAAGCGTAGCCTCCGGCGAGATACACCAGATAGAAGAGAAGGCCGCTGGCGACCGGATATCTCCACGGCTTTCCTTGCGCCGTGTAAGAGAGAACGTCGGTCGAGGGAATCTGATGGTGGTGGGTAATCCAACGCCCGGTGGCCATTTGCCAGCCAAGGTCCCAATCTGTCACAGTTCTGAGTCCTGCCAAGAGGGCATACGTCAGAGCGACAAGAGCTAGGATACGAAACCAAGTCCTGGCAACCGTAAGTGCAGCAGGCGACTCTGCATCTGCCGGTCCGTTAGTTGATTTCGGTTGAGAGTTCATGTTCGCAATTTTGCGCCAACCGGCATCTTCACTTGTTCACTGTGGAATTCGGATTCTCGGACTCTTGCAACTGGAGCATTTGTTGGCGCACTTCGCCAGCCTGTTTCATCTGTCCGGTTGCCTCGTAAAGTCGAGCAAGCCTGTCCCAGCGCCTCTGAACGCGTGGCGTCTTCTGAATTGCTTCCTGCTGGAAGGCGATTGCTTCACTCCAGTGCTCGAGAAGCCGGTGTGCCTCCGAGCGGCCTTCCGCGAGCTCAGCGTAGATCTCAGGGGCCAGCGATTCAGCGCCATCGCGATAGGGGCTGCTTTTCTCGGCTTTGTCAAAGGCCACCAGCGCGTCCTCCGGATGGTTTAGAGCGATCTGAAGCTTTCCCATGGTCATGTAGATATTGAAAGGCTGAAGGGACAACCCTGCCGCGTGCTTAAGGGCCTCGAGGGCAGCTGCGTTGCGGCCCTGGTTCCCGTAAACAGAAGCCAGAGAGTACCAGACTCCGCCGTTTTCATTGATCGCGAGTGATGCCCGGAACTCCTGCTCGGCTTCTGCGTGTTGCTGCCGCCGCTCAAACAGCAGCCCCTTCAGCAGATGAACATTCGGATCGTCGCGATAGAACGCCTCCGCGTGGCCTAGAGACTCCTCCGCGTCGCGATCCCGATGCAGTATGAAGAATAGCTCTCCGGAATTCAGGTAGAAGTCGTGAAGCGCTGGACGCGAAGCAGAAACCGGAGGAGTGAGCGCCTGTGTAGAGCAGTCAATCTGCAGGCGATTGATCCATGAAGAATTGTCTGGCGTGTTGCGCAAAAACACCAGAGAGACATCATCTATGTAAATGGGCCGCCAGACCTTACTCTGGCAAAATTTGTACGAATCCAAGTTTCGCAAGCCCCGCAGCCCGGCGGTCGAAACCAGCAGGACATTCAGGTTCCAGCGCTCGGCCTCTCTCTGCCATGCCTGGGAATCGGGGTCTTCGCTGTAGAGGTTGAACTGCTCAATCGCCAGATCGGGATTGTTACCGCGTCCATCGATGAAGTCGGGGTACTTCGGGCCCAGGCTCCACGCTGCATAGCCACCCAGTTCGTAGTCTCCGAAAATATTTCCCGGAAGCTGTTGACGACGGATAAAATCCGCCGCGCGGGCAGGGAACCATGACGCCTCTCCAGCCCCAAACCTCAAATCCGGATTAAACACGACGTAGGTACGGTTAGAGACAAAATCGGCAATCTGCAATAGCGCCACCGCGCAAAAGACAACCGTCAACAGGATGGCAGCAGAGGTCGGAACTCGAAGCAAGGGCGGGGAGGTGTTCTTTGCAGGGGCAGTGGATTGGTTGGCGAAGAGCACGTCCAGCAATCCCGCACCGAAAGTCACGACGCAAATTGCGAACAGCGCCGAATACCGTGCATGACTCAATGCGGCATAGAGTGCGACGAGCACAACCACCCCGGAACCGGCTTGCCGCTTCCAGAAAAAGAGTCCGGCCAGAATCACCGCCAGCAGAAGCAGCCAGGTAAAGCCAAACTGAGCGTGGCGCACATCAATGAGCTGATACAACATATGGGTTGACATGGGCACACCCATAAACTCAGCGATAGCGGCATTGCCATTGATCTTTCCCTGGGCTGAGTTGCCCGCACCCGCCATTTTGAGCGAAGCGGCATAGATTCTTGCCCCCCATGGATTGACTAGAGTGGCCGCGGCGCAAGCCGTGAGCCATGGCCATGCCCGTCGTAAGCGCGAAAGCACGGCGTGACGCCGCTCCGCAAACGGCAAGTCGGAAAGCTCAATCAGGAGGTAAGCGCCAATCGCCCCGAGTCCCGCGATGAAACCCGGATGGAGATTAACCCAGAACAGCATGATCACAGGCAGCAGCCAAAGCCGGGAACGCATTCCGCGCTGGTAAGCCCACAGTTCTCCAAGAAAGAGGGCAAAAAAGACTGTGCTGAAAAGGTCCGCACGCGCGGCAGTTCTGGCGGCAATCGACCCAACGGCAAGCATCGCCAGAACTGCGCTGCGCATGTCTCCTCGGCGAACGAGGTAAGCTACCACCGCCAGACATGCCAGTGCGCAAAACCAACTCAAACCAGCGTAGCCAAATGCGTTGTATGTCAGGTAGAACAAAACACCCGCGAATGGTGGATACATCCATGACGTGCCCGCGGAAGGAAACGACAGCACGTCAGTGCGTGGAACTTGCTGATGTTCTACTACCCAGCGGCCCGTCGCCAGATGCCATCCCATGTCGTTATCGCCTACCGTATGCAGGCCAGCACACAGAGCGCTAAGCAGCACTAGAAAAATCAATACCAATCTGGCAACGCGATAGCATCTTTCAGAGGAAAGTAGCATGGAAAATTGCGGTCTCTAAAATTAACCCTCCATGTTAACTATAAACGGAGAGCCCATTCGCGGGCTTGCGTGATGAAACCGCCTGCTGGAACAAAAGAAGTGACCTGACCATCGCGGTTGGTGGACCTATCTTCATGTGATCGCCATCACATTCCCGAGTGACGCAGAATGCTGCCTGTTTGGTGCTCCGCCTTTAAGGTAATTAAGCAAAGGCAAAGGACGACGAGTCCTGTCAGGGGCGGAAAACGTTCCATTGAGTCCAGACCTCGGGCAAGAACCGAGCGTTAGGCCCAACACTGACCATGGGGGAATCAAGGATGGAAAACGAAACCAACGCGCAGCCAACCGTGGCATCGGCTTGGCAAGTAACGCAGGTCTATGCGATGGCGGTAATCAGCCTCGTGGTTGGGCTGGCCATTGGATACTTGTTTCGTGGGTCGCAATCGCCTGCGCCGACTGCGCAACCGGTCGCCGCATCCCAGTCACCTCAGGTCGCAGGTGGTATGGGTGGCCAGAGGCCCAGCCTTGAACAGATGAAACAGATGGCCGACGCCAAGGTGGCGCCCTTGCTCGAAGAACTGAAGGGCGACCCAAACAACACCGTTCTGCTTGTCAAGGTTGGAGACCTGTATCAAGCTACGCACCAGTTCAAGGAAGCGGCGGGCTATTATGACAAGGCATTGCACGTTGACCCGAAGAACGTCCCTATTCGCACCCAGATGGCTTCGTGCCTCTACTACGACGGCGATGTAGACGGGGCAGTCAGTCAACTGCAGCAGGCGTTGCAATACGATTCCAAGGACGCCAACTCCCTGTTCAACCTCGGTATGATCAAGTTGCAGGGAAAACACGACAGCAAGGGAGCGCTCGCGGCTTGGCAGTTGCTGTTGAAGGCGAATCCGCAATTGAGTGCTGAGCGCAAAGCCATGGTGCAGAAACTGATAGCTGACATCCAGATGCAGAACAAGAGCTAGCGCCATAAAGGCGGCAGCCGCTCATGTTGGCTTCCATCGACAAACGAAACAAGATCTGAAGGAGCAATGATAATGACGGATACAAATCGAACTTCTGTCGAGCAATGGACAAGCGTGCAGGCTTATGTACTGGCAGTCATCTGCCTGTTGGTGGGAATCGCCGGCGGCTGGTTCATACGCGGGTCCCAGAGTCCAGCGACTGCGGGGGCTGAGACCGTAGGCGCATCGGCGCCGGCTCCTGCAATGGGGAATCCGGCCATGCAAGCGCCAACTCCGGCTCAGATGCAGAAAATGGCCGACACGCAAGCCGCACCATTGGTCGAGAAGCTGATGGCGGACCCAACCAACGCAGGACTTCTGGCAAGCATCGGGAACATCTATTACGACACCCAGCAGTACCCCACAGCTATCGATTACTACCAGCGGACGCTGAAGGTACAGCCAGCCAATGCGGGCGTTCGTACCGACATGGCGACCGCGTATTGGTATAGCGGCGACGCCGATACCGCCATCGCGGAATTCCAGAAATCGCTCTCGTACGAGCCAAATAAGGCCAACACCCTGTTCAACCTCGGCATTGTCGAGTGGCAGGGCAAGATGGATATCGACAAGGCCGTGGCCGCGTGGCAGAAGTTGCTCGACACGAATCCGAACTATGAAGCCAAAGACAAGGTTCTGGAGTTGATGGCACAGGCCAAGAAGCACTCGGGCGTCAAGCCGGGGACTCCGGCGAAGGCCTTACCCCAGTAGTGGAACGCATAGCGTGGGGTCCGATTAGAACTGCGTTCAGGAACATCACGAGCCGATAGCATCGGCGGATAGGTGGCATGGAGTTTAGGGCGGCTCGCGGGAAAGGTTGCGCCCACCAGAGTTCTGATGGAACGAAGGCTTCGCCCGATGAATTCGACGAACCCAGCCAGCAAAGTGGAAAACACATCGCGTGCATGGAACTTCGCTCTGGACCGCCAGACCCTGGCACTGCTCGCTGTTTCGCTTGCGATACTGGTTTTTGCTCTCTATGTGCCTGCCTTGCGGAATGGCTTTGTGAGCTATGATGACCCCGATTATGTTACGCGTAACGCGCATGTGCTCCGCGGCCTTAGCTGGGACAGCTTGGTTTGGTCGTTCACCAGCACTCCGACCGCAAACTGGCATCCATTGACTTGGATTTCCCACGCGTTGGACGTGCAACTCTACGGTTTGAATCCTTGGGGCCACCACTTAACCAACGTTTTGTTCATGGCCGTGGATGTAGTCCTCCTGTTTTTCTTTCTTGCGTTCGCGACCGGACGGATCTGGTGCAGTGCGGCGGTCGCGGCACTCTTCGCGGTTCATCCGCTCAATGTGGAACCCGTTGCGTGGGTTGCGGAACGCAAGCAGGTTCTCTCCTTGTTCTTCATGTTCTTGGCTTTGATCGCGTATGTATGGTACGTCAAGCGGCCAAGCATTGGGCGCTACGTGTCTGTAGCGGTGTTGTTCGCGCTGGCCCTCATGTCCAAGGTCATGACTATCACGCTGCCGTTCGCCATGCTCCTGCTCGACTACTGGCCGCTGCACCGATTTCCTGTGAACAGCGACACAGGAAAAGCACAATCGTCTGGGAATACGTTTCTTTCCCTCCTGAAAGAGAAGTTGCCCCTGTTTCTGCTTTCTGCTGCAGCGGGCTGGATTACCGTCGTCATTCAACGTAAGCAGGGCATCCTCGCGGCATCGATGCCCCTCACCTGGCGCCTGAAAAATGTCATCTACTCGTACGCAGTGTATTTGTGGAAAGCGATCCGGCCCACGCGGCTGGCGGTTTTCTATCCCCACCCGGAGAATGGGTTGCCTCTGTGGCAGGTCGGCCTGTGCGCTTTGGTGCTGGTTGCAATCAGCGTGCTGGTCTGGAAGTACCGTGAAAGGAAATATTTGGCCCTGGGCTGGTTCTGGTATTTAGGCACCGCGGTCCCGATGATCGGACTGCTTCAGTCTGGACGCCAAGGCATGGCCGATCGTTACGCGGGTCTCCCGCTGCTCGGCGTGTTTGTTGCTGTGATATGGCTTGTGGCAGAGCAAGTCCACAAATGGAAAATAGAACCAGCGACAGTGGCTGCAGGATTTGCAGTTCTGATGTTGCCGTTGATTCTTCTGGCCCACCGCCAAATCGGATATTGGAAGGACAGTGAGACGCTCTTTAGCCACGCCCTGCAAGTAACCACGCACAACGGCATTGCGGAAAACAGTCTTGGCGTAGCGCTGATGGATAAGGGTGAGGCCGCCGCGGCGTTCCCCCATTTTCAAGCAGCGGTCCTATATTCCCCGGACCTCGGTGACGCGTATTACAACCTGGGCGTTCTCCTAAACCGCCAGAATCAATACCCGGAAGCCGCAAACCAGTACCGCTTGGCGATTGCTCATGCCGAGGACGCCGCGGAGGCAGCGCAGGCGCACTATAATCTCGGTGTGTTGTATATGGTTTTGGGTGTGGATAACCTGGTTATCGCCAAATCCGAACTGGACCAAGCCATTGCCCTCAATCCGGACGAAGCAAACAGCTACATTGCGCGAGGGACCATCGAATATCAGTGGAGACAGCTCGATAACGCAATCAGTGACTACACCCAAGCTAACCTGCGCGCGCCTTCGCCATTCGCCTTCTACTCGTTGGGAATTGCGGAAGAAGCCAAAGGCGATCTTCCGCGCGCCAAAGCTGCTTATCAAGCCGCCTTACGAATAGCGCCAAGCATGCAGGAGGCCAGGAGGCAACTCGAGTCATTGCCTTGACTCAGCCCATCACAATATATGCAGGTTTCACGATCCCGCGCGCGAGAAGCCATTGCAATAAATCTGGTCAGCAACTTTTGCATGATGAAGGCCACACGGTGAGTACTTCTTCCTTGGAACAGCGCGTTGGCAATTTGCGTCAGAAGCCGATGATGCTGGGCGCACTACTCGTGTTCGCTACTTTGCTGTTGTATTGTCGGGTCGCGCGCTACGAGTTCCTCATATTTGATGACAAGCCGTATGTCACCCAGAATGTTCACGTCAACACTGGCTTGAATCTCGGCAACACGGTTTGGGCCTTTACGAGTTTCCATGAAGGCAACTGGCATCCCATTACCTGGCTCTCGCATATGGCGGATTGTCAGTGTTTCGGCCTGAAGTCCGGACCTCCTCACCTCGTCAATGTCGCGCTGCATGCCGCCAATGTTCTGCTACTGTTCTGGTTGTTGAAAAGTGCCACCGGTGCAGTAGGGCGCAGCTTTTTCGTGGCCGCACTCTTCGCCCTGCATCCGCTGAACGTGGAAACGGTCGCCTGGGTGGCGGAGAGAAAAAGTCTGCTCAGTGCGCTTTTTTCGTTACTCACAATCGCCGCGTACGGCTGGTACGTTGGGCGGCCTGGTTGGAAGCAATACATGGTCGTCGTCGCCACCTTCTCATTGGCGCTGATGTCCAAGCCCATGGCGGTGAGCCTCCCTTTTGTCCTGTTGCTTCTGGATTACTGGCCCTTGCATCGCTACGACGATCTCCCATTTCGACCTAAGTGGGTGCGGTTGTCGCTGGAAAAGTTGCCATTATTATTGATGAGCGCAGCAAGTTCAGTCGTCACCGTGATCGCACAGCGTTCTGGCGATACTGTGGCGGATGCATCTGCACTGCCGCTCTCTGTGCGGATGGGGAATGCCATCGTCTCCTATGTGGCGTACATCGGAAAAACAGTTTGGCCTTCCAGGCTGTCCGTCTTTTATCCCCACCCTGAGCATTCGTGGCCTTGGTCCGACATTATCGCAGCGGCAGTGATCTTGATAGCGATCACGGCGGCGGTAACATATTTTCGCCGCGCACGTTACTTGGAAATGGGCTGGTGTCTGTTTGTTATAACTCTGATTCCGGTCATCGGAATCGTTCAGGTCGGCAGCCAATC
>Ga0326728_10023872_pt1 | contig 11144 bp, 7 predicted proteins | sample MB3enrmetagenome_FD_207602 | JGI IMG/M metagenome (GOLD analysis project Ga0326728, IMG submission 207602) | Lab enriched peat soil microbial communities from McLean, Ithaca, NY, United States - MB31MN | ecosystem: Environmental > Terrestrial > Soil > Wetlands > Peat | place: USA: New York... | reverse complement strand
GGAAGGCTGGCAGGACGACGGCATGGCCGCGTGCCTGACCCTCTCGCTTTCCCCGCCGCTCTGCGCCATGCTGCTGGATCCCCTCTTGCAGGAACGGTATGTCCGGCACCTCGACGGCTTGATCGCCCTGGCCGAAAATGAAATTCACCGCACCCACTGGGAGGCGTCCTTGCGCGAACTGGCCTGGATGTACCACCACCGCTTCACCGGCCTCCGCCAAACCTGGTTTGACTACGGCCGCAATCTGGTCGGCGCTTTTCGCAAATTCCAGGACGACGGCCTGCTCGAAATTGCCACCTCCGCCGCCACCCACGCCCTTCTGCCCTTGTTGCTCGATGACCCGCCTTGCTTGCGCGCCCAAATCTTCGCGGCCCGCGACTATTACCGCGAATGCTTCGGCCGCGACCCGTGCGGCATCTGGCTCCCGGAATGCGCCTTCGCCGAAGGCATCGAGGTTGTTCTGCAACAGGCCAACATTCGCTGGTTTGTCACCGACACCCACGGCATCCTGCACGCGCGCCCCCGTCCGCGTTACGGCGTTTATGCCCCCGTCTTCACGCCCAATGGCGTCGCCGCCTTCGGGCGCGACTTCGAATCCGCCCGCCAGGTTTGGAGCAAGGAGCAGGGCTATCCCGGCGATGATCGTTACCGCGATTTTTACCGGGACATCGGGTTCGATCTCGATTTCGATTACGTCAAGAACTATTGCCCCGCGCCCGGCCTGCGCGGTTTCACCGGCATCAAATATCATCGCATCACCAGCGGAACCGGTGACAAGCAGGTGTACGACCGCGCCGCCGCGCTGCGCGCCGCCGACGAGCACGCCGCCCACTTCCTCCAGGCCCGCATGGATCAAATCAGCAAGCTGGGCCTGATCCTTGATCGTCCGCCCCTGATTCTTTCGCCTTACGACGCGGAATTGTTCGGACACTGGTGGTATGAAGGCCCGGATTTTTTGAATTATTTCATGCGCAAAGCGTGTTACGATCAACAGGTCTTTACCTTCATAACGCCGGGCGAGTATTTGCGCCGTTATCCCACCCTGCAAGTCGCCACGCCCGCCGCCTCGAGCTGGGGCGAGGAGGGTTATTGGCGGGTCTGGCTCAACGAATCCAACCAGTGGATTTATCCCCATCTCCGCATTGCCCAGCCCCGCATGACGGAACTGGCCAACCGGTTCACCAAGCCCACCCCCCTGCAAGAGCGCGCCTTGCAACAAGCCGCCCGCGAACTGCTCCTGGCCCAATCCAGCGACTGGCCGTTCATCCTCCGCACCGGCACCAGTCCCGATTATGCCAGCAAGCGCGTCAAAGACCATCTGCACCGTTTTCTCACCCTCTACCAGCAATTGACCGCCAAAAAGATTGACGAACCGTGGCTCCGCCAAATCGAACAAATGGACACCATATTCCCGAAGTTGAATTACCGGCTGTGGGCGACGGATTCAGTTTGAAAGGCAGTTTTAATTTTCTCAAGACAACGGTCCCGAAAAAACCGTGAAAATTTCTGTTTTTTATCCGGTAAATAGTCATAACAAGTTGTCAGAAAGCGATTTACGAAAGCTCAAAGGGTTCGTCGCTGGTTTCAGATTGATACATAGGTCCAAAAAATCGGTAACACGGTAACAAGTGTTGATAGTCAACGACTTAGCCGGTAACACGAGAAGTAACAGACCAGTAACATGTTACTGCTTTTCGTCTTTTGCTGCCTCGGAAGCTGTTTAAATATAGCCATCTGATCAGGCTCTTGGCTCGGCTGGCCTGAAGCTCTCCACTGTTCTTAACCGCAGAATACGGAATACGCAGAATATCCTTGTGATTGCTTCCAAGAACCTGTCTGCCTTCCGCTTCAAGTTGATCTTTTTTTAATCGGCAACACGGCAACAAGCCTTATTTTACAAGGGTTTCGTTGAGCTTTTCGGCTGGCAACACAACGGCAACAGGTGGCAACATTTTGCTGGTTTTGGTCATTCGTCGCCTCAGAAGCTGTATAAATATAGCCATCTTAAAGGGGGAACGGCAAAAACGGGGGGCAAAAACATAAATTGCCGCAAAGAGGCGCACGACACACAAGATTGATATGTAGGAAAACCCGCAACATCCGCTACAACGTTGATAGTCAACGGCTTAGCCCGCAACACGAAGAGCAACAGACCTGCAACATGTAGCGGCTTTCCGTTGCCTCAATGAGAAAATGGCTAAACTTAGCCATCTATTTCAATCATCGGTTGGTTCATCTCTGGCCCATTTCCTTTGCTCTGGAGCGAGGGAAGCCCATAGGCGAGCCGCTATTCCACCGAAAACAGCGAAGAACCCAACACAAAAGGCAACACAGCGGCAACATGTTTCTGCTTTTGTGGATTCATTAAAAAGGTCAACCCATGGCTTGGGTCGTTTTTTGCTCTGTTCGGGTTAACCCCTGCCACAGAGAAAACGAACCGAACTATGGGTTGCCCCCTACACCTGTAGGCGTTTGGGTGGGCTCGGCCAAGTTTTGGAGAAGAGATTTCCAATAGAGCTCTGGAATGATGATAGGCTTGCGGTGTTGAAGTTTCCGAATCATCGCCGCACAAATCTTGTTCCCGTAGTTGCTGTGTGACCAATTTGGATTTGAGTCGTGGCCGATCACAAGCACGTCGGTTGCCTCCGTTACGCGGTCGGTGACAATGCCGCCACGAGAGAGAATAGCGGCCTGGCATTCTTTGCGAGTGCCAAATTCGAACCCCCCGGTAAAACAGAACGTCGTTCCAATGATCGTGATTTGTGGCAAGGGATCATCGAAGGGAGAGCCGTCAGTTAATATCTCCGTTACCAACTCCTGCATTGTTGTCAGGGTCTTTGATGGGGTCTTGTTTGATCGCACCGGGCGCCAATCAGCAGGAATCTCCGTTTGAGCGAGCACGGCCTTATCGTAAGGACGAAGGTCGGCAGACATGTGGTCCTCGTCACCAGTTGTGTACACGTATGCCGCCCAAAGGTGTTTATTGTCTGGCTCAGAGAACAGCCCACCTATGATCCCTGAGGCCTTGCCCTTTGTGAGTGGTTTGGAAATGTCGGTGCCAAAGAAGCGCAACACTTTTAATTGGCGGGTCGTGGCGGGTTCGCAGTGCCATGCCGGAACCTCAGAAGCGCGGTAATTTAAGTAATAAGTTTTCAAACGCCTTTTGAGGCGTTATTACGCTGTCAAAGCAGTTTTCCTTGAGTCTCGCTCGGCGCTTCTCCTTCCAAATCTGCAGGCTTCGCTCCCAGCTTTATGAGGAAATCCGTTTCATCAATTATAGCCACGCCAAGCTGTTTCGCTTTCTCGAGTTTTGACCCAGCCTCCTCTCCAGCAACCAGGAGATCTGTATTTTTGTTCACCGTTCCGACGATGCTCCCACCGCGAGCGCGAATCTCCTCCGCAGCTTTATCACGAGTCATCGATTGTAAAGAGCCGGTAAGAACCACCGTCTTTCCACTAAAGGGCGATTCAACGGATGAAGCGCCTTCTTTGCGGCTTTTTAAACCACCCGGGGGATTAATGCCAAGTTTTTGAAGCCGCGAGAACACCTTTCTTCCTCTTTCTGAAGCAAAGTATTTTACGATGTTCATTGCGACTTTAGGTCCCACGACGGTTAGAAATTCAGGGACAGCTTTACTTTTTCTCTCTGCAAGCTTGGCCCATTTTTCGTTTCGTTTGGCAACGCCGTTTTTTTCCAATTCTTGGCCCAAAGCTAGAATCTCCACCTTTAAGTTCTCATACTGTTGCTCTCGTGCAGTTTTTTCTTCCTCATTTTTCGGCATGTTTATCCCCCTCGCGTATGGGGAAACCAAGAGTAGCTTGTCGTACAGACCGCCTAATTTGGCTATTTCCTCTAAAAGTGGCGAATTTGCGACGTCTTCCAAATCCTTGTGAAATCTTGCGACCTCGTAAGTGATCGTTTCTCCAGCATCCTCAATCCCCAGAGCGAGAAGCCAGCGTGCCAGGGAAAACGATTTTGCTCGTTTCAGAGCTTCGCAAACTTTCGTCGCGTTCTTCTCGCCAAAAGTACGCGGCTCTTCCTTCGTTCCGAGGTTCAGTTCACCAAGCGGCCCTGCTTTTAGGCCAAACAGATCAAGCCACTCCTTTATCAAGCCGGTCTCAATAAGTTTTTCTGCGACTACGCTGCCGAGGCCCTCAATATCGAGAGCATTTCTTTGAGCCATGAACTGAATTCTCCTAACGCTTTGTGCCGGACACCCAGCGATATTCTGGCAGCGCCAGGCAACAAATCCGGGATCACGGGCTATCTGACCGCCACAGGCCGGGCATTTGTCACCAACGTGCGCAGAGAAATTGAACGGCTCAGTGTTGGGTGCCCTCTTGGATTTTACCACCTCGACCACCTCTGGAATAACCATGCCGGCTTTCCGAACGATCACAGTGTCACCAACCCGAATGTCCTTCTTTCTAATTTCATCCTCATTGTGAAGAGATGCGCGAGAAACAGTTGAGCCTTGTACGGAAACGGGCTCCAATTCCGCAACTGGCGTCAATACCCCGGTACGGCCTACTTGGAAGGTAATATCTCTAAGAACGGTTTCCGCGGGCGTAATCCATGGTATCGGCTTGTGGACGATGGCGTAGCCGGGAGCTTTGGTTTTCGAAGGAATCTTTTCCCGATCCGCAAGATCGTTCACCTTTAACACGATGCCGTCGATTTCGTACGGCATTTTGGTTCTCAAATCTTTCGCTTCGTCGTAGTCACAAACGACGTCACTCCAATATCGATCAAAAACCTCTTCGATTCCGTTGCAAACCCACCAAACAGGTTGCATTGGAAGGCCGGCATTTTTGAGAAATTCCAGGACTTCTGAATGTGTTGAAAAGTGGATGCCTTCGTAAACGCCTAGCGCATAAAAAACAGCGCGAATCGGTCGTTGTCTGGCGATCCGTGGATCCAGTTGTTTGAGCGTACCCGCCGTGGCATTACGAGCATTTGGAAAGGGTTCTTCTCCGGCGGCCTCAAGCTTGGCATTGAGGTTGTCGAAGTCCGCGGTTGAGATATACGCCTCTCCGCGAACCTCAAGCAATTTCGGTGGGTCGTCTAATTTCAACTCCAGTGGAATCGCACGGATCGTTCTTATATTGGCTGTGATGTCGTCGCCCATTTTTCCGTCACCCCGGGTTGCGCCCAAGGCAAGTTTGCCGTGCTTGTACAAAACGCTGATTGATACTCCATCCACCTTCGGTTCGAGGACGTACTCAATCGATGCTTTGCCGATTTGTTTTCGAATCGTTGCGTCGAAACCTCCCACCTGCACTCTCGACAACTCTAAGGGATAAGCGTCTTCGAAGAGCAGGCGGTTGAGGCGGACTAGCCTCGGGCCAGTTGGCCCTTTCTTCATGAGGTCGCTCGTTTCAGACCGCAGCGAAATGCCTTTGAATCGCTCATCTTCGTAAACACATTGTTCTTTAATTATCTTATCAAAAGCTTGAACCATAATAGTTCGAGCACGATCGGTGTTTGACGCTGAAGGCTGATAGTCCGTCAGCATTATCTGGTCCGCCTTTGACAATCTGTGCCACAGAAAGACCGATATTTGGTCGGAATGTCGCCTCAACTTATCCACGAACTTCGATACATCCTTGATGCTCAGATCTTCCAGCGTATTCTCGTCCTGTGCCCTTTTACGCCGATCGGGGTCTGGCTCCCCTACTTGGGTCGGATGCGTTTCTGCTTTAATCTTCTCCAACGACAACATCGGCACCAAGTGCTCGACCCGTTTAAACCCTTCTATGGGAGCACCACCAACGCGCTGAGTTGGAGAATCTGGTGTCTTCAAGTCAGGGAACTGCTCTTCCAAAGCGACCAACTCGTTGTAAAGGGCATCGTATGCCCAATCGCTGATAGCCGCATTCCCCGAATCATAAAGGCGATCGTAATCCCGGATCTTCGCCACGATGTCAGCGTGTTTCGTTTTAGCTTCAGACAATGCCATATTGATTATTCTAGCAAGATGCTTTCACCGCGGCGACAAATTGTTCGCCGGGTTGTGACAGCGGCCGAATATACATCACGCCGGTGACGATGGGCGGCAGGCTTGGCCGGATGGGCAGCAGCTTCAGCCGCGGTCCCGCCAAACAGCCCAGTGATGAGGGCGCAATGGCAATGCCGCGTCCGGCTTCAACGGCCGCGATCAGGCTGGTCACACTGTCGTGTTCTTCCGTAACGACGGGGTCAAAACCAAAAGGCCGAAAGGTTTCCCGCAGCCAGGCGTGATATTCGGGATATTCGTCCCGCGAATAGCCGATCAACCGCTCCTCTTTAATTTGCCGCGCCGGGATTGCCCGCTTTTTGGCCAGGGGATGCGACGCCGCCACCGCGCAGCACAGAGGATAGCCCGCCAGTTTTTCAAAGGCCACGCCTCGCCACATCCGCCCGGCGGGCCTGACTCCCAGTGCAACGTCCAGCTTCCGATCCAGCAGCAGCCGTCCGCATTCTTCCGTTGAGCAATCACGCAGGGCCACGCGCGTCCCCGGATTTTGCTGTTCAAATAATTTCAGCGCCCTGGGCAGAATCTCCACGGTCAACGAAGGCGCGTAGCCGACCCGCACCTGTCCGCGCGCCCCTTTGGCCACGGCCCGGACGGCTTGCACGGCCTCGTCGCTCCGCAGCAGGACGGCCCGCGCCTCGTTGAGGAAGATTTTTCCCGCCTCGGTCAGCTCAAGCGATTTCGCGGTTCGCTTGAAAAGCTCGACGCCCAGTTCCTCCTCGAGATCGCGGATTTGGCGGCTCAGGGGCGGTTGCGAGACGCGCAGGCGCGCCGCCGCCCGCGTGACGTTTTGGTCCTCTGCCACCGCCGTAAAATAACGCAAATGACGCAGTTCCATTCCTCCAGCATACTTTGCAGGTATGCTCAGTCAACCAACATAGTCTTTCCCGGATGGCCTGCGGATGGGCTATGGTGAATCAACGAAAGAAGACCATTATGATGAACATTCGAAAATCTGGAGAACGCGGCCACGCCAACCATGGCTGGCTGGATTCCTATCACACCTTCAGCTTTGCCGATTATTATGATCCAAAGCACGAAAACTTCCGCTCGCTGCGCGTCATCAACGAGGACTTCATCGCCCCCGGCAAGGGCTTTGGAGCGCATCCGCACAGCGACATGGAAATCATCACTTACATGTTGAGCGGCGCGCTGGAACACAAGGATTCGATGGGAAACGGCCGGGTCATCCGCGCGGGCGAGGCGCAATACATGGCTGCCGGCACCGGCATAATGCACAGCGAGTTCAATCCCAAGCGGGATGAACCCGCGCACCTGTTGCAGATCTGGATTTTGCCGGACAAAAAGGGCGTCAAGCCGCGCTACGCGGAAAAATCACTGGCCGCGGCGGAAACCGGGAAATGGCATCTCGTCACCAGCAAGACAGGCCGGGACAACTCGATGGCCATCCATCAAGATGCCGACCTTTGGCTGGCGAAGTTGGAGCCGGGGCAGAAGGTTGCGCACAAGCTGGCTGCCGCCCGGCACGCCTGGCTGCATGTCGCTGAAGGCAGCGTCGCCGTCAACGGACAGGAACTGGCCGCCGGAGACGCGGCGGCGCTCGATGCGCCAAGCGCGGCGGAAGTGAAGGCCCTGGAACGCGCGCAGGTGCTTTTATTTGACCTCAACTGAAACGATAAACATACTCAACGACCATGAATACGACCATCACACCGGAACAATTGATCAGTCAACTCAACTGGCGCTATGCCACCAAGCAGTTCGATCCCAAGCGAAAGATCAGCGACCGCGATTGGGCCGCGCTGGAGGAGGCGCTTCTGCTGTCGCCCTCCAGCTTTGGGCTGCAACCCTGGATTTTCATTGTTGTGAAAGATCCGGCCGTGCGCGCCAAACTCCGTCCCGCCTCTTGGGACCAATCGCAAATTGTTGACGCTTCGCATCTCGTCGTTTTCGCGTACAAGACCAATCTGGGTGAGAAGGATGTGGACGCCCTTCTGAAACGCATCGCCGAAGTGCGCGGCGTGGCCATCGAAGCCCTGGCAGGGTACCGCGGCATGATGGCCGGCTCCTTGATGCAAGGCATGAATGCATCGGGCCGCGACGCCTGGGCCAGAAACCAGGTCTATATCGCGCTGGGCAATCTTCTGGCTGCCGCCGCCGCGCTCGGCATCGACGCTTGTCCCATGGAAGGTTTCGACCGCGCCCAATATGATGCCATTCTCGGCCTGCCTCAAAAGGGCGTCGCCTCCGCCGTGGTCGCCACGCTTGGCTACCGTTCGCCTGCCGACAAATACGCCGCCGCCCCCAAAGTTCGCTTTCCCAAAGAAAAAGTGTTCATTGAAATCTGAACTCGCACGGCGCTTGATAATTCGCCCGCGCGGGATTATATAAACGGCATGGTTCTCGCATCCATACGGGAGTTCAATCGGGCGGTGCCTTTCAAGCCGTACGAAATTCGCATGGTCAGCGGCGAAACCTTCAAGGTGCCGCATCCGGATTTTATTTCGATTTCGCCCAAAGGCTCGTTCGTCGTTTTGATTGATGAAGACGAGCGCCCGCATCATCTGAGTTCACTGCTAATTGAAAGCGTTTGCCTGCGCAACGGCCACCGCCTGCGTAAAAGCGGCAAACGGCGATAGCCCGTGAATAGCCGCGCCTGTTATCGAGTCTGCCCGGAAATCAGTTTATCCACGGCATCGGCCAGATCCTGTCCCCGCACATTCCGGTATCGGATTACACCTTTGCGGTCAAGAACATAGACGGCGGGCCAACTGTGGATGTTCCATGCCGTGGCAATGGGGCCCGGGGCACCGCCATCCCGAAAGGACGGCCATGTCATTTTTTCCCTGGCCATGACGGATTTTACTTTTGCCAAGTCCGTGTCGGAATTGATGCCAATTAACGCAAAGGGTTTCCCAGCCATTCGCTCGACCAACTTTCGTTCATCCGGAACCATGGCCATGCACGGGCCGCACGAAGTTCCCCAAAAGACCAGCCCCACGACCTTGCCGCGATAATCACTGAGTTTCATTTTCCGGCCATCCATATCTTCACCTTCAATTTCCGGCGCTTCCTTGCCCACGGACAGATGTCGTAGTTCATCCAGTTCTGGCTCAGCCCGGTCCGCCAGTTTTTTGCCTTTCACCTCGACTTGGCCGTAATCCGCAATGACGCGCTCGAACAACCGCATGGCATCCGCCGCCGCCTGCTCATCGCCTGCCTCGTTTGCGTGGCTTTTCACGAGGGTGGCCAGCGCAAAGCAGGCATTGGCCTGCACCTCGGGATGCGGATTTTCATCCATCACGGATTCGAGCAATTTCCGGGCAGAGCAGTGGCGCAAATTCAATAATTCCTGGCAGAGATATACAAGGTTGGTGCTGCGAACATGGTTTTGGAGGATGATCTCGGCCGCCTTCTCGACCTCGGGTCCATCGGGTGTGTTTAAAATGATCCAGGTGGCGGCATCCAGGGCAAAGGGAGAGTTCGGATCCTCTTCCGCCAACTTGAGCAGAGCGCGCAGGTTGGGCGGAGTTTGAGGTTTCCCGGCCAGTTCTGGTGTGGGCGGAGGATTTTGGGAAAGGCCCGTTCCATTCCAATATCCGATCCGCCGTTGAATGCGGACATCAACCACCGCCGTGCCTGTCTGCATATTCAAACCCGCCAGCGTCCACGATGCCGGGTCAACCGGCACATTGAAACGCGCACTGCGACGAACAAAATGAATTTCAGATCGGGTCTTTTCCATCCCAAGAACATGGAGGACGTCAATCGGAATCGGATCATTGGGTTGTGTAACGTCGAATTTCGAAAAGACTGTATCCCCGTTGTATTGGCTTTTGACCACATGGGACGGCTGGCTGGCATCCATCCAAAAATCGGAGTTCATGTTCCATTTGGACAAGACGCGGACATGCCACGCGGCAATGCCATCCACGGTTTCCTGGCCCACCAGTTGGACAGATTTTGCATCGCCATAGGCCAGGCAGCGCTCGATGGTGCTCGTTGGAATCAGCACAGGGCTAAGGCCAAAGATGCGCGGATCGAATACGTAAGCGCTACTGCCTTTGGCGGGGTCGGTAATCTCTGTCGTTTCCCTCGTTTCCCAATAACTCAGGAGAGCCGCCCCGTCATACAACGTGACACGATGCGACTCAAATCCTGTCAACAATCCCGCTTGGACAGCCGCCTCCCGGTCCAATCCCAACTCCGCTATTTTGGCATCGGTGATCTTGGCGGCATCCGGCCCCATCATGACGTAGGAATATTCGCGGTCCCACGATTCGAAGCGGCGATGTTCACCATCGAAGAGCGCCTTGATCCGCATGCGATTCACTTCAAGCTTCATCTCACCTGACAGGATTTTCTGCCGGGCCTGGGCAACTTGCTTCAGCAACTCGAGCGGGTCTGGCGGATCGTCCCGTTGGCGGTTCCCGGCCATGATTACCCCGGTCGCGATGGAGATCGCGATGGCCGCGCCGATGGCGGCGGCGGTTTTCAATTTCATCCACGCCATGGCGAAATGTTATTAATATATGGACGCAAAGGCCAAAACCGAAGAAAAAGTTAAGACTTCCCGTGCTACCCCATCCGCCTGACCGCTCCAGCCTTTACTTCCCAGCGTTGCAAGTCGCGACCCAGTTCCTGCGGCCAATTCTCTTCCGTGCAGGTCATGAAAACCTGGCTCCGCGCCGTTTGTGACTGGTCGAGCAACGGCAAAAATGCCGCCCGCCGTTTGGCGTCCAGTTCGCCCATGATGTCGTCGATGAGCAAAATGGGCGGCGCGCCATGCGCCGCGGAAAGATATTCCGCCTGGGTCATTTTCAAGGCAATGGCGATGGAGCGCTTCTGCCCTTCACTGGCGTACTTGGCGGCGGATTTGCCGTCCAACTGCAAGAGCAATTCATCCCGGTGCGGGCCGATGAGGGTGGAGCGAAAAACCTTTTCGCGCGGGCGATTGCGGGCCAATTCAAGGGCGAAGTCCTGCCGGACGGAGGGTTGATATTCCAATTCCAGTCCTTCGGCATTTCGCGCCACCCGGCTGTAAGCGGCCCGGGCCAGAGGCGCGATTTGCGGCAACAATTCCCGGCGAAATTTCATCAACTGCCGGCCTGCGTCCATGAGCTGGCGGGTGAATCCTTCCAGCGCCGTTTCGTCGGGAGCGTGCTGTTT
>Ga0326728_10023870_pt1 | contig 11144 bp, 6 predicted proteins | sample MB3enrmetagenome_FD_207602 | JGI IMG/M metagenome (GOLD analysis project Ga0326728, IMG submission 207602) | Lab enriched peat soil microbial communities from McLean, Ithaca, NY, United States - MB31MN | ecosystem: Environmental > Terrestrial > Soil > Wetlands > Peat | place: USA: New York... | reverse complement strand
TAGCGCTCGGTGATACTTCAAACGACGAAAAAATGTAAAAATGAAGGTGAGAGATCCCTGCTTCGTGTTCTGGTTATCCGGGTGGGCGGGTCTGTCGGCAGTCGCAACCGACAATATATCATCGTTTTTCAGGGAATTGATACCCCGGATGAATAATTACCGGATGTGCCCCCCGCCGGTGTCGTCTCGCTCATTTCTATCATATCTAATATATCCCACAATGAGCAGCACTATGCCCGCAAATAAACAAATTCCAGTGAGGTAAATACTGGCATTTTTATCGAGGCCGATTCCTCCGAAAAAAATCAACACGGCTCCAGCCAACATAATAATGAGATTTTTCACTCTGTTGATCATCCCAGATCACCGTTCTATGTGCCCACAATCCGGGCACATCCAGGCACATGGTACGAACCGGCCTTCAACCCGCTTATACAATCTCTGCATTTTGAATTCACGATCCTTGTGTTTATGCACTCTATGTTTGATGTCCATAAGGATGTATACAACCTTTAACCTGATAAAGCAAATCGGATAAAAATTCATGGAGATTTCAGAGTATAAAAATGGGCAATATGAACATTATTTGATAACTACCCTACCGACTGTGATTTGCCAGTAAGAATCGAGAAACGCAAAGAGAAATGCAACAGCTGATCTTCTTCCCGTTCTAGTCTAGTAGCATCATCGTACACACACCGGGCAGTACTGCCATGGGATCGCCAGCCATGCGTTTCTGTTGACAGTTCTCATAGGATGATGGGAAATTGTCCGTCGGAAATGAAAAGAAGGGCAGTTTTACCTTCAGAAAAACGAGAGGTATAATACCTGTCCGGAATAATCGGTAATGAGAATTCAAGAATATAAAGAAGTGATAGATAGTGATAGAATCGTCTAAAGATGTCTATGAGAACGTGATGGATCTTGCAAAACGCAGGGGCTTTATCTGGCCGACGTCCGAATGCTACGGGGCGGTGGCAGGGTTCATCGACTACGGTCCGCTCGGCGCGATGATGAAGCGGCGGATCGAGAATATCTGGCGGATTTTTTACGTCATTCAGGAGGGCTGCTACGAGATCGAGTGCCCGACTATCGCACAGGAAGCTGTTTTTATCGCCTCCGGGCATGTCAAGGGATTTTCCGACAAGATGTGCCAGTGCCCGCACTGCCATGAGTACCTCCGTGCCGATCACGTGGCGGATGCCGGCAGTGTTGCCGGTGCCGCGACCATGAATGCCAAAGAGCTTGCCGTTGCGATCGCGTCCTGTAAGTGTCTCTCCTGCAACGAGGTTCTCGGCCCGGTCGAGGTCTACGACTTCAACCTGATGTTTGCAACTTCCATCGGCCCCGGGTCGCAGCGGACCGGCTACCTTCGCCCCGAGACAGCGCAGGGAATGTTCGTGGACTTCGCCCGGCTGCTCCGGTTTTACCGGGACAAGCTCCCGTTCGGCGCCGTGCAGATCGGGAAAGCATACCGGAATGAGATCTCACCCCGGCAGGGCATGATCCGGCTCCGGGAGTTTTCGCAGGCGGAGGCGGAGATCTTCGTCCATCCCGGCGAGAAGAACCGGCACCCCTCATTTGAACGCTACGCCGGGTACCGGATGCCGCTCCTGACGTATGTCCAGCAGCAGCGGTGCGAACCGGCGGTCGAACTCTCGATGGGCGATGCGGTCAAATCTGGCGTGATCGCCAACGAATACGTTGCCTACTACGTCGCTCTCACTCACGAGCTGCTGGTCAGCATCGGGATTCGACCAGAACGGCTCCGGTTCCGCCAGCACCTCCCGACCGAACGTGCGCACTACGCCACCGACTGCTGGGACGCCGAGGTGTACTCGGAAAGGTTCGGCTGGGTGGAGACGGTCGGTATCGCGGACCGGACCAGCTACGATCTTGCTGCGCACGCAAAACAGAGCGGTACACCAATGACGGTCTTCATCCAGTACGATGTGCCGCGGAGAGTTGAGCGCCGCCGGATTGTCCCGAACATGAGCGTTCTTGGGAAGCAGTACCGCAAGAAAGCAAAGGCGATCTTTGCCGCGCTGGAGACCGCGACACCGACCGCCGCGGGCGCCGATGTGGATGTAGATGGCGAGAGAATCCATATCCCGGCCGACCTCTTCACCGTCCGCGATGAGGTGGTGGAGGTGCGTGGCGAGGAGGTCATGCCCCACGTGATCGAGCCATCCTACGGGATCGACCGGATGTGCTACGCGGTGCTCGAACAGGCATACGACGAGGATACCGCTGACGGCGAGAAGCGCACCGTGCTCCGGCTCCTCCCCGGTGTTGCGCCCATGCAGGTCGCGGTCTTCCCGCTCATGGCGCGGGACGGCTTGGATGATATTGCCGGGGAGATCACGCGGACACTCCAGAAGAGAGGCATCCTTGCCGAGTACGACGACTCCGGCGCCATCGGGAGACGGTACCGCCGGCAGGACGAGATCGGCACGCCGTTTGCGATCACGGTAGACTACGAGACAAAAGAGACACAGACGGTTACACTCCGCGACCGGGACAGCATGGAGCAGAAGAGAGTCCAGGTTTCCCGGCTGCCGGAGATCATTTGCGCTCTCGTGAGCGGCGAGAGGAAATTCTTGTCGCTGTAATATCAAAAACCCATGAGCTGCATCAGCCATCCCCTTATCCGGCCGGAGACCATTGAGTCACGCGAGTACCAGCTCTCGATCGCGATGAAGGCGCTGGATGCCAACACGATGGTGATCCTGCCGACCGGCCTTGGAAAGACCGCCGTCGCACTTCTCGTTGCCGCTTCGCGGTTATACAACGAGAAGGGGAGGGTGCTGATGCTCGCCCCAACCAAGCCGCTCGTGGAACAGCACCTCCGCTTTTTCGAGAAGTTCCTGATCGCAAAGAGCCCGGCCGATCCCGGTGCACCGCCATTTGCCATGTTTACCGGTGAAGCCCCACCGGATGAGCGCACTGCGGACTGGGAGCGGGCCCAGGTGATCTTGGCGACGCCTCAGGTGGTGAAAAACGATTTGATCGCGGGCCGGTACACGCTGAAGGACGTGACGCTCATGATCGTGGACGAGTGCCACCGGGCGGTGGGCAACTACGCGTACGTCTTTTTGGCCCAGAGATATATAGGCACCGCGGACCGGCCGCTCATCCTTGCAATGACCGCGTCTCCCGGCGGGGCGCCGGAGAAAGTGACGGAGGTCTGCGCCAACCTCGGCATTGTCCATGTCGAGTCCCGCACCGAGGAGGATCCGGATGTCCGGCCGTACGTCTACGAACGTGACGTGGAGATCATTCCCATCAGTCTCCCTCACGAACTCAAAGAGGCGATCGACACCCTCAACACCCTCATCGAGAACCGGCTGGCGCTTCTTACGTCCCTCCACTTCAACGTCCCGAAACGGGAACGCCTGACGATGAAAGCGCTGAACGGGATCAATGCCCAGATCCAGCAGCGGATCGCCGCCCGCGACCCGACCGCGTACTCGGCAGCATCGATCTATGCGGAATGCATGAAGCTCCGGCACGCGGTCACGCTCGCCGAATCGCAGGGGAGCGAGGTGTTGAAAGGGTACATCGCAAAACTGGTCGCCGAAGGGACAGGGTCCGGCGGGAGCAAGGCAAGCCAGCGGCTCGTAAAAGACCCGGCATTTCGCGAGCTCTTCGAACGGTCGAACCAGTGGACAACGGAACTGCATCCCAAACCGGCGATCGCACTCGGTCTCGTCCGCGACCAGCTGGCATCGCATCCGGAGAGCCGGATCATCATCTTTGCGACCTACCGGGACTCCGTGCAGCAGATCGTGGACTATTTGACAAAGAACGGGATCGCGTGCGAGCGGTTTGTCGGGCAGGCCACAAAAGATACCGAGAAAGGTCTCTCCCAGAAAAAACAGATCGCAGCGCTCACCCGGTTCCGGGAAGGGGGATTCAAAGTGCTGGTTGCGACCTCGGTCGGCGAGGAGGGGCTTGACGTGCCATCGACCGACATGGTGATCTTCTATGAGGCGGTCCCCTCCGAGATCCGCTCCATCCAGCGCAAGGGACGGACCGGCAGGTCGAGGGCCGGGAGGGTGTTCGTGCTTGTCACCAAGGGCACCTCGGATGAGGTGTACCGGTACGTCAGCCAGTCAAAGGAGCGGCAGATGCACCGGAGCATGCGGGCGATGAGCAGCGTCCCGGAGATCCCGCAGAAGCCGGCGGGGACAGAGCAGGCGCCCATCGGGGATTTCCTTGCGCAGGGCCCGCGAATCGTGATCGACGACCGGGAGACCTCCTCCAAAGTGGTGGAGGTACTCTCCTCCATGGGTGCCGTGATCCGGCTCGAGCGGCTCCCACACGGTGATTTTGCCATCGGCGACCGGATCCTCGTGGAACGCAAGACGGCGCGGGACTTTGCCGATACGCTGATCAACCGCGACCTGCTCGGGCAGGTCAAAGCGATGGCGGAAGCAGTGCCCCGCCCGGTCCTCATCATCGAAGGCGGGGACATCTACACGCAGCGCGACCTGCACCCGAATGCTATCCGGGGAGTGCTCGCTGCGCTCACGGTCGACATGGGGGTCTCGATCCTCTTCACCCGGGATGAGCAGGATACGGCACAGATGCTCTTTGTGATCGCAAAGCGGGAAGAGGGCGAGCGGGGCGAGCGCAAGGTGCACCCGCATAAGACCCACCGGTCCGGTAAAGAGGATATGGAATACATCGTCTCTGCGTTCCCGGATATTGGTATGAAGAACGCCCGGGTCCTGCTGGCACATTTTGGGTCCATCCAGGCAATCGCGAACGCGGAGCTCTCCGATCTGACAGCCATACGGGGGATCGGGGAGAAGACGGCGCAGAAGATCTTCGATGTGTGCCGGCAGAAGTATCAGTGAAATCTTTTCCTGAGATCTCGGAACGTTTTCACTACTACCTGAATGGTGCAACTTGTTGTCGTGAATATAAGAAAAAATTCGGTAATGGTTCCTCCTCGTTGAAAAAAGATCCAGCAGGGCAATCAAATATTTTTGAACCCGCCTCCCGATATTCATCCCGGGCGGGTGTAGCTCAGTTTCAGGGAGGCAGTGCCCAAGGTGATCGGCGCAATCGCGCTGGTGAGCACCGGTCCCGTCACCTGTGCGGGATCGGCAGGCAGTGATGGGGATCCGGACAGCGCGTAGAGCGTGAAGGTATATGTCTTGAGGCCGGGGTTCTGCGAAAAGGGCGGATCGTATTGCATCACGGTTCCGTGGCTTCCCGATCCCAGGGTGCCGATTCCCGTGCTGTTCTCAACAAGGTTGGTCGTAGTCCCAGGTATGCCATAGAGCACCCAGTTCCACCGTGTCGTCCCATCGCCTGGTTGTGTTGTCATCATCAGCGCATACTCTTCCGTCCCGGCTGGCGCGCCCGACCATGAGAGCCCCGGCGTGATGCCGGCGCCATCGCACGTGTATGCGGCTGACATCGTGCTGCCATCGGGGCCGGCGTCACTGGTGAGCGTGAAGGTGTTCGTACCGGCAGCCGCAGGAGCCGCACCAGTCTGGGGGTTGCCGGCCGGTGCCCCGCCCCACAGGGAGTGCCAGAAGCTGGCAAGCCAGGTACCGATCGGATTTGCACCGGTAGTACCATTACCGGTGGGTTGTGGCTGCCCATGGACCACTCCGCCGGACGGAGAACTGCGCTGCCCACTGGCCTGGCCCGTGTTGTCTCCGGTCCAGCTGGCCTCGATGGCTTCAACCACGCCCGGGTTATTCTTCCTGAACGTGTCCAGCCATGCCTTTTGTGCCTGGCGATCCCCGCTCTGGACTGCCGCTGTGGCTCCGGAGATATCATACCCCTTCTGTCCCAGCTGGGCGATGATCATATCAATCGGCATGCGGCGCTGCTGGCCTTGGCCGGCACCCTGGCCCGGTGGAGTTGAATTTCCTGCAGGGGACGTTATACCCTCCTGCGTGTTCTGACCCTGTCCGGAATTCTGGCCGTGACCCTGATCCTGGGATGAGAGCATCTGTTCCTGGCTCTGAACCCATGTGGATATCGCCGTGGCATTGTATGTCCCCACGCCAAAGAGGAAATCCGAAGGGATATTCTGCGGCATACTGATCGGTTGGGAATACAGGTATGCACCGGTGCAGGTGTACCCGGTCAGGTTACGGAGGGCAATCATCTGCTGTTTCTGGCTGTCAGTAAGTGTAGCATCGACATCAGCAAAGTGCGTTGCATAGTAATACGAGATCTCGCCATCCAGTTCCCCGTATTTTGCCGACAGACTGCGCACGTCAGCCTCATCGATGGTTCCCCCGGCTAACGCGGCCCGCAGGTCGGTTGCAATTGCCTGCCGTGTCGCAACAATATCGTTGAGGTCCGACCGCTGGAGGTCAACAAGACCCGTGATCTCCTGCCGCTGGGTGTCGGTCAGGATGTTCAGGAAGTTCGCTCCGGAATCCCCGGTCAGCGTTGTGCTGATGGAATAATCCGCATTGCCCATTGCCGGGAGGTCTTTCATATAGAACGACCCGAAGTAGGTGGCCTGCCGCTCGGGGCAGAAGTAGGCGTCAGCCGTGACCGAGCCCGCGTACCAGGCGAACATCTCGCTTGCGTAGGTTCTCATGGCTACCGAGTTGCCCTGGCCGCTGTTCGCCAATACAGATGACGCATCGACGACTGGATAGTTGGCCATACCTTCAGATTTCATTGTATCAAGGTATGCCCGCTGGGTCTGGTTCAGTGAATTTATGACGCTGGCATAGGTCTTTGCCCGTGCGATGCTGATGCTTGCGTCAACATCATACACTTGTGCCGAGTACGCCATCACAGCAGACTTATCAAGGCCGCTGCTTCCGGCCGGTATGGTTCCATCAAGCTGATCGCGGAATGCAGTCATCAGCGGGAACCGCATCAGTGCATACTGTTCTTCCAGCGAACTCTCTTCCTGCGAGAGGGTGACAAACTGCGCCAGCTGGTTGTCATTCAGGGTAATGAGCACATTATCCGCAGTCCGGGTGACAAAGTCCGTGTTGTGTCCCATGCCGGTGGGATCATTGTCCCGCAGGTACTGGAAGCCCACATAGTCCGCCACTTTTCCGGGCGGAATGAATGTGTCGCTGCAGGCACTGCCGGTCATGAACGCCAGCCCGTCAAACGCGATCGTGTCCTGCTGGGCCTGGTCCGAGATGGTCTGCGAGATCGTGTAGTTCTGGATGCCGTTTGCTGCCTGCCCGGGGCCCTGCCCCTGTTGAGGTGGAGTGCCGGAACCTTGGCCGGGGCCCTGTGCATCTGCTGCACCGGTTGCAACTGCCACGAGTGCCATGAGGCAGAACGCGGCAACCGCAAGCCAGATGGTCTTTCCTGATTTCATGAAAGATGTCCTCCTTTTCATGCAGGTGAACCGGTAAAAGACATAAGGAAATGCCGGAATCTCTTCCAGATTATACCCAAATCATACCCAAATTTGGAACGCCGGAACTTTTCCTCTTGGAAAAGTTTCCCCGGCATGCCCTTCAGGTGGTGAACGGCAGTCTTATATAAACGTCCAAACTTTTCTCCTTGGAAAGTTTCTCCAGCCTGCCCTTCACGTGGTGAATGGCAGGCTCATTCGAGGCTGATCCGGACGAGGAGGAGGAGGGCGGCCATCGCACAGAGGTCTGGTATGATCTGGAAGACACCGATATATTCTGCACGACCACCTACGAGGCCAACGATGAGGGGGTTGGAAGTGATGGCATACATCCCTAACGCAAATATCACTGCAATCAGGCCGAGTGTGAACGAGCTCCGCATCTTCCGGTAGATCCCGGCATAGATCACGAACAGAGAGATAATCAGGCCGAGGTTGATGAAGGAGATCGCCGTTTTGAGCTGCTTGATCTCCTGTTGTCCCGCGGGTTGCGGCCCCTGCTGGGCCTGCTGGCCCGGCTGCGGCCCCGGTGCCGGCGCCGCATTCTGCCCTGTTGCAGGCTGCGACGTTCTCTGGATGACGGGAATTGCGAGGCTGGCAAGAACCAGCGCAATCACGACGATCAGAATTATCACGACAGTGTCTTTCTTGTCCACGATCACGTCCCCCTGTTCTCACCGGGTATCTCGATCCGCTTCCAGATCTCCATGAAGTCACCAAAGCTGGTATTCATCGGCTCGGAAAGATAATACATGCTCCCATATCCTTCCCCAACAGACCTGATGACCTGATGCTTCCTGAGGACATCGAGATGGTGGCGGATTGTCTTGTAATCGAGGCCAAAGATCTGGGTCAACTGGTTCGCGTTGTAGGGCCGTTCGTGGAGGGCGAGGATGATCCGGGCCCGATTGATACCGCCCCTCGACCCGGCAATCAGCCACCATAATATCTGGTTCACGTCGGCACTCCCGAGATCCGAAGATGAGGTAGAGTACAGTGAGGTGGTGGGTAATTAATGGTTATCGGGGAATGCCTGTTTAGACAGCGGAGCTGATGCCACAAAAACGCCATGGATTTTATGGACTAATATTAAGAGAGTGACCATACGCGAACCGTGATAAAAAATTATACCGGTCACCATGCAGCTAAAAAATATTGCCGGAAAGTTTTCCGGATTTTTTGAAAAAAAATCCGGCAGGGTCTGTGAAGAAAATTGTAAAAGTTTTTTTTCAAGTTCAATGAGAAAAAAAATCTTTTGAGAGGCCGTTGTGATTCCGTGTAACCACCCATATCTCCCGGACTATCCCCCAACCCCGTCATAACCGGCCTATGTCCTCCCATCTATCTCATCGTGCTGCACCGGGATTCCGGGCCCGTATCGGGCTCCGATTCCCGGATCCGTGGTCCGGAAAACCCCGTAAAACGCCCGGATTTGCCCTGAAAATAAAACCCGCTATATTAGCCCGGATTGCCATAAAACGCCACCAAAATGGCAGAAAAAGACCCCCAAGATCTGGGTGAGTTTTCATTTTGCACATACTTTGGTACGTTTTTGCTGAGAAACGCCAAGGAAAGGGCCATGGCTGCCTTCCGGCGAAGTCGGGGGTATTCTGGCGTATTTTCGCGAAATAACGAAGATACGGGCAGGGATTCCGGGCGACGCTGATCGATGGGGGATCGTACTATGGTACTTGGGGCTTTCGTGCACCACATCTCATAATCTGACGCTAAATAATGCCGGCGTTTTCAAAAAAAATTCCGGGCAATGGTACGGAAAATTAAAAAAAAAATAAATCATAAAAAACTTCCGGAAATCTTGAAAAAAACCGGAAAATATTTTTCAGAATTTTTTTTAAATTCTAACACTTGTTAGTGAATAAAATACCGTAAAAATTAGTTCTTGAAAACATTTCCCCGCCCTTGTCCGGTTAATACCTTAGATCTTTCGATCGTCGGTACAGTGCGATTTTAGGTTAGGATTTCTACAAAGTCTCATTCTCATTATTTTATCCGATTTGTTGATTTGAGAATCAGAGCCGCAGGGCAAGTATATAACCGTATATGGGAAATCAACGATATAGGTCATACAAGTGAGGGAAGATACTGGTAAGACAAGGAATTTGTTGTCTAGTACCATCTTCAAACCACGGCCATTCATTTTTGCCATTCTCATTATCGTTGGCATTCTTTTCGAGATTGTTGTGCATTACTTCTGGAATATCGAAGTTGTTTATACCGATTTCTATTACGTCATCGTCCTCTTTGCCGGGCTCTGGTATGGACGTAAAGCTGTGCTCGTTGCATTCCTGTTTGGTGGCCTGCATTTTATAATCAGTTACCTAATTGTGAGCGCATTCACGTTAGATCCATTGCTGTATATGCTGATATTGATCTTAGTAGCGCTCATCATCGGGACAGTTGTTGACCAGATGAAGTCTTTCCGGGACCAGGTTCTGGAGCAGAACACACAGCTTGTTGGGTTGAATCAGGATCTTAATGAGTTAAACCGGAAAGCAAATCTCTATCTTGATATCTATCTCGATGTCATCACGTACGAAATCTCCAATGCGATCGCAGGCCTCCGGGCGTATGCCGTGTATCTTAAGGATTCAGCAGGTGATAAAGAGAAAATACTGACAGAACGGATCATCGCGCTTACGATAAAAATCAGTGAGGTAATCCGGAATATTGAAACGATAAGCCGAATCTACAAGACGCCGCTGGCAACCCGGAAAGTGGATCTCAAAATGATCGTGCAAAAAGAGGTTGAGTTGCTACCGAAGGCTCGTATCCATATTGAGGATTGCAACTTCGCAGTTCTTGCAGATGATATGCTTGGCGTGGTTTTCAACAACCTTTTTACCAACAGTCTTAAATTCGGTGGCCCGGATGTGGAGATTACAGTATCGGGACAAGACACAGGAGAGGGGCTGGTCGAAATTTCCGTGACAGACAATGGGAAAGGAATTTCCGACGCGATGAAACCGCTGATCTTTGACCGGTTTTTTCAGAATTCGAGAACGCGGAGCAGTTATGGACTTGGCCTTCATATCGTCAAGATGCTCATTGGAGAGTATGGCGGGAAAATCTGGGCAGCAGACCGCGTCTCCGGCGTGCCAGAGCAGGGTGCCGCCATCCGATTCACGCTTCATTTGGCGGATAAAGATATAGATAATTAGAAAGATTTGGAAAGATATTTTATAAGCATGGCTCCTTTTTAACATTGAAAATCTGAGAGCTACCTCTTAATCCTAATTAAAGGAATGCCTCTAAAGGTGCTGTCAAATTGTCGGCATTTTTTGAAATACGATACTCCTAAACGAATGGGCAAGCTGCCGAAGACTTGACAGAACCCCGGCGACGATTAAAGATATTTGAGAAATCCACTAAACCGGGAACACCGTGGTAATGACATCCCCTAGAGAGCTCATGGGAGATCCCGGGCACTTCACCTCGATTCCGGCTTCCTACACCTCTCTCCACCGCGCCTTGGTCTTGGCCAGTACGAACAGGGCTATCGTGACGGCGACCAGAACGGTCCAGTCGATTACCACATTGGTGAAAGAAAGGGACAGGTACCCACCGATCCCCTGGACCAGCTCTGCCGCATAGGTGGTTGGGGAGAGGTAGGCCAGATAGCGGAAGGGAAGGGGGATGTAGGTGATAGGATAGTACACGGGCGGGATGGTGGAGAAAACCGTCGAGATCAGCCGCGTGAAGGCGAAGCTCTGCACGATGTCGCTGGAGAAGGTGGAGAGCGTGTAGCCGATGGAGATCGAAG
>Ga0326728_10023869_pt1 | contig 11145 bp, 9 predicted proteins | sample MB3enrmetagenome_FD_207602 | JGI IMG/M metagenome (GOLD analysis project Ga0326728, IMG submission 207602) | Lab enriched peat soil microbial communities from McLean, Ithaca, NY, United States - MB31MN | ecosystem: Environmental > Terrestrial > Soil > Wetlands > Peat | place: USA: New York... | reverse complement strand
CAGTCGTACGCGATCGTGGTTTCCACCACGGGATCCAGCACGCCCGGCGTGGTCACCATCATCGATTATTCCGGCGATTCGATCATGACCGAAGCGCCGATCGGTCCCGGCCCGAGGGTGTTCACAATCGATGCGGTTGGCGCCACAGGTTACACGATTAACAGCGACGGGACCTTGTCCAATTTCGCGCTTAGCACCAATTTGCAGGCCAAGAACGTCTCGGAATCCACGCTGCCCCCCACAGCACAGCCGGTCAACCTGTTTTCGCCATCCAATGCGCTTTTCGCGACCGACCTCAACGGCGACGTGGTGGATCTTTTTAACGGTTCGCCCCAGGCCTTTAAACTTGCGATCCCAGTGGCCACTTCGGGCAGTCCAGCCACGATGCCCGTCCTTGTCGCGGGACCAGGATCCAACGGCGGTCAACGCGATTATGTTCTTAGCCAGAACGTTCCCGACACTGCGCCGATGACCTGCAACCAATCGCCCACGTCGGCGCCGGCAGGCGTAGCGACTCCGATTGAGCTCTCCAGCACAACGACCGATCCCGCGATCGCAGTGGGCAAGTGCCCCGTTTACGCAGTGCAAACTCCGGACCAGCAGCGCTTATTTGTTCTGAATCGCGGAGACGATACCCTTTCGGTCATTAACACCAGGAACAATACGCCTGACTCGTGCACGCCATTTCAAAATCAGAATGGGCAATGGGTCACCTGCCATCCCACCATTCAACTTCCCACTGGTTCAGGCCCCGTCTACGCCGAATACAACACGGCGACCCAGCAACTCGTCGTCGCCAATTACGACGGGGGAACAATCAGCGTCGTCAATGTCCCGCTGGACGAATACGGCAACGATTCCAACACCTACACCAACAGCAATTGCACCACCTATGCGGCTTGCGGCGCCATCACGGGCGGCTTCGGCACGGTCACTACGATTAAGGTGGGGAATACGGCAACACCCAATCCGGCCAGCGTGACGGTTCTTGCCGACGGCAGCAAGGCTTACACCGCCAATCAAAATGACGACAGCGGTACCGGCAATGGAACGGTGACCGTGGTGAATCTGCTTACGTACACCGTGGAGAAGACCCTCACAGTCGTCGGCCACCCGAGGACCGTGATCAACACGCAGAACTCGGAGTTCTCAAAAATCTACGTGGCGGCGCCCGACAGTCCCTTTATCACCATCATTGAATCCAGCCCGACGGTAACCGACCTGATCGACACAACGGTCTTGCTGGAAGGCACGCCCATTGACATCCGGACATCAACGCAGACCGGCTCCAGCGGCAACAACAATTACACGAGCCGAGTTCCCGGCTACGGGCAGCCATGCAATCTACCGGGAAGCGCTTCACTCGCAACGCTTTCAGCGTGCCAGGCCATTCCGTAGAGTGCGCGACGGAGCACTCGAATTCTACAAAGGGTCATTCCTTGCAGCGGGAATGGCCCTTTGAACTTTTGCGTGGTTGACCGTTTGGGGAGTTTTTAAAACTATGGAGGGTAAGCCAGAAACACCCGTCGGCGACGTACGGCCGCAAAAAGCGCGGCTTGACGTCGTTCTCGTTGAACGTGGCCTCGCGGTCAGCCGGGAGCGCGCCCGTTCGCTGATTCTCGCCGGGCGGATCCTGGTGCGCGAGCAGAAGATTGACAAGCCCGGCACATCGATTCTGTCCGACGCTCCCATCCGTCTCCTTGGTGGCGACAATCCCTATGTAAGCCGGGGCGGACTCAAGCTGGCCGCGGCTCTGAGCCATTGGAATATCGACGTAACGGGCCGCGCGTGTCTGGATGTGGGCGCTTCAACCGGAGGCTTTACGGACTGTTTGCTGCAGCATGGCGCCGCGCAGGTCACAGCCGTCGATACCGGCTTCGGCCAAATCGACATGAAGCTGCGCAACGATCCACGCGTCCGTCTCCTCGAACGCACCAATGCGCGCCTGCTCGAAGCTGGATCGCTGGCAACACGCAGCTCAGAGCAGGAAACAACGCTTCTCGTCGTGGATGTGTCGTTCATTTCGGCGACGCTCGTGCTTCCGGCTGTTCTAGCCGCGGCGCCGACCCTCGTTGAGGCGGTGATTCTCGTCAAGCCTCAGTTCGAGGCAGGCCGCGAGCACGTAGGCAAGGGTGGGATCGTGCGCGACCCTCAGGCGCACGAACTGGCGATCGAGAAGGTCGCTGCTTGTGTCCGATCGCTCGGCTGGAGGGTCGTCGGCACCATTCCGTCGCCGATTACCGGTGCAGAAGGGAACCAGGAATTCCTGCTCTATGCGCGGCGGGGGTGAGTTCCGGTTTAACGGCAAACGGCGAGGGCCTTAAGAATGCGCGCCGCAAACGGTGCAGAAAGCAGCCTCATCTTTCAATGCTGCGCCGCACTTTCCGCAATAGTGAAGGCCCGGGCCGGCGATAGGCGGAGGCTGTGGGGGCACGAAATAGCCGGTAGGAATGGCGCCTGGCGGAATTCCCGCGTACATCATCGCACCCTGCTCGGGAAACTTCGGATTGGGTCCGTACTGGTTAGGCCCTGGAACGCTGTCCTGGCATAGGAACACGATCTGAATGATCGCAGTAACGAAGCCTACGACCGGAATGATGCCAAGCGCGATCAGCAAGAAAAGCAGCCAGCCGCTTTTTCCGATGTCGTGAAACCGGCGCGTGGCGACGGCCAAACTGGGAATCGTGATCGCCAATCCATAGATGCCAATCGGAATAAACAGAAGAATAAAGCCGTTCTCCGAGACATCCGTTCCTCGGGTTGAGAGAATTGCCGCTCCTGCCATCGCAAGCACTGACAACGCGAAGACCGCCAATATGTTGAACAGCGCGAACATCCAATATTCCTTGCGCCGCGAGCGACCGTCGAACTCAGCGTACTTTCTCCATGCCATCAAGTACCATTCCATCGCACCCTTCTTTCCGGACCGATTCCCGCGCCATCGTTCTGGCCACCCGCAGGCAGGGCCAGCATGCCCGCCAAGTCAACCCATAGCCTCAACTTTTTGGCGTTGAGCCAATATACAAACATCAGCCCGATCGTGTCAGCATTTTTCCGCGCCATGATTTCGGCCCGCTCCCGCACTTGACGACGCGCGCTCGGCACGCATCGAGATTGGCCCCCCGCCGAGCGCGTCCATTACACTGAGACGCATGACCTCGGTGGCCATTGTTTGCAAGCCCAACAGGGAAGAGCTTAAGCGGCTCTTGCCCGATTTGGTGGCTTGGCTGCGCAAGCACAACTATGATGTGGTGCTCGACTGCGAAGGGGGCGCTTACACAGATTCCGCGCCCGCCATTCCTCGCGCCGATATGCCGTCGCGCTCGCCAGACTTGGTCATCGTTCTCGGCGGCGACGGCACCTTGCTTGCGGCGGCGCGCATTTTTGCAACCGCCGGCACGCCCATCCTCAGCGTGAATCTTGGATTCCTGGGGTTCCTTACGGAAGTCCGACTCGCCGATCTCTACGCCACGCTGGAAAACTGGTGCAAAGGCTGCCACAGTTTCGATGAGCGCGCCATGCTCCACTCCGTACTGTGGCGTGAGGGGGTGGAGCAGGCGAGCTTCGAGGCATTGAACGAGATCGTCGTTTCCAAGGGCGACATTGCCCGCATGGGTGAATTTGCCGTCGAGCTCGACGGCAGGAGCGTGGCGCGGTTCCGCGCCGACGGCGTCATCGTATCCACTCCCACCGGGTCGACCGCGTACACCCTGGCCGCCAACGGCCCCATCCTTACGCCCGACGTTGACGCAATGGTCGTTACGCCTATCTGCCCGCATCTGCTCACGCTCAGGCCCATTGTCGTACCTGGCAGCGCATTGCTGAACGTTCGCGTGGAAGGCGTTCCCAACGTCGCACTGCTCACCATCGACGGCCAGCAAGGCGTTGAGCTTCGCCGCGGTGACGAGGTGCGATGCTGCCGCTCGAGCCATACGGTCAAGCTCGTACGCCTCAACGACGGCGGATTCTTTGACGCCCTGCGCACCAAGCTGAGCTGGGGTGAATTGTAGAGGAGCTGCATCGGAGCCAGCCTGACCCTCGTTCGCCCAAACTCACTTTGGGGGCGGTGCGGCAGGGCCCGGAGGCGAACCAGCGGGGGGCGGAGGCGGTAGTCCGGCGTTCGGTGTCGTCGTGAAGCCCGGGAGTATTTTTGCGTCCGCACGGAACAGATGGTACTCGTCGAAGATTGAATCGCTGAGGTACTCCTTCTGTGGAGGTTCAAGGAGTCCGTATTTTCGATTCAGCTTCTCCTGATCGCGCGGCTTAGTGAAGTCGGGATCAGGGATCTCCGCGATGAGCATGCTCTTTACCGGGCAAATATAGGTCATCCCGCCAATTTCCACGGAGCTGTAATCGATGAGTTGATCCCACTCTTCCACAAGGCCTCCCTTCGACCAAGGGTCGGGGAATCTTCCTTTCTCCGAGAAGGCAAGACGCCGAATTGAGCCGTTCGTTGGGTCAACTCCTAACTCTCCGTCGACGGCGACGAGGTCCATGGGATGGAGTACGTCCGCAACTTGCGGAGGGCCATTTTCAAGAAGACCGCTCACGAGAACACCGGTTCCCCACACCAGACCGGATGCGCCGGCATTCCTCGCCCATCCCGTCGAGGACCCCGAGCAACTAATATGAAAGATTGCCAGCGGTCCTCGCTCACCATACTCCCAATATCTCCAATCCACTTTTCCTTCATGCATGCATGCATGTACCCAAACGAGAATGGGGCCGAACTCTCCGTTCGAAGTGAGCCCGGATGTCTTTTCCCTGGTAATCTCCCGCTCGCCTTTCGTAAGCGCCTCATGGTCATTGCGGTTGAGGACCGTGACCGAGGTCCTGTCCATCGGGTAGAGTCGCTGATCCCTGTAGTTCCCCAAGTCTGGATAAAGTTGGTCACGCAGGTCATGCGGAAGACGGTCAACGGTGCCCTTCAGATGGATCGTTACGCGCGTCGCATAAAAATCTGGCAGTTTCTTAATGGTACTGGTCGCATATTGGTTCACTTTCTCCAGCAGGGCGCTTTGGGCGCTCGGATCGGGCGGAGGCAAGTCGGGGATTTCCGCAGCCGGTAGGCTGAGGACAGCCGACTCATCTGCGATAGCGGTAAGCGCCAACTGGGAGTTCGGTCCGGGGAGAGCCTTCTCGAGAAGCGCGAGCTTGGCGTCGCTCAGCCGTTCCGTCAGCTTCAGATCATAGATCTGTTTTGCCAGCGCAAAGTCTTCAACGCCACCAGCTGCCGAAACGAACTGTTCCAACTGCGCAACTGTGACCATCTGCGTCGCAATCGGTTTTTCCGCCAAGGTTAGCGCGCCGATTCCCGCCAGCAGAACCGAGATAGCCAATTTCCGCATTCTGACACCTTTCCGTCGAACGGCGATCTCATGTTAAGCCGCATCAGCGGGGGCTGACGTGAACCACAGATTAGCGCCGAAGTGGACCTATTGCGGCAGCGCAGCCAGCAGGACCTGTGCCTTGGCCGCCAGCGTATGTGCGCCGTCCACATCGCCTGAATCCAGTGCTGTCCGCGCCTCTTTCAGGAATTCCCGAATCTGGTCGACGGTCTTCTGGTCGGAGTCATTGAGAGGCCGATTGATGCCGTTGAGGCCGCGTTCAATCGACGCGATGGACGCCTCCGTTTGCTGGCGATAAGTCCCAGGGTCGCCCGAAGAAAGTTGACCGATGGCACTGACTTCGGAACTTGCAGCGACCTCCGGAACATTTACGATCTCCGGTGGATTCACCGATCTCCAGTGCCTGATGAGCGGTTTGACCGTCTGGTCGTGGACCCTCATGTTGTAGAGAGGCTTGCCAGGAATCAGTCTCACCCCAGCCGGAAGTTCAATCGACACGAGTTCAATGGGATGCGGGGGTACAACGAGGGGTGGCGCCAGCGCAGGCTGCGGCGGCGGAGTCTTGTGAAAGGGCATATGGAAGCAGCCGGTGAGCACAAACGGCAGCAGCCACGCAGCGCACTTGGCAGGCGACCTCATTCCCCCAACCCCTTTTGTTCTTCAACAACCGCCGGATGCAGGTTCCGGCGTCCCCTATCCGCGGCGGCGAGTGGAATTCGCAGCCGGAATTCCGTGCCGCGGCCTTGCCTTGATTGTACGTCCACGCTTCCATGATGTAACTGCAGGATGCGGTAAGTCATGGCCAATCCAATGCCGCTGCCGCCGATCTTGGTCGTAAAGTACAGGTCGAAGATCTTGTCCCTGATCTCGTCGGGAATGCCGATGCCTTCGTCGGCAACGCGCAGCAGTGCGGCATGCGCCGGCGCGTGCGAAGCTCCACCGGCCATTCCGTTACCCTTCGACGCGCGGATCTGGCTTTCGTTTTGATTCCCGTCCAGTTCGAGAGTGACCTCGAGACGACCGCCGTCGGGCATGGACTGCGCGCCATTTTGAATGACGTTGAGCACGGCTTGCTTCAGCAAGTCGGCATCCACATTCGCGACCAATGGCTCGGCCGGTATGCGGCTAACCAGCGTGACCCGGCGCATCGTCAGCTCGTCCGCCGCCAGCGCCAGAACGTCGCCAATCACCGGGCGAAGGTCCTGCTCACGCAGTTTTACCTCGACGGGCCGCGCAAAATCCACAAGCGTCTGCACTACGCGGTCCAGCCGCCGGATCTCCGCATCAATTACTTCCAGGTGCCTGGTGGCAGGCCCTTCCGATTCGCCCAGCTTCGATTTCAGAAGTTCCAAGTGCACCACAATCGCATTGATCGGGTTCTTGACCTCGTGGCCTACGCCCGAGGTGAGCCGGCCGATCGCTGCCATGCGCCGCGAGAGCTCCAGCTCCGACTCAATTTGCGCAGCCGACTCCAGGTCGTGCAAGGTGACTAGCGCGCCCAGGCCCTGGTGCGTGACCTCGTCGTTAATAAAGTCGACGGAAGCCTCAATGCGCCGCCCGGCTTCGGTGCGAATTTCAACTTTGTCCATGCGCCTGCCGGTTTCAATTGCTTCGCGCAGAGCCCGTCCCAAGGCATTGGAATCCTCGAGGAATTCGCGAGCGTGCTGCCCCAGGATGTCATCACGATCGATCTGCAAGAACCGTCGCGCCGCCTCCGATACCAGCACGGCGCGCCGGTCCTCGGTAAAGAGCATGATTCCGTCCTGTAGATTGCCCAGAATCTGGTCGAGATTCTCGCGCAGCGCGGAGTAAACTTCTTCAACGTTGCGCATGCGCTGACCGATCTTCTCAATCTTTGTGGAGACCTGTGCCGCTACGTCCTGGTTCTTTGGGGTCCGATCTTCAGTGGAAGCTTCTCCGGCCGCGGTCAGACGGTCAAGTTGCCTGCTGATCTCAGTCATGGGCCGCAGCGCCAGGTTGCTCAGCGAAAAAGCCGCAAGAAGCGCTGCAATGAGGGAAAATCCCATCAGCCAGAAGGCTTTTCTCAAAACCGGGTCGTAGGCAGCGCGCAACAGTGACGTGTGAACACCCACGTGGACTGAAACGAAAAGCTTTCCGTTGTTCTCCAACGTCGCAACGATGTCCAGAACCTTGGGCTCGCCAAATACCTGCATCATCATCGGTACCGGACCAGCCCTAAGCAGATGGTCGAAGGCGGGCCGGGTGGGCAACGGCTTTCCCTGATTGGCGGGATTCGTGCTCAGCAACACCGTCCCCTGGCTATCGGCAATATTGACGTCGTACACCGTAGACGAGTACCGAATAACCGAGGTCAGCGAGGCCTGGAGGGTGGGATCGTTTTGCACCGTCTCGGCCATAAGCGCGCGCAACTCGCCGGGATTGTTGGGATCGACCGTGAGGCCCTGGAGGCCGGCCTCGAGTGCGTTCTGCAACGAATATCGCACCTGGTCGGCCACCATCAGGTTGGTGTCGTAGGTCTCCTTTACCGCGGCTTTCACCAGTTGGTGCACATACACCAGTGAGACCACCCCGGCGATCAAGAACACCAGAGCCGTTATGGCCAGCACGAGTTTGGTTTTCAGTCCCATCGGTTAAAAGAACTGCAGCAAACCGGCTCGAAGTCCATGCGGCTGACCCTAAGGAATGGTTTGCTGGCCTTACCTGTTTGACGAAGATTCCTCGGGGATCGGGGAAGAAAGCGCAAGTTCTTGGGCGCATTTCAACAAAATCTTCTCAACTCTCTGTTTCATGACGCTCCCGGCCGTACTCCTTGAGCTTGTTATGCAGGGTCTTCAGGCTCACGCCCAGAATCTCCGCGGCTCGCGTCTTGTTTTGTCCAGTAGCCTCAAGGGTGCGCAGGATCAACATACGCTCGGCCGCGTCCACCGTCGCTCCGACGCGGACAGTGATTACACTTCCGTCAGAGGTTGTCGCTGCCGCCGCATCCTTGCCAAATCCCTGCGGCAGGTGTCCCGCATCGAGAGGCGCGCCATCGGGGCAAAGAATAACAGCCCGCTCGATGGTATTACGCAGTTCGCGTGCGTTCCCTGGCCAGCTATGTGCCATGAGCCGGTCCAACATGGAAGGAGCGATGCCCGAAACTTTTCGGCCGTGCTTCTGGTTCATCTCACTGACCATGGATTCCACCATGGGCGGCAGATCTTCAAGATGCTCGCGCAAGGGGGGCATCGCGATGTTGAAGACGTTGAGCCGGTAATAGAGATCGGCGCGAAGATGACCCTCCGCCACGGCACTTTTCGGATCCCGATTGGTCGCAGCCAGCACGCGCACGTCGGTGTCTATCTCAGTGCGAGCGCCCAGCCGGCGGAATTTTCGTTCCTCCAGGACGCGCAACAGCTTGGCTTGCGTTCCTGAAGGCATCTCGCCAATCTCGTCCAGCAGCAGCGTTCCCCCCGCCGCCAGTTCGAAGCAGCCGGCCCTGCGTTCCACAGCGCCCGTAAACGAACCTTTCTCGTGTCCGAATATTTCGCTCTCGATCAGCGTTTCCGGAATGGCCGCGCAATTCACCGCCACAAACGGACGCGCTTTGCGCGGGCTCAGATCGTGCAGCGTACGTGCTACCAACTCTTTGCCTGTCCCACTCTCGCCGGTGATCAGGATCGGCACGTTCGATGGAGCAACCTGCTCGATCAGCGTAAAGATCTCCCGCATCTTTCGCGAGCTGCCCACCAGTTGGCCCAACACGCCAGACTCGCGCAGCCTCCGCCGCGCAACTTCGAGTTCGATTGCAGTCTGCCGCTGTTTCGTCGCATTGGCCAGGATGGTCTTGAGCCGCGTGGGATCGACGGGCTTCTGCAGAAAGTCGTATGCGCCCAGTTTCATGGCGTCGACGGCCAATTGGATCGAACCCATGGCCGTCAGCACCACCACCGCCATATTGGCGCTCAAGCCTTCGGCACCCTCAGACAGTTTGGCCAACAGCCCCATGCCGTCCATTCGCGGCATCTTCAGGTCTGTCACCACAATAGCCGGGTTCCATGTCAGCGCCTTTTCCCAGGCTTCGACCCCATCTCGCGCCGATTCAGTGCGGTATCCCCACCCGGAGATCAGCTCCGCCAACCCGGCCAGCGCGTTGGGCTCATCCTCGGCGATCAAGACCTTTACGGTGTTCTCCATAGGGGTACCCCATTAGCTTACCTTTTCGCGGCGGCATCGGGCCATGAAGCATGGCCGGCGTGCAGAGGCGCGACGGCGAGCCGTCGGTTGAGGCCGACGCCGGCCTCGCTCGCCAGCGAATCTTATTTGGCAGGAGCGAAATAGTCGGGAAGCGCGTGAATTTCAATGTCCTTAATCGGGAGTTGGAGCTTCAGCTTATGCTTCTTGCCGTCCCGCGCCGGATCGCCCGCGGTAAATTGCACGACCATTTGGCTGCGAATGCCGGCTGTGACCATGGCCGCAGTCGCAGCGGGGTCGGGCTCGAGATTGAAGTCGGCGCCGCCGCCCCACTTGGCGAGAAAGCTCATGTTGATGAGGCCCGCCGACGCTTGAGTCTGCAAGAAATTTGCTTTGGTAAGCGGACACACATAGACCACTGGGGCACCGGGCTGCTCCATCGACCAAAAAGCTGCTCCCCTTGAAACGTGAGAAGCATTGTCTTCGCCATCGCTCAAAATGACCATAGCCCGCCGCACATACTTTGCGTGAGCGACGAAATATCTCTCCGTTGCGAAGACGGTGTCATAGAGCCTGGTGCCGCCGCGAGCCTGCAGCCGGTCGAGGAACGAGAAGTCGACCTTGGCAACCGGGGTAAATGGAAGATCCAGATAGGACTCGTCCGCGAACAGGACGGCCATGACTTCGCTGTCAGCGGGGAGCGCCTTGACGATCGCGGTGACCGCCGAGACGATCGCCTGTTTCCGCTTAAAAATCGAGCCGGAGGAATCGATAATGAGGGCGAGCGACACCGGAGAGTCCGGCGAACCTCGAAACTGGAGCGGCCGTTCGGTGCCGTCTTCAAAGAGTCGAAACTGGTGTTCGTCGATCGTTCGCGGGTCGCCGTGCTTATCGAGCACGACAACGTTGAGATTGACGTCGGGCCACAATTTGTCGATCACGGGAATCTCAGGAACCGGAGTGTCGGCACCGCTCTGGCCTGGCAGAGTTTTTCCGTTGACCGCGACCGCCAGCAGCAAGATCAGCGCAACGCTCCACAACGTGGCCCACTTTCGGGTCAGCATCTCTCCTCCACTTACGCAGGTTGAATTTGCCAGCTATTCTACTGCCGGAAGAGGGGTTCTGCAGGCGATGCGCGAAAGTTGTCAATGGCGACGATTCTTAGCGCCCGAACACGTACGTCATTTGAAAAAGCCCGCTGTCGATACCGGGGTTTTCCTGCGCGGTATTGTGATTCGAAATGTGGTGGTATCGGTATTCCACGCGAATCGATTTGTGCAGGGTTCGCAAGAAAATTCCCTTTCACGCCGCGGGCTGGACAGCGCAAAGGCCTGAGAGTCAATTCAAGGGTACGAGCTTTAGCCCGTAGTCGAGGCATGCAAATTGGATGCGGCTTCGGCTCCCGAGGGAAAGTTGTTCCAAAATGATCCTTTTCCAAGGGTCCATACTCTTGTTTTAACTGCGAAACTCATTGTAAGGGAGCACGGATAAGGGCCATGTTGCCGCGCAGGTCGGGGTGCTCGAGTCTCGGCTTGCCGCGAATCTGATGGCGGCGACAGCAGACCACTACAGCCCCGCACCAGTAGACCGTTGACCGGCCTTCCCACCATTGACGACCCACTGCGCCGTTCTATACTAAACG
>Ga0326728_10023868_pt1 | contig 11145 bp, 10 predicted proteins | sample MB3enrmetagenome_FD_207602 | JGI IMG/M metagenome (GOLD analysis project Ga0326728, IMG submission 207602) | Lab enriched peat soil microbial communities from McLean, Ithaca, NY, United States - MB31MN | ecosystem: Environmental > Terrestrial > Soil > Wetlands > Peat | place: USA: New York... | reverse complement strand
AACACGATTGTCCCGAATATTCCGACCAATCTCCCCTTGGCCCTTAGCATATCCAACCGCCCTACGCCAACTCTTGCAATTGTCCGCGCACAGGTGCCCTCGGAACAGGAGGTGCAGCGCCGACAGTACGAAGCCACCGCCAATTTGAAGGCTGTCCTAGAATTCGCCGACGCACATTTTGGCAGTACCGTCCGAAGCAATGCCGATGCGTTTTGGAAGTTCAAGACCCTCCCAACAAGCACCGTTGACATGGAAAAACATCGAGACGATATGGTAGCCGCAATGCGCTCTGGCGACCTCCACCAACAACGCGCCGTCCTTGGCCGTATCGACAACGACATGGATGACTCCGTCCACGCCGATCCCCGATACCAAATTCTTACAGATATTGCTCAGGCCATGGGAAAAGAAATACAAGGTGACCGATAGCCACAGAATTGCTCGTCAAACCGATACCGTCCTCCCGCGACGCAACCCAAACACTCTTGGTTGCGTTACGAGACGCTAGCGCTCTCGTGCTCTCGCAACCACGCCACAGACTCTGCCCCTTCCACCCCCGTCTCGTCGCGGCCTTCCGATTGCACCCTCTCGCCTAGTGACGGCCGAAGAAATTCTCGCCATCCTTCACTCGGCGTCTTAAGCTCTGCGCTTATGGCATCCGCTCCTGAAATCATTGCCGACGCTGTCGAACAAGCGTTGCGCTCGGCCGTCGGCTCTGACAACGCCGGGCCGGCAATGATCCGGCCGTGCACCGACCCAAAGTTCGGGGATTACCAGGCGAACGGCATCATGGCCGTCGCGAAGCGTCTCGGCCAGAACCCGCATGCGCTGGCCGAGAAGGTCATCGCGCAGCTTCAGGTGTCTGAGGTCAGCGAACCGCCGACGGTCGCGGGCGCCGGCTTCATCAACTTCCGGTTAAAACCATCGTTCGTCACCGGGCAGATCGCTGCCGCGGCCAAGGACGAACGTCTCGGCGTGCCCGCCGTGGCGACACCGAAAACGGTTGTCATCGATTTCAGTTCGCCGAACGTCGCGAAACAAATGCACGTCGGTCACATCCGTTCGACGATCATCGGCGATTGCCTCGCGCGGGTGCTGCGGTTCCTCGGACATCACGTGATTACCGACAACCACATTGGCGACTGGGGCACGCAATTCGGCATGCTCATTCTCGGCTGGAAACGGTTCCGTGATGACGAGGCGCTGAAGAAAGACCCGATTGCCGAGCTGGAACGACTCTACAAGCACGTCAACGCCCAGGAGAATCTGCGCGACGACGCGAAGGCGGAATTGGTCAAACTGCAGCGAGGTGACAAGGAAAACGAGGAGATCTACAGGAAGATGTATCTCGTTTCCATGCGAGAGTTTGCCAACACCTACCAACGTCTCGGTGTGAAATTCGACCACACGCTGGGTGAGCAGTTTTACAATCCGATGTTGCGCGACGTTGTCGAAGAATTACGGCACCTCCAGATCGCGCGTGAAAGCGAAGGCGCGATTTGCATCTTCTTCGAGGACAATCCCGAGCTGAAGACCGCCGCGCCGCTCCTCATTCAAAAGGCTGATGGGGCGTTTCTATACGGCACGACCGACATGGCGACGTTGAAGTACCGCATCGACCAGTGGCACCCCGATGAAGTCATTTATGTGACCGATGCGCGCCAGCAGTTGCATTTCAAACAGGTCTTTGCCACGGCGCGAAAGTGGCTGAAGAATGTGCCGGAGCTACGGCACGTGTATTTCGGTTCGATTCTGGGCGAAGACGGCAAACCGCTTAGAACCCGCGACGGCACGCCGGTGAAACTCACCCAACTTCTTGACGAAGCGGAAGAGCGAGCGTTGGCGGTGGTGACGGAAAAGAATCCGGAATTGGCCGCCGAAACTCAGGAGCAAATCGCCCGGGCTGTCGGCATCGGGGCCATTAAATATGCCGACCTGTCACAAAACCGCACGACTGACTACGTGTTCAGTTGGCAGAAGATGCTGGCGATGACCGGCAACACGGCACCGTACATGCAGTACGCGTATGTACGGGTACAAAGCATCTTCCGCAAAGCGGGCCACACGAAGACCGATTCGGCGGGCATCACATTGGAACACCCTGCCGAACTGGACCTCGCGAAACACATTCTCCGATTTCCGGAAACACTACACGCGGTCGCGGATGACGACAAACCGAACTGGCTCACGAGCTATCTCTACGATCTCTCGAACAAGTTCAGCACATTCTACGAAATCTGTCCCGTGTTGCAGTCCGAAGAACCGACGCGTTCCTCGCGCCTCCTGCTCTGTCGGCTGACAGCGGATGTCATCAAACACGGCCTGAATCTTTTGGGCATCGACGTCATCGAACAGATGTGACGAAACGTACTCGACAGGTTCGTCGAGCGCGATTAAGATTGGTGATGGCAACGGCACAGCAGACACATTTCCCAGAGGAGTGACAGCTTATGGCGAGCGGCATTGAAACCCTTCATGTAACGGACGAGGTCCAGTTTGGCAGGGACTGCGAAGCGACGCAGATTCCCAGCGGCGCGCGGATTGTGGTGCCCAAAGGCACGCCCGCGTATGTGGGCCAGACGCTCGGCGGCAACGTCACGTTGCAGGTGTCCACGCTCGGCCTCGTGCAGGTGGCGGGACGCAATCTGGATGCGCTGCTCAAGGATGGGGTGCCCGTCGTCGCGCCGACGGCCGGTTCGTCCGCGACCGATGAGAAGCCCGCCGGCCCAGCCGACGAAAAGGCGCTGTGGGAAGCCATGAAACAGTGTTACGACCCCGAGATTCCCTGCAACGTTGTCGACCTGGGCTTGATCTACGACGTCAAGTCCTCGCCCCTTCCCTCGTCGCGGAGCCACGTGGACGTGAAGATGACCCTTACCGCGATGGGTTGCGGCATGGGCCCGGCCATTGCCGCGCAAGTGCGCGATCGTTTGCTGGAAGTGCCGGGCGTGGAAGAAGCCAACGTCGATATCGTCTGGGACCCGCCCTGGAACCAGAGCATGATCACCGACGAAGGCAAGAAGCGGCTCGGACTTTGGTAATTCCCCCGATTCGTGACCAAGAGCGGGGTCGAACAGCGAGATTCCTCGACAACCCGCCTTCGCCAAGGTCAGGGCAGGCAAGCCTCGGAATGACGCGCTTCGCGCGTCACTTCACCCGCTTGGCATCACCCCACAGGTCTTCGAGTCCGTAGCGCTGGCGGAGTTCCGGGTGGAAGATGTGGATGAGAACGTCATTGTAATCCATGACGATCCAGCGGCTGGGTGGAAAACCGTCGCGGTGCAGCGGGCGGATTCCCGCGTCGCGCAGGCGGCGGGCGATTTCGTCGGCAATGGCCTTGAGATGCGGCTCGGAGGTGCCGGTGCAAATGACGAAAAAGTCGGCCACATTCGAAATACCGCGCACGTCCAGAATCATGGCGTCCTCGGCCTTCTTGTCGAGGGCGATTTCGCGGCAGAGTTTGGCGAGTTTTTCGGAGGCGAGCCCGCTAGTGGCCTTCACTGATAAAGCCGTCGCCTCCGGATATATTCGGTAACCGCATCAGGTACAAGATAGCGTATCAAGCGCCCGCTGGCAACTCGCGAACGAATCTCCCGCGAGGCGATGTCACAGGAGTGTCCCCGCAACACGTGCTGACGGAGCCGTTTTCGAGACGCCGCATCGAGACGTCGATCCACCACGGGCCTGGCCTCGAAGCCCGGCCGGGGCACGGTGACGAACGTGCACAAACTGACCACCCGCTGGGCTTCCCGCCACAGATGCAATTCGCGCAGTGAATCCGCGCCGATGATGAAGTAGAAGTCGGCTTTCGGGTCGCGCCGTCGCAGCTCCACCAATGTATCCACCGAGTATGATTTGCCGCCGCGTCGGACTTCGATGTCGTCCACCTCGAAACGGTCATTGCCGCGGATCGCCAACCTGATCATCTGCAGGCGGTCGCGCTCGCTGGCCAGCACCTCCGCTGTCTTGTGCGGGGGGGTTGCCGACGGGATGAATTTCACGCGGTCCAGCGCCATCTGTTCCATGGCATCCTGCGCAACCAGGAGATGGCCGAGATGGATCGGGTTAAATGTCCCGCCCAATATGCCGATTCGCCGCCGTCGCTTCATGTCTCATTGAGTACAGAACCGCGTCCCGAAAGGCAACGCATTTGAGAGGCCTCGAATTTGCTTCTCTTCGGTGGACGTGGTGGCGATAGGCGCGATTCTGGCAAACACGGACCGCGCGAGCCCGTCAACACCGCGACCAACGCCACCCACAAGCCGACCGTGCCCGCGAGCAGCGCGCCGCGGACATGAAACAGTGGCACCGCCAGATCGAGCAGGCTCGCGGCGACAAACACGATCAGGGCGACCCGGCACGCCCGGTACTTACCGCTGGCCGCGATGATTACGGCGGCCGGCAGCGCCAAGACGGTGTAGTTGTGCGACCACGAGACAGGCGAGAGAAACAGCATCAGCAGGATAATCACACACTGTTGCAAGAGCGTCGTGGGCTGATCGGTCTCCGCCCGTCCGCGCGCGCACGCCCAGGCCGATACCAGCAGCAGACCCAGGTTTATGACAGTTGCCACGCGTCGAGCGAGTTGTTCGCGCCCGGTATCGACCCGGTCCTTGCCCGGACCCACCAGCCAGCGGATGGTCACCGCTTGGACGGATTGGTTGCGGTCAATGTATGGACTGATCATCTGGGAATAGCGGGTGTTGCCCGCGGCCTGATCCGGAGCGGTTGCCGGCAGCGCGATTGTCGTCGCCCACTCGCGCAACAGGGCCTGGTTGCCCCGCATGCCAAAGACACACGCCGGTATCAGCCACACCAGCAACACGAGCCAGACGGCGGTCGCCGCCAGCATTGTCCACTGACGTTTGACGAGGAAATAGACAACCAACAGCGCCGGAAATACCTTCATCACGATGCTGCCCGCCAGGCACAATGACGCCAACACGGGTCGCCGTTGAAAATACAGCGTGACGGCCAGGGTCACCAGATACGTCACCAGCAACGAGGCTTGTCCACGGGAGATTCCCGACACGACGGGAACCAGCACCAGCAACACCGTCGCGGCATACAACCAGATATCCGCGAGTTGACATCCGGGGAACAGTCGCCGGGCGAGCCGGCCGGACAGATGCACGGTGTGACCGAGCATCAGCACCGACAACACGTACCACACCAGCACCGCCCCAAAGGTGCTCACCAGCGCAAACGGCACCATTGCCACGGCGAAAATCGGCAGGTACATGAAGTACCAGCCACGGATGTTATGCGCTTCGTAAACATTCGTGCCGTCGAGCACCGCGCGCCCGGCCTCACGATACACGGTAAAATCAGTCCGATGCGCCTCAGATCCCCATCGTTTGCCCCCGATCCTGTACGGTCCTGCGCGAAACACCGTGCTGATTCCCAGCACGACGATCGCGATGAGGGTAATTCCCAGGAGAAGTGGACGGAGCCAGGCCGGCCGCGAGCATGAAGCCGGTTGCGTGGTGCCGGTAGAAATTGGCGTCATTCTGCCCGCGGATTGTAAATCAACCAACCCCGTTGTCGAGTGCAACGGTGGGCGGCCTGTCCGCCTCGCCTACCCGCTTGACGCGGGGACACGGAGACAACTATTCTGGCTGTACCGCGACATGACCACGACGAAACCCACCGCCGATTATCCCGGACGCGTCAAGCACGATGACAAACAGTCGGGCGGGCACCAGCATCGCAAGCCACACAAACACAAGGCCGAGATGCGGTTGATCGACCGCGCGTTCCGGCGCATCCCGAAGAACCACCGCGTGCTCGATGTCCCGTGCGGCGGCGGGCGGGTGATGCTGCATCTCGCCCAGAAGGGGTATTTCGCCAGCGGCGCGGATTTATCCGAGTCGATGATCGCGATTGCCCGGGAGAGCGCGTTCGAGGCGAATTTGTCCTGCCACGTGGAGCGCCAGGACCTGGAGAAGCTGACCTACAACGACGGACATTTCGACACGATCGTGTGTTTCCGGCTCTTTCATCATTTCCCCAATGTCGAGATCCGGCAGCGAGTGATCAGCGAACTGTGCCGCGTGGCCGGCAAGTTTGTGGTCCTGTCGTATTTCAGTCCCTATTCCGTGCAATCGGTCCATCGCAAGCTCAGGGGCAAGGATCAGGACCGGTTCGCGACGTCACTGGTCGAGGTGGAAGGCTATTTCCGCCAGGCGGGATTCCGTCTCGTGGAAGATTTCGCCCTGCTGCGCGTCCTGCGCACGCTCCATCTGGCCGTGTTTGCGCGGCGCGAGAGCAAGACGTGAGCGCCCCAGATGATCTCATTCCATATTATCACCACAGAGACACCGAGAACACGGAGGCGGGATAAGTTGATACCTTTCGGTGAAAGGTATCATGGCTGGCGTAGGTGTTGAGGAGTCGGCGTGAGGACGGCTGCGGAAATTGTGAGGCGCGGAGACCGCGGACACCGTGGTTGTTGTGATGTGCTGGATTTTTAGCATACCACCCTTCGACGTTGCTTGGTTCGACGTCGCTCACCACAGGCACCGCAGGCAGGCTCCCGTCGGTGTTGCTCAGGGCAAGCAGGGTAAACGGATCGGCGCTGGTTGCGGACGGGGGAAGCGGGGAGGGCGTCTACGAAGTCGGATCTGTAAATTGTAAGGCGTTGACCCCTTCTACCGGTTTCTCAACCGGCAAAAAGCACATATCGAACGCAAAGCCACGCGAAGCCACCTGCCGCAAGCAGTAAAACCATTTGCTTCAGGTAAAACCAGAATCGCATCACTCGAAATTCTGGAGCAGAGATATAGTTGGGGATTTCTTTCGTGGTTTCGTCGCCCGATACCTTCGCAATCTCAAGCCGTGTGAGAATTGCTCCCGCCAGGTAATGAAAATAATCCGGGATCAACGCCAAAAACGAAAAGCAACCTATGAACTTGAGTATCGTCTTGCATTCGGGCTGTTGAAGGAACAGGACATTGTCGAGGAGATTTGAAGGCTTGAGAAGCCCCACCATCGACAGCGTTAACAATGTGATGGAAATGGCGCGCACTTGTACGCTAATCCTATCTGTAAAATCGTCGAGATCTTTAAGTGCGAGAGATTTCTTCTTCTTTAGCCCGCTTTCACACGGCGGAAACAGTGCCACGAGACCGAGGAGCCCAAAAAGCCCAAACAATCCCCATTTGCCAGGGATTAGTCCCGCAAATCCTAAGAATCCCAACCAACTTACGTAGCGAGAGCATTTCTTCATAAACTCCTCATTGTTTTCGGATTCGTTTGGTTTGGCAGGGTTGGTCGCAGGTTTAGGCGTTTCGGTCATAAGAGGCCTCCTTCGAACGTTTTGTCGAGGATGGAGGGCAGCAGGGCGTCGAGTTCGGCGGCGGTTTCGAACTGGAGCCGCGTTGGACTTGAGCAGGCGGGTGTCGGTGCTGGTGAAATGGAATGGGCGGTGGTCATGAAGTGACGGATACGCAATCGGCGCTGACGAATTCGGCGGGGGATTTGACGCAGGGGGGCAAGCCGGGCGGGGTGATGGGTTTGTCTTTGGATTCTTTGTCGGCGAGGTCGAGGTTGAGCTTGAGAAGAAAGGCGAGGATGTCCTCGTTGTCGGTCATGCCGTAGGCGCGGCGGACGGCGGCGTCCAACGCTTCATGGGCGTGGCGCAGGCGGTTGTCACCGGGAGTGTCGAGCGTCCGGTATAGGTCGCGGAGCGACCACTCGTTTTTCTCCATGATGAACCGGCGGAGCTGGCGAAGTTCGCGCGCGGCTTTGACGACGGCTTGCACTTGTGCCAGTGTTGGTTTTTGCGGCCACGGGAACGTGTCGAATACGGTGTCAGACGTGTAGCGGAAATCACGTTTGAGAGTTGAGCATCGCTCTTTGAACCACTCCCAATGAGTGTCCGATTGCAGAACGCCGAAAGAGTAGTCATCGGCAAGCGGGAAAACCATCAATGCATCGTTAGGGCGAATCTGATTTGACACGAATTCGAAGATAGGTCTTTTAGTGACGCGGGCGCAGACTGCGTAGCGAGGTATCCTCGAAATTTTGTCGATGCATTCGGGTCGACCACGCCAAAATTTCCACCATTTCTGCAGGTGGCTCTGGCGTGGGCCAGTTTTTTCACCGGTCTCTTCTCGCTCCTCCTTCGCATTCTCTTCCATCGTGGGTAATACATTCTTTTTTACATGCTCGTACGCGAGTCCAAAACGGGAGGCTGCTGAAAGATCATTACAATTGTTCAAATCAATGACGTACCGCGATGGGCGCCCGTCGGGATTCCCGAGAAGATCGTCGCCAGTGAGGTAAGGGTGAATGGCCTTGCGAGAGCGTCTGTCTTGCGCCATGCGGTGCGCTTCTTTCGGTTTGAGCAGAAAGCCCTCATGTCCATGCGTCTGGCCTTGGTAACAGGCTTCGCTGTCGCCATTTCCTTTGAGCCTTTTGGCGGCGGTCACGTCCGTTTCGGCTGAGAGAGACGAGCCGATAAGATCAACCTCGTCACATTTCCATGGGCTGTCGAGGTTGTCCCCAACTTGGGCGAACAGTTTCTTTTTTCCTTTCTCTTCGCCCTTTATCCAGTTGACGATGGACACATGCACAACGGACTCTCCGGACCAGACCTGTGTTGAAACCGCCTCGGTGATCGTCCCACCGTTCTGCACGATGTAGTCAAGGCCGCCTTCGCGCGAGTAATTCTGGCGGACTGTGTTCGTGCCGACAAGGCCCGCGCGGCAGCCCGGCTTCAGTTGATCGTGAGCTTTGCGAAACCAATAGACGCAGAAGTCGGCGCGACCCGGAATCTCGGGATAGGCTTTGCGGACTTTGGCTACGTATGGTTTGCCAAACTCGACGGGCATCTTGTTCTTCGACTGGAACGGCGGGTTGCCGATGATGGCTTCGGCATCGGGCCACGGGGTGAAGAGCGCATCGCGGCAGAGGATGTTGTCGTCGAGGTTGTCGAGCGGCAGGTCTTTCTCGAACTCAAGGGCGCTGGTGTCGCCGCCGGGGAGCACGTCGCGGTGTTCCTCCCAGAATTTCTCGGCGTCGCGATGGGCGAGCCGTCGCCCGAGCATCAGAGTAACCTTGGCGAGTTCGACGGCGAACTCGTTCACGTCGAGACCGAAGAACCGTTTCGGGCTGATGCCGGAGGCCAAGCCAATGCGTTCGAAGGTGGATTTCTGTTGGGTGAACAATTTCAGGAGCAAACGCTGCTCGATATCGTGCAGGGCGCGGTAGGCGACGTAGAGGAAGTTGCCGCTGCCGCAGGCGGGGTCGAGAACTCGAAACTTGCGCAGTTCGTCGAGCAACTTGATGAGGTCCGGTCCCGTTTTGGCTTCCGCGATGCGTTCGTCCCACGGGCGGACAATCGTGGGGCGGACGACCTTTTGGATGTCGGACTCGTAGGTGAAATGCGCGCCGAGAGCGTGGCGTTCTGCCTTGAGCAGGCTGCCTTCGAACAGCGTGCCGAAGATGATGGGCTGGACTTTGGACCAATTCTGCTTGGATGCTTCGAAGAGGAGCCCGAGTTCCTTCGGTTGGAGGGCAAGTGGCTCGACCTTGGCGAACAGGCCGCCGTTGAAGTAGTCGACACCGCCATAGCGCCCGCCGCGGGCCGGCTTGGAATCGTTCATCTGGCGGAAGAGGCCGCCAATCAGATCGTAACTTTCGGCGCCGTGGATACATTCGTCGACCAGAACGGTGAATAAATCCTCGGGGAGCAGGCCGATGTCCTCGGAAAACATCGCGATGACGGCTTGGAGGATGAAGCGTTGGGCGCGCTCGCGGGGTTCGCCGCGATGAACGAGTTCGTTGAACACCAGGGCGACATCGTTGGCAGCGTCCCGCGTAACCTCGACCCAATTGTTGCCGAAGATTGGACGGCGGCGTTGGAAAAAGAGGAAATTGAGCGCGCTGTGGCGTTCGGGCAATTCGCTGACTTTGACGCGGTCGACCGGCTCGTTGAGTTGCACGTTGAAGTCGTAAATCCAGAATTCGTCAAAGTTGCAGAGCACGACGTAGGGCGGGCGATGCGGGACTAGGTTGATCCAGTAGTCGAAGGTTTGCTGGTAGTGTTGGGAAAGTTTTGCGCCGCGCGACTTCATTTCGATCAGCGCGCGGCCGGGCCAGACGAAGTCGGCGAATTTGGTGCGCTGGCCGGGGAAGCGGACGCGGTATTCGAAGGTGGAGCCTTCGGGGAGTGTGTTGGCGTCGTTGCTGAAAGCTTCAAGGAGGTGAAGAAGGAAGATTTGGGCTTCGCTTTTTTCGTCGCCTTTCAGGGTCGCGACAAACTTGGCGAACTCTACGAAGCCTCGTTCGAGGGATGTCATTAGCTTGCTCGCGGCGCAGTCTACAAGCGGGTGATTTGGCAAGCAAGCCCGGCGTGGGGGGGCGGGATTTCCAGCACCCACCCCTGCCCCTCCGTGGAGGGGAATGAATGGAGCGGACGGGGTGGACCCAGAGACATTCCGCTGTGGACAGCGGACGCTACACCGGCGGGTTAGCGGCGGAGGGCGAAGAGTTAACGGGCGATGGGGGCGGGTTGAGGGGCGGCGTGGGTGAGTTCGGCTTTGGCGGCGGCGAGGTCGCGCTGGTAGTCGGGACTGGTTTTGAGTTGGCGATAGATGGCCTGGGCGAGGACGCGGCCGGCATAGACGTCGGTGGGGAAGTGTTTGGCGAATTGGACGCGGTGCCAGCCGATGGCGCGTCCGAGGGCGAGGATGTCGTCGCGTTTGTCGGGAAACAGGTCGGCGAGGATGAGGGCGTAGACGGTGCCCTGGCAGGCGTGGCCGCTGGGGTAGCTGTAGTTGTTTTCGGGTTGGCCATCGGCGAGGCCGGGGTCGAGGACGTAGGGGCGGGGGCGGTGGAAGGCGGTTTTGGCGGCGTTCTGGATGTCTTCGGTGGTGTTGTGGACGCGGTGGATGAATGTTTGGGTGGCAAGAAGTGTGTCACGCTGGAAGAACGGGCCGATGACGGGGGTGAAGACGTAGACGTTGAAACGTTGTTGCGATTTGGCGGCGGCGAGGTCGTCGGGGTTGCAGGCTTTGTGGACGGCGATGGTGGTGGCGAGGTCGACGGCTTCTTCGGCGGAGCCGGGGGCGGGCGGGGGCGGGAGGAGGGCGACGGGGTCGAGTTGGTCGGTGGTGAAGTAGCGGTTGGTGTCGGCGGCGT
>Ga0326728_10023865_pt1 | contig 11146 bp, 4 predicted proteins | sample MB3enrmetagenome_FD_207602 | JGI IMG/M metagenome (GOLD analysis project Ga0326728, IMG submission 207602) | Lab enriched peat soil microbial communities from McLean, Ithaca, NY, United States - MB31MN | ecosystem: Environmental > Terrestrial > Soil > Wetlands > Peat | place: USA: New York... | reverse complement strand
TGCGACGCTTACCATCCCCTGCCACTTCACACTTCCCGAACCTCCCTCAAAAGTGATCCCGGCCAGGCGAAAATAGGCTGCGGTATTTGCGTTTGTTGTGATGGAAAGGATTGGATTGCCACTGATGTCGTTGTCGTCGATTACCGTCTGGTCTCCTCCACCCATGGTCGTCAGGCTCCCCGCTCCGAGAACGGATAGGTGAGTGCTCCTCGATGGGATGGTCAGAGTAACCCGAGTCGTCCATGCGCAGGTTCCAGCGGGGATACGGATGATTGTGCTCGAAGCCTTCACCGCATTGAACGCCCTCTGTACGTCATGAGCACTGCAGCTTGCAGCGGCGATGGCCCCTTCTCCGCTGGCAGATACATTCTGATCATTCCCAGTCATATCGTCCTGCCCCGCAGCCAACAAGGGCAGGAGCGCAATGAGTATCAGGATTCTCTTCATAACGAGTAAGTCCCCGAAGCTACCTAAGTTGCTCGCGCGGCGCTTCCGACTGCCGGGAAGCTGAATACAATGTACCTGCTGCTGGCCGTGGCGTGGTGCTTACTGCCGGAACCGGTTGCAAAAACCGGGTTTTGAAAGGCCACGGCTTTACTCGCCGCGGCGAGCGGAAAAACTCCTTCGGTCGGGAGCCTTGTAATAGGCCACGGCTTTAGAACTAGCGGAAAAACCTGGAGAGAAAGAGTCTTGCAACAAGGGCACAGCTTCGGCCGGGCCGCAGCCGCCGCAAACTCAATGCGGGCTTTAGCCCTTTCATGATCCCTCCGGTCTTGCCCATAATCTCTGGGCTTTTTCAGCAAGCTCTTCAGTCGCGCCTGCCATCCCTTTCCATCATTTGCTTCGCCGGTTCCTGCCCTTTTTCCCGCCCTATATCGCAGCCTGCGCGCGTCTGGCGCCGTGATATGCTCATCCCAGATTTAAGGAGCATCGGTCATCTCCGCGCCATGGCCCTTCATGAGTCAAGCTCGCCGCCGCGGCCCCGCCAGGTGGTTCAAGTCGGCGTGACCGGCCATCGGCCTAACCGGCTCTCGCGTCAGCCCGCCGCTGATCTTCCGCGGCAATGTGAACAGGTTCTCAAGGCTATCGCCGCATTGGCGTCCTCCGCGCACGATCGTCGTCTGTATTCGCCCGAACCGCCGCTTCTGCGCATCCTCTCTCCGTTGGCCGAAGGCGCAGACCGCATTGTCGCCCGCGCAGGACTTGCCCTGGGCGCGGACCTGCAATGTCCTCTGCCGTTCCATGTCGCCGAATACTGCCGCGATTTTGAAGACGCTGCCTCATGCGAAGAGTTTCACGCTCTGCTCGCCAAAGCCTCTGCGGTATTTCAGATCGAGGGCTCGCGCGCCGCGGAGGATGCCGCTTACGAACGCGTCGGGCGCTTGGTGCTGGAGCAATCCGATCTGCTGATCGCCGTCTGGGATGGCGAACCGGCCGCGGGCCGGGGCGGCACCACGCAAATCGTCCAGGAGGCGCTGGCGCAGCGTGTGCCCGTTCTCTGGCTCCATGCATCCGAACCGAAGGATCCCTGCATTCTCCTCGCCGATGAGTCGGGCAAGCGCCAATTGCTGTCCCTGGACGAGCTCAAGTCAGTCTTCGCCGGGCGCTTTTCCCAGGATGGCGATAGCGAGAAGGGCTTCAACTTCAGCCACGCCTACTTCGCCGAGAAGCAGCCAACCTTCGATCCTGGCCGGATCTTCCGCATCTTTCGCGATCTTGTCGCCCGCGGCCGTCTGCGCAGGGGGGCGTGGCGCGTCGCGAGTTTTGAGAAGTCGTCGCGGGACGAATGGGGAAAAATGATTGCCAACTCCACCGGCCTGCCCGAAGACACCCGCCACTACCTGCTCGATCGGCTCTGCCCTCACTATGCCTGGGCCGATGGATTGTCTGCGTACTACGCCGGCGCACTCCGTTCCAGCTCTCTGGCAACGAGCTTGATGGCCGCCTTCGCTGTTCTGGTTCCCATGGTGGATTACGTTTGCAGCAGACACGAGATCGAGTTGGGCAAGTTCCCCGCGCTTGCCGAGTTTTCTCTAATCGTTATCATTCTCGCCATCACCTGGCATGGCCGTCGCAAGCGCTGGCACGAGCGCTGGCTCAACCTGAGACAACTGGCCGAGCTCTTGCGCCAGTATTCTTACTTGGCTCCGCTGGGCTGTGCGCTCGCCACGCCGCCCCCGCCCGCTCACTATCGCTCCTGGGTCGACGGGATGTTTCGCAACATCGCGCGCGACCTCGGCTTGGCGCCCGCCGTCGTCAACCACGCCTATGTCTCCTCCGTCGCCAAACTGATCGCGGACATCCTCGAGGGCCAGGTAAAGTACCACGAAGGCAATCACGAGACGATGCACAAACTGAGCCATCACCTCCATCTCATCGGCACGGCTTTATTCATCGTCACGCTGCTTGCCTGCGTCTGGCACGTGATCTTCGGGGAATCGTCATGGCTGCTTTTGCTGGCCACCGTGCCGCCCGCTTTTGGCGCCGCGTTTTACGGCATCGCCAATCACGGCGAGTTCTCGCGTAGCGCCGACCGGTCGCTCGCCATGGCGCGCGAGCTTGAGGCGATCCAGTCAACCGAATTGCACAAGGCGCTTGCTTCGCCGCACGAGAGCTTCGCGGCTCTGCGCCAGACCGCCGAAAAGATTGCAAGCGTTATGATTGCCGAGACCATGGATTGGAGCTTCGTCTTCCGCTACCGGACGTTGAACCTTCCCGGCTGATCTTTGCCGCGGTTTGCAGGGAGGAGTATGGGTAAGCGCTTCGAAAAGATCGTTCTCGTCGCCTTCGCCATTCTTGCCGTCGGGCTCGGCTTCTGGGGATACGCCAGGGTCGGCAGCGGTTACACCGCCGGCGCTTGTCTTCAACAAGTTCCTTCGATAACCGCCCAGCCTAATCCAGCTCCCCCGTCAACCTCCTGTGCCAATCCAGTTCCCCCGTCAACCCCCTGTCCTAATCCAGTTCGCCCGTTCACGTGGCTGGAGGCGCTGCGCTGCCTGATCGCGTCCATTGGGCTCATACGGCTCTACGACCTCTTCCAGCCCGGCCAGGATCCCTGGCAGCTCGTCATCGCGCAGGTTCTGGTGCCCGGCATCGCATTGGTCTCCGCGGCGCAACTGTTTCTCGTCGGCGTCAGAAAGAACATCCGCACCGCGATGGCGCGCCGCAAAACCAACCACACCATCGTCTGCGGCCTCGGCGATGTGGGCATGCAGATCGTGCAGAACCTGCGCTCCGCGCACCACCGCGTGGTCGCCGTCGATCTGCTGGGTGATTCGCCCAACGCCGCGACCTGCGAGAACAGCGGCGTCCCGGTGCTTCAGGGCGACGCCAAGAATCCTCAGGTGTTGCTCGCCGCGGGCATCCGGCGTGCGCAAACGGCCATCGTCACCACCGGCTCCGACAGCGAGAACATCGACATCGCGCTCCAGATCCAAGCCATCTATCACCATCCGGCCTATCTCAGGCCGGGGCGAATCCAGGTGCTGGCCCAACTGCGCAACGACTGGATGCACAAGCGGCTGATTGCCAGCGACAAGGGGTCCATCGGCTCCGCCGGCGTCGATCTCCGCCTCTTCAATCCCTTCACTGACGCGGCGCGCATGTTGATCAAGCGCCTCCACCTGCCGCCCAGCCCAGAATTTGAGGCGCGCACCTTTGTCCTGATCGGTTTCGGGTTATATGGCCGCGAGATCGCGCTGCACCTCATTCGCTCCTCTCCGGTCGCGCTCGGCCGCACGCTTAAAATCATCGTCTTTGACCAGGATGCCGATGCCGCCGAAGAGAAATTCTCCATCACCAATCCCGCCGTTGCTGAGGTCGCCGCGCTCGAGTTCGTCAAGGCTTCCATCGCGCCTGGATCCGCTGACCTGGCGCGCGTCGTCGAGCGCAAGCTCGAATCCGCCGGGCCCTTGCTCGGCATCGCCCTCGCCCTGGGCGACGACGAGGTGAGCCTGTGTGCCGCACTCGAAATGCGCTCGCTGCTCGACCGCAACGGCCATCTCCACGTGCCCATCTACGCACGCCTCGAGCACTATCGCCGCCTGGGCGAGCTGGTGCGCAACATCGAAAGCATCTCCCGCTTCGGCGACCGGTTGCAAATCTTTGGAACTCTTGAGGAAACGCTCAGCCCGGATGTCTTGTTCGGCTCAAAACTGGATGCCTTCGCGCAGGCCCTCCACGAAGATTACCGGCAGCGCTCGCAGGCTACGATCAACCCCCAGGCCAACGTGCCCTGGCACGAGCTGCCGGAGTTCATGAAGATGTCGAACCGCTGGCGCGCCGACCACACGCCCCTCCTCATGGAGCTGGCCGGTCTGCACCTGGCGCACAATGTGCCCTCGCCGTCGGTCATCTCACTGACCAGCGAACAGGTCGAGAAGCTTGCCGAGCTCGAACACCGCCGCTATACCATCGAGCGCCGCCTCGTCGAGAGCCGCTTCGGCTCCGCGTATCGCCAGAGCACGCGCATCGCGCAGTGGAGCGAACTCAGCGACGATCAGAAGAATTGGAATCGGGAAGAGGTGGCCCACGTGCCTAAGATCATGGCCGCGCGCGGCATTGAGCTCCATCCCGTGCGCGCCGTGCGCCTCTACGGCAAGGGTCTGGCAAGCGCGCCCGCGGAACTCGACCAGTTGCTCGCCGCTCCTGCCTCCGCGCATTGCAGCCTCATCGTCGATCTCGACGAGCCGCACGCCGTGCGCTCTGCCGCGCGCGCGCTGTCTTTGCCTTCGCTCAGCCTCTGGCTCTTTTCCCGTGAGGAGCCTCGCGAGTTTTCCCTGCGCAAACCGCAAACCCAGCCCGCCGACCGCACTCTGCTGATTCACCGTGCCAACGGCTGGTCGCAGCGGGAACGCATCGCTCTCGAGGAGTGAGCGGCTCCCGGGGAACCTGAATCTCTGGCCGATCGCGGTTCCAGGGCTACTGTACCGCGAAGCCGCTTCACTCAAGTCCAGGGCGGAGAGAGCAGCGACCTTGAAGACGCTCAAGAATGGGTACAGCGACCCTGAAACCGCTGTGATCTGCGGTCGATATATCCGGGAAAACCAATGAGTGATAGAGAAATGAATGCCCAGGCTCGGGAAACTCAGTGCGCCGGCAACCCTTCGCCAGGCCTACTTGGCTACCTTCCGCACTGCGGCGCCAATTCCCTTGAGGTCCAGCAGACAGTCTTCAGAAGACCTTGAAGGAGTTCATGAACTCCTCAGTGTACGTGGCGGGATGGTCCTTGCTGGAGACGACCACCACCTGGTAAAGGCGCGCGCCGTCCAGATAGAGGTGCGCTTGGTAGTTGAATCCATCCGCGAGTGTGGCCGTCACCGCGATCCCCGGGATTCCGTTCAGATTGATGACCTCATCGTCCATCAAGGTCCCGCCCTTTGTGGCTCCGTCGCGGGCGCCTTCCAGAATCGTTTGCGGGTTGGTCTTGGAGTATGAGTCAGGATAGTCGTTGTACATGACGGTGTAAGCGATGTTGTCGTTCTCGAGGGAAACCCAGATCTGATAGAGGGTCGTGGATTGGCCGGCCGGCAGGTTAACTTCGTGCGTCTGCTCCTGGGGAGTTCCCGGAAACAGTGCCGAAAAGCGGCCCCCGCTCGAGGTGTAGGGCTGCAACTGCGAGTTGGTCGTCGAGGGCGAAGTGACTTCGCCGGTCGGCCCGCCTGGGGTCGACGGGGCCTGCTCCGTGCTGGTCGGAACAGTCGGCGTATGATGCGAGTGGTAATATACGCCGGCATAGATTCCACCCACGACGATTACCGATATCCCCAAGCCCAATGCCCACGGCGGAATCTTCGGGGAAGTGGTGGGAGCCACCGTGGCCCCACCCGCAGGCCACTGGCTTCCAGGACGGGCGCCAAAGGGCTCTGGCTGTTCCACCCTCGGGACCTTGCGGATATCGAACGGTTCGGGAACAACCGTCGCCGGGCCGACTGGCGGGCGAAACTGCGGCCGGTTCAAGGGATCGGCAGCCTCAGATCCCTCCGGGTTCCGAACCTCGGCCCCAGGCGCCGGCCCCGGCTCGCGAAGTCTCTTCAATTGTGCCTTAAGCCCGTCCAGAATCTGATACTTCACCTTCGCCCAGCTCGGGTCGCTCGCGGTGTAGTCGATCAGCGGGCTGCTGGGGACCATCTGGCGATCGGAAAGGAAGGGATAGTCAGACCAGTCGCATGGCTCAACCAGCACCGGAATCACAATCATTTGGCCCCGCGACGCGCGTTCCGCAATTCGGGGCATCTCACGGCTCTCGATGAACTGCGAGTTCAGAAAGTTCTGGCTTACGATCAGTAATGCGATCTGGGCCTGTTCGATCTCCGCTTCGATATTCCGCTTGTACTCGTCTCCAGGCTTGAGCTCCGTGTCGAACCAAAACACCACGTTGTGCCGCCGCAGCGACTCCAGCAGAAACGGAACCAGGTTGAACCGGTAGTCCGGATCCAGCCATCGTTTGTCTTCACGGGCGTAGCTCACGAAGACATGAACCAGTTCCTCGTGCGCGCCGGGATTTGCGTCTGTGGTCATAGTTCGCGGGTCCAGGCTTTGGGTTGAAGATGAACAGCTAGGCACACTATAACCCAGCCAACCGGAAATGCGTACCGGGAAACGTCAAAAATTCGGCCCACTCCCCGGCGCCACGGGATAGCCGGATAGTAACGCCGGGAATTACACTCAAATCGATTGACGAGTACCGCCCTTTTCTAGATGATGGATGCACAAACACCGGGCTTCTTCCCTGCGTAATGTCTGGAGGGTTCTATGCGTACAGCGTTGTATGTTGTCCGTTGCTTCTTCCTGTCAGGCGTCTCGATCGCTTTTCCGCTGCTGTTTGCCGGCTCCGCCCACGGACAAACAACCCAGACTGAGATCGATTACACGGGTAGCTTGTACGGCTTTTACAGGATGGAGTACGGTGAGGCGGACCAGAATCATCTGCCGCCGGTGCAAAGCTTTCTGCAGTTTCGCAAGGCAGATTCAAGCCGGTTGCTGCTGGGTATGGGCGACAACTTCGGACCCGAGTTTGGCGCTTCCATTGAACTTGAGAATCTTTCTACCGCGGAGCCTCCCAAGGGCTGCCGTCTGCCTCAAATCCAGACTTCCCCCGGCGACCCCCCCCGCCCGGAAAGCCTCTACAAGAACGATGATCGCGTCCCCCCTAAAGCTGACTGCGACAATGTGCTCAACTTCCTCATGCACGCTGGATTCCGCGCCGTGGTGCCGGGAAGCCAGGACTTTATGTACACCGCGCTCTGGCTGCGCCAGGCGGCGCTCAGCCTATCGGAGGCTGACCATGACTCGGAGCAGAGTAAGGAGATCGCCAACTCCGACAACAAAATCCAACTCCTCGGCGCCAACCTCCGCATCACCGAAAAAGGCAACGGAGCTGCAAAGCGCTGCCCATTGCTCTTCAGCCAGGATCCTTCCGCCCCGAGCAACTTCCGCTGCGTCGGCGATGGCACGGTGCCCGAGCCGCTCGATTGGCTTGATCGTCTCGACCGGCTGGGCCGGCCCACATCTGGCCAGGGGGTAAACTCAACGGTCACGGCCTTGCAGCAACTGGCGTCAGAAAGCGCCGCCCAAACGGGCAGTCGGCGATCGCAGCTGAATGAGCTTGTCAGCGATGAAATCGCGATCCTGGAATCGGCGTGGGGCACGCGCCTTCGCCTGTCTCCGCAGTCTGGGAACGATTCATCCGGAAAAGACGCTTGCGCCAGTCAGGAGATCCCCGAGCTCTCGGGCAAAGGTCAATTCATGCCGGCGGACCTGACGAAACTTTCCGCCACTTTGACCCAATTGGATCTGGTTGATTCCCCCAAGTGTCCGGTCAACCCCGCCGATCGAGCCGACCTCTTCACTTACAGAGACAGACTGAAGACCATCATTGAAAATCTCAGCAAGCTTCCCAATGCCAGCACCTCTGCCACTTCCACCAAGGGGGCCCTGCAAAAGATTCTTGGCGATTGCGCGCAGGATAGCATTGGCTCCTGCTTCATCCTCACGGATCCAGCGCGCGTGGCCGCCGAGAACGGGTTGTTGCGCACCATCGCCATTGAAGAAGAGGACATCGGTTACACGGTGGCGCTCAAGGCAGACCACAGCAAGGTCCTCATTGTCGGTGTAACCGGCCAAAGCACCATGACAGCGGTGTCGCAAACCAATCTCACCCTGTGTGCGGGCGTTAGAGGGAGCCAGACCTATCCCTTCGGGGCTTGTGGCAACCGGCCTAAGGATGTAAGTGCCAGCAGTGGCGCCCAGACCTTTGCCGCCGATCCTGTTGCGATCACCGAGGCCATCGTCCGCGGCGCTGAGCTTCGCGCCGCCGACCTTAACCAGGGCCCTTTCGAAACGGTCGTGGTGATGGCCCAGATGCCCCACACCGAAGCGGAGGTTCTGTCCCAGCGTGTATCGAGAAGGCTCTTCCTTGCCAAGGTGCAGCACCCGGTTGACGTCGTGTTCAGCGAAGCGGAGACCGGTTTTGGAACTCCCCAGCTCACGCTCAGTTTTCCCGCGTCCACCCAGGTCGCCTACTCCGCTCCCGTCGTGGCGCCTAAACCCAGCTACTCATCTCAGACTGGCAGCTACCCTGGAAAAGTCTCGCGCCTCACCCTTAACTCCGCAGCCGATCACAGCTTCTCGATGACCAACGTGCCCGATAACGTCTTTGACCCGCCTTCAGCCGAAAGTACCGACACGACCATCTCGCTGCTCTTTAAATTGGCGGCCCAGTATCAAAATGCTCCAACGCCGCAGTCGACTGTTGGAACAGACTCGGCAAGCGAGCAGAGAGCCGAATTCGCGCTCCTCGAGGACTTGCAAAAAGCGCAGCGCCCGAAGGCCGACGTGGTCCTGTTGCAGAGCCGCGACGTGGAGCTGGACAAGATCGGCCCGGCGTACACCGGCTATGTGGCCTGGTGCAATGATTCGGACGACCACCCCGACTTCCTCTGCCGCTTCCACGTTGCCCTCGACCGCATCTTCTGGAAGGGCGACTTCATCGAGTACGTCGCGGTGACCGGCAAGGACCTGAAAACGATCCTCCAGTTGTCAGAGGAGAAGATGGCCGAGCAGGCCCAATTGGCTGACTCCGGTATCACCAAGGAGTGGCTGATTTCCTACGGCATCGTGCAGTCGTCTCTATCCAACCTGACTGAGATCAGCGAGAACGACGAGCCGTTGTGGATTCCCGTCGATCCAACGTGTACCGGAATGACCGCAGGCCAGAGCACCTACTGCGTCGCCGGCACGCCCGTCTCTGACGATTCCTACTATTGGCTGCTCACCAGCGATCAGCTTGCCGAGGATAAGGCTGTGTACGGCACGCTGCAGAGCCTTCCGCCCGCCAATCACGAATTAACCCAGTCCTATGTCACTCGTCCCCTGTCAGAATACTTTCTGAGGACCCTCCAAGGTTCCACCACGCAGGTACAGGCCCTCGGTCCGCCTTCGGGCACCCCGGAAGAAACCATCACCGCCGATAACGCGCGCTTTCAGCAGGCGCCGCTCTGGCAGGTGGAGTTCGCCAAACTCGTCGCCAGCTTCACTTCGCGGCAGCCGGTGGGCGGAGATACGTTCGTCGAGAACTTCCAGGGAGTTTCTGATTCGCGCGCCACCGCGCCTGCCCAACAGGAATTGGACCTGGAGCTGGCAAACCGCGTTACGGGGAGCTTCAGCGGCCCCAGCGCCCCTGGCAAATCGTTCACGCCCTTTTCTCTCGGAGAACAAAGCGCTTTTTCCTACGACCGCGGGGTCATCGGCAATCTCACCGGCAAACCGGTCAACGCTTCGTTTGTGCTGAACAATCTCACCGAGGGCGCCTTCCTGCAGGTTCGTCTCCACGGCAGGAGCCAGGCTGAAACCGTGCCCAGCGTGTGGTCGCTGCCGCGCAGCCTGCTGGTCTTCACCCCGCGTCAATATCAGCTTGAAATCGACAACCCGTATTTGTTCTTCTCTTTCGCGGCTTCCGCTGGGCCTGGCGAGCTCACGGTCAAGCTTCCCCGCATCTCGGCTTGGACCGATCGCGGCGGCTACCGGCTCGAATTCGGCGGTGCCAAGCCGAAGTCGTTCTGGGGCGGCGGAAGCTTTCTTGAAACCGGAATGGAGTTCAGCACGCAGAACGGAAACCTGGAGGCGCTCACCCTCCAGGACGGGACAGGTACGCCGAAAACCTGCCAGGTCAGCGCCAACACTACGCTGCAGCAATGCTTCACTGCGGCTAAATTCGTGATGAACAGCACCACCACGGTTGTCGGGTCGCCGGCCGTAAAAACACTCCATACTCCCGGCTTCTACTGGACTTTCCACTTCCAGAACCTTGTTTATAAGGGTCGAGGAGGGGAGGCGGGTGGCTCCGGACAAGCCAAGCAGATCAGTCTGGTCACCGACTCGCAGGGCGACTATTACTTCGGCCGCTCCCCTTCCGCCGAGTTGCCCACGCAAACGGAGTATGCCATCCCATTGAGCGTAGCGCTGGTTCTTCCTTCCATCGGCAATCTCTCCTTCGCCCCCACCTACTCAGCCTTTTTCTACCAGTCGCAATTGAGCAGCTCTGCCCTGAAAGTGAACTCATTCTCGATTGCGGCGCGGTGGTACTTCGCCCGCGATGCTCGCGTGCCCATTCATCGCCAGGCTCCGCTGCCCGGGCCGGCAACCGCGGATCAGACCAAGACGGGAAAGGGGCATTGAGAGACCGGCTGTTCTCGTGAACTTGTCGAAGCCGGGATCTCCGGCAAGATGCCCAAGGACGCAGGATTCGCCGTAGGGCATTTCGGAACCCTGTCCCTCTCGCTTGGCTCTTCGCAGTCAGGAGACCTGGATGTGGTTGTGCGGCCTGTCTCTCAGGATGCCGTTGCCCTTGGTGAGCCAGGCCACGCCGAAGGCGATCAGCGCCAGCGTTTCGCAGCTCAAAAGCGGGTCGAAAGGTCGTAGTATTCGCGCCGCGCCCTCCAGATTCAGGCTGACCATAACGGTGTCGCAGACCAGGATCACCGCCCCGCAGACCGCGTAGATGGCGTTTCTGTGCCGTTTGCGGCGAGTGAGGCTTTTCCCTGGGGCGGTCTTGCGGAACAGATACAGGCAGAAATAGGCCAGGACGAGAAACATCTGCGCGGCAAACACAGTGTGGACGGTATTTAACTCCAACTGCAGCGGTGTG
>Ga0326728_10023861_pt1 | contig 11148 bp, 11 predicted proteins | sample MB3enrmetagenome_FD_207602 | JGI IMG/M metagenome (GOLD analysis project Ga0326728, IMG submission 207602) | Lab enriched peat soil microbial communities from McLean, Ithaca, NY, United States - MB31MN | ecosystem: Environmental > Terrestrial > Soil > Wetlands > Peat | place: USA: New York... | reverse complement strand
TTGCTGTTGGCGGCGTCGCGAGAGTGTGAGTTCACGCCTGAACAGCAAGAAGCGCAGAGGCGAAGCTTTGCGTTCGGCAACACCCACTTCGAGAACGAGCGGATCACGCGTGAGGTCATCGATCGTGCCGCGGAAGCGTTGAGACGCGATGGTGCGCGGCGAAGACCTGAAGCTCACCGACGACGAGATCGCGTTCTACGACGCCCTGGAAGTGAATGACAGCGCCGTAGCGGCGCTCGGCGACGAAACTCTACGCGATATCGCCCGTGAACTGGTAGCCGCCGTGCGCGCGAACACATCCATCGACTGGACGCTGAAAGAGACGGCGCGAGAGAGAATCCGCGTTCTCGTGAAGCGCATCTTGCGTGACTCGTTCTGCCGGGCGTGATGGGCGCCGCACCTGGCTTGGATTCCGTGCACCTGTTGGAGCGAACTTCATGCCCTCCGCGCCATCTGCTAGTTTGTAGGTTCCAGCAGGAGGTTCGATGCGCATCGCGCTATTCGCTTTGGCAGTCGCCGCATCCGCGCAGAATTGGCCCTCGTTCCGCGGGCCGAGCGCGTCGGGAGTGTCGGACGGCCAGAACCTGCCGGTCCGGTGGGACGCCCAACGGCGCGTCAACGTGCTCTGGAAAACGGAGCTCCACGGGTTGGCCCACTCCAGCCCGGTCGTCTGGGGCGACCGCGTATTCCTGACCACCGCCGTAAGCAGCAAGCCCGGGGCCACCTTCAAACCGGGACTCTACGGGGAGGGTACCGCCTCCGACGATCTCTCGGTCCAACAGTGGAAGGTGATCTGCCTGGAGCGCGCCACGGGCAAGGTCCTCTGGGAGCGAACCGCCTACCAAGGCGTCCCCAAAGAGAAGCGCCACATAAAGTCGACCTATGCCAACGCCACTCCGGCAACCGATGGCCGCGTGGTCGTTGCCTTTTTCGGATCGCAAGGCCTGTATGCTTACAGTCCCGCCGGCGACCTGCTGTGGAAGCGGGACCTCGGCCGGTTCGATGTCGGGGCCTACGATGCGCCCGAGTTCGAGTGGGGCACCGCCAGTTCGCCTATCCTTTACAAAGACCTTGTGATCGTGCAGTGCGACCAACAGAAAGGCTCGTTCATCACCGCGCTCGATGCGAAGACCGGCGCGACGGTGTGGAGGACCGAACGGGACGAGCTACCTTCCTGGGGTACGCCGGCCATTTTCCCAACCAAGGCGCGAGCGGAGCTGGTGACGAACGGCTCCAATTTCATCCGCGGCTACGATCCGGCATCCGGCAAGGAACTCTGGCGGCTGGGCGGCAGTTCGAAGATCACGGCGCCGACGCCCGTCGCCTCGGACGACCTGATCATCGTGGCCAGCGGCCGCCGGCCGGAAGCGCCCATCTTTGCCATACGCGCCGGAGCGAGCGGCGATATCACGCCTCCTCCCGGCGAATCGCGCAGCCGGTCGGTGGCTTGGTCCAAAGGGCAGCGCGGCCCTTACATGCCGACGCCTCTGATCTACGGCGGCTATGTCTATATCCTGGGCAACGCCGGTATCTTCGATTGCTACGCGCTGGCGGATGGGCAGGAAATTTACCGCCAGCGAATTCCCGATGCGGGTTCGGGTTTCAGCGCATCGCCGGTGGCGTCCGACGGGAAGATCTACCTCTCCGGCGAGGATGGCGAGATTGTCGTCGTGAAAGCCGGGCCCAACTTCGAGCTTCTGGCCCGCAACGACATGGCCGACCCCGTCATGGCCACGCCGGCCATCTCGGGAGGAATGATGATTATCCGCAGCCAGCACTACGTATGGGCCATCGGCCAAGCCGGGCGCGCGGCGGAGTGAGTCAGGAATCCGCGCGGGCAACGAAACGAAATGTCGTGCGCGGATTGGGCGGGGTGAGGACCGTACGCGCCGCAGGACAGGGTCACTCCCCGCCCAAAATGCGAAGGCAATGGGCGAGCAATTCCGGCACGTCCCTTTCAGCCATTTCCCTTATCAGTTCCGGTCTGAGGTACTCGTAGGCGTGCATGACGATGTTCCGAGCACCGATGATGCCCGACCACGGAATCTCCGGGTGCGCTCGCTGAAAAGAGTCATCCAATTTGTGGGCGGCTTCGCCGATGATTGTGATGTTGCGGCAGACAGCATCCATAATCAGAGGCTTGGCTGTCCAGTTGTCGCCACCGGTAATTGTGTAGTCCGCGATACGGCGGCAGGAATCGCGGATGTGCATGATGTAGACCAGCGAGTCCTTGGCTGGCATAACAGGCTACAGAGGCGTGGCCTCGGCAAGGACACGGTCCCGGATGTAAGGATGGATGCACCCGGACTCGACCAAGTCCACCTCAACGCCCAGTAAGTCCTGGAGATCCGAGAGCAAGCCACCCAAATCGAGGAGGCCCCGGCCTGTCTCCAGGTCCACAAGGAAATCGACATCGCTGCCCGGCTGGTTCTCGCCCGATGCCACCGAGCCGAACACGCGAACATTACGGCAGCCATGCAACTCGGCAAGGCGCAGAATCTCAGATTTCTTCTCGACCCGCAATTGGTCCAGCAGTGTCATCTTCCATGGTGCGCCCGGCGTGACTCGAACACGCGACCTTCTGGTTCGTAGCCAGACGCTCTATCCAACTGAGCTACGGGCGCTTGCGCAAGCAACCAACCCTTCCACTGTAGCCAACCGCGCGGGGGTTGCGCAACCGCACGCGGCCATCTGCCACAATAGCAGTGTCTCCATGACCGAACGCCTCTATTACACCGACTCCTACCTGCGCGAGTTCACCGCGCGCATCCTGGAACGCTCCGCGGATGGGCGCACCGTCTACCTCGATCGCACCGCCTTCTATCCCGCCTCCGGGGGCCAGCCCTGCGACACCGGGGCTATCGCCGGCGTCCCCGTGCTGGAGGTCGCCGACGAAGCGGATCGCATCGCGCACCACCTCGCCGCGCCGCTTCATGCCGGGCCGGTGGATTGCGCCATCGATTGGGTCCGCCGCTTCGATCACATGCAGCAGCACACCGGCCAGCACCTGCTCTCGGCCGTGTTCGAAGAGTGGTTCGGACTGCATACCGTCGGCTTCCACCTGGGCGCGGAGAGTTCCACCATCGACCTCGAAGGCGGCGCCGTCGAGCCGGGCGCCGTGCTGGAGGCCGAGCGGCGCGCCAACGAGATCGTCTTTGAAAACCGTCCCGTTACGGTGCGCTTCCAAGATGCGGCGGGGGTTCACGGGCTGCGCAAACCTACGGACCGCGAAGGCACCCTGCGCATCGTTTCCATCGAAGGGCTCGACCGCAACGCTTGCGGTGGAACCCACGTGCGCGCCACCGGCGAGGTGGGGCCGATCCTCCTCCGCAAACTCGAGAAGGTGCGGCAGACCGTCCGTGTCGAGTTCCTGTGCGGCGGGCGGGCGGTGCGGCGGGCGCGCGCGGATTACGAAGCGCTGTCCAAGACGGCCCAACTGTTTTCGGCGCCGCTCGACGAAGTCCCCGCCATGGTGGCGGCGCAGTTGGAAACAGCGCGTGCCAACGACAAGGCGCGGCGCAAGTTGGAACTCGACCTGGCGGCCTACGAGGGCAAGGAACTCTACCTGGCGACGGCCCCGGGAACGGACGGCGTGCGGCGCGTCACGCGGCGCGTCGTGAAGGGCAGCCTGGAAGAACTCCGCGCCATCGCGCAGAATTTCACGGCGCAGCCCAAAGCCGTATTCATTGCCACCCTGGCTGACCCTCCTTCGGTGCTGCTGGCGGCTTCGGCGGATGCCGGCATCGACGCGGGGAAAACCCTGAAGGCGGCCCTCACCGAAGCCGGCGGCCGCGGCGGTGGAAACGCGCGTATCGCGCAGGGCAGCGTAGCGGAGGCGGGAGTGCTCGAACAGGTCCTGGAAAAGCTCTGACCTAACGTTTCTTTTTGGGCGGCGCGCCTTCCTTCAGCAACTCCTCGATCTTGTCGCTTAGGTTCTTTTCCTGCCGGTCTTCGGAGAGGAATTTGTCATCGCCTTCGTATTGCCCGCGGATTATGCCCTGACGGTCGATAAACGCCAGAATCGGCATGTGCGGAATCAGCATGGGCGGATGTTCCAGGTAATCGATAGCCACTGTCAGAGTGTCGAATCCGACGGGAAACGGCGGATTGAATTGCCGGATGAAACCCGGCACGTTGGCGGCGGCAACGTCTTCGATGGCCGAAGCCAGCACCTGGAAACCACGCGGGCCATAGGCGTTCTGATCCTTCGCCAGATAGCCGATGGTCTTCTGGCAATGCGGGCACCAGGTCAGGATGAACGCCACCACCACCACCTTGCCGCGGTACTGGCTCAGCAGCACTTGTTTGCCGCCGTTGAGGTTGATGGCGAGCTCGGGCGACTTGCGCGGCACATTGATCGCCTCGACGGCGGGCGCCGTCATCGAGAGCAAGGCCAAGGCCGGCGCCAGGAATCGAAGCTTCGACATAGATCTCAGTTTATCGCAGGGTCGAGACCTTCCACGCTGGTGACGATGGCGCCTTTCCGGCGCAGCTCGAAACGCCCGTCGTCGCCGGACCCGGTCACGGAATCGGCGGTCTCGGAAGCCACCGACATCTTCTTCCACTTCTTCTCGAGCACTTCGCGGTAGGCCGCAAAATAGCGGAGGCCGCTTTCTTCGCTGTCCCATTCGGCGGCGTACAGCAGCACCACGCGGCCGGCCTTCTTGTTTTCGCGCAGCTCGAAGTTACAGCCGCGCCAGTGCGGCGCGATCTCCGCGGCCTGTTGCTTGCCCAGGAATTGCTCCAGCAGCACGGCGTGATCGAACTCGCCGAGCGCGCCGCCCACCAGGCTCTTGTAGCCGCGCGGCAGGTGAGCGTCGGGAAGTTTCGGCTGGGTGGGCTGGACATTCGAGAAGTAATCCTCGGGATGAATCACCTGCTGGGTGGAGACCGGCGCGCGGCGGAAGACTTCGGCGAAGCCCTCCAGCCCGTCGCGCTCGCAGACGGCGTTCTGGAACAGCATGCCCGTGGCATAAGGGAACACCAGCGTCAGGCGCATGTAGAGCGGCGCGTTATCGTAGACCGGGAACTCGCCGGCGGCGCCTTCGCCCAGGCGGCTCACAACGGAGGCCAGCGCGGGCGCGTCCTTCAGCGACTGGCCGCTCTTGCGCGCCAGGTATTCGGACATCAGCCAGGTGGCCTGGCCTTCCATCACGGCCAGCCGCGCGGTGGATCCGTCGTCGCTCTTGCGTCCCTGGCGGATGAACCGGGCCAGATTGAAACTCTGGTCGGCCAGGGCATGCGACAACTCGTGCGCCAGCACCGGCTCCTGGGTGTCCGAGGGCGTCGACTCGGTGATAAAGAGCTTCTTCTTGTTGTAATCGTAGAAAGCCGCGGCCTGTTCGGTAAGCAGGTCGACGGTGGTCCTGGCGAGGTCGAAATCCTGCGGCACGAAACCGAATTTCTTCAGCGCCAGCTCTTCGGCGCGGATCTCCTCGGGGCTGGTGGCGTCTTTCATCCGCTCCTTGAGGAACGCGTTGATCTTTTCCTTGGTGATGTAATCGCAAGGGACCGGGTGGCGCAGCTTCATCCCCGAAATCTGCGTCAGATCCAGGGCGATGCGGTTGGCCAGTCCGCAAACCTCTTTGGCGCGGGAGGATTGAGCGGGAGCCGGCCCCGCATACAGCAGGAGCACGAGCGGGAATACCGCTAACAGGCTGTGACGGGGCTTCATCCTCTCCACCAGGATAATGCGCGGTACAATGTGAGATCAATCCAACTCATTCAGAGGAGAATCCTTTTGGCGGACGACAAGACCTACAAGGCCGAGTATCTGGGAAGCGGCACCTTCGTTTTCAGCAAGCCCAAGCGGAAGAAGAACAAGGTTCGGCAGTCCCAGTTGAAGAACCCGCAACGCGGCTCGCGCAAGTAGGGGCCGGGCATCCGGCTGCGCACGGACAAGGTGCCCGGCCCTGGCCCATAATGCAGGAGGCTATGACAACCAACTTCCCTGCCGTCTACAAAGCCGGGGTCCTGAAGGCCATCGGGACCGTCGATCTGGAGAAGGTGGCCGAGGCCATCGGGATCTTCACGGAGGCGCGCGCGGAAGGGCGCCAGATCTTCGCTTGCGGGAACGGGGGCAGCGCCGCCACGGCGTCGCACTTCGCCATGGAAATGGTCAAAGGCGCCAGCTACAACCGGCCCGCGCGCTTTCGCATCATGGCGCTTACCGATTCCGGGCCCACCATCATGGCGTACTCCAACGACGTCGGCTATGAATGCATCTTCGTCGAGCAGTTGAAGAACTTTGCGCGGCCCGGGGATGTGGTTGTGGGATTCAGCGGTTCCGGGAACTCGCCGAACGTGATTCGCGCGCTGGAATACGGAAATTCCGTCGGCTGCCGCACCATCGCGTTCACGGGCCGGGATGGCGGCAGGATGGGGCCACTCGCACAGCTTCACATTCACGTCGCGCATCCGCACATGGGACAAACGGAAGACGTCCACATGATGTTGATGCACATGATCTGCTACTACTTCATGGACGCGGAGACATCGGCGGGATCGGGGAAGTGAAACTCCAGCCCGGCCGCCGCGCCTGGTCGTGGATCTTGTCCGTTCCGCTGGCCGCGGTGCTGCTCTATCTCTCCCTGCGCGGCGTGGATTGGAAGGGCGTTTGGCAGACCATCGCCGGCGCGCTGTGGGGATTCCTGGCGGCCGGATGCGGGTGCTCGTGCTTCTCGTTTTTCCTGCGCTCGCTGCGGTGGCGCATCCTTCTGAACGCCGAAGAGCGCTTGAGCGTCGGCTCCGTGTTCAGCGCCAACATGGCGGGATATCTGGGAAACAGTTTTCTTCCCGCCCGCGCGGGGGAACTGGTGCGGACCTTCGTCATCAGCGCGCGTTCGTCACTGAGCAAGACTTACGTCCTGACCACGGCTCTCAGCGAGCGCCTGATGGACGTGATCGCCCTGGTCTTGTGGAGTTCGCTGATTCTCCTCGGATCTGAGGCCAGGCCGCGCTGGATCGAGGACCTCTGCCGCACCACGGCCCTGGTGGCCGCGGCGGGCGCGCTGGCCATCGCGTTGCTGCCGCATACGGAAAGCCTGTGCCGGAACCTGCTGCGGCGGCTCGCCCTGCCCTCCGCGCTTAGGGAGCGGCTGCTGCGCTTGGCCGATCAAGTGCTGCTGGGAGTGCGCGCCTTCCACAACGTGGGCCGCTTTCTAGGTTTCACCGTGCTGACCGTGGCCATCTGGCTGACGGACGCTTTCGGCGCGATTTTGTTCGCATACGGCCTGCACCTCCACTTTTCCTTTACCATGGCCATGCTGCTGATCACCGGCCTGGGTCTGGGGAGCGCGCTGCCGTCCACGCCTGGTTACGTGGGGATCTACCAGTTTGTCGCGGTGACGGTTCTGACGCCGTTTGGAATCAGCCGGGACCGAGCCCTGGCGTACATCCTGGTGGCGCAGGCATCGGCTTACGTTGTGACGCTCGCGCTGGGCCTGCCCAGCCTGTATTGGATTCAGGCATCCTCGCCCGCGCGGGTCAGCCTGTGGCGCGTGGCACGCCGGGAAGGCTGACATCTCCCGGCTTACAGCTTCACCACCGTGCACTTCTTCAAAAAGTCCGGGTCGATCTCCAGCCCCAGCCCTGGTCCCGTCGGAACTGGAATCACGCCGTTCTTGATCTCGAAATTGGGCGAGTACCAGGGTTCCTTCCGCGCCGGCGCGCGCCACACGTACTCCATGTAGGGGCCGATGTTGGCAGTGGTGGCCGCAAACTGCAAAATATTCACCGAGGCCGCGCTGGTCTGCGTGTTATGCGGGCAGATCCACATGTTCGCCTTGCGCGCCATCCTGGCCACGCGCGCGGCACGAATGAATCCGCCGTTATAATTCAAATCGGGCTGCACCACGGACATGACCTTGTTCTCGATCATCCACTGGAACAGCCACAGGCTGGTATCCTGCTCGCCGAACGCAATCTTCATCGACAGCGCGTCCGCCACCTTCTTGGTTTCGCTCAGCTCTTCCCACGGACACGGCTCTTCAAACCACAGGTACTTCATCTCCTGGAGCCGCTTGCCGATCTCAATCGCATTGGCCGCATCGTAAGATCCGTTGGCGTCCGCCATCAGCGCGACCTTGCCGCCGAGCCTCTTCTGGGCCAGTTCGAGCAACTTGTTGGTGCGTCCCGGAGACGCATCGCGGTTGTCGCTCATCCGCCCGCCGATCTTGAACTTCACCGCCTTGGCCCCGGTCGACTCCACGCCCCGAACGTAGATATCGACCTCCTCTTCAGCCGTGGTTTCGCGGCCCGAGCCGGAGAGGTACACGGGAATCTCCTTGCGGAGCACCCCGCCCATAAGTTCGCCCGCGGGCTTGTGCGCCGTCTTGCCCATCAGGTCGAAGAGGCTCTGCTCGACGTAAGCCACGGGGCACCAGAAGGCCTGGCCGGCGATTTTGTAATGGGCGATGTAGACCGCGTCGACCAGGTTCTCCAGATCCCTCGCGTCCTTCCCCAGGAACTGTGGAATTACCCGCCGCAGCAGGATGGGGATGTAGTCCTCGATGTCCTTGGTTTCTATCACCCCCTCCGCGCCATCCGCCGATCGTGTGCGGACGAAGTAACGGTTTCCGGATTGCAGCAATTCGATGGAAGCGATCTTGACGGGAGCGTCCAGAACCTTGTGGAGATTGAAGACCGGCTTCTGGTAATCGGGTCCCCCTGAATCCGTGTCGGCAGCGGCGAGCCAGGCCGCCCCCGCGGAGGCGGTCAGAAAATGTCGTCGGTTCATACCTTCAAGGATATGCGAACCTGGATACCGGTAGCGATCAACATGACGGTACGTGTTTTCGAGAGCAAAGTCGAGCTGGGGTCCGCCGCCGCGCGGCAGGCCGGTCCCATTCTGGAGCGGCGCATCCGCGAGGCCGGCCGCGCCCGCATCATTCTCTCCGCCGCCAATTCTCAATTGGAAATGATCGACGCTTTGGCTCGCCTTTCGGGTCCGGATTGGCGCGCCGTCGAGGTCTTCCACGTGGATGAGTATGTGGGGCTGCCGGCTTCCCACCCAGCCAGCTTTCGCCTGTGGGTGAAGACCCGGTTTGCGGATCGCGTGAACCCCGGCGCAGTCCACTACCTGGCCGGAGACGCCTCCGATCCGGATGCGGAGTGCCGGCGCTATGCGGCCCTGCTTCGAGGCGCGCCGATCGACATCGCTTTTCTGGGATTCGGAGAGAACGGCCACATCGGGTTCAACGATCCGCACGAGGCCAACTTCGCCGACCCTTACGCCGTCCGGCGCGTGACTCTGGACGAGAGGTGCCGCCGGCAGCAGGTGGGCGAGGGCCATTTCCCGGACCTGGCTTCCGTGCCCCGAGAGGCCCTGACCCTCACTTGCCCCACGCTGGTTTCGGCCAGCTACATCATTTGCTGCGTACCCGACCAAAGGAAAGCCGAAGCCGTGAAAAACGCGCTGGAAGGCCCCATCACTCCGGCCTGCCCGGCCTCTATCGTGCGGACGCACGCGCAGGCTTGCCTGTATCTCGACCGGGATTCGGCCTCGCTGCTTTCTTCTAAACTCTGATTGGCGTACTGCCGATAAGGGTTGTGGAGAACGGGCCGCACCGTCTATGATGCCATTAGTGCAAGCCAAGTTGTGGCAGGTCAAATCCGAGAAGGTAACTCCAGCCTACGCACCGCTGCCCTCCATTTGGGACGGCGAAGACGCGGAACTGATCGAACGGATGCTCGCTTTCTACCCTCGCAAGCGGCCCAAACGCATTCTCGATGCCACGGTCAATGGCGGTCGATTTTGGAGGGGAACCAGGCGGAAAGTCATCGGTCTCGACATCGCCAGCGTTCACCGGCCATCCATCGTCGGGGACAACACCAGAATGCCCTTCGCCGACAGGTGCTTCGATGTCGTGGTACACGATCCGCCGCACGTACCGAATCAGGGCAAGGACAACCAGAAGGATTTCCATACCCGCTTCGGATTGGGCGAGCGGTCTCCGAAAGAGCACGGTTACAGCTTCTCTCATCTGTACCCGGCCTTTGTGCAGGAAGCCCACCGGGTTCTGAAAACTGAAGGGATTCTGCTCTGCAAGCTTGCGGATTACGTCCACGACCATCAGTATCAGTGGGCACACGTCGATTTTATCCAGGCCGCTCGCGCGGTCGGGTTCATGGCCTGCGACTGCATCGTCAAAACCCGCAAGGGTCCCATCATCGATCCGAAATGGAAGGTGGCGCACCACAGCCGGCGCCAGCATTGCTATTGGCTGGTGTTTCGCAAATCGGACAAGTGCGAATAGGGCTCGGAAATAACTACGTCCCATTCCAGCAGCATTACGCAGTCGCGGATATGCAGACGGCCTAACCGCCTTGCGGCGGCACTTTCGGGTAGATCGAATAGTGCACGTTCACCAAGGCTCGAATCGCGATTAGAAAATCGGGCTGGAAGACTCCGCTCGGATCGGGCAACCGCTGAATTCTAAGCACACGGACGGAGCAAAATGGCCGCATAGTGCTCCCACTGCCGCGGCCGCGGGCCTTATCTCCGCCGCTCCGCCACAATGGTGATCTGCATGTCGCGCGCCTGCCGTACCACCTGCTGGACGACGGTGTCCCGGAACCGCCTCCACCAGGGCCGGGGCTGGGAGCGTCCCATGAAAATCTGCGTGATGCGCTGGGCGCGGGCGAACTCGGTGATGGCGCGCGGAACTTCCTCCGCTTCCACAATGTGCGTCTGAATCCGCAGGTTGCGGGCGAAGTTCATGTGGCGCTCCACGGCCTCCCGGTCCTGGGATGGGCCGCCGGCGCCGGAATTGGGCGGCGCCACGTGAATTGCCAGACAGTCGGCCTGTAAGTAGTCGGCCACGCGCTTTCCTCTTCGAATCAGGATGGCGGAAGCCGGCCGCCCCGTGAGACAGACGAGCAGACGCTCCTGGCGCGCCGGGGCACCCCCCGAATCCGGCGGCGGCGGCGTATGCAGCTTGTCTTCCACCTCGTGGGCCGTGTGCCGCATGGCCATCTCGCGCAGCGCCGTGAGGTTGGTCTCGGTGAAGAAGTTCTCCATGGCCCGCTGCGCCTTCTCCTGCGCATACACTACGCCCCGCTCCAGCCGGTTTCGCAACGCACGCGGCGTCAGGTCGACCAGCACCACCTCGTCGGCCTCGTCCACCACCCAATCCGGGATGGTCTCCC
>Ga0326728_10023859_pt1 | contig 11149 bp, 8 predicted proteins | sample MB3enrmetagenome_FD_207602 | JGI IMG/M metagenome (GOLD analysis project Ga0326728, IMG submission 207602) | Lab enriched peat soil microbial communities from McLean, Ithaca, NY, United States - MB31MN | ecosystem: Environmental > Terrestrial > Soil > Wetlands > Peat | place: USA: New York... | reverse complement strand
CCACCGTTGTTTCGTGCGGGCTCAGTCATCCCTCAACCTTGCCCTATGGCACAAAAATCTCGCCTGAAAACCACCACACCACGCAAACCTTAACCGTGGTGAGAAATCCGGGTTAGCGTCATTTGGGATTTGGGATTTAAGACCATTTGGCTGGCAATTGAGCTCCCGCCCCACCATGCGCGACTCGGTTTTCAAAACCCAACGCAGAAACGCAGAATCGCAGAAAAAAATCAGGTTGGGAATCGTTCCCCCGTTATGTTCTGCGTTTCTGCGGTTCTGCGTTGGGTGTTCACCGGGATTGAGGATTTCGGATTTCAAATCCCAAATCCGAATTCCCAAATGTGGTAGATTGGTCCGCTGTTCAGTTACCAGCGCACACATAGCCATTTTGATATGGAGACAGTTCATGCACTCTCTATGCCGAATTCTCGCCATTGCCATTGCCTTTGCGGCCTTGCTGCCGCAACTTTCAGCCCAAACCAGCCGCAATTCCGAGCTGCCATCTCAAGGGAAATCAATGATGCCTGACAGTGTCGCCGCGGCGCCGAGTGAAGCGAAACCGGCGCGCTTTCCCCAACTGACCATGGAGCAATTGAACGAACAGCAAAAAGCGCTGGCGCGGGAGATGCTGCAAGTTTCCAGCGCCGGATTAGGCGGCCCCTATAGTGTTCTCCTGCGTAGCCCGGAAATGTCGGCCGCCAGATTCCGTCTTACCAGCTACCTGCGTTTCCACACCACCGTGCCGCGGCCGCTCAACGAATTTGCCATCCTCATTCAGGCGCGACTCTCCACGGCGCAGTACGAGTGGTGGGCGCATTACCCTCTGGCCCTGAAGGCCGGACTCCCGCAGACGGTAGCCGACCAACTGAAGCAGGGTAAGCGCCCGTCTCCGATGTCGGCGGAGCAGGCGGCCGTATACCAATTCTGCGTGGAGATGTCTCTGAATCATGGGGTCAGCGACCCCACCTTCGACGCCCTCAGGAAGATCTTCAACGATCAACAGATCGTGGATTTGATCGCCATCAGCGGCGAATATGTGTCCACGTCGATGTTGCTCAATGTTGCCGAGGTAGGGATACCCAACGGCGGAGCCCCGCCCTTGAAGCCGCTGACCGATGCTAAGCTGCGCAAAGGAATGCTGACGGCGAAATGAAGTTCCCAGTTCTCGGTTCTCAGTTCTCAGTAAGACTCACCTGGCGCCAACTGAGAACTGAGAACTGAGAACCGGGAACTGAGAACCGGGAACTGAGAACTGCCTTATAATCCGCGGAACAGGCGCATCCGCAGCGCTCCCAGGCTGAACGCGCCCAGCCCTAACAACCCGATTAGCGGAAGCGGCGAAGCCGTATGGGGCAATCGGCTGGAGGCCGTGGTCGAGGTTTCTCCGGCGCCGGCCTGGTTCCCTTCCGTGTTCTGCTCGTGCGAGCCGGTCACGGCATTCTTGGCCTTCCCGTATACCTTCTCGGCTCCTTCCTTGGTCTTGTTGTAGCCGGTTTCCGCCCCCTTCTTTACCGCGCTACCCACGCTCGACGCAGCGCCTTTCGCCTTCTCGGTGGTGCTCTGATCGCTGCTCGATTGCGAAGTCTGCGCCATCGCCATGGCGGCCACGAGCAACAGCGGAATATTGGGAGGCGCCTCATGCAGCGGCTTCCCAAGAAGTTCGGACGTTCTTCGTCAGCTCCGTGACTTGGGGACGGCGTTCCATCTTTCATGCCGAGCAGTTTTCCATGTCTTCTGGGTGGGATCATCCCATGTGCGACTGCGGCTGGGATTTTTGTTTTTGTAGGACAAACACCGACAAAACCAAGTCGGCCGGCGGGAATTTTACGATGGGTGGAATTTCCCACGAAAACATTTTGACCTGCGCCCGTTTTCGTACTTTAATGCCGCTATAGCAAGCCCTGTAACAGCGGAATGGAAACCAGCACAAGGCGGTCCCGATCGGTCGCCCCGGCAGCGGTCAGCACCTGGAAGGTGATGGGCGGCCTGACCGCGCTCGCATTGATAACCCGTCTGGTGCTCCTGGCCCACAAGAGTTTCTGGCTGGACGAAGCCGCCAGCTACTTCATCACCCGCCTGGACCCGGCTGCGTTCCGCCACGCGCTCTGGTCGCGGGAACTCAACATGGCGTTCTACTACGTCCTCTTGCGTGGGTGGATGTTGCTGGGCGCCAGCGACTGGCTCCTGCGGTTGCCCTCCGCCCTTGCCGCCACCGCAACCATTCCGGTTGTCTATGCGCTGGGGAACCGCTTGTTTTCGCGGCGGGTGGGGTTGTGGAGCGCGCTGCTGCTCACGTTAAGTGCCAGCCATATCGCGTATGCGCAGGAAGCGCGGGGCTACGCCCTGGCAATTTTATGGGTAGCACTCTCGTCGCTGTTCTTCGTCCGGGCCCTGCCCTTTGCGCCGCGGACGCTGGATCGGCGCAGCTCGCCCTGGAACTGGGTGGCGTACGTCCTGTTCAGTGTGGCTGCGGTTTACACGCACTTTTTTGCCGTACTGGTCATCGTCGCCCAGTGGGTATGTCTTCTGGCCTGGCCGCGCGAAGAATGGCCATGGCGCAGGCTAGCCTGCTCCGCCTTGGCTCTGGCTGCCGCCCTGCTGCCGGCCGTCTGGTTCGTGCTGCATAACACCACCGATCAACTGGCTTGGGTGCCGAAACTCAACTTCACGACAGTTTTTAAGACCTCGGTGCTGCTGGCGGGAAATTCGGTAGCCGTGCCGGCCTATGTGTTCCTTTGGTGGAAATCGGTCCGTACGATGCGAGCGCGGCAGACCCCGTTCATTAGAGCCTGGCCGGTGGTGTTTGTGAGCGTGTGGCTCTGGCTGCCCTTCGCCCTGGTTTTCCTGGCGTCCCTACAGCGGCCGATCCTGTTTCCCCGCTTTCTGCTCATTTCCCTTCCCGCGGCGGTGTTGCTGGCCGCGGCTGGATTGGAAAAGCTGCGTCCGGAACGCCAGCAGGTGGCGGTGTTTGTGCTCGTAGTGCTCTCGATGGGCGGAATGATCTACTACTACGCCCGCAATCAGGAAGACTGGCGCGGCGCCACCGCATACGTCCTGCAGCATGGCCAGCCCGGCGATGCCGTATTCGTGGGACCGAACTACGGTTACCTGGGATACGAATACTACCAGCGCCTGTATCCGGCCTCCAGCGTAGTTTTGCATCGCCCGGACGACCTCAACGGAACCGCGCATTTCCCCCGCATCTGGCTGCTGCTGTACGGCAAGAAGACGGAACCGGACTCCACCCTGCTGCTCAGCCGCATCGAGCGTGACAACCAGCTCGTCTCTACCCAGCAGTTCTCCCACATCGACGCATACCTTTACGTCCCCAAATAGTTAACAACTTAGGCCATATTTCCCGCCAAACTTCTCGCCTTATTCGTACCATGTCCGTGGCGGTTGGCTAAAGAACTACAGGCGCCAGCTCTTCTGGACGATAAATTTGATAGGCCTGGTGCAGACGCACAGCCTGACCACTGGTCCTTCGTTCGGAGAACAGAAATTTTGCGCAACAGGAAAGCAATCCGAAGCCTGGCTGCTGGCGTGGGGCGCGAGCAACCGGGACGGAGCTGGGAACTGGGCGCCAGCCTGCAACCAGACGGCGTTACCTTCAGCGTGTATGCGCGCCATGCCGCGGCAGTGGAACTCTTATTGTTCGACCACGCCGACTTGGCCCAACCGTCCCAGGTGATAGACCTGGACTATCGCCGCCACCGCACAGACGATTATTGGCATATTTTTGTCCCCGGACTTAAAGCCGGACAGATCTATGCCTACCGCGCCTTCGGTCCCTTCGATCCACAGCGAGGCCTGCGCTTCGATCCCAGCGCGGTGCTGTTGGATCCCTATGGCAAGGCCCTGATTACGCCGGCCGCGTACGACCGGCGCGTTCTGGCGAGCTCGGGCGACCACTCCGCGATTGCCCCCAAAAGCGTGGTGGCCGACTGTCCTGAATACAACTGGGAGGGGGATACCGCGCCCCGCCGCAACTTTGTCGACACGGTGATCTACGAGCTGCACGTGGGCGGATTCACCCGCAATCCCAATTCCGGAGTGGCGGCGGAGAAGCGCGGTACTTATGGCGGCCTGATCGACAAGATCCCCTATCTGCTCGACTTGGGAATTACCGCGGTGGAATTGTTGCCCGTCTTCCACTACGACGAGCAGGATGCGCCGCCCGGTCTCCGCAACTATTGGGGATACAGTCCCATCTCCTTCTTTGCCCCTCACGCCGGATATAGTTCCCGGCCAGATCCGCTGGCGGTGCTCGACGAATTCAGGGACATGGTAAAAGCCTTCCATCGGGCCGGCATCGAAGTTATTCTCGACGCGGTTTACAACCACACCGCCGAAGGCGATCTCAACGGACCCACCTTGTGCTATCGCGGCCTGGCCAACGAAACCTATTACATTCTGCAACCCTATGGCAGTGGTTACGCCAATTTCACCGGCACGGGCAACACACTGAAGGCCGACCATCCGGTAGTGCGGCGTCTGATCATGGACAGCCTGCGCCACTGGGTCAAGGAGATGCACGTCGACGGCTTCCGTTTCGATCTGGCGTCGGTCTTGGCGCGCGATAGTACCGGCTTGCCCCTGCTTTCCCCGGCAATTCTCTGGGACATCGACACCGACCCGGTTCTGGCCGGCACCAAACTGATTGCCGAACCCTGGGATCCCGGCGGCTTATATCAGGTGGGCAGCTTCGTCGGCGACCGCTGGAATGAGTGGAATGGAAAGTTCCGCGATGACGTGCGCAGTTTTCTTCGGGGCGATGACGGTACCGTTGTGTCCCTCGCCAACCGCCTCACGGCCAGTCCGGACCTCTATGGCAGCAAGGAGCGCGGCCCCGAAGAGAGCGTTAACTTTGTTACCTGCCACGATGGGTTCACGCTCAATGACGTAGTTTCCTACGACCAGAAGCACAACGAGGCCAACGCGGAACACAACGCCGACGGCGCCGACAACAACCTCAGTTGGAACTGCGGGGCCGAAGGACCGACCGATGATCGGGAAGTCCTGGAACTGCGGAACCGGCAGGTCAAGAATTTTCTGGCTCTCATGCTGCTCTCCTTGGGAACCCCCATGCTGCTGATGGGCGACGAGGTGCGGCGCACCCAAGCCGGCAACAACAACGCTTACTGCCAGGACAATGCCCTGACTTGGTTCGATTGGGATCTGCTCTGCCGCCACGCGGACATTCACCGCTTCGTCAAAACGCTGATTCAGGCGCGCCGTGGCCAGCAGGCCGAAGAATCCCCGGAGATGACTCTCAGTCAGGTTCTGTCGCGGGCCCAGATCCAGTGGCATGGCGTAAAGCTGCACCAGCCGGACTGGTCGCATCACTCCCATTCCTTGGCGGTCACCTCCCTCAGCCAGAGCAACAACCGGGCGGTTCACCTGATGGTCAATGCCTACTGGGAACCCCTCGACTTCGAACTGCCCGACCTGGATAGTCCCTGGTTTACCGGCTGGCGGCGCTGGATCGATACTGCCCTGCCCTCGCCCGACGACATACAAACCGCCGCCAAATTGGCGCCGTTCATGCAGTCAACCTATCGGACAGCCCCCCGCAGCGTGGTGGCGCTGGTCGCCGACGCGGGTCCGGTGTAGCGCGGGAAAACCTACCACAGAGACACAGAGGAGAATTTGGGATTTAGGATTTCAGGATTTGGGATTTTTCGGAGCATCGTTTCTTTGGCGCGCGCAGAGCTTGCTTGCGGCGCTTCGAATCCGAAATCCGAATTCCCAAATCCCAAATCTTCTCTCTGTGTCTCTGTATCTCTGTGGTGGATTTTGGGGTTTGAAATCCGAGTTCCCAAATCCCAAATTTTTTCTCTGTGTCTCTGTGTGCATCCGCCGGACGTATAATTTGCAGTGTTGCGAAATAAATCGTCTTCAAAATAGGGTGATTAGCATCATGGATGATGAAACGCGCCTCATCTTGAGGGATTTTGCCGCTGTTCTTCAGGACGTGACCGAGTTGGCATTTCAAGCTCTTCAAATGTCGGAGACTGCCTATCTTGCAGCGGCCCGCAAGAAATCCCCAACCGACGCTCAAATTCAACTTTCCATGACCGCAGTATCAGAGAAGCTTCGCCAAACCATTGAGAAACTTGGTTGATAACTGGTTTGGCCTTCGCTCGATCTCGCATTGAGGCGGCGATCTGGTTTGAAATCCGAAATCCGGATTCCAAATCCCAAATTCTCTCTTGTGGTCCGCCAGCCAAACCGCCCGAACTGGCATGCGGCGCAGGCCGGCGCCATACGCCCGTCCAGATTTGGCTGAATGCTGAGTGCTGAATGCTGAGTGCTCAACGATGGTGCCGGGAGGGGGAGTTGAACCCCCAAGGTACCAAGTACCGGCGGATTTTGAGTCCGCTGCGTCTGCCAGTTCCGCCATCCCGGCTTAGGGTGGCTAACTCACTGAAGTTTCTACAACTTAATTGATCCGGATTTCGTTGTCAACTTTTCGCGTGCCAGCCCTACACCCACCACAGAGACACAGCGACACAGAGGAAAGTTTGGCATTTCAGCACGCGCTTCACCAAGCCTGCCGGTTTGTCACCCGCTCCCGTGACCCCCCTCACTGTGGGGCTGGCCGATCATAGTAACATCACGATGTTCCGATGAATCGGACGCCTTTGCGTACCTTGAAGCCCGTCCTGAGCTCGTCGAAGGATACTCTGCGGTTAAGAGGTTTTGTTCCGCCAGCGCGGATAAGAAAGCAGGAACGGCCATGATCGAAGCATGCTGCGACGTACTTACTCCTCAAGAGGAACGGATTATCCAGGGCAAGCCGGCCAGCCTGGAGCCTGCCGGGCGGAAGCGCGCCCACCGGTACCTGGAGACGTTCTCCAACTGCATGCCCGTGGCCTGCGCCGACCGCGCACGGCTGATGACCGAATCCTTCCGGCAAAGCGAAGGCGAGCCCATGGTGCTGCGCTGGGCGAAAGCCATGATGCACATCGCCCGCAACCTGCCGGTTTCCATCGGCCCGCATGATCTGATCGTGGGCCGGGCCAGCGCCCGGGCGGGAAGGTACGGATTGCTTTACCCCGAACTGGACGGCGGGTTGCTCGAACAGGCGGTCGACATCATCGCCAAAACGCAGCGTCCTTATGTGATCACCGAAGACGTGGCCAAGGTGGTGAAAGAGGATATCGCCCCTTATTGGAAAGGCCGTTGTTTTCACGACGCCCTGTATTCCGCCCTGCCTGAAGAGACGCGGACCGCGCTGTTTCTCGACGCTTTCCGCCAGCGCAGCATCGTCACCGAAACCGCCTCTTATCGCAGCTCCCTGCAGTGGGTCCCGGATTACGAGAAGGTTCTGAAGAGAGGCTTTAAGGGCCTGAAGCAGGAAGCGGAACAGAAACTGGCGGCGCTTGATCCGTTCCAACCCAAAGACGCGCTGCAGCGCATCCCCTTCCTGAAGGCCATCATTACCATTTGCGAGGCTGTCGTGGTGTTTGCCCGGCGCTATGCCGCGCTGGCTTCCCGCATGGCCGAAAGCGAACCGGACGCGCAACGCCGGCGCGAACTATTGGAGATCGCCGCCGTCTGCAACTGGGTGCCCGAGAACCCGGCCCGTACGTTTCGCGAAGCGCTGCAGTCGCAGTGGTTGGTATCCGTATTCAAGCGCCTGGAAGAGAAGGTCGGCGGCTCCTATAGCAACGGCCGGATGGACCAGTATCTTTACCCCTTCTATAAGCGGGATCTGGCGGCGGGAATGTTGACCGAAGACTCGGCCATGGAGCTGCTCGAGAATCTTTGGCTGAACATGGCCCAGTTCATCAACCTGTACGTTTCTCCCACGGCCATTGCCTACAGCGAAGGGTACACGCACTGGGAAGCGGTCACCATTGGCGGCAAAACTCCCGCGGGAAGAGACGCCACTAACGAACTCTCCTATCTCTTCCTCCGCTCCAAACGGGAATTCCCGCTAAACTTTCCCGATCTGGCGGTACGCATTCATGCCCTGACCCCGGACCGGTTCCTGCGCGACGTGTGCGAAACCATCAAGGACGGCTCGGGCTTTCCCAAGCTCTTCAACGACGAGGAAATTATCCCGCTGCTGATCGCCAAAGGCGCGCAACTGGAAGAGGCCAACGATTACGCCGCCTCCGGCTGCACCGAAGTTCGCATGCCCAACCGCGACACCTATACCAGCCCCATCTGCTGGGTCAACTTGCCCGCGGCGCTGGAAATGACGCTCTACGACGGACGGATGAAGAAGTTTCCCGGTGAACAGCTTGGGCCTGAGACCGGCGACGTAACCGCGTTTGCCACCTATGCCGATTTCTGGAAGGCTTATTGCATTCAGCAGCGGAACCTGCTGAAGCATGTGTTCACCACGCAATCTCTGGTGGACAAGCTGCGGCCGAATTACGTGGCCACGCCGCTCTCCTCCGCGCTGCACGACCTCTGCATGAATTCCTGCCAGGACCTGCACTCCGGCGATGTTCCGGGGGGCCTGCTCCTGGGCTTTTACGACTTGGTGGGATTCGCTACCGTGATCGACTCATTGGCGGCCATCAAGAAGCTGGTGTATGAAGAAAAACGCATCAGCATGAGCGAAATACTGGACGCCCTGGAGGGGAACTTTGCGGGCAAAGAACCGCTCCGCCAGCTTCTGCTGCATCATGCCCCCAAGTTCGGCAACAACGATCCCACTACGGATGAGATCGGCCGCATGATCGAAGAAGAAGCGGCCGGCGTCAGCCGGAAATATACCTCTTACTTCGGCGCAGAGCTCGATGTCCGCTACGTTCCGCTAACCATGCATATTCCGTGCGGCAAGGTAATCGGCGCCACGCCCAATGGGCGGAAGGCGTGGCAGTATCTGTCGGAAGGCAGCTCGGCCTCGCACGGAGCCGATGTCAACGGCCCCACGGCGCTTTTGCTTTCCAACGCGAATTCCAAGGCCGCCGGCATCAAGGAGCGGGCCGCCCGTTTGCTGAACCTCAAGCTCAGCCCCGCCTCCGTCGCCGGTCCGGAAGGCACGGCCAAGTTGATGTCCCTGGTCCGCTCCTTCTGCGACCTGAAGTTGTGGCACATCCAGTTCAATATCGTCAGCAAGCCCACCTTGCTGGCCGCGCAGGCCGAGCCGGAGAAATACCGGAACCTGCTGGTCCGGGTGGCCGGTTACAGCGCCTATTTCGTCGACCTGTCTCCGGAACTGCAGAATGAGATCATAGCCCGCACCGAACACTCATTCTGACCGGCCTCGGCGCACATCGCGGTCGGCGACGCTCACCACGCAAGCAACCACCTATCAGGAGAGAGGCCGGCCAATGGCACTGGATAGCCGTAGTACGGTCCCGCTATATGCCCAGTTGAGGAATCTGTTGAAACGAGAGATTCAACAGGGCAAGTATCTGGAGAAACTGCCCACCGAAACCGAGTTGATGGAGACCTTCTCCATCAGCCGGACGACCGTTCGAGAGGCCGTAGCCGCGCTGGTCCGCGAAGGCGTGTTGCAGAAGATTCAGGGTAAAGGGACGTTTATCGCTTCCCGCACCGCGAATGTGTGGGTAGGGGTCCTGACCAGCTTGACCGAAGTGATCGAGAGCATGGGAATGAAGCCGGGAATCCAGTTGCTTGCCTATGGCCCCGGCCGCGATCCCGCCATCGCCGCGATCCTGGGCCGGGAAACTTACTATGGCGTCGAAAGACTGCGGCTGGGGGACGGAGAACCGATCGCCGTAGAACGTACCTATTACCCGCTGGAAATCGGCCGGAAGCTGGAAAAGTATGATCTCAACGCCGTAACTCTTTACGATGCGCTGGAAAACGAAGGTCTCATCTTCGACAGCGCGGAGCAACGGATTACCGTAAAACAGCCAAGCGACGTTGATGCGGATCTGCTGGGAATTTTACGCGTCGCCAGCGTGATTGCCGCCGAGCGGCTGACCTACGATGCGGAGGGAGATATTGTTGGCTATAACTCCACCGTATTCCGGGCGGATCGGTATGCCTTCTACGTAAAGCTGTACCGGCGGAGCGATCACGGCCTGTCTACGCGGACACAGCCGGAGTCAGATTCAAACGATACGCAGTGAACTCAATCGTTACCGAAAAGGACATCCTAAGAATGGAAAGCAAGGTCGCCATTGTCACCGGGGGAGCCGACGGAATCGGCAAGGAACTCGCCAGAAAGTATCTTTCCAACCAATACGAAGTCGCCATTTTCGATGTCAGCGAGAAAGCTCTCCAGTCCACCGCGCAGGAGTTTCAGCGGCTGGGCAACTTTCTGCCGCTGCTGACCAACGTGGCGGACGAGGCCAGCGTGACGGATTCCGTTGCCCAGGTGATCCGCCGCTTCAGCCATATCGACATACTGGTAAATAATGCCGGCGGCTCGATGGCGGTCTCGCAGGAGGTGGAACGCATTGCCGCGGCCGACTGGGACAAAGTCATCAACGTCAATCTCCGCGGCGCCTTCCTGTGCGCCAAGGCGGTGATTCCCGCCATGAAGGAGCGGAAGTCGGGCAGGATCGTCAACATGGCTTCTGTCGCGGGGCGGGGTCGGAGCTTTTTCGGGGGCACCCCTTACGCGGCGGCCAAAGCCGGAGTGATTGGCTTCACCCGGCAAGCTTCGCGCGAACTGGGCAAGTTCGGCATCACCATCAACGCGGTTGCGCCGGGGGTGGTGATCAGCGGCGCCCGGATCAGCGACTACTGGCACAACAAGAAAACCGAAGAAGAACGCAATGCCCTTTTAAGCCTCACTCCCCTGGGACGCATGGGCGTTCCGGCCGATATCGTAGAGGTAGTCTATTTCTTAACTAGCGACGGAGGGTCGTATATTACCGGCGCGGTCATAGATGTGAATGGCGGCCAGTGGGTGGGATAGACGGATGCACTACCCAGGCCTCCACCTTGACCCACTGACAGGTATTGCGATCAATCCAAAGCATACCTTGCATGCCGGTCAATACCTGGGTGTCGCGATTGGGAGGGTGATAGCCGGGGCGCGGGGTTGCCCGCAGAACATATACGTCGTAGGGGCCCAGCTTTTGCTCGCCCAGCAAAAGAGCAAAGTTACAGTTGCTGTATCCGCGTAGCGCCGCGACGCCCCACTGTGAAATCGCTATAATCCTTGCGATGGCAGACAACGGGTATTGGTTTTCTATAGGAGAACTGCGTT
>Ga0326728_10023858_pt1 | contig 11149 bp, 9 predicted proteins | sample MB3enrmetagenome_FD_207602 | JGI IMG/M metagenome (GOLD analysis project Ga0326728, IMG submission 207602) | Lab enriched peat soil microbial communities from McLean, Ithaca, NY, United States - MB31MN | ecosystem: Environmental > Terrestrial > Soil > Wetlands > Peat | place: USA: New York... | reverse complement strand
TGGAGCAGATGGTGCGGGCGCGCACCGAAATGCTGCGGCATGCGATGGAAGACCTGGAGCACTCCTACGACGTGACGCTTGAAGCCCTGGGCGACGCGCTGGACTTGAAGGATTCAGAGACTGAAGGCCACTCCAAACGAGTCACCGCTTACACGATTGCGCTGGCGCGGGCGATGGGTATTCCACCGGCCGACATCAAGGTGATTGCCCGCGGGGCCTTTTTGCATGACGTGGGCAAGATGGCGATTCCCGATGAGATCCTGCGCAAGCCGGGCACGCTGACAATGGATGAACAGACAGTCATGCGCGAGCACTGTACGCGGGGTTATCACATGCTGCGCAAGATTCCGTTCCTGGCAGGCGCCGCGGAGATCGTCTTCTGCCACCAGGAGCATTTTGACGGGAGCGGCTACCCCAGCGGCATACGGGGCCACGAAATACCCGTCGGGGCGCGGGTTTTTGCCGTGGCCGACACACTGGATGCGATCACCAGCGATCGCCCCTACCGCAGGGCCCGCAGCTTTGACGCCGCCCGCGAGGAGATTCTGCGTTGTTCCGGGACGCAGTTCGATCCTTCGGTGGTTGAGGTTTTCCTGAAGATTCCCAATGAACTATGGCAGGAGCTGCGCTCCGAAATCAGCGGGCAAAATAAGCGGTTCTCGAACTTCCAAATGTCCCAGGCGCAAGCCTCGGAACTGTAATCCCTTCCTTCCGCACTGCATCCAATCCAGGAATATCTCTTCGAGGAGCCGAAAAATGACCGTAGTTTCAGCGGAAGAAGCGGAGCGGCGGCTAGCCGGTCTGCCAGGATGGAAGATCGACGCCGGTGAGTTGGTGAAGACCTTCAACTTCAAGGATTTTCGCGAAGCGCTCGCGTTTGTGAACCGTGTGGGAGAGGCGGCGGAATCGGCCGGTCATCACCCGGACATCGATATTCGTTACAACCGTGTGCGGCTGGCGCTGGTAACGCATGATGCGGGCGGATTGACCGGGAAGGACTTCGATCTGGCATCGGGCTTAAACACGCAGGTGTGACAAGCAGAACCCGACCCGGCGCACAGCCTTCACGCCCGGACCTGCCGGCAAATCCGCACAAGCCGGCTACTGCTGATCGAGGTCGATTGACTCGTACTCATGGCGCGCTATGCCCGCCCGTATCTCGGCCGGAGTTTTTCCGAGCTTCGTCTGCTCGAAGGCATAGAACCCTTCCTTGGCGCAGGTTGAGCACTCTGTTCCATGCAAACTCTCAAAGCAACTGCGCAGGCTGGTGTGGCCCAGGGCACGGTCGCAGCGGCAGTTGCAGGGGAGCTGGTAAACCACGCTGCTGACCTTGGCAACCTTTAGATAAACATGCTTTTGCCACGGATACTGGAACTGGGGCCCGGTGATCTGCTTGCCCGAAAGGATGGGCGGCAGGGAGGAGACCTTCAGCGGGGCGGAGGGGTGGTAAGCCGGCACATCGTCGGCGGGATTGGACCATTGCGCGTAGCTGGCCGCAGTCAGAACACAGGCAGCAAAGCCGAGAATCCAGCGGGCGTGGGAGCGACTCTTCATGGCACCTCTTCAAATGCCATTCTACCCGAGGGTGAAAAAGGGTCTGTTGAACTGGATGGTTTTTGCGAAACGGAGAGATTGGGTTGAGGGGCCTGGCTCTGTAAGCAAAAAAAGACGGCACGAACGGTAAATTGTCCGTGCCGGGAGGCCAGTGACGCAATTTGCTTCCGGATCAGAGGGTAGGAATTACCACCTCCTCAACCGGAATATATACACGATAGCATAGATTCAGAAGAATGCAAGTACAAATTTCAGAATTTATTTTTTGCGAATAAAAGACCGCCCTTTCCGTCTACCTGGCATCTAAAGGGCGAATGAAATCGGAGAGGCGAGAGCGCACCAGAGGCGCGGGGAATGGGTGAGCTGATAGATTGAGGCATTCAGGAAAGATGACAAACGATTCAGAATCAAATATTTCGAATAAGACATCCACCCCAGGCGGGTCACGCGGCAGATTGTTGAAGCTTGGAGCCGTTGCCGTTGCCTCGGCTGTCCTGGGCGGGATTGCGACCGCATGGTGGTATCGGAAGACGGTTCAAAAGCTCCATGAAACCGGAGAAAACGACAATAATCCACATTTTGGTATAGATTCATACCAAGCTGCCGAGGATTCGACGGAAGAACTTTGAGGGGCTGACCGGCAAGACCACCCCGGACGGCAGTATTCCCATCATTCGGACTCAAGTTCAGCGCGGGCCTCTCTCACCATTTGGAGGAATCGGCGCGCGAGCTCATGAATGCGGTCGGTCTGACGGTGGACCAGGGCTTCATTCGGAACCAATTCCCCCCCAACGCCGATGGCGCTTGCGCCGGCGAGGATGTAGTCGAAGGCGGTGAGCTGGTTGACGCCGCCCGTGACGATAAGTGGAATCTGCGACAGCGGCACCTTGAGCGCACGAATATAATGCGTGCCGCCAGCCGTTGCCGCCGGGAAGATCTTCACGAAATCGGAGCCCGCCTTCCAGGCTGCGATCACTTCGCTGGGCGTAAAGGCGCCGGGAAACACTGTGACATTGGCTTCTTTGGCGCAGCCCACGACGTCGGGAATGAATCCCGGGCTGGTGATGAAGCGCGAACCTGCCTCGATCGCGCGCTCGGCCTGCTTGGCGTCGAGTACGGTGCCCGCGCCGACTACCATGTTGGGATAGAGCACAGCCAGGTCGCGGATGACCTCGGGCGCCTCAGGCAGCGTGAGGGGAATCTCGATGTTGGGAATGCCGGCTGCGTAGAGCGTCTCTGCCGCGAACTGGGCGTGCTCGGGGGCTTTCACACGCGCGCAGGGAATGATGCCAATCTGGGTGATCTGGTCGCAGACCGTTTGCCTGTTCATTAAGCCTCCGGATCAGAATAAGACGTGATTCAGGGGAGCATGATGGCCCATCAGCATACTCCTCGTCAAGAAAAGGCCGTGATGGAAACGCCCGGCGCATCTCGTCGAACAGCGGGGCCATGCATTGCATCGCCCCGCCGGGGGATTTATTCACCCGCCCAGCCAGGCTCGGATGCCGGCAGCTTGTCGTCCTCTCGCGCGAACCACACATACAAGGTGGGGAGCAGGAATACGCCAATGATCAGGTTGGCCAACAGGCCTCCGACGATGACGATGGCGAACGGTCGCTGCGAATCGGACCCGATCGCATGGGAGAGAGCGGCCGGCAACAGACCGAGCGTCGCCACCAGCATGGTCATCATGATGGGTCTCAGCCGCAACACCGCTCCTTCCACCGCAGCGTCCGGAATGGCGTAGCCGCTAGCTCGAAGCTGATTGATGAACTCGATCATAATGACGCCGGTCTGCACCGATACGCCGAACAGGGCGAGAAAGCCGACCGCCGAAGAGACGGAAAAGTTTGTGTGAGTGATAAACAAGGCCAGCGGTCCGCCCACGGAGGCCATGATGACGGAAATCAGAATCATGGCGGCCCACTTGTAGGAGCGGAACATGGTGTAAAGAATCAGGAATATGACTAACACGGTGACCGGCACAATGATGGCCATGCGCGCATTGGCGCGCTTTTGACTTTGATACTCGCCAGCCCACTCCAAATGGTATCCGGCGGGCAGTTTGACATTGTGTTTAACCTTGGTGATGGCCTCTTCCACGGCTGAGCCAAGATCGCGTCCGCGCACAGAGTACTTGATGGCGATATAGCGCTGGCCGCCCTCGCGGTTGATCTGTTCGGCCCCGTCGTCGGTGGATACTTTCGTCAGTTGCGATAAGGCCACGCGTTCGCCGGTAGGCGAGAGCAAGCGGATGTTCTCAATGGCTTCTCGAGTGTCGCGATATTTCTGTTGATAGCGCAGTGTCACGTCGAATCGTGCCTCGCCTTGCTGCACCTGAGTGATAGCGTTGGCGCCGACCGCGGTCTGAATCGCATCCTGCACATCGGATACGTTGATGCCCCAGCGTTTGGCTGCTGATCTGTCGATCTGCAAGGTGAGATTGGGCTGGCCAACAATGCGGAAGATCCCCAGATCCTCGATGCCCTTGATCGATTGCATCTGCGACTGAATATCATTCGCTGTCTTTTCCAGCGTTCGGAGGTCGTCGCCGTACAGCTTTACAGCCAGTTCGCCTTTTACGCCAGAGACGGCTTCCTCCATGTTGTCGGAGATGGGCTGCGAATAATTCCAGATGACGCCGGGAAACTTGGAGAGCTCATGGTCAATAGCGGCGATGAGAGCTTCCTTGTCCTGATGGAAGGCAGGTCGCCACTCTTCCTTGCGCTTGAGATCGACAAAATACTCGGTATTGAAAAAGCCGGCAGTGTCGGTTCCATCGTCGGGTCGGCCGGTCTGACTTACTACTTGCGTGACTTCGGGAAACGAGGCCATTACGATGCGAGCCTTGTTGGTGAAGTCGATGCTTGCCGTTGGACCTTCGCTGGGCGGCAGCGTACCGCGCACCCAAATGGAGCCTTCGTCCAAATGGGGAAGGAACTCCGAGCCGATAGTCCCTCCGAAGGTGAGGTAGACTGCAAAAGCGAACAGCATTGCAGCGATGCCGAATGTGATACGCCTGTGCTCAATGGCTGCGCGGACGCCGGTACGGTAGCGACGCGTCAGCCAGATCATGAACGGGCTTTGCCATTCCCTGGCGCCTTTTGAGAAGAAGATGCTCGCCATCACAGGAGCAATAACGAGCGCGAACACCAGAGCGCCGATAAGAGCGAAGCTGACGGTCCACGCCATGGGCTTGAAGAGCCTGCCCTCGACGGCCTGCAGCGTGAAGATGGGCAAATAGGATGTGATGATGATGCCGCGGGCAAAGAATACCGGGCGGATTACTTCGTGGGTTGCGTCGCGGATCAACTCCTTCGGTGTCTTGGGGTTAATGGCACTGCTGCCTTTGCTCGAGTCGTTCCCGGGCGCGATGTGGCGAATCATGTTTTCGATCATCACCACCGATCCATCAACCAACATGCCAAAGTCGAGCGCGCCCAGCGAAAGCAGATTGGCGGGAATGTGCGTGAGGTCGAGGCAGATGGAAGCAAACATCAGCGCAAAGGGAATGGTGAGCGAGACGATGATGGCGCCTCGCACATTCCCGAGGAACAGAAACAGGATGATCGCCACCAGGATCATGCCTTCAGTCAGGTTGTGCTCGACCGTCTCCACCGTGTAGGCCACCAGTTTCGAGCGGTCAAGAAACGGAACCACCTTCACGCCTTTGGGAAGGATGCCGCCATTCAGCTTGTCTACCTCACCGTGGATGCCCTGCAGGACCGGATCCGAGTCAACGCCCTTCTGCAGCAAAACTATGCCCTCGACGGTGTCGGGATTGTCGACGATTACCCCGTCGGCGCGGCGAGTGGCTCTGCCGATCTGCCCCAGGCGGATCTTGGCCCCCTGCGATACGGTAGCAATATCCTTGATTGAGATGGCAGCACCGTTCTGGGTCTTCACGACGGTGTCTTCGATGTCTCTAACGCCGTTGTAGAGGCCTGCTGCCTGCACATTCACTTGCTGGGCGCCCTGTTCGATGAAGCTTCCGCCCGCATTGGCGTTGTTATTGGCGATCTGCTGCTCCACCTGGCTGATGGAGAGGCCATAGGCGACAAGCTTATCTGGGTCAAGCTTGATCTGATATTCCTTTGTCGGCCCGCCAAAGCTCGACACATCGACGACTCCGTTCACGCCCTTAAAGGATTTCTCCAGAAACCAGTCCTCGAGCGACTTATCCTCCATAACGTCGTAGGCTGGGTTGCTGCTCTCAACGGTGTACCAGTAGATTTGGCCCACCGGGCTCCAGTCGGTTCCCATCTGAGGAACCAGATTGGCGGGCAGATTGACTTGGCTTAGCCGCTCGAGCACATGCTCGCGATTGATGTCGCTCGTGGAGCCATCGTCGAAGATGAGCATAAGGCTCGAAAGGCCGGCCAGGGTCGTGGAGCGGAGATGCAGGAGGTGTGGAATGCCAGCCATCTGGATTTCGACCGGCACAGTGACCTGGCGCTCAATCTCCTCGGCGCTGCGCCCGGGCCACTGGGTAATAATCTGCACGTAATTGTTAGCGACATCAGGGTAAGCCTCGATAGGCAATGCGCGAAATGCAATGACACCCCAGGCCGTAAGCACGAATGCTCCCGCCAGCATCATCGCTCGGTTCTTGAGCGCAAAGTCGACAAGTTTCCCGATCATTTATTGACTCCCTGCGGTTTCGAGGAGGAGCGCGTTGGAGACGACCTGCTGGCCGCTCTGGAAGGGGACTTCTTTCGAGTTCTCGACCGCAGCCAGGATCTCCTGCTTGTCGCCGACCATGTTGCCGGCCTTCACCTCGACCCTGCGGAACTTGTTGTCGCCGGCAGGCACAAAAACCCAGTCGCGATCGTGCAGGTGCAGCACCGCCGGCGCGGGCACCAGCGCGTAGTGCTCCTTCTTCAGGCTCTGGAAACTGGCCGTCACGAACATACCCAGCTTCAGAAATCCCGGATTCGGCACCTCGATGCGCACCTTGGCCGTGCGGATGTTCGGGTCGAGCACCGGACCGATGTCGGAGACGCGGCCCTTGAGCGGCCGGTCAGGATAGGCCGTGACCGTGATCTTCGCTTCCTGGCCCAGCTGCAGCTTCGGTATGTCTTTTTCGTACACATCGCAGACGATCCACACGCTGGAAAGATCGGCCACCGTGAACGCGGTCGCCGAGCCTGAAAACGTGACGCCCGCAGCCGCAGCCTGGGTTACATTCTGTTGCACGATCACGCCCGCGATGGGCGAGTACACGGGCACCACCGGCGAGGGATGATCCTTGTCGATGCCCAGGGTATCGAGCTGCTCTTCAGCCGCCTTAAGGTCGGTCAGCGAATTGTTTTCCGCGTCTTCCGCTGCTTCCAGCATGGCCTGCGAAATGGCGCCGTGCTGATACAAATCCTTGGCGCGCACATACGCCTTGTTGTTCAAGGCCTCCTCGTTGCGTGCCTTCAAATACGTGGCGAATGCGCTTGAGCTGTCCGTACTCTGAATCTTCAGCAGCAGCTGTCCCTTCTCTACGTGGTCGTCAAGCCGCGCCTTGATGTCCACCACCCGGCCGCTGGCGAGCGAGATCACCGGAATCTCCCGCGAGATGTCGGGGAATACCGAGCCGGTCACATCCAGCTCGGACGGCGCGTCATAGGCCTCGGCCGCCACCAGCGGAAACTGATCCGGCTTGTCCACGCTCACCAGACTCATGTCCCCGGCCTGCACTACCGGCATCTGCATCGGCCCCGTATCGCCGCCTTCCTTGCCCTTGCAGGCAGACAGCAGCAAACCTGCGGCCAGCAGCACAGCCACTGCCGCCCGATTCGGAAAGAAATGATTGCTGGTTCGATATCCGGTCATTGAATCACCTCGCGTCCGACTGCAAGATTCAGTTGCGCGGCCGCCGTCATGTAGGCGCCGATCAGTTGCGCATAGGCCAGCTGCACCTGCCGGTAGTCGCTCTGCGCGTTCAAAAAGTCCATCAGCGACGCGCCGCCGTGCATGTACGCGTAGCTCACCGTGTCACGCACCCGCAGCGCCTCGTCGTTGTACTTGGCCTTGTAGGGCTTAAGCAGCGCAATGTTGCTGCGCACCACCTCGTAGGCCGAGTCCACGTCGCTGAACACCTGCGCCTTGGCCGCGTCGCTGGCCTGCTGCGCCCGGTCGATGTCGATCTGCGTCCGCTTCTTCTCGCCCTGATTGCGGTCAAACACCCTGAGTGGAATGCTCACGCTCACCCCCAGCGTGTTCAACCCGTCCGGGTTGTTGTTCGACGAGTTCCACGTGTACCAGCCGCCGAAGGTCGGGTCCGTCGATCCGTTTGAGACGGCCAGCTTGTGATTGGTGTTCGTCTGCTGCAAAGTCTCAAGCGCCGCCGCCAGGTCGGGCCGCGCCGCCAGCGCCGCCTGCTGGTAAGTGTCAAGCGCATCCAGCGACTCGTTGAAGTCGAACACGCCGGTTACGTCGAACTGGTCCACCGGCGTGCGGTCGTTCAATAGCTGCAGCAGCTGGATCTTGGCCGTACGCAGGTTGACGATCGCCGTCTCGATCTCCGACTCGTACTGCACCCGCAGCAACTCGATACGGTCGAAGTCGATCTGCGCGATGTCGCCGGCCTTCAGCCGGGCGCTGCTGATCTCGATGATGTGGTCGTAGTACTCCAGATCGGCCTTGGCCAGGTCGAGGATGAACTTGGCCTGCAACGTCGACACAAACGCCGCGCGCAGCGTGAAGATCATGTTGCGCTCGAGGTCTTCATGCTGCGACTGCGTGATCTGCGTGCCCTCGCGCGCGCTTTCGAGGCGCAGCTCGCGCTTGTGATCGCGCTCGTGCAGATAGCTGAAGTTGGGCGACACAAAGGCGCCCTTCAACGGTTGCCACACGCCGTTGCTGGGCGCAATCGAGTTGCCGTCCCAGGTTGCCGTGAACTGCGGATTGGGCCTGAGATACGCCGTGATCTCCTCGGCCCGCATCTCGTCCACGTTGTCGGCATCCGCCTTCAACGCCGGATTGCCCGCGATAAAACGCGTCCGCACCTCGTCCCACGTAAGCGCCTGCTTGGCCTGGGCATGAATTCCGAACGGGCAGAGCAGTCCCGCGGCGCACGCCGCAATGACCAATCTACGCAGTAGTCTTGGAGTTTCCACTTGAGTGTTCTCCGGTTACAGATGCGAACTAACGCTTGCCTGGAAGCATTGCGCTTCGATAGCAAACATCAAAGATAGGTTTCCTCCAGAATAATTGCGAAGGGGATATCGGCATCCTGTCTATTTGCTATCCTAGGCTATCTTTTGGTCAATAATCACTTGGCTTTAGGGAATGTTGACGAATCAACTACGCATCTTATTTTTCCTCAATATGATTCGCTTAGGCTCCGTGGATTTGTTCCGTCGCAGAATGGCGGGGCACAGTCAACTGCTATCATGATGGACGGTACAGGCAAACGGCGCGATCGGAGCCTAGCAAATGAACATCCGTATTCTGATCGTGGACGATCACAGCCTTTTCAGGGAAAGCCTGGGCAGGATGCTGCAGGCGGAGCCTGACTTTAGCGTGGTTGGCGAGTGCAGAAGCCTGGCTGAGGCTCTTGCGGCCCTTTCATCGGTTGAGACGGATGTAATTCTCCTCGACTACGACCTGGGCAACGAACAGGGCACCTCATTGCTCGCCGAGCTCAGCAAGCGGCAACTCCACACTTCTGTGTTGATTGTGACTGCGGGCATGCCCAGCGAGGAGGCGATTCGCGGGCTCAATGAAGGCGTAAAGGGAATCCTGCTCAAGCACAGCAGCCTGGATCAATTGATCGCCGCAATTCGAACCGTGGCTGCCGGAGAGCGCTGGCTGGGGGACGGCGCGGTGCGTGCCCTTCTGACCTCAAGACACGGCGTTCCCAGCGGGACTGAAACCGCGAGGCCGCTCACGGCGCGGCAAAGCGAGGTGATGCGGGGCATACTCGACGGCCTCACCAACAAAGAAATCGCGTTCAAACTCAAGTCGTCTGAGACTTCTGTGAAAGCAGTTATCCAGGAGCTCTTCCAGAAAGCCGGAGTCAGGACTCGAAGCCAGCTGGTACGGATCGCGATTGAAAAGCATTCTTCCGATTGGCTTGGACAGCGGCGCACAGGCGAAGCGTCCTGGACGCAGCCCACGCGACCGGGACCATGAACTGCTGCCCCGGCGGAGTCTGTTGCCACCCTCCGCAACCTATATTCAAATTGCGAGGGCTGTCACTCCCGAGGGAGCGTAAGCAGTAGCTAGACTGCAGACATTTGCGAAGTTTGCACGCGCGCGGAGCCGTACTCCTGACCATCGAAGCGATAGCCCACATAGGCATGGGTAAGAAGATACTTCGGATGACGCGGATCGTCTTCGATCTTCTTGCGCAGCTGTCTTACGAACGTGCGCAAATACTCAAGCTCGTTTCCGTAGTGAGGCCCCCACACTGACTTCAGAAGGCGCGCATGGGGAATGGGCTGGCCTGCATGCGTCATGAGATAGTGAAGAACCTCGAATTCCTTAGGCGTAAGGTGAACCGGCCGGCCGTGCTTCATCACCATGTACTTCACAGGATCAAGCTCCAAACCGCCATAGCGGAGCGGCGCGTCGTTGTTGGTATCCTGCGCGCTCCTCCGGCGCACAGCGGAACGCAAGCGCGCAGTCAATTCGCGAACGTGAAACGGCTTTGTGATGTAGTCGTCGGCGCCGGCCTCGAAGGCCGACACTTTATCGTCTTCGCTGTCGAGCACTGTCCACATGAGCACCGGCAGCCGCGGCATGGAGTGCCGAATCGCCCGGCATGCTTCGATGCCGCCCATTCCGGGCATATCAATGTCCAGCAGGACTGCATCGAACCAGGTAGCCCGCACCAGCGACAAAGCCTCTTCGCCACGAGCTGCTTCAACAACTGTAAAACCCATGCCGGCGAGGGTAACCCGCAACGCGCGCCGCGCCGAGCTGTCGTCGTCAACAATCAAAACAGTTCCTGCACCTGAAACCGGTAATTCCATCATCGCCAGCACCCTTTTGTGTTTGAAGGAAGGGAGAGATAGACCTATTCACTTTGACAATGGCGAAAACTGCGTTCACGTTTTGACCAACTCGCCGCACGCCGGATGGTCAAAGCGTGACCTTTGGAACGGCTTGCCGCATATCTGGCCGATCAATCGAACAATCGACTCGGGCGTCGCCATAGTCAGAGCATAGCCACCCGGGATCAGGAAAGCATAAAGGTGGCATGAGGGAACAGTCATTCCCTCGGAGCGCAACCCGCCGACCCTGCATAGGCCAATCAGGTCTGAATTGAAGTTTGCATAACTGGCACAGGGCCTTGGTGTGAGCCTGTTTCGCAATAGCGGTCCCATAAACGCCTGACTCCGCATTTGCTCAATTTTTTCGGCCGGGCATAAGGCATTCATAAAGGTCCCCTGCAGGATTGATATAACATTGACGCTCCACGGGAGGTGAGACTCTCAAAAGCGCCGAATCAGATCGCGAGCAAAGCCCAAGGCTTGAGTTTTCGCTGCCGCCTGGCTCATGCTGGTCGGTGGAGACTGCCCTACGGGCGCGTTTTGCGGCGTCTGCGCACAATCTCCCGGGTTAATGCTCGGCGCAGGCGCTCCGAATGAGCTGTTGTACT
>Ga0326728_10023857_pt1 | contig 11149 bp, 8 predicted proteins | sample MB3enrmetagenome_FD_207602 | JGI IMG/M metagenome (GOLD analysis project Ga0326728, IMG submission 207602) | Lab enriched peat soil microbial communities from McLean, Ithaca, NY, United States - MB31MN | ecosystem: Environmental > Terrestrial > Soil > Wetlands > Peat | place: USA: New York... | reverse complement strand
GTAACATCGGGCAGGAACTGCATTTCAATTTCGATGTAGCCTTCGCCGCGGCAGGCTTCGCAGCGGCCGCCTTTAACGTTGAAGGAGAACCGCCCGGCTTCGTAGCCGCGGATGCGGGCATCGGGCACGGAGGCAAACAGCTCGCGGATAGGCCCGAAAGTGGCAGTATAGGTGGCCGGGTTGCTGCGCGGGGTGCGCCCGATGGGCGACTGGTCGACATTGATGACCTTATCAATATTCTCGATGCCGAGGATTTCATCGCATTCCCCGACGGGGTCTTTGGCATCGTACAAAACCTGGGCCAATTTGCGGGAAAGGACGTCATCCACCAGCGTACTTTTGCCGCTGCCGGAAACGCCGGTAATACAGACAAATTTTCCGAGGGGGATTTTAATATCAATATCTTTAAGATTATTCTGGCGGGCGCCTTTAACGGTGAGCGCGGCGCCGTTGCCTTTACGGCGTTTGGCCGGCATGGGGATGGACTTTACACCACTCAGGTACTGGCCGGTAAGTGAATCTTTACAGTCCATGATATCCTGCATGGTGCCGGTGGCGATGACCCGGCCGCCGTGTTCGCCGGCGCGAGGGCCCATATCAATAATGAAATCAGCGGTGCGCATCACGCTCTCATCGTGCTCGACAACAAGGATGGTATTGCCGATATCGCGCAGTCTTTTTAGTGTCTCAATCAGGCGGTGGCTGTCCGCCAGGTGCAGGCCGACAGTAGGTTCGTCGCAAATGTAGAGGACGCCCATCAGACCGCTGCCGATTTGGGTAGCCAGACGGATACGCTGGGCTTCGCCGCCGCTGAGGGTCATCGAGGGGCGTTCCAGCGCCAGATAATCCAGCCCGATATCGCTCAAAAACCCGAGCCGGGAGAGGATTTCCTTGATAATCTGGCGGGCGATAAGCTGCTCCCTTTCGGAAAGAATGGGATTTTCGCCGTTATTGAGGGATTTGGCCCAGGCCAGCGTTTTTTCTACAGGCAGGCCGCTGATTTCGTAAATGTTTTTACCGCCGATGGTAACGGCCAACGCTTCGGGCTTGAGCCGCTTGCCGCCGCACTCCAGACACGGCTTAGTGACCATGTAGCGCTCGGTTTCCTGCCGGGAGTATTCGGACTGGGTTTCGCGGTAAAGGCGCTCCATACGCGGGATAACGCCCTCCCAGCCTTCGGTACGCTCGCGGACTATGCCGTAACGGGTGCGGTACCTAGTACGCTCGAAATTCTCGCCGTAAAGGATGAGGTCGAGCTGCTCTTTGGTGAGGTTCTTAATCGGGGTATTCAGGGAAAAACCGTGTTCCCGGGCGACGTCTTCGAGGCGGTAGAAATACCAGTACTGCGTCTGATAGGGTTTGATACCGCCCTGGTTTATGGAGAGACTGCGGTCCGGCATAATCAGGTCCGGGTCAATTTCCAGTTTGAAGCCGAGGCCGGTGCAGGCAGGACAGGCGCCGTGGGGACTGTTGAAACTGAAGGTGCGCGGGGCAATTTCCCCAAGGCTGATTTCGCAATGAACGCAGGCAAAATGCTCGGAGAAAAGGAGTTCTTCGCCGTCAACGACGGAGACTATAGCGACACCTTCGCCGAGTTTGAGGGCGGTTTCCACCGAATCGGCGATACGGGTCTGGCTGTCGCTCTGGCCTGTCACGAGACGGTCCACGACAACTTCGATGGTATGCTTTTTATTTTTGTCGAGGGTAATTGTCTCGGAAAGGTCGTAGATTTTCTTATCAACCCGGACGCGGACGTAACCCTGCTTGGGGAGGTCGTCGAAAATGGCCTGGTATTCGCCTTTGCGGTCTTTGACCAGCGGCGAAAGAATCAGGATGCGCTGCTCTGCCGGCAGGTTTTTAATGGCGTCCACAATCTGCTCGACGGTCTGGCTGGTAATTTCGCGGCCGCACTTGGGACAGTGGGGATGGCCGATGCGGGCGAAAAGCAAACGGAGATAGTCATAAACCTCGGTAATCGTTCCCATGGTGGAGCGGGGATTTTTGCCCACGCCTTTCTGGTCGATGGAGATGGCGGGACTGAGGCCTTCGATGTAGTCCACGTCCGGTTTTTCCATGCGGCCTAAAAACTGGCGGGCATAGGCGGAGAGGGACTCCATGTACCGCCTTTGACCTTCGGCGTAAATCGTATCGAACGCAAGGGAACTTTTACCGGAGCCGGAGACACCGGTGATGACAACCAGCTTGTCCCGGGGGATAGTGACATCTATATTTTTGAGATTGTGCTCGCGGGCACCTTTAACGACAATTGAATCGAGAGGCATGTTTTATTTCCTTCCGAAATTATTCTACATTTGTTCTAGTTTTCTGACAAGGCCTCGAATAAGCTTTTTCCTCTCCAAAGACAAATAAAAAAATCTTCGCCTTAAAGTGAGTAGAAAGGAACCGTTAGGGAAGTAAGAACATAGTAAAGGAGTCCTGATTACGACTCCTTTTATTTATTGTACAACTTGAAGGGATAAAGCCGCAGGCGATGTTAGGAACTGATCAAATTTGGCTATACACATTTACTGCGTAAAGTGTACAGTGTCCCCTCACCTTAATCCTCTCCCTCAAGGAGCGAGGAAACTAAAATTAAAATCCACTTCTGTGTAAAAAGACAAAAGACACCATATTATGTACATTCGGACATACCTATCACCGGCGCACGGTGAGAACGGGGACGGCAGCATGATGGACAACGTAATCGGCGGTGGAACCGAGGGCGAAACGGCGGAAGCCCCCGTGGCCGTGGGTGGCAATCGCGATTAAGGTACATTCATTTTCCTGTGCGTAGCTGACAATGGTTTCGCCGGGAGGGCCGGACAGCACCACATAATCAACGTCCAGACCTTTGGCCGTCAAATCTTTGGCCTCGTTCTCCAGGTAACCCTCGGCGGATTTTTCTTCGGTGAAAGTACGTTTTACGGCGCCGGAGGTACTGACCGTAACCGCAGGGGCCCCGGGAATATTAAGCGGGATAATTGATTCCGGGTTGTCAATGACCGTAAGGAGGACTACTTTGCTGTGCCGGGCGGCGGCTTCCGGGGTAACCACGGGTAAAATCCTTTCGGCGGGAGTGGAACCGTCAAGGCAGACCAGAATTTTTTCCAGCATTTTCGCACCTCCAAACAATCAACCCGCTAAGGGGAATCTTTGTTTAATTATAGCATTGTTAAGTTGCCGGGAAGTCTGCTTTTATTACACGGGTAAATTGCCGGTTTGGTTTTAAATTTTCGAATACAAGCGTATCATTTTTAGCAATCAAACAGGTTCGAATTTCGACCGATATGCACGTTCCGGTGCTGCCGTCATTTTGCTCAAAACAAGACAGTTGATCCGAGCAGATACTACCAGGGAGCCGCCGGGTATTTTCCCGGCAAGACGGCCATTTTATTAACTAGCGGGGGCGGCAATCTGTACCTGCACGACGTAATCAAACGTGGTTCCGTTTTGCATGGTTCCGCTGATCTCTAGGGGATATGGAACGCCGTTACTGATTGAAGCATTGATTAACGTCTGGGTAGCGCTGGCAGTGGCCATCGCCCGCAAGGGAGCCGAATCAGACACAGTGAAACTAAAGGCACTGTCGCCGGAACCCAGGGTCGTGAAAACGGCGCTCAGGGAAGTTACAAATAAAGCCGTCACATTTTCAAGGGTTATTTGAACGGACGGCCCACCCGGATTAACCGGTTGTAAAGGACCTGTGGCAGATAAAACTACCATTGGCTGCACTGCTACTGTGGTTGTAGTCGAACCCGCCGTCTTGGTAGAGTTTGTTCCGGATGAACCGCATGCTGCGAAAACCAACAGCGCTGCCATGAAAAAACTTATTACACCGATAAATCTTTTTTTCACATATTCCCCCTGATTTTTTATCTTGCCAATAAACGAAAAGCCGGCCTGCTGCAAATAAGTTGCCCCGGTACTGATGCCAATTCCCGGCAAACTCAGTTTCGGGTGGATGTGTTTGTTGATACCCGGTGTTAAATTTGAAACGATTATATCCCTTTTGATTTAATTAATCAATACTCCGTTTCGGCAGGATGACATATTAAAACTTGAAAAGCCAATCCAATCAAGACAGCGAAGGAAACAGGAACACTAAAGCCACAAAACCAGCACAATTTCTTGAAAAGATGTTAAGATGGGGATAATATGGACTATCAAGGAGGGATATAATGACCAATTGTCCGGTTTGCAACACCAAATTAGATGAAAAAGCGAAATTCTGCCCGGAATGCGGCGTCGAGCTTTCCAAAGCCCCGTCGGAACGCGCCTGGATTGTGGCGATGCAGGAAAAAATCAAATCTGCCAGAAACAACAATAATATTTTCAGTGTTATTCTGACTGTTGGCATCGTGATTGTAGTCGTGGTGCCGTATTACACGCATTTTATCCGCCTGTATAATATGGACAGCGTGAGTTGGGGGTTAACCGGATTCGGGGCGCTGCTGATTATCGGCAGCGGTTTCGGCATCTGGTGGGAAAATATGAGCATCAACGACCAGATTGAAGAAATGAAACTAGGACAGGAAGAAGCGGAAAATAAAGCATTAAAAGATGAGGAAGAGCAAGAAGAAAAATAGGGTCGGACCGGTTTGAATTGAGGTGAATAAAGGCCTGTGTTGCTGTTTTGGAACGCAGGCCTTTTTAATTCCACTGCTAGAGAATGACCAGATTATTGCGGTGGACGACTTCGGAGCCGGAGTCGTAGCCGAGCAGGTCGGTGATATTGCCGGAATGGGCGCCTTTAATAGAGCGGACTTCGACGGCGGTGTAATTGGTGATGCCGCTGCCAAGTTTGGTTCCTCTCGCGTCGCAGATATCCACGATGTCGCCGCGCTGGAAAACGCCGTCAACCTCAACGATACCGGCGGCCAGCAGGCTGCAGTTTTTCTTTTTCAGAGCGAGCGCCGCGCCGTCATCCACGGTTAATTTGCCGCGGGTGCTGAGGCCGGAAAGCAGCCACCGGGTCCGACTGTCCAGTTTGTTTTTTACGGGCTGGAAACGAGTACCGCAGGCTTTACCGCCGGCGACTTTCAGGATAATATCTTTTTCGCCGCCGTTGGCAATCACCACCGCTACGCCGGAAGCGGTCGCCAGCCGCGCGGCTTCGATTTTGGTGACCATGCCGCCGGTGCCGAGGCCGCTGGCGGAACCGGAAACCAAGGCTTCGATTTTGTCGTCTATTTTTTCAACCAGAGGAATCATTTTCGCCGAAGGGTCTTTATTGGGATCGGCGGTATAAAGGCCGTCAGTATCCGTGAGGATAAGCAAAAGATCGGCGTCAATGAGATTAGCGACCATGGCGGAAAGATTATCGTTATCGCCGAAACGGGCTTCGCGGATTTCGTCTACAGCGACGACATCGTTCTCATTGATAACCGGAATGACGCCCATTTCCAGAGAGGCCAGCAGCGTGTTGCGGGTATTGAGATAACCGGCGCGGTCGACAAGCACCGATTTGGTGAGCAGCGCCTGGCCGACGGTAATATTATGCGCTTCAAAAAGGCGTTCGTAGATATTCATCAGGCGGCCCTGCCCAACGGAAGCCAGCATCTGTTTTAGGGCGACGCCTTTGGATTGTTTGGTCAAACCCAACCGCTCCCGGCCGGCCGCGATAGCGCCAGAGGTAACGATGACCACATCCACGCCGCGTTCGTGAAGCTGCGCAATCTGGTTTACCAGGTCGGTCATGCGTTCCAGGTTCAGGCGGTTCGAGCCGGCGGTCAGCAGGCTGGTGCCGAACTTGGCGACGATGCGGCGGCAGGTTAGATTTGTATCAATTTTTTGTTTGGCCATTTTTATCTCAGCTTTCAGCATTTAGCGAACAGCTGTCAGCTAAAATTGTTCAGAGTCATTATATCACAGGATTATGTTAAAATAAATTTAGAAGGGCTAGTCCGGTTCGGCTAGCCCCTTAAGACGTTTCACGAAAGAAGAAAAATTGATATGAATGAGATTGTCCGAAATCTCTGGATTTTCGGGTCAAGCCCGACAATGACAATGAAAATAAAACAGCTTCAAGATTTGCGTGAAGCTGTTTTCCCCGGTTTGTCATTCTTGAGGCTTTTAAAGCCGAAATACTTAGGCAGCAGCCGTAATGTACCGACCTGACCGTAGACCGCAGTTGTAGGTACTTTCCGGAGCAATTCGGAGGAAAAGTATCGGGAATCCATAAAAATAATTCCCAATGTCTATTTTCGGACAATTTCATGACAAATGAAATATGGAAACATTAAATCTAACGAAATTATTGAATTTAGTCAGCCAGGTACCGGAGTACGTCAGACTCGTGGATGAGCTGCGGCAAAAAAACGCCGCCACGAAAGCGGACGTCATCGAGGCGGCGCGGCCGTACCTGATCGCGGCGCTTTATGAGACCCTGAAACGCCCGATCATCGTGATTACGGCGCAGGCCGAAGAAGCCCGCAAACTTTACGAACAAATCAGCATCTGGAGTCGTTCCGACGAGGTCAAACTAATGCCGGAAGCCGATGCATTGCCTTACGAACGGATCGTCTCCGATTTACCGACGGAACTGGAACGGCTGCGGACGCTATCGGCGCTGGCGCTGGCGCATCGTGGGAAGAGCCTGCCGCTGGCAATTATCCCGGCGACGGCTTTGATTCAGAAAACGGCTTTATTCAGCGAATTCACAGCCGCTTTTCACACCATCAAAGAACAGCAGAATTACGACCCGATGCTGCTGATGAAACACTGGCAGGCGCTGGGATATACCACCGAGAGCACCGTCGAGATACCGGGCACGATGAGTAAACGCGGCGGCATCATTGATATCTTCCCGCCAACGGGCGAGATGCCCGCGAGACTGGAATTTTTCGGCAATATGGTAGAGAGCATTCGGCTTTACGACCCGGATAACCAGCGCTCGGTGAGGAGAGTGCCGGCAATCAGCATCGGGCCGGCGGCGGAGCTGGCGGCGCCTTTCGTGGAAAACGGTCCGAAACCCGAAGATATTTTAAAACACCTCGACTTCAGCAATTGCAGCGAAGAATCCCGGCAGACCTTTGCCAAAGAGCTGGAAGAACTTTACCGCGGACAAAAAACCGTGAGCAAAGAGTTTTACGCCCCATTGTTCAATCGGGACAGCCTCCTTTCATACCGGCCGGAAAATACATTGCTGCTAATTGACGAACCGCTTTCGGTACAGCGTACCATCGAGGATTTCGATAACAAAGCCGTGGAAATCTACAAGGGAGAGCAGGCACAGGGCGAACTGCCCGCGAATTTCCCGAAACCTTATTTCAGCTGGGAAGAAATAACACCCGCGCTGGAGAAAATACCGCAGCTGATTCTGAGCGAACTGGGAGTGTCCGAAAGGGCGACAACGCACCGGATTGAGTTCAAGGCGCTGCTGAGCTACGGCGGGCAAATGCCGACTTTCATCTCTAAAGTCAAGCAAATACTGGCAGACAAAGAACGCATCATTCTGGTGACGCACCAGGCCAACCGCCTCTCCGAATTGCTCGGTGAAGAAGACATTATCGCCCCGGTACTGACCGAAATCAAACAGCTGCCCCAGCCCGGCTCGTTGACATTACTGCAGGGATTATTGAATTCCGGCTGGAGTCTGCGGGATACTTATGTGTTTACCGACGCGGAAATTTTCGGGTTTACCAAACAGCAGCGCCTGCAGAAGAAAAGACTGGTGGCCCGGCACAAAATTTTCGCGGATATCCAGCCCGACGATTACGTGGTGCACATCGAACACGGCATCGGGAAATTTTACGGCTTTACCGTCATCCGCAACGGCGACATGGACCGGGAGTTCCTGATATTGCAGTACGCCGGCGGGGATAAGCTTTATGTACCGACGGACCAGGTAGACCGGGTCAGCCGCTATGTCGGCGGCGGGGAAACACAGCCTACCCTTTCCCGTTTAGGCACACAGGAATGGGCCCACACCAAAGAAAGGGTGAAAGAGGAGGTCGAGGAAGTGGCCGAAGATTTACTGGACCTTTACGCCAGCCGCGAGGTGGTGCCGGGGTTCGCCTATTCCAAAGACACCATCTGGCAGCGGGAGCTGGAGGCTTCGTTCCCCTATATCGAAACCCCAGACCAGATTACCGCCCAGCAGGAAATCAAAGCGGACATGGAGAAAAGCAAACCGATGGACCGGCTGATTTGCGGCGATGTCGGCTACGGCAAGACCGAAGTGGCAATCCGGGCGTCGTTTAAGGCGGTGATTGACGGTAAACAGGTCGCCGTGCTGGTACCGACGACCGTGCTCGCTCAGCAGCATTACGCTACCTTCACCGAGAGGATGAAAGCCTTCCCGGTAAAAATAGAAGTTTTGAGCCGTTTCCGTACCGGAAAAGAGCAGGATAAAATCATTGAAAAACTGCAGCAGGGCACGGTGGACATCTGCATCGGGACACACCGCCTGATTCAAAAGGACGTGCAATTTAAGAACCTGGGGCTGCTGGTTATTGATGAAGAGCAGCGGTTCGGAGTAGCGCATAAAGAGTTTTTGAAGAAAATGAGACAGGAAGTGGACGTGCTGACGTTGAGCGCCACGCCGATTCCGCGCACCCTGCACATGTCGCTGGTGGGTGTGCGGGATATGAGCACGATGGAGACGCCGCCGGAAGACCGGCTGCCGGTGCGGACTTATGTGGCTGAATACGACGAACGATTAATCCGGGAAGCGGTGCTGCGAGAACTGGAACGCGGCGGACAGGTCTTCTTCGTGCACAACCGCGTCCAAACGATTGAAATCGTGGCGGACAAATTAAGACACCTGATTCCTGAAGCCAGAGTCAGCGTGGGACACGGGCAAATGCCCGAAGGCGGCCTGGAAAAAGTCACCACGGAGTTCATGCAGAGCAAAGCGGACATTTTAGTCTGCAGCACGATTATCGAATCCGGACTGGACATGCCGAACGTGAATACAATGATAATCAACCAGGCCGACCGTTTCGGGCTGACCCAGCTGCATCAGTTGCGGGGCCGGGTGGGACGCGGCGCGACGCTGGCCTACGCCTATTTATTATTCGATAAAGGTAAGAGACTGACGCCGGTGGCGGAAAAGCGGCTGCGCACAATTTATGAAGCCACCGAACTGGGTGCGGGCTTCAGCATCGCGATGAAAGACCTGGAAATCAGGGGCGCGGGCACGCTGCTGGGGATGAAACAAAGCGGACAAATCAGCTCCGTGGGGTTCAACCTTTACAGCCAGATGCTGGCAACGGCAGTGGAAAAATTAAAAATGCAGAAGAGCGGTGTAATTCAGACGCCGAGCACCTCAAAGCTGCCGCCGCCGACCATTGATTTGCCGTTATCCGCGCTGATTCCCGAGGACTATGTGGACGATATGGTGACGAGGCTGGAATTATACCAGCGGATGGCGGACATTAGCGAATTGAAACAAATCCCCAACCTGGCGCAGGAATTGAACGACCGTTTCGCAGTGCCGCCGAAAGAAGTGGAGAATCTGCTGTACATCCTGAAAATCAGGGTCATCGCCAAAGACAAAGGTATCGAATCAATTTCCAACCTGGACGGCGAGATAATCATCCAGTTATTTGCCGGGATGCAGCTGGACAAGAAGAAACTGGCGCGGTTTTACCGGGACGGCGTGAAACTGGGGAACAGCCAGCTCCGGATGAGCCTGCGTCAGCCGGGGAAGGGCTGGCGGACGATACTGGAAGAAATCATCAATGCAATGGGATGAAAGGCCTTAAATAATCAAGATTCGACATGTCCTGCAGTTGAGACATTATTTGGAATCCAGCCGTCTTAATCACGCGTAACGCGATGAAATCGAAAACATTTCCTGGCCTATCGGGTAGTGCGGGAGATTCTTCAGGTACTTCCTATCTTCAGAATGGTATTTGGATTAGGTTGACAATTGTTCATACCGTTGGTATGATGATGTTGCGTAACATTATTAAGGAGAAATAGTATGACCGTACAAGTTGTCAAAGTCACCGTAAGCGTACCGTCGGAACTGGTAAAAATGGCGGACAAAGTGGCGAAAGAAAGAAAAACCAGCCGCAGCAAAGTGGTTTCTTCCTGTCTGGAAGAGCTGGCGAAAAAGAGATTGGAAGCCGAAATGGAAGCGGGGTACCGGGCAATGGCCGAAGCGGAAAAGCACCTTGCAGAAGAGACCTTTGATGCTCAACGTGAAGTTTTGCCGGAGTGGTAGATGATGAAAGAAGTAAAAAGAGGCGATATTTTCTGGGTAAATTGGAATCCTTCAAGGGGCAGTGAACAAAGCGGACGCCGCCCTGTCTTGGTTATACAAAACGACACAGGTAACCGTACCAGCCCGACGGTGATTGTCGCGGCTTGCACTATATCGCTTGGTAAATTCTATCCGTTTTTGGTTCCAATTACCGCAGATGAAAGCGGACTTTCAAAAGACAGTGTGATAAATCTGTCCCACATTATGACCATTGACAAAAATAGACTGGAAGACAAATGCGGAGTATTAAACCGAGAAAAAATGGGTAAAGTTGACATGGCACTTAAAATGAGTCTGGGAATTAAATAAGTACTGTTAGTTCTGCGTATGTTTCTTTAGCATATTTATCTAACGTACCTACAGATCTCATACTTAAAAGCTAAAACAAATACGATTGTAAAGTCGCTAATAATTTTGTTTTCATATCATCACGGGAACACGGCGAAACCGGCTAACGTGTTTGCCGGAGTGCTGGACGCGCAAATTATTAAGCCGCAGGAAATAGACCCGGAACAGCTTCGAGAATACGACATGGTAGGTTTCGGCTCCGGGATTTATGATTCAAAACACCACCAGTCACTTTTGGACCTTGCAGACAAACTACCAAAGGTCACCAATAAAAAGGCATTCATTTTCTCAACATGCGGTGTCCCGGCAATAGGTATGAATAAAGAATATGTTAAAAAGAATCATGCCCTGCTCAAAGAAAAGCTGGAATTAAAGGGCTACGTGATTGTGGATGAATTCAGCTGCATCGGTATCAATACCAATTCATTCCTCAGATTCACCGGCGGAATGAACAAGCGTAGACCAAATGCCGAAGACATTAAAAATGCCGGGGAATTTGCGAAGAATTTGAAGACAAAACTGCTTTAACGGTTTTTATTATTTCCAGTCTCCGAGATTCATTTTACTTCATCCTTATGCGTCCTCGCAAAA
>Ga0326728_10023856_pt1 | contig 11149 bp, 13 predicted proteins | sample MB3enrmetagenome_FD_207602 | JGI IMG/M metagenome (GOLD analysis project Ga0326728, IMG submission 207602) | Lab enriched peat soil microbial communities from McLean, Ithaca, NY, United States - MB31MN | ecosystem: Environmental > Terrestrial > Soil > Wetlands > Peat | place: USA: New York... | reverse complement strand
TTGTTCACAAAAAAAGTATCACCGCACGTACTGAGACACACCTGTGCAATGGTTGTGCTCCAATCCACCCATGATATTCGCAAGGTTGCGCTCTGGTTGGGTCACGCCAATTTGGCCACCACCGAGGTTTATACTCGCGCCGATCCGACGGAAAAGCTCGAAGCCATCGAGGCGATCTTGCCGCCGCATCTGCGCAAGGGATCGTTTAAGCCATCGGACCGACTGATCGCTCTGCTGAAGGCCAAGTCATAATGGAGAGTCGGAAGGGCGCGCCGCCAGCGCTGCGCGTCCTTTCGCCACACCGCACTCCCCATTAGGAAGCACTTCCCATAAGGCAGGTAATGGAGAGCTCTCCATTACCTGCCGCAATCGCCACTGTCCCAAGTGTCAGACGGGCGCACGCAACCGCTGGCTGGCGGAACGGAGCAAGGAATTACTCCCCGTTCGCTACGTGCAGGTGGTCTTCACCCTCCCCCACCAACTGGCACCCCTCGCCTATCAGAATAAGCGCCTCCTCTATCGCTTGCTCTTCCAAGCCAGCGCCGCGACACTCCTGGAAGTTGCGGCCACTCCCCAACATCTCGGCGCACGCATCGGCTTTCTTAGCGTGCTTCACACCTGGGGACAGAACCTGCAGCATCACCCCCATGTCCACGGCGTGATTCCGGCCGGCGGTCTCGCCGCCGATCATACGCACTGGATTCAGCCGTGGTATCCTTTCTTTCTACCGGTGAAGGTTCTCAGCCGCGTGTTTCGCGGCAAGTTTGTGGCGGGCCTGCAACGGGCCTTCGAAAAAGGCCAACTCGGATTTTACGGAGATCAAAAGTCCCTTCACGATCCCAAGGTTTTCCGGGCTCTGGTTCGTTCCCTCTTCCGCCAGGATTGGATGGTTTACGCCAAGCCGCCCTTCGGCGGTCCGCAATAGGTTCTGCACTACCTGGCCCGTTACACCCATCGCGTCGCCATTTCCAACCATCGGTTGATCTCCTTCCAGGGCGGCCAAGCCGCTTTCCGCTGGAAGGACTATGCTCATGGCGGCAAGCAGCGCATCATGACCCTCGGCGCCGACGAATTCCTGCGGCGCTTCCTCTTACACGTGTTGCCCAAGGGCTTCGTTCGTATCCGTTTCTTCGGCTTCCTCGCCCACCGCCGACGCGCCACCCTCCTGCCCATTTGCCAACAACTACTCGCGGCTCAACCGGTAGTGGCTCCGCCGTGTCCGGCTTCACCGCCGCCGCCCTCCACGTGGTCGTGCCCCGTCTGTGGTGGACCCATGATGATCATCGAGAGGCTCACCGCGAAGCAAATACTCCTTGAAGCCATTGACCTGCGAGGTTCCCTTGACAGTTCCTGAGCCCCCTCCCGTCGCGAATACCCTGCGTGCTCCGGCGCGCACCCTCGAAGTGTGCGCCGACACCGAAAATCCGCCGGCCACGTCCTGCCGGTCAGCGTCGCCGCTCGTTCCTGATCATCCCAACGCCCGCTCTCTACCATTCTCAAACCGAGTGCGGGGGCTTCGGATCGAGAACTTCGCTAAACGTAGACCTCCGAACCGCATACAACTCCCATAATCGCGGTTGCCCGCGTCCGCCGCAAACGCCAGCGGCTTCATTCAAACGGCTCTATCGAAAGTGACCCGGCGAATCAGCGTCTCCGCCTTTAGCCAACATCTTCGCGCCGGGTCACTCCCGATAGAGACCTAACGTTACACAGGATCTATACTGGCTGGTGGCCATTTTCCGTGATGGCGACTTCCTAGGTCGGATCCCCACCAACGCAGGACCTTTCTTAGCGGCCACAACTTACAGTGAGGCGAGCGAATGGATTTCTCTGCGAACAATCGGAGAGTACTTTCCGTGCGCAACCGTACGTGCAGAATCGGCCCAACGCTCCGCCGAGCGGGGACTAAGGAATGTCTTCGCCACTTCTAGGGCTCGCGCGTATGCGGCCAACTGGCTGCCGAAAGGCGTGAAGCGGCCTCCACTCTTTAGGCTTCCCAATCCCATGCGTTGACTCGCCTTAACTCACAGCCTATGATGTCGGCGCCGCGCTCTGATCGAGAGAGTCTTCTCGTCGGTGCAGAGCCAAGCCCTCGTGCGTCGGCTAAGCTTCAATCCCCGTCGCCTGAGGCATGGCTGCCATTCCGAAGGATGTCAATGGAGCCATCCCATTTTTAGAAGGAGGAACTGGTATGAAATCAGGAAAGCCATCTGAGCCACTCGCCAGACAGGGCATTCCCAGGCGTAGCTTCCTGAAGAAGTCCTTGGCTGCCGGGATAGCCACCGCAGTCCCCTTCCCGTTCGTCAACCTCCGGTACGGTCTCGCCGCACCCGAGCCGATCCGTGTCGGCGTCGTCGGCTGCGGGGGCCGCGGCACCGGTGCAGCCTTGAACGTCTTGCAGGCCAAGACCAAGGTCATCTACCCACCCCCTCGAAAGGGTTACCATACCGAGAACGCTGTCCCTGGTGCAAAGGCGATGGCGGAGAACGTGGAGGTCATCGCACTGGCCGACCTTTTCCGCGACCGCCTCGAAGAGTGTCGTGCTCAGCTTCGCGCCGTGGGGATGAGTGTCCTCGATGAACACTGCTTCGTCGGCTTCGACGGCTGCGAGAAGCTGCTCCAGGTGCCAGGGCTCAACTATGTCATCCTGGCAACCCCCCCGGTTTTCCGGCCCCGCGAGCTTCGAGCCGCCATCGAGGCGGGCAAGCACGTCTTTATGGAGAAACCCGCCGCAGTCGACGCTCCGGGCGTACGTTCCATCCTGGAGTCAGGGGAGATGGCCAATCGGAAGAACCTGGGGATTCTTGCGGGGACGATACGCCGGCACTCCGCAGACCAGATCGAGACCGTCAGTCGACTCCATAACGGGGCGATCGGGAAAATCGTCGAAGCGCGGGCGTATTTCAACATCGGCGAGATCTGGATGATCCCGCGTGAGGCAGCGTGGGGACAGATGGAGTGGCAACTTCGCAATTGGCCCTATTTCACTTGGGCTTCCGGCGACATTCTCGTGGAGCAGCATATCCATACGATCGACCTAGTCAACTGGATCATGGGAGCCAAACCTGTGCGCGCCTACGGAATGGGCGGGAGGCTGGCCCGGCCCTCTTGGGAATACGGGCATATCTATGACCACTTCGCCATCGAGTACGAGTACCCCGGAGGAGTCCGCCTCTTCAGCCAGAATCGGCAGATTGACGGCTGTACAGACCGCGTCGGCGCCGCCGTCGTGGGAACGAAGGGTACGAGCAACTGTGAAAACCGGGTCGAGGGCGACCTTGAGTGGGTTTTCCAGGGGCAGGTGCGGGACCCGTACGAGCAGGAGCACATAGACCTGATTGAGAGCATTCGTTCCGGAAAACCGCTGAACGAGGCCAAGCAAGTGGCCGAGAGTACGCTGACTGCTATCATGGGGCGCGAATCAGCCTACAGCGGTCAGGAGATCACATGGGAGGCGGCGCTGAACTCCCAGCGGAATTACACGCCGAAGGAGTTCACTCTGGGCGATTGTCCCTTCCCGGAGGTTCCCATGCCGCGAAACTACAGGTTTTACTAGCCTGTTTGGGACCGCGCGAATTACGCTGAACAGGAGCGGATGAGCGGGATAGAAGCGCTAGGCCCAAAAGCGGTGCGGAATCGCCGGTCTTGCTGCTTGCTTCGCCTGTCTGTCTTTGTCAGGCGCAGGGATTCTTCGAACACCGCTACTTGTCAGGCCGAATCTTGATGTCGGCTCACGCCTGTCCGCCACCTGCGACTTACAGCAGATCGAGCCGGTGGGGGCATCTCATCGGCGTTGGCATTACGAAGGAGCGAATGTCGGCTGAAACGCCCCGCCTCGCAGACAATTCCGCGGAAGGGGTTACTGTTTCGAGCCCTTGAGCCGACCGGGTGCCAAAGTGGGTCGTTTCCGAGTGGGCAACGATCCTGGGGTTGAGCGGCTTTGCTCCACACTACGCCGTCGGGCAACTGGAATTCATGGGCACAATGTCAAGCAGGCAATGTGATAAGATGACGGCCGTGCAAAGACTGCGGTTCCGTCGCATTCTGCTGCCCCTTGGTGCTTTAGTACTGCTGCTCGTTGCAACCGAGATCCTCCGTTTGGCTTGGTTGCTGCACCGGCCCGTGCATATACGGGATGATTTTGAAGAACCAAAGCTAAGCTCGATTTGGACTGCGGGAAAAATGGTTCCGGGGGCTTTTTCGACCCAGAGAGAAATCGTCCACAGCGGCCATAGCGCCGCGCAGATTACGATCCACCCGAATGATCGCTTTGAAGCGGCAAGTGACGACGGCGCCGCAAGTGAGCGCGATGAGCTGATGGAAGCTCCGCAGTTCTGGTCTCGGCCGGGAAGAACCTATGATTACTCGTTTAGTCTTTACCTCCCCAAGGACTTTCCCATCGTTGAGCGGCGTCTTGTCATCGCGCAGTGGAAACAGCGTTGCGAGTGGGAACCCTGTCCCTGGCGAATTCCTAATTTTCTGAAATTTTCTGCATTTCGCAATTTTGTTATGCCGCGCGCACGCGGACCTGACCGCCGTTTCATCCCTCTTCACCGAGATCCTAGCCAGTTGCTCCTACACTTCGGCATCGCAATGCGTCGAACGTGACGCCATCAATTCCGCGAGGCCGGCATTTTAGGTTTCTTGGGAATCAGGCAGGCATCGGTGTTTGATACAGTCCTCGGCAATGGCATTGCCATCCATAGGAATGGAGGTTGGCGACCGGCCGAGGCGGTGCGTCCTCTGGTGGTCGCCCCACCCGTGCGCTATGCGTGCGATGATGGTTAAAATAGCTTTTGAAATCGAGCAGCTTGCTTTCGAGATCGGCAGTTGTCCAGAACAACGTACGATTCAAGCACTCTCGGCGGAGGGTGCCGATCAACCGCTCCACAAAGGGATGGGACAAAGGAACGTAGGGCACGGTCTTGATTTCGGCCACATCCAGGACTCGCAGGTTAGCTTGCCATTGATGAAAACGATAAATCGGATCGTTGTCGGAACTGAGGTATTTCGGCATTGAGGGGTGGCCTCGAATGGCGTGGTTGAACATTCGGCAAAGGGCGATACCGTCGACCGCGCCGGCATGCAGGCCAAACCCAATGATCCGGCGCGTGTATTGATCCATGACGACCAGTATCCAGTGAGTCCGCAACGCTGCTGACTCGCAGCGAAAGAGGTCCATACTCCAGAGACTGTCCTTGAGGTGACCGAGGAAAGTCAGCCAGGACGGCCCACCGGCGTCCGGCTTGGGTTGGTAATAAGCGGCTAGGACGCGCCGAACGACGTCTTTATCGACGGGGACGCCGAACGCCAAAGCAATCTGCTGAGCGATTCGCGGGCAGCCCCAGGAGGGATTGCGTTGCTGGGTGGCGAGAATCGTGTCAATGAGTTCTTGGGAGGGACCCTTGGGACCGGGCTTGCGCCTGCCTTTCGGGGAGAAAAGCAGGCGGTACTTGCGCTTGGTCGGGATCTGGTGAAGGTGCAGAAGGGTCGACGGTTTCAGAACGATGGCCGAACGGATCAGCCGGGACGGCCGCATAAACAGAGCGCACCAACCGGCGACGATGCGATCCGATAGGCGGAGATTGGGAGCGCGCTGGCGCGAGCGATTGAGGATCAGCAGTTGATGTTTGACGAGGACAGACTCGGCAACTACGGAACGGACGCCGCCCGGACTCGCAAGTCGGGCGACGGTCGTGAGGAGATGGACGAAAAGGATCACGAGATCGCGCATTTCCGCATCGTAGCAAGAAACCGAAAACTCGTGGAATTCCGGGCAAATTAGCAATTCGCCATGGACAAGTACCACCAGGGCTGTTCTGCAAGGCTATCATGAGAGGCTATGTTTAACAATTATGCCAGGTATCAGCATGAAACAAATGGGTTATTGGTGGACCTGGAGAGGTTCGAACTCTCGACCTCATGACTGCCAGGCAGCATAGGGTAGGGTATCTCGTTGATTTTGCGGCACGCTTGGCAACGTTAGACCACGCAAAAGCACGGCGAGAACACTCAAGTGGTACTGATTTGGTACTCGTTTCACCCTACCCGGCCCACGCCGTCTGGCTGCGATGTGTTTAGAAAATGCGCCCGGCTCATGACTCATGGTTTAGCCGGAATTCGACAACTCGTAAAACGTAACTCCGTCGTCCTCGCGCGTCCATTTCCACGTCACGACATCATAGTTGGGTTAGCAGACTCAGCCCCAAAACTTAACCCTAACCTGATTCGATGAACTATAAGGCGTGCCCGTTCCCATTTAAAATGATCGGTTGCCGCTGGAGGGGGCCTGAGAACAGGACACAGTCAGGGCGAGACTGGCATTGGCGACCCGCGATGACGGAAGGTGGATGGTGCGGAACGGGGGATTCGACATCCCTAGCCGACCTAAGTCAAAGAAAATCAACGTAATGTTCAAAAATCCTCATCAATACTGGCTTCTAGCACCTTTCTATTAGTTCTATCCATTCTCCTAATTCTCTCTCGTACCCTATAGAAATAGACACCAAATAGACACCAAAATGTCGTGACGGTTGGCAGCGAAGGTTTGCGTCTCAGCTTCCAGAGTCTTGTCGATCCTTACAGTCTCTACACCGCCTGGCCCAGGGCACCGCTTCTAAGCGCGCCTTGCTAATCGCCTGCCCGCATTCTGCGCAAATGCCGAATTTCTCATGCCGAATCCGCGTCAAAGCATCCTCGATGGCGCGTAAGAGCTTGCCGTCTGCCTGGTGCAACCTGATTTGCATCGCTGCGTCAGTTTCACCGGCGGCCATATCGACCGGATCCCCGCGAGGTTCACCTGCGGTGGGAATCGAATCGACCAGACTCTTGCCAGTGGAAAATTCTTGCCGCTTCGAAAGGAGAAGATTCTTATAGCGAAGTAGGTCGCTCTTGTTCATGGCAGCCGCCTTATCACCTTTGCGTCGCGGAAGTGGCCGCTTGATACCGATCGAGACTCACCCCTCTCTCTTCCCCGCGCTCGCGAATGTATGGCGTATCCCCGGTATTTCCTCCGGTCGACTCGCATGTCAGGAACCACACTACATCGAGGCAGATTTCAGAGTTTACTCTCATCCCCCAAAGCGAGGAAAGCTCTGATTCTGGCTTTGGGAAGAATCGTCTTGACCGTATCCGGATCTCCGAAGACGACGCAGCGGTCCAGAGCACCTAACTTCTGAAGGCCATGAAGCTCGTGTAGCCGGAGTTGTCTCAGACCGCGACGGAGGTCTCGAAAGACCTCAAGATGCGGCCAGCAACTGGCTTCCACCACGTAGCTGGGAGTTCTGCCTTCCAGCGAGGCCCGGGCCAGGAGTCCGTCCAAGCGCCGACGGTACTCATCCTCGGTAGACTGTTTAGCCTCCAAGTGAACCGCAACGTCGGTGTCACCCAGTTTCTGTTTATCTGAGACGAAGCTGCCGAACACTATCACCGCATGTACAGTGAACGCGTGCAGGGGATCGCCGCTAATATCTGGGATCCGACGTAGGAGTTCGGCCAGGTGTTTCGCGGCAGTGGCCCGGGAAATCGCCCGTAGCGTCGCGCTCGAAAGTGCCTGCCCCTTGCTTATTAAGCGAAGATGCAGCCGGTGTAAGCCTGATACGCGCCCCGCAACCACCACCGCACTCGCTTCCGATCCTTCCCGGTCGGCACATCGAGTCGAAGACCATGGTATGCTTCCGCACGCAGGTTCGTGGGCTTGCTGCGACCCTCTAACGTCACCTGCCCCGCGGGAATGGATTCGCTGCGGTGCGGAACTGGAGAACAACCTATGCTAGATTTTTCTCGCCGTGCATTCTTGATGGGCACTTCGGCAAGGTCGCCGAGGCCTATCGGGAATATGCATTCTACGAACGATAGATAACACTCAAGGCAAGTCCTCAGGAAGGGAGAATTTCATATATGTCCAACGATTCGCAATTAAGCCGCAGGAGTTTCTTGAAAGGCGGCGTGACCAGCGCGGCAGGGCTGGCGGCCGCGAGCAGCGTGGCTTTCATAACCCAGCCGGAACGAGTCTTCGGGGCGAACGATCGCATTCGCGTGGCGGTGTGCGGAGTGCAGGGCCGGGGGTTTAGCCATGTCACGTCCTTTGCACAAATACCCAACGTTGAGGTTGCAGCCTTGTGTGAGGTGGACGAGAACGTTTGGAGAAAGCGTCTGGCCGATATGGAAAAGCATAACATCCCAAAGCCGGCGTTGTATTTCCCGGATGTGCGAAAGTTGCTGGAGGACAAATCCATAGACGCCATCTCCATTGCCACGCCCAATCACTGGCATTGCCTGATTGGAATCTGGGCTTGCCAGGCCGGCAAAGATGTATACGTGGAGAAACCCTGCTCGCACAATTGGTGGGAAGGCCGCCAGCTTGTACGGGCCTCGCAGAAATACAATCGGATTGTGCAGCACGGAACGCAAAGCCGCTCGGCCCCCTCTGCCCGGGAGGCCATTCAAAAGATACGCGACGGGCTGATTGGTGATGTTTACATGGCCCGCGGTCTTTGCTTCAAATGGCGCAACACCATCGGGCACGCTCCCGAGGAACCCGTGCCCGCGGGCGTTCACTACGATCTGTGGACCGGCCCGGCGCCCCTCCGGCCCTTTACCCAAAACCGATTCCATTACAAATGGCACTGGTTTTGGGATTTCGGCAACGGCGACCTGGGCAATCAGGGTGTCCACCAATTGGACGTGGCGCGCTGGGGTTTGGGCGTGAAGTTTCCGAATAAGATTTCCGCCATCGGCGGGCATTTCATGTTCGACGACGACCAGGAGACGCCCAACACCTTGAACTGCGCCTTCCAATATGACTTGCCCGGCGGCAAGCGCAAGATGATGGAGTTTGAGGTTCGCCACTGGATCACCGATCGGGAGGCGGACATCGGCGCCGTGGAAATGGGGGGCTCCAAGGGAGATTCCAACTGCTACGGCGACATCTTCTTTGGCTCCAAGGGATACCTTGCTTTGGGAAATGAAGACATGGAGAATCCCTACCTAACCTGGCTGGGAAGGGAACAGACACCGGGCCCCAGCAGGGGGCCTGAAGAGGGCCCTCACTTCGCCAACTTTATTGACTGCGTGCGCAGCCGCAAAAAAGAAGACCTCAACGCGCCCATCGAGGAAGGCCACATCTCCGCGACGCTGATGCACCTTGCCAACGCTTCGTACCGGCTGGGCAGAACCTTGAATTTCAATCCCGAGACCCAACAAGTCATCAACGATCCCGAAGCCGATATGCTGCTTCGCGACGCCGGCCGCGGCTACCGTGCCCCCTACACGGTGCCGGAGGAAGTTTAAAGAAGCTGCCATGAAAATGCTCCCCTCCTCGGCTGACGAGGGGGTTGGGGGTGGTGGGTACGGAATCGCAGATCAACCACCCCCGGCCCCTCCTTATCCAGGAGGGGAGCACGTGGAGCATTTTCATCGTCGATGGTGCGCCCCAGGCGCATGAGCGTCTGTGTGGGAGTGTCCCTGCCAAAAACTCGATCGACCACAAAGAGCGACCAATTTACAGGGGTGTCAAAGAGTTGAGGGAGTTGCTGCCGAGTGAGGATCTCCAATTGCAAAGCGGCCCGCGTCCGGAAGGAGGAACAGGGGCGGTAAAAGCGGAAACCAACAGACTGAACACAGGAATGAGAGCTTACCAGCGGAACCGCGCCAACATCAATTGATTCAATGTGGACGAGGTTTTTGGTAACCACCGCCAGTAGGAATATCGGGAGGGGCAGTAGCACAACGCGGCCTTGTGGTCGCAACCAAATCTATTCTCTTTTGGGTAAGCATTTGACCGTAAGGTCAATAAACTGGTCCGTGAGCCAAAAGCATCCACAAAGGGCGATCAGCATTTTACTTACATTTTAGCAGGCCAATCAGGCAGGTGCTCCGTCGGATTGGCAGTCAAGTTCGAGCGTGTTCGTTGGTCAGGTCGGTGACAAGTCGAGAGCAGTACAGCACCTGGCTCGGGACGCCGAGGGTAACCCAAAATGCCACTGTGCCATGCTCCACCTGGCTACTCATGCTGCCTCGCGCTCATAGTACTTGAGCAGCCCACCTAATCGCTCCTGGCAGCGAACGGTCCCATGAAGGGGAGATTCCAGTGGAGTGGGTCGGGGAAACAGCAGCTTGTTGCCTCTGCCCTGGTGATTTCTTTCGGCGTGGTAATGCGCTTGGAATTGGGTTAGCGCTTTCACCAATGAAGCTTCCCCGAACAGGATCAGCTTGGATAGGCACTCCTCTTTGACCGATCGCACCCAGCGTTCCGCAAAAGCATTCAAGTTCGGGCTACGCGCCGGAAGTCGCAGGCACTTCACACCTCCCGCCGCCAGCGTCTCCCGGAATTCCGCGCCGAACTTCGAGTCGCGGTCGTGAAGCACGTACCGATGTTGGCGTAGACCCCCGCAGGCCTCGTCCGTCGCGTTGCGGCCCATTTGCGTCATCCACTCTTCGGTGGGATGTCGGGTGATCCCCGCCAGGCTGACGCGCCGGGTCTCCAGCTGGAGGAAGAACAGGACGTAGTAGGTGGCCAGACCTCGCCAGGTAAGCACTTCAACGGTGAAGAAGTCGGCCCCCGCCAACACAGCCAGGTGGGCGGAAATGAATTCCTTCCAGGTGGTCTTCTGGCACCGCTTTGGTGCCGGTGCGATGCCATACCGCCTGAGCACGTTCGCCACCGTCTGATCCGACACCCGATGGCCGAGGTTGGCCAAGGCTCCCACGATCCGATCGTATCCCCAGCCGGAGTTCTCTCTGGCCATCCGTACGATCAGGGCTTCGCTTTCACCCTCGATGGGCGGTCGGCCCGGATAGGATCGGCGCTTGGATCCGTCGAACTTGCGGGCGATCAGCCGGCGGTACCAGGCCAGGATCGTGTCGGGCTGGGCGACGCCGGCCACCTGCTCCAGCCCCTCACGACCGAGTCTCTTGCCCATTTCAGCCAGTGTGGATCTCTCCGGATCGGACAGCCTCAGACGGGCGGGAAGGTGTGAGCGCAAGATCTGGTTCTCGGCCGCCAGGTATTCGTTTTGCAGCAGCAACTGCTGGTTTACCAGACCCGTTACATAGGCCAACAACCGCACCCATTTTTTGTTTTGCATGGTGACCGTACATCATACGTGATCTGGCGCTGAATCGTCCGGTCGAATATTTTGACCATACG
>Ga0326728_10023855_pt1 | contig 11150 bp, 9 predicted proteins | sample MB3enrmetagenome_FD_207602 | JGI IMG/M metagenome (GOLD analysis project Ga0326728, IMG submission 207602) | Lab enriched peat soil microbial communities from McLean, Ithaca, NY, United States - MB31MN | ecosystem: Environmental > Terrestrial > Soil > Wetlands > Peat | place: USA: New York... | reverse complement strand
ATCGAGTCCTTTGCGATGATCGGCTGCCGCGCCATGCCAGAGCGCTTCGTACAATTGTTCCCGGGGCACGAGTTGCCCCGGGGCCCGCAATAAGCTCAGAAGGACCGTTAAAGGCGCTCGTTGTAAGCGGACGGTTTCACCCTCGTTGAGCAGTTCGCCGGATTCAGCGTCGAACACCAGACCGGCAAACCTGTAGACGCTTGTATCCCCCATAATCCGCAAACCGGCGAGACAATAGTTTATCCCCGCGCAATCGTTAATGCAATAACGATAAACATGTCCGCTTCCTTACTTTTCCCGGACCGGATCAGATGCGCAGCCGGCTCAGCAGGGCCTTCAGACAGGCTTTATCCCGGAACTGGTCCAGTTTCGGGTCTATCGCGGCTAACGCGAACCAATGGCAATGGCAATTCGAGGCAACCTCCAGCAAACCCGTGGCGCGGTCGTCGAAACCGAGCGTATGCTTGAGGATGGCTCGATGGTACGGGTCGGCATATCCCGAATCCGCGAGAGCGTCGAGCTGCTGGTCGATCTCATTTGCGCGATCCGTTTTGCCGGCCAGAGCACAGGCAACTCCCAGCAGGGCGCGCGCGGGTGCTTCTCCCGCGAGCAACTCGACGGCGTTTTCGAAATGGCGGATGGCCTCCTTGAATCTGCCGGTTGCCAGAAGCGGCTGACCGTGGTAGAAATGCGCGAGACCGAACTCGGGGTCGAATTCGAGGGTTTCGCGGCCCAGTTTCAGGGCTCCGTCGAAATCTCGGGCCAGATAGGCGGCAAAACCCAGCAGCGCGTTCACAGTGGGCGAAACCGGATCGAGAGAGCGCGCTTTTTCCAGCGCCTCCCGCGCTTCGTTGAAGCGGCCGGCGGCGCAAAGCACGTAGGAATACGGGATATAGGAGAGAGCGACGTCGGGGTTCATTTCGACGGCGCGGGCGAGATCGTGAATGGCGTGCCGGAGGTCGTATTCGAAAGCGCCTTTAATGTAGCCGAGGACGCAATATGCGGTAACGTCGGAATGATCCAGCCGAATCGCTTCCAAAGCCGCCGATTCCGCCTCGCTCAGCAGCTCCACCGGGAGTTCATCGCCGGTGCTGGCCAGCAGCAGGTGAGTCACGGCGATGGCCGAGTGATGGCGCGCTCCCCGGGGATCCAGATCGCGCGCCTGGCGAAAGAAATTCAGCGCGTTGCGGATGGACGAGGGGGTGCGTTTGTGCCAGCAATGGTACCCCTCGAGATAAAGACGGTCGGCTTCGCATGCCGGCGAAAGCCGCCCGGATTGCGCGGAGCCGTCTGCTATAACCAGGCGATATCCGCGGCGGGGGAGAGTCTCGATGGAGACGCCCGCGACGCCGGCCCTCAGGAAAGCCTTGCGGAGATTCTTGACCGCGGTGTCGAGCCCTTTGGCATAATCCGCAGCCAGACCTTTCCAAAGGCGCCGATACAATTCCTCGCGCGCCACCAGTTCCCCGGGACAGGTCGCCAGGGCGACAAGAAGGTCGGCGACCTTTCGGGGCAAAGCGACCCGCGTTGTCGCGGTAAACAACTCTCCGGTTCGGGGGTCGACGCGAAGATCGGCGACTCTTATGACCTCCGAAGCGTCGTTTGATGCCATTAATACGCTAACTCTATGGCAGAAAACGCACGGTTGTTACCAAGTTCACCGATAGCTCAGGAACAGTTCACCCGACGGGGAATTGATTGGGCGATTCTCGGAGAAGCTCGCCCGCCAGGGGGCGCCCGTGCCGGTGACTGGAACGACCTCCGGACCCGGTTACTTCCGAGGCGGCTGCGAACGCGCGGGGGTGGACGCGGTAACCTCGCCGATTTGACAGACCCCTGGCTCGACCCAGCGGAAACCGTTGCGATCACCCTCCAGGATTGAGAATGGCGGGCCCACGATGGCGGGCTCGGCGCCGGCTTCCAGTCGCAGCAGTTTCAGGGCAAACGCCGGATCCTTCAGTTGCGAGCGCCCGAACCGAGACAGCAGAAAACTGGCGATGGCGGCGTTGGCGCCGGAAGCAAAAACCATGTTCGGGCCGGCGCAACTGCCCGGGCAGTTGGTGGACTGAATGCGGAACTCCGGCGAGCCGGCGGAGTGCCCCGAGTAGAACACGTCGCGGATGGCCACCTTCATGACTCCACCCTCAAACCGGCTCAGCACCACGCTCAGGGCAGGACGGCCCGGCTGGATCACGGTCTGATCCGGGGCAGCCAGCTCCAGTTGCCGGATCATCGCGCCCAGAGGATCGAGCGCATTTCGCGCGAGAGCATCGGCAGACACCTCCAGCGTCGTATCTTCCGACAGATTCTTCCGAAGAAAGCTCGCGGAGTCGAATCCGTCGAGATTTCCCAGTATCCCGGCGATGGCTGCGCCGGTGCGCGAGGTCCGCACGATCTTGCACATTTCACCGCGGGTGCTGGTGCTCCCGTCTTCCGAGCTCGCGCGAAAGAAGATCACCCGGGCATCAGCCCCCAGAAGGACCGTATCCCTGGTCTGCATGACCACGATGGTGCTCGCGCCGGCGCAGAGTGGCAACAACAGCGAGGCGAGCAGTGGCGCAGCTTTCCAACTCGCGGCCGCAACCTTGTGTCGTTCTCTCATTGGCGCTGCACTCATCTGATCGACCACAGCCGGGTGCGGCTATAGCGGCAATGCAGCACCTTCTGCCAACATTCCATTCCCCTTAGAAGGTCGAGAATCTCACCGCAACTCGGCCGCTGGAACACCTGTAGCGCGCCCGTGGAAAGCCCTTCCAACGCGGATCTCAGCAGTCCCGCCCGGCGAGCACCATTGGCGGGCCGATCCGGGCCGCCGACGTATTCCGTTCCGAATGAAGGTCATGCTCGTGTCCTGCAGGTCCCGTGAAGGCCTCCACCGGCAGTACGCCAGGCCGCTTTCGGGCCCCCACGGGTACGGATCTGGCTTTCGTTCCAGTACGTTGGCGGGACCTGGTACGGTTTGAGAACTTGCATTTTCGGGGCGATATGACATTCGAGCCGAAACTTTTCTCACCGAACGAGAAAGTCGATGAAACTCGCGCACCTGCTGGTATTTCTATCGCCGTTCGTCCTCGTCTGCTGCAGCGCGCCGGCTCAGAATGTCCGCCTCGCCGGCGATGCAACGGATGTTTCCGGCTTCAAGGACCAGCGCGACTTAATTAAGGACCAGATCGACGGGCGACAGTTGGCTGCACTGGCCGGCTCCCAACTGGCCGGCCTGAAGAACCTTGTCTGCAACAAAACCGTGACACGCTCCTGGCTGGATCAATCGAGCGGCGCGATCCACCGCATCGATGTTATTGGCGCGGTGGGAGGATATATAGACTTTCGGGACGAGGAACGGCCGGTGATGCGTAACGGGCGGCAGCTCAGCAGGACCATGCGGGAGCTGAAAGGAAGCTGGTCGACGGGAGAATTTGGAGCTCTGCTGGCGGAGGAGATGGCGGTGATTGCCAGCAAGCGAACCGAGCTGGCGGCGACCGAGACGGAGGACTCCTGGGTGATTCGCTATCGCGTGCCGGCTTCGTTGTCCGCATGGGATTTGCTGATCAATGGCCGGCACTGGTGGCCCGGCTACGACGGGAGCATCGCCATTGGCAAGGCGTCGAATCGGATTACCCGGGTAACCAGAACGGTGGACGATGTCGCTCCCGAGTGTACGTTGTGGCGCTTTGCCTGGCAAGTGGAGTACGCGGAGCGCGCGATCAACAACCATCGGGTGGCGGTGCCAGTCCGCGCACGCTACGAGAATTGCAGGAAGGGCTCCTCCCGATGCGATGTGAACGAGATCGCCTTCAGGGACTACCGGGAGTTCCAGAGCTTCGCCACCATTATCTACACGGAACCGGAGATCCCGGAAGCGCCACCCGCGCCGGCAGTGGAACCGTCAGGCTCGGGCGCTTCGGAGTGAATGGCGCAAATGACGGCCTCGACGCATGGCGGAGGCGAAACGCGCGCCCTCGCCACGAAATCGTCCCTGCAAAGTAAGCGCTATGGCCCGCCGTTGCTGGTAGCCGGAGCAGCGCCGCCGGTAAACTGCCCCGACGCCGCGAGCCCGCCCACGGTTCCTGCCGCCGCGACACCGGCGATAATCGCCGCCTTGACGCCAGGAGACAACCCCGCGGCTGCGCCCGCCGCGGTACCGGCAGGACCTGCCAACGCCGCCGAAGCGATGTTCACCCGGCAACTTTGTCCGCTTCCAGCCGTCACGCTGGTAACCCGGATTACCTGTGCCGCACCCTCCAACGGCTTGCCGCTGGGATCGTTCGAACCAATGGCGACAATCTGCTTGCCGGCGTACTTTTCGAGATCGGGACCGGTCAGCTCCATTACCGTATTGGTGGTCTCGTCGCGCAGGACATAGCGGGAGCCGACTTTTTGCAGACATCCGGTAACGCGCGTCGGCGCCGAAGCGCCCGCGTCCTGGAATTCCAGAGGACTGCCTGGCATCACCATGGCTACCAGTTGTCCCTGCGCGTTCTTCACCTCCGCGAACCCATCCAGCGCCGTGACTCTCACTGCGCCGGGCGCGGTGATGGCCACGCGAAACGGCTCGGTTGAAGATACGCGCAGATGGCTGGCGAACACCGCGTAACGCGGCCCACCGTGCACCTGAGTGGTCCCGCGCTCGAGCAGGGCATGATCGCGGAACACGCGCTCGCGCGAATCGGTTCCGAGGTCCAGCCGAGTCCCATCCTGCAGCGTGGTGTGCGAGGGCGAAACAGCGGTTTCCAGCACCGCTCCGTCGAATACCGTGGCGTTGTCTCTTGTCTGGGAGCCATCCAGGCTGAAATCGCCGCTGGAACGTACAAAACCGATTGCCGCAGTGGCCGATGGGCTGCCCGCCGAAACCAGCGTGGCGGCTGCCAGAAAAAGACCCGCAGTATAAAAGACCCTCACAACTGCGCCTCCTTATGGTATTGTGCGGTAGCAGCGCTCTGCAGGCAAGTGAAAAATCTCTGTAACCCATTGATCCGTCAGGCACTTGTATTACGAGCTGCGATGGCTCTGCCGACCGTGGGCGCGTGCTTCGCGTTGTACTGGAGTGTCCGTTTCGGCGCTGCCGACTGGCTTTCTCTCAGCAACTCGGAGGCGCAGGTGGTGCGCGCTGCTCAGCTTGCGCCGGGAAATGCAGGCGCGTGGCTTCATGTTGCCGACCTTCGCGCATTGGGGGAGGGCGACGCATTGGGACCGTTGCGGAGCGCGCTCGCCGCCTGCCCGCAGAACTCCACAATATGGATCAGGCTGGGGCTCGAACTGGAGGGACGCGGGCGATCTCGGGAAGCGGAGCGCTGCCTGCTCCGCGCCGCCGCGCTCGACCGCGATTTCATTCCTGTCTGGACCCTGACGAATTACTACTTTCGGCGCGGGGACGCAGCCAGGTTTTTTCCGGCCGCGCGCAGGACGCTGAGCTTCGGCCGCGGCGACCCCGATCCGGTGTTCCGTCTGTGCTGGAGCATCACCGATGACGGAGGGCAGATCCTGCACGAGGCCATTCCCGATCGCGCCGAGACGCTGACCGCATACCTGGAGTGGCTGGTCCGGCGGAACCAGACGGACGACGGAGCGCCGGTGGCCCGGCTACTGCTCCAGCGATTCCCTCGGCAAAGCCGCGCCGCGTTGCTGGAGTATTGCGACCGCCTGATGGCCGTGCGCGGGATGGATGCGGCGCTCGCATTGTGGAACGAGATGAACCGCCGGGGCGCTGTGCAAGCCGGCGTCGCGGCGCCGGGGCGAATCGTCAATGGCGAGTTTCGCTCGCCGCCGATGAACGGCGGATTCGACTGGCGCATCGGATCGGCTGCGGGCGTCGAGGCGGATTGGGGCGAGGGCGGCTTCAATCTCGCTTTCTCGGGATCGCAACCCGACCATTGCGACGTGGTTTCCCAGCTTGTCCCGCTTGCGCCGGGACGGACGTGGCGGTTGCACTATACGTTTCAGTCCTCCGGTCTGGAAGCCGGCTCCGGTCTCCACTGGAACGCCTCCGATGCCACTTCCGGCGAACGGTTTGCGCCGCCGCTCTCGCAGTTTACGCTGGCCCCGCGCGATTTCACCCGTTCGCTGGGCGGAGGCGAGTTCGATTTTGTGATGCCGCCCGCCGCGGCCGATGCTCCCCGGCTCACGCGGCTCGCGCTGGTTTACGATCGCCATCCCGGATCGGCGCCGATGCAGGGCTGGGTTCGCCTGCAGCGCGTTTCGGTGGAGGAAGCGAAATGAGCGGCCGAGGCTCGCCGGTGGCGCGCACGGGAGTGGCTCTGGCTCTCTGGCTGATACTCGTTTACGGGATCGCGCTGGCCTGGGTGCCCACTCACTGGGCCGAGTTCTTTGGCGACGCGGCCCTGCTGGGAATGGCGGCGATTGCCGCCGTCGTCTGGCTGATTCGCGGCATCTGGCCGGTGGGAAGCTGGCTGCTTCTGCCCATTGCGCTGGCTCCCGTCCGGGGTCTTGCCCAGATTGTCTTCGGCACTACGGCCGATCCGTATCGAACCCAAACCGCGGCGTTGTCGCTGACGGCGCTGGCCGGCGCATTCGTACTGGGCACTTACGCCTTCGCCAATCGCCGCGCCAATCGCTTGTTCCGCGTGCTGGCCGTCATATCGGGAGGAGTTCTGGCGGCGCTGTCCATCGCGCAGCTTTTCACCTCCGATGGGCTGGTCTATTGGTCCATTCGCAGCCTTTACTCGACGCAGCCGATGGGTCCCTTCCTGAATCGCGACAACTACTCGGCGTTCATCGAGCTGGTTCTGCCTCTCGCTCTGTGGGAGGCGACTCGCAGCACGCGGAGCGCGTGGTTTTTCGGCGTCCCGGCGGCGATTATGTATGCGAGCGTCATCGCCGGCGAGTCGCGTGCCGGGTCGATTCTGGTGACTCTGGAAGCTCTGGTGGTGCTGGTTCCCGCTCTGGTGCTGCGGCGCCGGGCGGGCTGGGGGGCCATGCCGCGTGCCATTGCCACCGCCGTCCTCATCGTGGTTTTCTCGACCTTCGTGGGTTGGGAAGATCTTCTCGCCCGCTTTAACGACAAGGACCCGTATGCCACGCGGCGCGAGTATGTGGAAAGCTCCCTGCTGATGATCCGCGACCGGCCGCTTGCCGGCAGCGGTCTGGGCACATGGTCCATCGTCTATCCGCGCTACGCCGTGATCGACATGCAGGCGGCCAGTTATCACGCTCACAACGACTGGCTGGAGTGGGCCTGCGATGGCGGCCTTCCGTTCCTCTTCCTGATGCTGATTCCCGTCGCGCGCGGTTCCTGGCTGGCGCTGCGTTATCCCTGGGGGCTGGGAGTGCTGGCCGCCTCTCTGCACGCGCTGGTGGATTTCCCGTTTCGGGTTTGGTGCACCCCGCTTTGTCTCATCCTTCTTGTCGCGGCATTGGAGGCGAGGAATTCCATGGCGCGGGATGAAATGCAGGATACAATTCATCCGTTCCCATGCTAACTTCTGTCTCAGTGGATTATTACGAGGAGCTCGGCGTATCGCGGACGGCCTCGGCCGAGGAGATTCGCCGGTCCTGGAAGCGTCTCGCGCGGCTTTTCCATCCCGATCATCAGAGCGATCCGGAATTGCGCGCCGCGGCCGAGGTGCAGATGCGCCGTCTGAACGAAATCCTGGCTATATTGACGGATCCGCTGGAGCGCATGCGTTACGATCTGATGTTCGAGAGCGAACCGGAGGACGCCAATCCCCGTTCGCGCTGGTCGATGCTGCGAACATTGTTCCGCCTGGACCTCAAATCAGCCATGTGGTTTGCCGCCGGAGCGGTTCTCGCGTGTGCGGTTGCCCTGTGGATCGTCGAACCGCGTTCAGCGGACCGGCCGGAGACAGCCAGCAATCCCGGCGCGCTCACGGCGGCGGCCGCGAAAGAGCCCGATGAAGTGACATTGCTCGATCGCCGTATCCAGGAGTTGCGGCAACGCTATCCACCGGATCCGGCTCGCGCCGAAACGGGCCCGATCACGGCAAACCCGGTAACCGCGCCAGCGCCGTCGCATGCGGCGCCCTCGTTACCGCCGGCGACTTCTTCAGCGACTTCTCCGGTGCCGGGGGCCGCGCCTCCGCCAGCGCGGCAGGCTGTTGCGTCGTCGATGATCGCGGCGTCGACGATCGCGGCTCAGGCGCCGGTTCCCGCCCCGACTGTTCGACCGGAGCCCCGCCCCGCACGCGCCCGGGCCGGATTGCCCGGTCTGTGGCGCTATGCGATGACCGGTCATCCATCCACGCTTCCTGGCGTCTTCGCCGCCGAGCGTGTCGAGGTGGCCATTACCGAGCAATCCGGCATTCTTTACGGATATTTCCTTGGCCGGTATGCCGTTTCCGGCAGCAGCGTGTCTCCCGACGTGGATTTCCGGTTTTCCGGGCCTGCCGGGACGGAGATGACGAAACTCGCCTGGGGCGGAATGAACGGAAATCGGGGAGAAATCAACCTGCGCCCGCTGCCCGGCGACGCTCTGGAAGTCGTCTGGGTGACCACGCATATGGAACACACGGGCAACCTGGCGTCGGGCCAAATCACCTTGCACCGCGTCGAAGAGTGACTCGCTAATCGGGGCCGGCGTTTTCCATCAGCCGCGTCAGGAAGAAAACCAGCGCGAGCAATATGGCGAGGAGCAACGCCCACGGCCCCAGGGAGGCGAGTGTTTTGCCCATGCGGGACCGGCGGCGGCGGCGTGGCGACAGACCTCGTATTCCCGAAGCCCGGAACCTCGACTCCCATTTCTCGATTCGTTCCGGGGAAACATCGGATTCACTGGCGACGGTTTCACGCGATTCGCCGGAGAGAACCCGCAGCACAATTCGCTTCTTTTCCTCGGACGAGAGGCGCCTGTGCTTCCGTGCACTCCCGGGTGACATTGTTCTGAACAGATCCTGACGCACGGATAGCGCCGCTGTCAACCGGGGCTTCGGACGGATAGAATAAGTGAAATGCCCGGCAGGCTTCACGGCAGCGTTGTGCCAATAGTGCGCGTTGCCAGCGACGGTGCGCACGAGGTGGCTGGAACGGGCATTGTGGTTTCCTCAACCGCGGTCATCACATGTCTGCATGTGATTCGAACGGGCGCCAACGCCGTTTTGTGCGGCGATGTCCCGTGCCGCGCCACGCGCATCCGAACTTCGGATGAGTGGGACCTGTGCTGCCTGTCGTTCGACGAGCTGCCCGGCGCCACACCGATGCCACTGTTCCGCGCGCACGGACTGAAGGGCTGCCTGCTGGCGGCAGCGGGGCCGAACGCCGAACAATGGATCCCCGAGCTGGAGGTGATTCAGGAAGAGAAGTGGAAGGGCTGGCTGCGAACGGCGCAATTAAAAGGTGGCGTGCGGAGAGGTTTCAGTGGCGCGCCGGTTCTGGCGCGAGCCGAGGGCGCCTGGCGCGCGGCGGGCATGCTGTTCCTCGGCCGCGAAGAAGCCGCGACTTCACGGATGATCGCGGTTGACCTGATCGCGGAGTTCCTGGCGGGTGAAGGGGTTTCCGTTTTCGAACTGCCCCCGGCCGACGCGGGCTGTCTTCGCATTCCCTCCCGGCAATGGATCGAGGCCGACCACGGGCCCGCGGCCCTGCTGAGGGCGGAGTATGAGATTGTCCCTTTTGGCGGCCGTGCACAGGAACTGGCGGACATTCAAGGGTGGGCTTTCAGTGACTGGCGGATTGGCGTGCGCCTTTATCACGAACGGGGAGGAGTCGGAAAGACGCGGCTGGCTCTCGAAGCCTGCAAGAGGCTGCAGCAGGAGAACGTCCGGGCGGGATTTCTGGACTCAAGCGCGTCGCTCGACAGAATCCGCAATCTCCTGGCCGCCACTGAAGACGCCGGCCTCGCGCGGTTGTTCGCGGTGATCGACTACGCCGAGAGCGATCCGGGCGGCCTGAAGAATCTGATCGGCGCCTCGGAGGAGTTTCCGGCGATGCACGTGCGCATCATGCTGCTGGCGCGCGGCCTCGGCAACTGGTGGGAAGCGGCGAAGCGCACCGGCGATGGCGTAGGCGAGATCCTGATGGGACCCGCCACGGACACACCGATCCATCTGGGACCGATTGGGGTGTCCGACGAGTTTCGCGCGGGCGAGTTCCTGCGCGCCGCCACCGCGTTCGCAGGGTTGCTGGGCCGCAAGGCGCCGAAGTGCGACGGCATCGATTTGAGCGCCCCTTTGTTCGAACGAGCTCTGCTGCTGCACACGCATGCGCTGTTGACCGTAATGGAGGTTCCGTTTGAAGTTCGGACGGAGGACTCGGATGCGATTTTGGACGCGCTGCTGGGGCGGGAGGCGACGTTTCTGGAGAGGGTAATCCGGGCGCGCGGCCTGGACCCGCTGCTGCACGATGCCGCCCTTCAGGCGACCGCCGCGATTACCGCAATCGGCGGTGTGGACGACATGGCGAACGCCAGCGGGGTGATTCGCGCGCTGCCTGCGCTCAAGGGAACAAGCGAACTTGCCGTCGACGCCCTGGCACGCCTGCTGCATGGCGCTTATGGCGGCTCGAAATGGATCGATCCGCTGCAGCCGGATATTCTCGGCGAATACGCCATGGACAAGGTCTTTGCGGACAATCCCGCCGCTCTCAACGCGGTACTCACTCGATGAACGCGGAAGACCTCGAGAAACGCATCGTTGAGTCCGGCAGCGTGACCGTCAGGCTTATTCGTCGAGCCATTGAGAATCCCGCGCGGCGGGTGCTGGTGGCCGGCTTCCTGCAGGCGCTGTCCGACGATTTGTGGGCGGGAGCAATCAGCGCCGCTCTGCAAACTCCGCAAAGCGCCGATGGCCAGACTTACCGGATGGTGGATGAGACGATCGCTTCTGCGTTGCGCGGCGGCGGACATCTGAAGACAGTCCTGGCACTGTACGATCAGCTCCCTCGGGAAACCGTAGCGCTGCAGGAAACGGCGCTCGAGGTGGCGAGCCAGGTCGTCGCCGCGGTGGAGGAACAGGGGATTGCTGAAAAGGACCCCGCCGGATACCTGCTCCTGCGAAACAACTACGTGGGACGTTTGCTGCAGATGGAGAACGCTGTCAAGGCCGAGGAGGAGGCCGGAAAAACTCTGGAATTCGCAAACGACCCCCGGCACGCGGCGCTTCCAAATGTCGCAGCCGAGCGGGCGTCTGCCTTTGAGTTCCGGGCTATCGCGCTCAGAGAGACCAACCGTCCCTCCGAGGCGC
>Ga0326728_10023853_pt1 | contig 11150 bp, 8 predicted proteins | sample MB3enrmetagenome_FD_207602 | JGI IMG/M metagenome (GOLD analysis project Ga0326728, IMG submission 207602) | Lab enriched peat soil microbial communities from McLean, Ithaca, NY, United States - MB31MN | ecosystem: Environmental > Terrestrial > Soil > Wetlands > Peat | place: USA: New York... | reverse complement strand
TCGATCCGCTTCAATTCGCTTATGTCTCTCCAGGCGGCCACTGCGCCCGTTACATTCCCGGAACCGTCTCTAACGGGGCCGGCGCTGATCAATACGTGGATTTTGTCTTCACCGCGCAGATTGAGAATCTCTTCGTGGTTTAGCGAGGCCTTGCCTCCCAGCGCGGCTTCCCTGATCGGCTCGAGCAAGCCGGACCCATCGGGCCATAAGTCGGAGAGGGACAGATCCAGATCGGTTAGCGGCTTACTCCCTTTTTCATCAACATCTGAGACGCCGATCATGTCGACAGCGTACCTGCTGAGAGCCTGCACCCTGAGATCCGGCGAATCGACGAGGGCGATCCCGAGCGGAATGTGTTCAAGCAGGGCTTCCAGGATTGCCTGCCGCCTTTCGGCCTCATGCGCCCGTCTCTCTGCGTCGGCCCGCGCTTCGGCATGCTGAATGGTCCTTTTCCTGACCAGCTCCTCGAGATGGCTCCTGTGCAGCTTGAGCTCTTCTTCAATACGCTTGCTCGTTATGGAGTAGCGGATCGAGCGTTCCAGGACAGGCGCCGTAAATTCGCCCTTCACCAGATAATCGGATGCGCCCGACTCCATGGCCCTCAGATCGACCGAATAGCTGCCGTGCGCAGTCAGGAAGATGATAGGCGCCGTGCAGCCTCCATCAATGGCTTCCTGCAAAAGATCCAGACCATCACGGGACCCCATGAAATAATCGAGAAGATAGACGTCGTGCTCCCGCCTGGAAATGGCCTCCAGCCCCCCCTCATAAGTCTGTGCCCAACTCAGCTTGAAACTGGTATTGTCCGATTCGGCAAGCATACCGGAAACTATGAGGAAATCCTCTTGATCGTCATCTATCAGCAGTATGCGGACCTGATCTGTCATGCCGATCCCTATGTCGCAAATGGTCGACCGGAAGCTGAACTATCTTCTGACTCTTTGTTTGGGTTGCACTTATTATGAACTGACCCTTACTTATATACGAACTGACCCTCGATTACAACCATTGCCCTGCGCAGTTCATACCAGGCTGCGTTCATAATAAAAAGGCTACTTGAACCTGTAGAACTCATGAAAATGATGGATCGGCCCTCTACCCTTCCCCAGGGCCAATCCTCCTGCAATGGCGCCCGCAATGAAATTCTTTGCCCTTTCGACGGCATCCTCGACCGATGATCCTCGCGCGATAAATGCCGCTATGGCCGAGGCGAACGTACAGCCGGTGCCGTGGGTATGCGGCGTTTCGTGCCGAAGGCCGGGGTATTCGCGAAAATTGCGGCCGTCGTAGAGCAGGTCAATCGGGTTTCCCGGCAGATGGCCCCCTTTCATGACAACATATTGGGGCCCCAACTGCCGCAATTTCACGGCTGCACACTCCATATCCTCAACGCAATTGACCCGCATGCCGGTTAATACCTCTGCCTCATCGAGGTTTGGCGTAATTATCAGCGCCATCGGAAATAACCGGGAAACAAGGGCTTCGATCGCGTCTTCTCTCAGGAGCCTGTCTCCGCTTTTTGCAGCCATTACAGGATCGACCACTACCTTTCTTATCAGCCCCAGGTCTTTCAGGTCGCGCGAGACCCTCGATATAATCGCGGCATTGCAGAGCATCCCCGTTTTGACTACATCGGCCCCGATGTCGGATACGACGCAGTGAATCTGCGATGAAACGAAATCAGGGTCTATTTCGATTATACCGCATACTCCGGTAGTGTTTTGCGAGGTCAGGGCCGCTACGGCGCTCATGCCGTAAACACCCAGGGCCGAAAACGTCTTTAAATCGGCCTGAATGCCGGCGCCGCCGCTTGAATCGGATCCAGCTATAGTAAGCGCTGTCGGTACTTTCATATTATTTCTCGTATGACTCGGACCATAGAAAAGGCGAGGGTCTCTATGTACCGGTTATTCTCGTCTTCACACGTTAAAATGGTCCCATCCTTTCACGGATGTATGGATACTCTTCCCATCGGCGAGCCTGATCTTTACCCGGCAGGTTTCGGCAGTGATCTTTCCTATCTGCGTGCATGATGTCCCCGTCTCATCCATTAACATTTTCCTTAAATGGGAAACGGATTTGGGATCGGCAGTAAACAATAATTCATAGTCTTCGCCTCCCGACAGGACCCACTGGAGCGAATCCGCATCTGCCGCCCGGGCAATCTCGGAAACCGCAGGGCTGATCGGCAGGCTCGCGGCCTCGATTTCCGCTCCCTTGCCGCTCGATTCGCAAATATGAAAAAGGTCCCCGGCCAATCCGTCGCTAACGTCTATCATGGAGGTGACTTTACCGGAGCGAGCGAGAAGTTGTCCTTCGGCAAGGCGAGGCTGAGGACACAGGTGTCTTTCTATCAGTTTCTGCCGGCTCGATGAACCCGGCGCGAGATCCGGTCGGCGGATCAGTTCCAGACCGGCCCTGGACTCACCTGGAGAGCCCGTCACGAGTATGGCGTCCTCAGCTCGGGCAGTGCTCCTCAGTATGAGCCGTTCCGGGGCAACTACCCCCAAAAGTGTGAGATCGACTATTACGGTAGAACTGATGCGGCTCAGGTTTCCGCCCACAATTGAGATGCCTGCCGGCGCCGCCTGCTCGCTCATGCCTCGGTACATTTCCTCCACATACCCGACTTCAGTACTGCCCGGCAAGGCAAGCGATACGAGCGCCCATCGCGGCTCGCCACCCATCGCTGCAATGTCGCTCACGTTTATTGCCACCACTCTGCGTCCCAGCTGATACGGAGTGATAGTCTCCCTTATGAAATGAACTCCCTCGACCTGAATATCGCTGGTGGCGAGCAGGTATTCCGGCCCGGAGACATCGAGCACGGCCACATCGTCCCCGATTCCCTTGACTACTCCGGCCGCCTGCCCTGAGGAGATAGCTGATATGCGCTCGAGCAGGCCAAACTCTCCTATTTCTCTCACCAACACTTCACCCTCCCCAAAATGGTCGACCCGCCGATTCATGTCCCCGATGCGCTGCCGACTTTTGCGATTGAACACGCGAAAACTATATCTCAAAATTAAGGGGCCGCATTGGTTTTTTTTCACGTGGCTAAAACCTGGGATTTTGGGACCAAGGTTATTGACTCTCAAATAACCTCATGACTATACTGTGCTGTTTATGATGAACTCTCGGTCCTCTCGCCGACCGCGCGGTCTTTTCGCCGACAGTCAGCATTTACACCCGCGGATTGTCTCCGTGGGTAATTTTTTTTAATCAGGAGAACGAAATGAAAAAGGCTGGTTTAATCGCTTCCGCACTGGTGCTTTTTGTGTTTTTGGCCGGCTGGGGTTTTTACGCTTCTTCGGCAGCCGACAAGCAATCCAAGAAAGAGGTCGGAGACGATGCCGCCTCTTCCACCAAGAAAGATGAAGCAAAGAATGCCGCATTGGTCAATGGAAAGCCTATTCCCATGTCCGACTATCAGGCGGGAATCGATCAGCTTAACAGGCAAATCTCTATGACCGGAAGCAAACAGAATGAGAAGGATATGCCTGCGATGAGGCATAGAATTCTCGATAACCTTATCGCCTGGGAACTCCTCAGACAGGAAGTCGCAAAAAAAGGGATAAAGGCAGATGAGTCCGAAGTGAACGCTCAACTGGACTCCGTGAAAAAGGGCGCCTCGCCTGAAGATTTCGCAAATTCGCTTAAGCAGAATCACATGACTGAAGAATCACTCAAAGAACACTTCGCGTCCCAGCTTACCATGAAGAAGCTGTTGGATCAGGAATTGGCATCGAAGGTGACGGTGACCCCGGAAGAAGTAAAGGCATTCTATAACGGCAATCCCGAGTTCTTTAAGACCCCCGATATGGTGCGGGCCAGCCACATCCTTGTAAAAGTCGATAAAGACGCCACTGCCGATCAAAAGGCCGCGGCGCTTGAAAAGATCAAGGGGGCTCAGAATCGAATCAAGGCGGGTGAAGATTTCGCCCAGGTGGCGCAGGAAGTATCCGATTGTCCGAGCAAGGCCAAAGGCGGTGATCTGGACTTCTTTAAGAAAGGAGATATGGTGCCGCCGTTCGAAAACGCCGCTTTTTCAATGAAGCCTGGAGATATAAGCGATATCGTCGAAACCGAGTTCGGCTATCACATCATAAAAGTGACCGACAAAAAAGATGCTGGAACGATTCCCTTTGATGATGTCAAGGCCCGGATCGAACAACATTTAAAGTCTGAAAAAATGTCCCAGGAATTGCCCAAATACATAGAGAGTCTAAAAAGCAAAGCTAATATAAAAATTCTTGTTAAAGAATAACGCATCTCCTTATTGATGCTATAATTTAAATATAGACTCAAATCCCCCTCTCGAGGGGGATTTGAGCACTTCCCGATCTCTTCCGAACATAATTTGCCTCTATGTTCTTTCTTCCATTTCGTCCAACTATTGAGTAAGTTATGCTGTGCCCTAAAACCATGTGACTATGGCGAACGGACTGATGACAATCAGCTTTACCAAGACGGACCGACAGCACATGAAATCCCTGGGCATTACTGCGGCCGGGGTATTTCAACAGATCGAGACATTCAGGCGCTCGGATTTTTTCGTTCGCTTGAAAAGACCATGCACCGTTGGTGATGGCGTTCGAAGAATCGACGATTCCGATTTAGCGAGGTATATCGATCTACACTCCTCGGCTGCCGGGCAGGGCCGGTTCACGAAGTTCGTTCCCGCATCCGGAGCGGCCACGAGGATGTTCCAGCCTCTGCTCCATATTTTCTATCTCCCGAATTATCTTGACCGAGATGAGCTGCAAAAGCGGCTGGACCAGGGGGTTTCCATCGCCTGCGACTTCAAGCGGTTCGTGGATGAGCTCGACAGGTTCCCTTTCGTCCATAGCTTGAAGGATGCCCTTGCCTGTGACGGATATCTTCTCGAGGAGGTGGTGCGCCTCGGTCAGTACAGGCTCCTGCTTGAATACCTGCTGACCGACAGCGGGCTCGGCTACGGAAGTCTTCCTAAGGCAATGCTTGTGTTTCACTCTTATCCTGAAGAACACAGGACTGCCTTCGAAGAGCAACTCGCCGAGTCGGCGGCATACCTCGGCAGTCATGACGGCAGGCTCGGTCTCCACTTCACGATAGCTCAGGAACACGAAAAAAGCTTCAACGTGCTCAAGGAAGACGTTTGCCACCGTTGCGAGGATCGACACGGCGCTGTGTTTGATGTTTCCTTTTCCTTTCAGAAACCATCGACAAATACCATTGCAGTGGATATGAAGGGATCACCGTTCCGTGACAGGCTTGGCAGGATTCACTTCAGGCCCGCGGGACACGGCGCTTTGATCGAAAATTTGAACGACCTCGATGCGGACCTTATCTACATCAAAAATATCGACAACGTCGTCCCCGACAGGCTCAAGGAGCCGGTTTGTTTCTGGAAGAAGATCCTGGGCGGCTATCTCGTCTCGATTCAGGAAACGATTCATTCCCTCTTGCATCGAATGAAAGGTCCGGATTCAGACCAGGCGATCCGTGAAGCTCATGAATTCGCGGGGCGCGAACTTCTTTTCGACTTCCCCCCGGGGTTCGAATCATGGCCCGGAGAAAAGAAGCGCGCTTTTCTCGTGGACACTTTGGACAGACCGATTCGAATTTGCGGCGTAGTTCCAAACTCCGGCGAACCTGGAGGCGCGCCCTTCTGGGTGGCTGACGAAAAAGGATGCCTTTCCCTTCAGATAGTCGAAAAGGCCCAGGTGGATTTAAATTCCCCGGAACAGTGCGCAGTATGGAATTCATCCACGCATTTCAACCCCGTCGATATCGTATGCTGCGTGCGCAACTTTGAGGGAAAGCCCTATGATCTCAAAAGGTTCGTGGATCACAAGGCCGTTATAATTACCAGAAAGTCGATGGATGGAACGGACATCCAGGCCCTTGAGCTGCCCGGACTTTGGAACGGCGGCATGGCTAACTGGACAACCGTATTCGTAGAAGTCCCGGCAACAACCTTCAACCCGGTCAAATCATTTTTTGATCTCCTGCGTCCGGAGCATCAGCCGGAGGAACATCTCCCGCACGGCATCAGTTCCGGCATTTGATACAGTCTTCTTTTCGCTGCCTCCAGAGTACCTCGCCTTTCAGGATGCTGAAAAAGAATTGAATTTCCCACTTTACAGTAAAAACCTGGTGAGCCGTCACCCCGGTGAGGCTTGTCCCGGAAGTCTTCACTCCTGGGACCGGGGTCCTCGTCACTCCGGAATCACGCGCGGCGCGTGACTGTCCGGGGTCCAGGTCCTCTTTCCGGGTCCCGGCCTGCGCCGGCATAAAGGCGGGAACGACAAAATTATCGGTACTTTCGAGGCTGTTTCCCAACCAGCAAACACCTTTTCAGCACCCTGTCGGGTGAGGCACACCATTTGCAACTCCTGATCGGCACCTGAAGGTCATCACCTTGCCTTTTGAGCTTCCAACGAGCTGAGCGGCAAGAGGACATAGTGCATTCAAGCAGTCGGAACGGCTGCATTGTGGACTAGGGGTCAACCATTTGACGAGAGGAATGAAAGATGAAAGTCGGAATTTTGGCAGGCGGATTGGGTACCCGACTTTCCGAAGAAACCGTGGTCAAACCCAAACCCATGGTCGAAATCGGGGGAAAGCCCATTCTGTGGCACATCATGCGGGGCTTTGCCGATTATGGATTTGACGAATTCGTGCTTGCCCTCGGGTACAAAGGGGAAATCATCAAGGACTACTTCCTCAACTACCGGAAAAGAACTTGCAGCCTGACGGTCAGGCTGGCCACCGGCGACTTGCTGGTGCACAACGGGCACAGTGAAGACTGGACGGTCCATCTGTTGGATACTGGCGCCAAAACCCAAACCGGCGGAAGGGTAAAAAGGATTGCTGAGTATATTGGCAAGGAGCCTTTTCTGCTGACTTACGGGGACGGCGTCAGCAATGTAAATGTTCAGAAATTGGTCGAATTCCACCGAAGTCACGGGAAAATCGCCACGGTAACGGCGGTTCGCCCCCCTGCCCGCTTCGGCGACTTGGCCTTTGACGGGGAAAGAGTGGCATGCTTTGCCGAAAAACCGCAAACGGCCGAGGGCTGGATTAATGGCGGCTTCTTCGTGCTCGAGCCTCAAATCGTTAATTATATAGACAACGACGATGTCTCGTTTGAATCCCTGCCAATGGAACGCCTGACTCGTGAAGACCAGCTTATGGCCTACCGCCACCATGACTTCTGGCAGTGCATGGACACCCTGAGAGATGTCCAGCATCTCGAAAACATGTGGGTTTCCGGAAACGTGCCATGGAGGGTGCAGGCTTGACAGGATCTTTTTGGAAAAATCGTCCCGTGTTGATAACCGGCGCCACCGGTTTTTTAGGTAGTTGGCTAACTCGACGGCTTTTGCAATCGGGGGCCGATATCGTCTGCCTCGTCCGCGAACCGGTGCCTGAAAGTAAGACGATGCAGCCGGGTTTACTCGAACGGGTGAGCGTGGTTCGCGGCGATGTGAAGGACCATGCATGCATAATGCGGGCGCTCAGGGAATATGAAATCGATACGGTTTTCCACCTTGGAGCGCAGGCGATCGTGTCCATTGCCAACAGCAACCCGGTTCTCACGTTCGAAAGCAATATTCAGGGGACATGGAGCCTGCTGGAAGCCTGCAGAAACAGCCCCCTCGTAAAGCAAATTATAATGGCTTCTTCGGATAAGGCCTATGGAGATCACGATATATTGCCCTATCACGAGGACATGGCCCTGCAGGGCCGCCATCCATATGACGTGAGCAAGACCTGTGCGGACTTGATCGCCCGCAGCTACGCTGTTTCCTTTGGACTGCCGGTTGCCATCACCAGGTGCGGGAACTTTTACGGAGGCGGCGATCTCAACTGGAACCGTATCGTTCCCGGTACGATCCGCTCTGTTCTTTCCGGGCAAAGGCCGGTGTTGCGTTCCGACGGCTCCTTTGTACGCGATTACTTCTATGTCGAGGATGGCGCTGCAGCTTCCATGCTCCTGGCGGAAAAGCTTGCACAGTTTCCGGAGTTGCGGGGAGAGGCATTCAACTTTTCAAATGAGATCCAGATTACAGTGCTCGAACTCGTTCGAAAAATCCTTGACCTGATGGGCGAATCGACTCTTGAGCCGGAAGTGAGGAACGATGCCCATAACGAGATTCGTAATCAATACTTGAGTGCAGCCAAAGCCCGAAAAAAGCTGGCATGGAAACCGCTTTTCGAACTGGAGGAAGGTTTGGGCAAAACCATCCATTGGTATAAGGAATACTTTAATGGCAAACAGGGCTGAAAATCTGCGCAGCCAAATCCTAGATATGGTCAGGAACTACTATGATGCAGCTTTCGCTCCAGTCGATTTTATACCGGGACAGTCACAGGTCCCTGTCGCAGGAAGATGCTTCGATGAAAGCGAGATTCAGTCGCTGGTGGATGCCTCTCTGGATTTCTGGCTTACCACGGGACGATATGCGGCCGATTTTGAGCGGGAGATGGCCCGTTTCATTGGCTCCAGGTACGCGATCCTGGTTAATTCCGGGTCCTCAGCCAATCTGCTCGCCCTATCCTGCCTTAGCTCTCCAAAGTTGCAGGAACGTGCCTTACGTCCCGGCGACGAAGTGATAACCGTGGCGGCCGGGTTTCCCACCACCGTGAACCCCATCATACAGAATGGCATGGTCCCGGTTTTCGTCGATGTAAGCCTCCCCACTTACAACATCGATACCAGCCTGTTGGAGCAGGCCTGCTCCGAGCGCACTAAAGCAGTTATGCTTGCTCATACTCTCGGCAATCCGTTTGACCTTCAAGAGGTATTGAGATTTACCGAAAAGCATGGGTTATGGCTCGTTGAGGACTGCTGCGATGCTCTTGGGGCCATATATCGGGACCGGAAGGTAGGCACATTCGGCGACCTTGCGACCTTCAGTTTCTACCCCGCTCACCATATCACCATGGGTGAAGGCGGGTGCGTCTGCGGTGAAAAAAAGCAGCTCCAACCACTTTTGGAGTCCTTTCGGGACTGGGGGCGCGATTGTTGGTGCAATCCCGGAAAAGACAATTCATGCATGAGGCGGTTTGACTGGAAATTGGGAGACCTGCCCTTTGGTTACGATCACAAATACACCTATTCGCATATCGGCTATAACCTCAAAGCAACCGATATGCAGGCCGCCGTTGGTGTTTCTCAGATAAAAAAGCTGCCCGCGTTTATCGAGACTCGCAGCCGCAATTTTGAGTTGCTTTACCGGGGCCTTCAGGACATGTCGGAGTTTTTCGTGATGCCTGAAGCAACGCCAGGCAGTATCCCAAGTTGGTTTGGGTTGCCTCTGACGCTGACAGATAGTGCCCCGTTCAGCCGCACCACTCTCTTGCGCTGGCTCGACGAACGTAAAATAGCCTCACGCCTGCTCTTTGGAGGTAATCTAATCCGCCAGCCGGCTTACCAATCTGTTCCCTATCGCGTCGTCGGGGACCTGGAGGTCTCCGACATCATCATGAACCGGGCATTCTGGATTGGCGTATATCCAGGCTTGAGCGGACCGATGATCGATTACGTTCTGGATGTATTTCACAGGATACCGAGAGAGCTTAATAACTCCAGGAGGAGCTTATGCTCACACTCAAAGCTTTAGAGCCCTTTTTCGTCTTTGAAATGGCAAACAACCACATGGGAAATCTTGAGCATGGTCTCAAAATAATCAGGGAATTCGGCAAAGTCGCCGGCCGGTTCCCCTTTACATTCGGATTCAAGCTGCAGTACCGGCAGTTAGACTCCTTCATACATCCTGCATACACTACCAGGACAGATTTCAAGTATGTCAAGCGCTTCACGGAAACTCGCCTGACAGGCGACCAGTACAAAAGGCTTCTCGATGAAATGAAAGCACTCGGTTTTGTAGCCGTATGCACTCCCTTCGACGAGGCGTCGGTCGATCTGATCGAGGAACACGATTTCGACATAATCAAAGTTGCGAGTTGCTCCTTCACCGACTGGCCGCTTCTGGAGAGGATCGCCGGGACCGATAAGCCCATAATTGCCTCCACAGCCGGCGTACCCCTGCAGGATATCGATAAGGTGGTCAGCTTTCTGGAGCATCGTGGGAAAGACTTCGCCATCATGCATTGCGTGGCTCGGTACCCGACCCCCGCCGCCGAGATGCAGTTGAATCAGATCGATCTGCTCAAGGCGCGCTATCCCGAAGTCAGGGTAGGCTATTCCACCCATGAAGATCCTGAAAATGTCGAAAGCGTAAAGATTGCCGTGGCAAAAGGGGCCACTATTCTTGAAAAGCATGTAGGCGTAGCCGATCGCGGAATCAGTTTAAACGATTATTCCGCTGACCCGGAACAGACCGCGAAATGGCTGCTTTCTGCGCAGCTTGGCCTGGAGTTGTGCGGAGTCTCGGGAAGACGCGCTGAATTCAGCAGGGACGAACTGAGCAGTTTGCGCTCGCTCCGGCGAGGTCTTTTTGCGAAGCGCGCTTTCAAAAAAGGTGACCTGATTCCTCACAAGGACCTATTTGCGGCCATTCCCACGATCGATGGACACATTACGGCAAATGACCTCTCAAAATACACTGAGCTGCACGCCATCGACGATATAGAAGCTGATGCCCCCCTGCTGACCTCCAATGTCGAGCCGCGCAATTTTCAGGAAAAGGTCTATGAAATCGTGCAGGAAGTTAAAGGGCTTCTTCGCAAAAGCGGTGTGACGATCCCATCCCAGGTCGACCTGGAAATCTCCCACCATTATGGGATTGACCGATTCCATGAATTTGGACTCACAATGATGACAGTCGTCAACCGCATGTACTGCAAAAAGCTCATAGTGCTCCTTCCGGGCCAGAAGCATCCTACACAATACCACAGGCAAAAAGAAGAAACCTTCCATGTTCTGTATGGTGAAGCCGATATCGAGTTGAACGGCGCCTGCAAGCTGCTGAGGAGCGGGGAAACGATAACTGTGGAGCGCGGAGTGCATCATTACTTCGGCAGTAAAAAAGGAGCCATTATCGAGGAAATATCCTCGACACATTATGCGGACGATTCCTTCTATATCGACCCGACCATCATGAGCAATGGAAACAGAAAAACTCTTCTGACCTACTGGTTTAATTAACAGGTAGCTGGCTTGGTCGATGAAAACTGTTATCTGGGATGTGGACGATGTT
>Ga0326728_10023849_pt1 | contig 11152 bp, 8 predicted proteins | sample MB3enrmetagenome_FD_207602 | JGI IMG/M metagenome (GOLD analysis project Ga0326728, IMG submission 207602) | Lab enriched peat soil microbial communities from McLean, Ithaca, NY, United States - MB31MN | ecosystem: Environmental > Terrestrial > Soil > Wetlands > Peat | place: USA: New York... | reverse complement strand
GGAAAGCCGATTATTCCCAGGATGCAGGCCACAATCACCACGCCGATAAAAATCGCCCGGTTTTTGATCTTCAATTCCATGCTTGACCCTCTTCAGACCATTGTAGCGCTGACCTTTAGGTCAGCATATTCCTGCTTCCCGCCCTGCTGGCCTAAAGGGCAGCGCTACCGCGTCATTTTTTCTGCTTGGCGGCGCTCTCGGGCTTCGGCTCTCCGCCGGTGTCTTCTACCATGCCTGTGATCGCCGACCGCGTCACGTCTACCCTAACCTGGTTAGCAATCTGGAGCTGAACCACGCCATCCCTGAAGGAAACAATCGTTCCGTGAATCCCGCCGCTCGTCACCACGCGGTCACCCGTCTTAAGGTTGGTGAGCATCGCTTGCACTTTACGACGCTGTTGCTGTTGAGGGCGGATGACCAGGAAATACCAGATGGCGAACAGGGGCGCAAAAAGGAGAAGGAACTGGCTCAGCGCCCCACCCGCACCTGGGTCGGCCGCCAAAACAAGTGATTTCACAAAAATGCCCTCGCTCAAAGTTGAGCCGATTAGCTAAGGAATTTGGAATCTGCTACCCCGCCCGCGAGGAACGTGATTAGCGGGGTCGGGCTTTCCGGATTCGTTTCAGGGATGTAAGCGCGCCTAAGGTTCCGCGCGGGCCCTAGAATGAAACTCCGCGAAGGCTCCAGATAACACAGACTGCCTGATTTTGCGCATCCTGTCAATGTAAAAGTGGAGGTTATGTTGGGTGGTCAAAATGCCTCCCAGCATCTCCCCGGCCACCAATAAGTGGCGAATGTAGCTTCGAGAATAGCGCCGGCAGGCTGGACACTTACAGGCCGGATCAAGCGGCGACTCGTCCTGCGCGTACTTCGCGTTCTTGATGACCACTTTACCCTGGGATGTGAACACCCCACCGTTGCGCGCATTCCGAGTCGGCATGACGCAATCGAACATGTCGATTCCTCGCGCCACGCATTCCACTAGGTCCTCGGGTGTCCCGACTCCCATCAAATAGCGCGGGCGGTCGCGAGGCAGCAGTTGGGCGGTGTATTCGGCGACCTCATACATTTCTGCCTTGGGTTCGCCCACCGAGAGCCCGCCCACGGCGTAGCCTTCGAAATCCAGTTCCAGCAGGCCCTCAACACTTTCGCGCCGAAGTTCCTTGTCCACTCCGCCTTGGACGATGCCAAAGAGCGAGGGATTAGGGATTAGGGGTTGGGGATTAGGGATTGTCGAATGCCGATTGTCGATTGCCGATTGCACGCTGAGATGGGCTTCGCTCGCTGAACGCACAAGACTGACACCAGACGGCTTTTCCCTAATCCCTAATCCCCAATCCCTAACCCCTTCGCTGGCGGGCTGAGAGCTGAGAGCTGACAGCTTCTCCTTCGCGCGCCCCGCCCAGCGCCCCGTCAACTTGACAGCCCGATGCAGCGCTTCACGGCTGGCCGGATACTCCACACATTCGTCGAGCGTCATGATGATATCCGCCCCCAGCGCTACCTGGACCTCGACAGCGCGCTCAGGAGAAAGGAAGTGGGAAGATCCATCCAGGTGGGACTTGAACCAGACTCCGTCCTCGGTCACTCGCCCAAGACCTTTCAGGCTCATTACCTGGAATCCCCCACTGTCGGTGAGGATGGGGTGAGGCCAAGCCATGAAACGATGCAGTCCCCCCAGTTGGCGGATGATTTCGTGGCCTGGACGCAGATAGAGATGATAGGTGTTGGCGAGGAGGATCTGGACGCCCAGTTCTTCCAGTTGCGCCTGCGTTATCCCTTTGACGCTGCCCGCCGTGCCTACCGGCATGAAGACTGGCGTTTCCACGATCCCGTGCGGCGCGTGGAGAAGACCTGCTCTTGCTCCCGTTGCCCTATCCTCGGCAACGATCTCGAATCGCAAGCCCATGCATTACCATCAGATCATTGCAAGGCCGACTTTGGCCAGAACGTAAAGTAGCCAAATACCTGCGAACACCATGGAGATCGGCATCGGCTTGACCTTCCCCTCAGTCGCCTTTGATAAGCCCAGCCCCAACAAGATAATGAGCCAGAGGCTGAAGATGTCAACGGACTGGGCCAGTGCATACAGAGGTTTGGAAACGTCGTGCGGGTTGAGGAAGAACCCGATATTACTGGGGACGAAATTCTGGGGGTTGAAATGTTCAGGATCGCCAAAAATGATCAGCGCAATCGACATGATTGCACCTAAGAGCGTTACAAGGTCCGCGTAACAAACCTCGGAAAAGACGGTTTTAAATCTCGCCCGCCCGCCGAAAACTACGTTCACGATAAGAATTCCCAGGCCGGCAATGATCAACAGACCAATCGGCGCACCCAAGAATCCACCGATGTGATAAGCAATCGCTGAAAACTTTGCGGCTTGGCTGACCGCCTGGTCTATCTGCTCCGGAGACATGCTTGCTCCCCGGCTGCTTTGTTCAATGTTAAAGCGTGTGATGCGCTCGGCTCCGATCTTCCAAAGCATGGTCTCGATAACAGCGACCGAGCCAATCACGACGGCGATCAAGGGTGCCCAGAATCCCGGTCTGCGGGCAACATCGGCAAAGGTCTCGCTGGGCGAGATAAACACTCCCATCAGCCGCTCGGGAAACGATAGCGCTGGAGCTTCCGGCTCCACAGGACTCACGACGGCATCACCCATAATCACAACCTCCTTCAGAAGTAGGGATGGCTTTATGCCACCAAATGCCGATCCCGCAAACGCGGGATCGGCGCTACAGAACCAATCCCACCTGCCACCGGCGATCCGATTAAGCAGGCAACCAACACGGAGTCAGTCCCATCCGGTCAAAACGCAAAGTGCTTCTGTGAACGAGTTGGACCACCGTGAACGCCTCATATCATATCAAGTCGCGGTCGAGTAGACAACACGCAGCGGATCGTCGATTGCCGATGGTTGATTGCCGATTGGAAAGATGCTGTGCGCATTGTTCTGCTGTTGTCAACAAGCGCAACTTTCTCTGTGCCCTCTGTGCCTTTCGGGTTTAAACACAAAACGCCCAGAGGTTCTCAGTGGACTTTGTGTTGAAGCTTTTTTTGGCACGGAGGACACAGAAGCGTTGACGATGCGGGGGGAAGCCTCTGCGGCCCGAGAAGAGGCCCAACGGGATAGGGTCGATTGCCGAATGACACAAGAGGGATTCTCCAGGCTCTTCTAATCGACAATCGGCAATCGACAATCGTCAGTTACTCGCGCACTTCGGCATCCAGGAAGGCGCGCAGCTTGCGGCTGCGCGAGGGATGGCGGAGCTTGCGCAGGGCTTTGGCCTCGATCTGCCGGATACGTTCCCGGGTCACCGCAAAACTCTGGCCCACTTCCTCGAGGGTGTGCTCGCTGCCATCGTCGAGGCCGAACCGCATCTTGATGACCTTCTCTTCGCGGGGCGTCAAGGTCTTGAGCACCGACTCTGTCTGCTCTTTCAGGTTGATGTTGATGACGGCTTCGGCAGGGGAGATCACACCCCGGTCCTCGATGAAGTCGCCCAGGTGAGAATCTTCCTCCTCGCCGATAGGGGTCTCGAGTGAGATGGGCTCCTGGGCAATCTTCAACACCTTGCGGACTTTGATCACGGGGATTTCCATCCGCTTGGCGATCTCTTCCGAAGTCGGCTCGCGCCCATATTCCTGCACCAGGAGGCGTGAGGTGCGAATCAGCTTGTTGATGGTCTCGATCATGTGCACGGGAATGCGGATGGTGCGCGCCTGGTCGGCGATGGCGCGGGTAATCGCCTGCCGGATCCACCAGGTGGCGTAGGTGGAGAACTTATAGCCGCGGCGATACTCGAACTTGTCCACGGCCTTCATTAATCCGATATTCCCCTCTTGAATGAGGTCCAGAAATTGCAGGCCTCGGTTGGTGTACTTCTTGGCGATGGAAACCACCAGCCGCAGGTTGGCCTCGATCAGATCGCGCTTAGCCGCTTCCGCCTGCTCCTCGCCGCTGATGATGTTCTGGCAGCTCCGGCGGAGCTCCACGGCGGAAGATTGCGTTCGCTGCTCGAATTCCGCCAGCCGCTGGCGGAGCTGCCGCAATTCCTTCCTCAGGTCCTTGTTGCCGTTGGTGCGCGAGCCCTCCACTTTCTTTTCCGTCTTGTTCAACTCGCGCTCCAGCGGGCGCAGCTCTTCGATGGCCAGCCGGATTTTTTCGATCAGCGCATTGCGCATGCTGTGGGTGAACAGAACAGACCGAAAGTACTGGGAGATCAAGACGCGGTGGCGCGCCACGGCCCAGTTGTAGCGCCGGAAGTCTCTGGGCCGCCGGGTGCGGGGGATGGCGTCCCGCTTGGCCCGAAGCTGCAGCAGCTTCTTATAAAGCCGCTCGATCTCATCAATGCAGGCCACGACATCCTTGGCTCGTTCCCCCACTTTCTCCTCGGTAAGTTCGTCGTCATCAAAAACCACCACTTCCTTGATGGTCCTGTCGCCGCGCTTCAGTTCTTCGCGCAAGGCGAATAGCGCCTGGATGACAATGGGCGAGCGTGAGAGCGTCTTCAGCACCTCGAGTTGCCCGCGCTCAATGCGCTTGGCAATCTCGACCTCGCCCTCGCGGGTGAGCAGGGGGACGGTCCCCATCTCGCGCAGATACATGCGCACCGGATCGTTGGTCTTGTCGAGCGCGCCCGGCGTCAAATCGAGCTCGACGTCCTCCCCAAGCTCGTCCCCTTTGAGCTCATCGACCTTTTCCAGCCCCAGGCCCTCGGCCGATTTGACTTTGGGAGAATCCAGCACCTCGATGCCGGCGTTGTCAAACATGGAGAGAAGGTCGTCGAGATCTTCCGCCGAGTGGACGTCGGAAGGGAGCAGTTCGTTTACCTCATCATAGAGGAGGTATCCCTTCTCTTTCCCTATTGAAATGAGCTTGCTGACTTGATCAAACTTATCGTCGAACGCCAAGGCAACGGCCTCCCTGTGGGAGAAGAAGGATTAGTCTGATGTCAAAACAATTAATTCGATATCAAAACGATTATGGCGACACCCCCACCCTTCCTCCGGCGGTGCCGCCTTCAGCACAACTGCGTCGTCGTTATGACAAGCCGTCAAACTTCACCGGCTCCATGGTATTAGATGTAATATACACGATTTCGTTTGTCAGTGGATGGATATTTTTCTGCCTTCTTCGAGCCCGCGTAGCTCGCTTTCCAGGTTGGACTTAGCCTTTTCGAGTTCCCGGACCTTTGCCCAATCATTTCCCTGGATGGCCTCCTGGATAGCGGCTCGCAGTCCATCAAGCTGGCGTCGCGCGCGACGAGCCCGCAAAGAGCGAAGGTGTCGGTCAATTCGTCCCCGGTCAGGGGGCTCGACCGCCCAAAATAGGCTTTCGTAGAGTGCGCGGCGCACCTCCTCGCTAAGGGATTCTTCCAGGGCTACCGGCTCAGGGTTCTCTCCGCGCCGGCGTAGCTCAAGGAAGCGCTTGAAAATCGGTTCGGTCACCAACCCTTCCAGCATGCCCTGATCCACCATCTGAGGCAGCAGTTCATCCGCAAGCCCCTGGTCTTCCATAAGCGCTCGGAGCAATTCCTTCTCCGCCGTGGTCGCCTTGGGGACGGCCGAATCCACTTGAATATGCATTTCCGATCGCGCCGTTCCCGCCACGCGCCGGAGTTCCTCGCCCAGCAGGCGTTGATCCAGGCGCAATCGTTCGGCTAGCCGGCTTGCCAGTTCCGCCCGCAGCATGGGGTTGGGAACCCTGGCAAGATAAGGGATGACGGCGTTGGCCGCCCCAACTTTTCCTTCCGGCGTGCTGACGTTATGCGTGGCCACGGCTCGGTCCGTCAGATAGTCAATGTAGCCCGGCGCCCCCGCCAAAAGCTCACGATAGCGGCCGCTGCCTTGCTTCCGAATGAAGGAATCGGGGTCGAGCCCTCCGGGCATCGCCAGCACCTTGGCCTCGAAGCCCTCCTCGAGCAGCAAAGCCAGCGAGCGTTCCGTGGCCGCCACGCCCGCCGAGTCTGGATCGTAGTTCACCACCACGCGGCGTGAATAGCGTGCCAGCAAGCGAATCTGGCCTTCCGTCAGGCTCGTCCCACAGGAAGCCACTACGTTCTCGATGCCGCTGGAGGCCACGGCAATGCAATCCATGTAACCCTCAACCAGAATTGTGTAGTCGAGCTTGCGGATCACTTGCGCGGCCCGGTCCAAGTGGTAAAGCACCCTCCCCTTGGTGTAGATGGGAGTTTCCGGCGAATTAAGATACTTGGGCTGCTCGTCCCCCAACGCTCGGCCTGCGAATGCCACGACTTTCCCACTATCGTTGACAATCGGAAAAATGATGCGCCGTCGGAAGCGGTCGTAGAGCCGGTTTCTTTCTGCATCGCGCCCTACTAGCCCGCTCTTCTCGAGCAACTCGGACTCGGACCCCGCACCGCTCTGCACCATTTCGCGCAGGGCGCTGCTGAGGTGCCGGGTCAGGGCCTGGCCATCGCCGGGGGCATATCCCAACCGGAAACGGCCCACAACCTCGTCGGTCAGTCCCCGGTCTTCAAGGTAAGCCCGCGCCAAGCGGCCTTCCGCCGTACCGGTGAGTTGGCCGGCAAAGAACTTGGCGGCGGCTTCGTGCATTTTGTAGAGCGCCGTACGCACCCGTGCGTTGGCATCGTGCGTCAAATCGCCGAAAGTCTCCGTGAGCGTGACGCCCACCTTCTCTGCCAGCCGGCGCAACGCCTCGGGAAATGTCAGATTGTCGATCATCATCACGAATTTGAAGACGTCGCCGCCCACCCCGCAGCCGAAGCAATGGAAGATTTGCTTGGCCGGGTGGACGGCAAACGAAGGAGTCTTCTCCTGGTGGAATGGGCACAGGCCCATGTAGTTCGCGCCGGCCTTGCGCAGCTTGACGTAATCGCCCACCACCTTGACGATGTCCGCCGCCGACCTTACCTCGTCCACTTGGCTCATCTTCGGTCCTTTATTCTCATAGACATTCCCGCTTCGTTCGTTCAAATTTGCGGCACGGACCCTTAGCTCGGCACCACGGTTGCGTTTTCACAGCGTGCTGACCTAAAGGTCAGCGCTACGCCAGCCACCCCAGGGGCCCTGTAGTCGAGTCTTTCTCCAGCGGTCCTTTGTTTTCATAGACATTCTCGGTTCGTTCGTACGTTTTTAAGGGTATCCTGTCACAGCGCTCAGGCCATGATTCCGACATTTTGTCCACATCGGGAAGCAGGGCGCTTCGCGAACCGCCCCCTCCCTATATCATTACGACAGCGCCGCCCTTCCAGTGCCAAGATTGAGGCAGATGCGCACGGAGATTGTATGCGCCGCCTGGGCTTTGATTGGGGGCATCGAGTTAACGTGGAAAAGGGGCCCCCAACATTCCCAAAAGGCGGCGCGAAACTTCCGTCGAAACTCTACTACTCTAGCCTACTTTTTCCCGGGTGTCAAGAGACAGAGAGTCCGCTTCTGGAGATTTTGAAGTGCCATGGGTCGTGGTGGAAGGTGCACAGGTATTCTGTCCATTGCCTTCGTTCATTCGCCTCGTTCCAGCTTGGCCCCGTAGTACGCCCTTCCGCTCTCCTTGGCGGGGCGCCGCCACATGATGCGGGCAGGAATGTCGCGTTGTTCGTCAGGGCTATCGAGTCCCACCCTCACATACACTCTCTCTCCCACTTGAAGCTCGAGGTTGCAGGCAAAGCAGAGACCCGTTTTGGAGATGTTCTCCGTCGTGCTGGCCGCCTCACCTCCATCGGGAAGCCTGATGCCCAGCGGGAGCTTTACCGCCAGGCGTTTCTCTTGCCGTCTCTCGATCTCGCGTTGCGCGGCTAATTCGGTAATGGAAGCGGCCGGAAGGCCCGGCGAGGGTCTGTCAGGTCCAATGTCGATGCCCGCAAATTTCCAATCCCTGGGGAAGTCGCATTTGGAACAGGGGCGTGGCAAAGAGGAATGCGCCACTAGCCTTCGATATTGTTCCACCGTGAGCGGCGCCATCTCCCGGGATGAGCACTCGCCGCACTCCAACAAGACATAAATGAGATCCGCCTCGGCGGGGTCACCCGTTGGGGCCGGAAAGCGAACACCCCAGATTTCAACCTCCGGCTCCAGACACTTCACTCCCCACTCGGGAGTGCCGCTTAGTGACCTCGCGGCGCGCATCACTACTTGGAAAAAACAAGAGATTTGATTATTCAGGTTGGTAATTTTGATCACCGCGCCCGACTGCAGCAGATGCGCGACGACAATCAGTCCTCCGGACTGATTTACTACCAGCGTGTAGGTTGTCTCATCGAATGTATCGCCACCGGTATCCTTACCCTCGACCCGTATGGGAATTCGCAGCAGTACCCGTTCGCTTCTTCGGGGTGGTGTCCCAAAACTTTCATTCGGCATCAGTCTTCCTTCATTGAGGACTCAGGATTCGGGATTCAGGCCCACGAATCGAGACTGTGGATTATAGGAGAAGAAATTCAAAATTCAAAGGCATGGATTTGGCATGCCGCGAAAAACCCTTTCATCTGGATCAGTCCATTTGCCTTTTGATTTGTTCGCCCCCTAGGTGGGCGGGGGTGATTCAAGCGCAGCCAAAACAGCCGCCACGAAGCCCAGGGTGTGGGCCATCCCCGCATGCCAGGGAGCCGGACAGCTCATCTGGGGTGTGTGGTCGGGAATGATCACTCCCGAGAAAGCGTTCCGCTTCAGGATCGACAACACGCGAATCATATCCACCTCGCCTTCGTCGATGAAAGTTTCCTTGTAATGGGGAACTTTTCCAACCACGTTTCGGAGATGGATATAAGCGATCTTGCCTTGCCTGCTGTATTGTTCAATCGCCTCGTAGATATTCCCTTCCGTCATCTCGCCCAGCGTCCCGACGCAGAGCTCCAAAGCGTTACTTTTGCTGGGCACGAGATCGATCAACCTTTGATACAGGTAGGGCTGATAGACAAGGCGGGGCTGCTGGCGCAAGGCCGGCAGGGGAGGATCGTCCGGGTGAGCGGCAAGCTGGACACCGGCCTGCTCAGCAACAGGAATAACTTCCTCCAAGAAACGTTGCAGTCTGCGCCAAAGCTCCTCGCTAGTAACGGGTGGAACTGTGCCGGAGGGAGCCGCCCGATCGTAAATCATGTTCCACACCACTCCGTTCGGAATGGGTGCTTCCACCGGCCCATCCATCCCCACCGAGAAAGCGCCACCGCGTCCAAAGGGGCCGCTGACACGGCCGCTGACCCCTGCCAGGCTGAAGTTGTATCCCAAGGTAGGAATCCCCACTTCGCCCATACGGCGAACGATCGTCTTGACATTCTCGATGTGGCGCGAACGCCGCGGACCGTCTAGAAGGATGTCGTACCAATGGGCTGGATCGAGATTCTCGATCGCAGCAAGAATCAGCCCCGCGTCTTCAATCTCTCCGCGAATTCTCCGCAGTTCCTCGACGGTCCAGAGCCTCTCAGGATCGCCAGCGACCCCCCAAGGCTCGGCCTTGCCGCCCGTGGGCTGGTTGTCACGGGGGTTCGCGGAACCCTGGCTGAAGTAGTCCACCAGATGGATAACGATGTGTGTACAACCCGCCTGACGCGCGAAAGCGTAATTCTCGCGCGTCAACATATGACGGTACAGCCCCAGTCCCAGCTTCATAAGTGCGGACCTGCCTTTGTTCGCAGCAAGGAGAAGAACAGGTCAAATGGCAGATAGCAAATCGCAAATGGCAAAAGTGAAGAGAAGGCTTTGCGATCTGCGTTTTGGTTTGTTTGCGGTTTTGACATTTGCGATTTGCCTCTTGACTTCTTCTTTACGCCTTTTCGGCGCCCAATCCTGCCTCCTGAAAGGCCATGCCGCCGGCGGGCACAAGCAAGCCGCCATCAACGGCATAGGCTGCGCCAGTCACAAACGAGGCCAAGTCACTTGCCAGGAAGACAATCACTCGCGCCACTTCCTCCGGGCGTCCCATGGTGCCGCGAATGTGGAGGCGGTCACAGCCGGCCAGTACCTTTTCGGGGTGGCTGTCGCGGGAGGCCGCCCAACGCAGCATGGGCGTGTCAATCGCCCCGGGCAGGACGCAGTTGGCTCGAATATTCTGCTTTCCGTAATCGAGCGCAATCGATCGCGTCAGTCCCAAAATTCCGTGTTTGCTCACCACGTAGGCGAGTGAATTTTGCTGCGCGCTCAGCGATTGCACGGAGCCCGTCATGACGATTGCGCCTCCGCCCCGCCTGACCATTTCCGGGATCGCGTACTTGGACATCAGAAAGGCGCTTTTCAAGTTCACGTTCATCACCTCGTTCCACTCATCCTCGGTCGTCGTGATGGCGCTCCCATACCGCTGGATGCCGGCGTTGTTGACCAACACGTCGATACTCCCCAAGCGGGCAACAATATCGGGAATAAGACGCTCGACCTCGACTCGGGAGCTCACATCAGCCTGGAAGTATTCAACGGAACCGCCCTTTTGCCGAAGCTCCGAGAGGGTTTTTTCGCCGGCCCCGGCCTTCCAGTCCACCATAGCTACCGCCGCATTGCGGCTGGCGAATTCTCGCACGCAGGCCTCGCCAATACCGGAACCCGCTCCTGTGATCACCACCACTTTGCTTTTGAAGTCCATGGTTTTTGTCCCTTCTGAAGGTGTGCAGTTGTGGGGGCAACCCTTGTGGTTGCCCTAGGGCGGCCACAAGGGCCGTCCTCGCGACCAGGCTACCCTGGAGGTGTGTAGTCCGATTGCTGGGTTTCTGCGAGCGCCCAAACCAATTATAGGTTATTCAAGCGACTTGTGGAAGCGCAGGACGCTGACGCTGAGCAGGAGCGCGGCAAGACCGCTCATGGCCGCGATGTTCGGCCAGAGCACCTCGAGCCCGACGCCTTTAAGGAACACGCCGCGCAGGACCACCATGGCGTAGGTCACGGGGTTGATATAGGTGAGCTTCTGGAGGAACAGCGGCATGCTGCTAATGGGGTTGCCGAAGCCGGAGAGCGTGATCATGGGCATGATGAAGAAGAAAGAGGCGATCATGGCCTGCTGCTGGGTGGCGGAAACGGTCGAGAGGAGGAGCCCGAGCCCCAGCGCCGCGAGCATGTAGGTCATCAATCCGAGGGCTAGCACGGCAACTTTTCCCCGCAGGGGCACGCCAAACCACAAGGTGCCAATGAGCGAGATCATAGTGGCATCGAAACAGCCGATGAGGAAGAAGGGGAGGGTCTTGCC
>Ga0326728_10023847_pt1 | contig 11153 bp, 13 predicted proteins | sample MB3enrmetagenome_FD_207602 | JGI IMG/M metagenome (GOLD analysis project Ga0326728, IMG submission 207602) | Lab enriched peat soil microbial communities from McLean, Ithaca, NY, United States - MB31MN | ecosystem: Environmental > Terrestrial > Soil > Wetlands > Peat | place: USA: New York... | reverse complement strand
CAGTGCGAACAAGACCATGAGCTGGGCTACCAACTCATGAAGCGGATTGCCGAGGTGGCCACCCAGTCGCTCCGCGCCACCCAGCGGCGCTTGATGCAATACATCGATAAGCATACTCCTGAAAAAACATGATGCAAAAGGCGGCGAGCCATTTTGATATTCAGATGAAGGAAACTGACTGGCACCAGTTCGGAGCCCATCGTGCCATTGGCGGCAGTATCGGGCCGGCCGAATGATCGGCGAGCGGGTTATACCCCATGGACACTGCTGGGTATCCACACCATGCTTGTAGATCATGAAAAGCAATTATCTGCCCTGCTGTCCGTCTGTTACTCCGCCCCCGGTCTGGTGGTGGTGGAGAATATGCTCCGCGAGCAGGGTGTTTGGGTCCCTTTCGTTGAGGCTGGTGGAGCCAGCCTCAGTGCGAGCGCTCGCGGCATAATTTATTGCGTGGTTCATCTTTTTGTTGAGGTTGAATTCGGAAGGGGTGTTCACCCTATTGTTCGCGCCGGCTAAAAAGGACACTTTTGGATTATGGCCGACGTTGTTCTCGAAATCAAAAACCTGACCCGCCGCTTCGGCGCATCCACGGCGGTGGATGGATTGACACTGTCCGTCAACGCCGGCGAGGTTTTCGGCTTGCTCGGCTCCAATGGGGCGGGCAAGACAACCACGATCAAGATGCTCACCACGCTGCTGCCGCCCACTGCAGGTGAGGCGCGCGTGGCCGGCTTTTCCATCACCACCCAGGCCATGGGGGTGCGCCGCGCCATCGGTTATGTGCCGCAGGCCGTTTCCGTGGATGGTTCGCTCACCGGCTACGAGAACCTGCTCATCTTCGCCAAACTTTACGACCTGCCGCGCGCCGAGCAGCAGTCGCGCATTGCGGAAGCGTTGGAATTCATGAATCTCACGGCCGACGCGAAACGGCTGGTGGGCGAATATTCCGGCGGCATGGTGCGGCGCCTGGAAATCGCGCAGTCCACGCTGCACCGACCCAAGGTGCTGTTTCTCGACGAGCCCACGGTCGGGCTGGACCCGATTGCGCGTGACGCCGTCTGGAAACATTTGATTGATATGCGCGCCAACTACGGCACGACGCTATTCTTTACCACGCATTATCTGGAAGAGGCGGAGAGTCACTGCGACCGCATGGCCATCATGCATCTGGGCAAGTTGGATGCCCTGGGCACCTGCAAGGAGCTGGAAGGCTCGCTGGGGCCGGGGCATACGCTGAACGATGTCTTTGTTCACTATGCCGGCAGTGCTTTGGAGGCCGGCAATAACTTCCGCGCCGTTTCCGCCGAGCGCGCCACCGCTGAGCGACTTGGCTAAGATATGAACGACACTTTAATTTATCCGCTGACCTCCTTCGTCAACAAGACCTTTGTCATCACCGAATTCGAGTTGCGCAAGCTGCGTCACGACTTCACGGAGCTAATCACCCGCGCCCTGCAACCGGCGCTGTGGTTGCTGATCTTCGGGCAGGTGTTCGCCCGTGGCGGTGCGATGCATACCGGCAATATTCCTTATCTCGACTTTATCGCGCCCGGCATCCTGGCGCAAAGCGTGCTCTTCGTGGCCATTTTTTACGGCATCAATGTCATCTGGGAGCGCGATCTGGGCATTGTGCAGAAATTTCTCGCCAGCCCGACGCCGCGCGCGGCCCTGGTGCTCGGCAAGGGTTTCTCCGCCGGCTTCCGCACGCTCTCGCAAGGAGTCATCGTTTACCTCCTTTCGCTGTTGCTCGGGGTGAAGCTCAATTGGCATCCGCTCGCGCTGCTCAATGTGCTGGTCATCGTCATCCTGGCCTCGACGCTGTTCTCCACCTTCTCGCTGGTCATCGCATGCATTGTGAAAACGCGCGAACGCTTCATGGGCGTCGGCCAGGTGCTCACCATGCCGCTGTTCTTCGCCAGCAACGCAATTTATCCCACTGACATCATGCCGGGTTGGCTGCAGGTGGTTTCGCACCTCAACCCCCTGACCTATGTCGTGGATGCGCTACGCACGTGCATGTTGGCCGGCGGCCCGAGCACCTTTGGCTTGAGGCTCGACTATGCGGTGATACTGGCGGCCACGACGGTTCTGGTTTTGGTGGGCGCAAGATTGTACCCGCGATTGGCGACTTGAAAACGGTCACGGGGCAGGCGACTTCGGCGTACACCAGTCGAATTGGCCACGCCGGTTTTTTGCCCACGCAGCTTCATCATGGCCCGGGTCCACCGGCCGATCCTTGCCATAGCTAATGGTCCGAATTCGCGCCGCATCAACCCCAACCTTGGCCAACGCCTCGCGCAAGGCCAGTGCGCGGCGTTCGCCGAGCGAGCGGTTGTATTCCCCGGTGCCGCGCTCGTCGCAGTGGCCTTCAATGAGCAGTTCGGCCGCGGCATCGCCCTTGAGCGACTCGGCCACACTGGCAATATTCGCCTGTTCCCGGTCCTGAACCACCGCGCTGTCAAATTTGAAATGCACCGTGTAAGCCGCCAGTTTCTCGCGGTCAATATTCATGTCGGCGAGGTGCCCCCAGTTCGTGGACGTGCTAATGCGCCCCGTTAAGGTCGGCGGAGGCGTGGGAGAGGCGATTGGAGTGGCCGTGGTGGTGCTTTCCGGTTGGCGGAATGGCCTGGTATTCAGATCCGGCGGAGGAGTTTGATTGCGCGTCATGGCCGACGAATGCAAATCGGTGGGTTTGCCATTATACTTATGCTGGCAACCGGTGGTGGTGATCGTTGCCGCCAGTGCGAGGACGAGCGGCAAGACAATTGTGTTCAGTTTCATAAATCATATCAGGAAGCAGCGGAGCCGCACTCCCGGCGAATGTATCCGAATCTCGTGGGCAGGTTATGCGGGAATCAACGCGGGCTCATAGCCGAGGCGTTTAGGTTGATGTTCCGCCAGAACTTCGGGATTGGTGTTTTTCAGGATTTCCCGGGCATGAACCGTTTCTTCCTCCGTGTGGTAGTCACGCCCCACGATGGAGAGTTTCCTCAGGTCAAAACCCGCCCGCTGGAGTTCCTTGACGGCGGCTTCAGCTTCGAGATGCGATTTTAAAATCGCCACCACGGAATTGTTGTTGGTCATAAAATAGGTGCTCGTTTTTCTTAGGTATCACGTCAAGCAACATCTTAAGCGGGTGCCAGGATTTTGCGATGGGGTGATCACCCCATTGTTGGCGGCCGCAAATGAAACCAGTCTCTTCATATTAAAGAATTATGAATGCTCCTGACCTATTTACTCCCGTTCGACTGGGTGCGCTTGAAGCGCCCAATCGCATCGTCATGTCACCGCTCACGCGCCTGCGCGCGGGGCCCGGCCGGTGCCAACACCCCTGATGGCGGAGTATTATGCCCAACGGGCGGCGGCGGGGTTGGTCGTCAGCGAAGCGACCGCGATTTCGCAACCGGGCACGGGCTGCCCGAACTCGCCCGGCATCTACACGGACGAACAAATCGCCGGCTGGCACAACGTCACCGAGGCGGTGCACCGGGCCGGTGGCCACATTTTTCTTCAGCTCTGGCACATGGGCCGCATTTCGCATCCGAGTTTCCAGCCCGACGGCGGGTTGCCGGTGGCCCCGAGCGCCATCGCTCCGCACACGGGCCAGGCGCTCACGGAAAGCGGGCTGCAACCCTTGGTCACGCCGCGGGCGTTGAAGAAAGAGGAATTGCCGGGCATCGTCCTACAATCCATTGGAGACGTTCAGTCATGTACTGCACGAATTGAATCGCTACCCGCTGGCCTACGCACATTTGATCGTGTCCACCGCAGACGACTTGCGTCATGGTGCGGTGCCCGTGCCGCTGGCCGCTCTCCGCAAAGAGTTTCATGGACCATTGATCATCGCCAATGGCTTCACTTACACGACGGCCACGCAAGCCCTCGCTGAAGACATGGCCGATGCGGTGACCTTCGGGCGATTGTTTATTGCCAACCCGGATTTGCCCGAGCGCTTCCGTTTGGACGCGCCGCTAAACGCCCTGGACGAAGCCACCTTGTATGGCGGCGCGGAAAAGGGCTATACCGATTATCCGGCCATGGGACCGCAACTCGCCGAAAGGTGATGAACCTGATTGGTGTTTTGAGTGGTGCGGCCATGGTCGGCGTCCTTTTGTTGGTTCGTGGATCTGGGCATTGAGGCTCAATGTGCGGTGATTCGCGTTTCTTGACTGCCTGACATTTCGCGGCAAGGCTCGGCAATACATTGACTCCGCGGTTCGAAATTCGGTAGGTTGACGGGGCGCGCTTGAGGTCTCCTTACCATGAAACCATGTGCTTACTGCGGTCGCGACAACGCCGATGAGGCGCTGAACTGTTGTGAATGCGGGACGGCGTTTGGGAGCCACGCAGCAAAAGCGGCACCCGGCACAGGGGCGGAGGGCGATCTGCCGCCGGAAAAGAAAAGCCTGGTGCTCCGGATTTTTTCCGACCGTCAACTAGCGGAACTCGCGGTTGCAAAATTGAAAGCTCATGGGGTGGAAGCGTGGGTGGAAACCGACGATTGCGCGGGCATGTATCCCAACCTCACCGTGGCGGAGGGAGTGCGCTTGAACGTGTGGGCGGAGGACCAAGCTATCGCCACCGCCGTGCTGGATGCCAAACCGTCGGCGGAGGAAAGTGGAAAAATCGAAATTGAAGCCGTTCTGGCCACCCCACCACGGCCGGCACCGCAAGCAAAATTGGCTTGGGGAAAACTCCTGACCGCCTTTCTTCTGGGCGTTTTGGTTTCATTGCTTTACCAGTGGCGGCAAGAACAGACGCCGGTCACGCACTATGACTACACGGCGGATGGCAAGCGCGCCGACGCCTGGATTTACAAAGGCGGACACTTGGTGGAGCACATGGAGGACAGGAATTTGGATGGCCAGTGGGATAGCTGGACGTACTACGAGCATGGCCGGGCGGTGCGCACCGAATATGATAACAATTTCGACGGCAAGCCCGATGAGTTTTGGACCTTGCGGCCGGACGGCGTGGACACACTGGAAAAAGACTCCGACTTTAATGGCGTGCCCGATATATTCTTTACCTACAAATATCACATTCTCCAGCAAGTCGAAGTTCGGCCGAATGGTTCAAAGTACGCCACGCAAAGAGAGCTTTACACGAACGGAATTATGACAGAAAGTTGGCTCGACGGTGACAGTAACGGGAATTTTCGCGAGGTCGTCAAATACGATCCCTTCTTCAATCCGATCAGCACGAATGTACCGGTGGGAATGAAATCCGAAGACCGGTACCGGCATTAAATCTGGAATTTTAACCAAATCAAGTAATGAAATCCTCGTTGCCCACCGAAATATTGGAATTCGAAAACCTCCTGCGCAAACCCACCGGGGATCCCACCGGGTTCGCCGGCTTTTTCAACAGCGGCGAAATCTGGGTGGCTCGCGTGCCCGCCCGGCTGGATGTCATGGGCGGCATCGCGGATTATTCCGGCGCCAACGTCTGCGAGGCCGTGCTGGGCGACGGCATGCTCATGGCGCTGCAGGCGCGCACGGATCGCACCCTGCGCATCCGGTCGGCCCAGACCGGCCCGCGCAGCCTGCCGGTGGAAACGCGTATTGCCCTGGATTATTTCCGGTCGGGCGACGGCTTGGGCAGCTACGCCGCGGTGCGCGAACTGTGCCACGCCAATCCCATTTCGGCGTGGACCGGCTACATTGGCGGCAGCATTTTTACGCTGCTCAAGGAGGAATCCATTGAACTGCCTTACGGCTTCAGTTTTCTGCTGTTGAGCGCCGTGCCCATGAACGTGGGCATCGGCAGTTCGGCCGCGGTGGAGATCGGCACGCTCTCGTGCCTGAATGCCTACCTGAATCTGCGGTTGGATGGCGCGCGCATCGCGCGGCTGGGCCAGATGGCCGAAAACCACGTGGTCGGCGCGCCGTGCGGCATCATGGACCAAATCGCGGTGGCCAGCGGGCGCCAGGGCAAGCTGACCCATATCCTTTGCCGGCCGGGTTCCGTGGTGGGCGAGGTGGATGTGCCGCCGGGCACCGGTTTTGTTGGCATCAATTCCATGGTGCGCCATTCCGTGGCGGGCAACGCCTACGGCAATGTGCGCGTGGGGGCCTTCATGGGCAAAAAGATCATCAATGACATCCGCGCCCGCACCGGCCGCGCCCCGCTGAATTATCTCACTGAACTGACCTCCCAGGAGTTCGAGGTTTACCTGCCGGAGATTCCGGAGACCGTGCTCGGCTCCGAGTTTCTGACCAAATACAAGAATCATGACGATCCGGTGACCACGGTGCAGCCGGATGCCAGCTACCGCGTAGCCGGGCCGACTCGGCATCCGGTCGCTGAAAACGAACGCGTGTTGAAATTCATCGATGCCCTGGCTGCCGCCCAAGCGGGCGACGAGCGCGGGTTGGTGGAGGCGGGGGAATTGATGTGCCTCGCCCACGAAAGTTACCGGGACAACTGCCGGCTGTGTGTTCCCGAGGTGGATTTCCTGGTGGAAGCCGTGCGCAAACGCGGGCCGGAGCACGGCCTATACGGAGCCAAAATCACCGGCGGCGGCACCGGCGGCACCGTGGCGGTCTTTGGCAAACTCGAGGCGCTCAAGGAGCACATTCCCCAAATTGCCATCGAATACTCCCGCCGCGTGGGCAGCATGCCCGACATCTTTACCGGCAGTTCCTCCGGCGCCATCGAGTTCGGCGCCAAACGCTACGCCTTCGGCGCCAGCGGCTGGAACCGGTTTGACGTCTGATTTGGCGATGAAAATTGCCGTCGACGACGTAATACGCCCTCTATGAATCACTCAGCGGTCCGCAAAGCGGTCATTCCCATCGCCGGTCTTGGCACACGGCATTTTCCGGCGTCGCATGCCGTGAAAAAGGAGTTGTTCCCGGTCGTCGGGTCCGACGGTATCGCCCGGGCCTTGTTTCACTATCATCTGCTGGAACTCGAAGCCGCTGGCATCGAGGACATCTGCATCATTGTCCAGCCGGGGGAGGATGAGTTGGTGAAAAACTACCTGCGCGGACCGGATGCGGGATATCTGCGCCGGCTCGAGAAATATCCGGCGCTGCTGCGGGAAGCCGAGCAGATGAAGAAGTTTTCCGAGCGCGTCAGTTTTGCCGTGCAACGGGTGCAGGAAGGCTACGGCCACGCGGTTTACCAGACCAAGAGCTTTGCCGCCGGCCAGAGGGTGTTGCTGGCCTTGGGCGACCATTTGTTCCGCGGCTCGCCGGTGTCGCCTTTCCGGGAATTGGCGGAGCTGGCGCCGCTCGCGGGCAACCGGAGCGTGTCGGCCGTCAACCGGATTGCGGCCAATCAATTGAAGGGCTATGGCACCATCGCCGGCCGGCGCCGGGCCGATCATCCGCGGTTGATCGATGTCTCACTCATTATTGAGAAGCCGGGGCTGGACGAGGCGCGGGAGAAACTGCAGGTGGATGGCTTGCCGGCGGAAACCTGGCTGGGCTGGTTCGGCGCGCACCTGCTGGCCCCGGGCATTTACGAGATTTTGGAGGAGATGATCCGCGACAACGTGCGCGATCACGGCGAATTCCAGCTCACCCGTGCCCAGGAAATCCAGCGCCAGCGTGAAGGTTATCTGGCCCTCGAAATGACCACCGCCGAACGCTTCGATTTCGGCATCCCCGACGACTTCGTGCGCAGCATCCAAGCCTTTCGTCAACCGGCCTGAAGCGCAATTCGCCAGCGCCTGAGGCGGGCGCACACTGGGTGGACCCGCGTCTCGGTCTCAGGTGAGTTTTTTTAACCTGGGATCTGCGGCCAGGCGTTTGACCAGTTCTTTGATCTTTTGCGCTTGGGACTTGTGGGCCAGCAGCACGGCATCATCGGTCTGCACCAAGATGGAATCGCGCAGGCCCACGACGGCAATGGGCGTGCGATTCCGGGTGCGCGCGTCGTAAATGATATTGCGGGCGGCGTCCACCTGGATGAAGTCCGCCACGGCCGCGTTGCCCTCGGCGTCCTGCTTGAGATGGCGGGCCAGCGCCGGCCAGGCCCCGAGATCGTCCCACTCAAACGCGCCGTCGGCCACCACGACGTTCTGCGCCTTTTCCAGCAGCGCGTAATCGATCGAGATGCGTTTCACTTCGGGATATTCCCGGGCCAACACCCTGGCCAGCTTGGCCGGTTGGGCGGCTACTTTGAACCAGCGCTGGCAGGCGGCAAACATCTCCGGCTGATGCTTTTCCAGGCCGTTGGTCACCGTGACGAAGCTCCAGACAAACATGCCGGCGTTCCAGCGGTATTGGCCGCTGTTGACGTAGCCCTGGGCCGTCTCGAAGTCCGGCTTTTCCACAAATCGCTCCGCCTTGAAAAAAGCGGTCTTGGTTTTGCGGAGGCCGGGCGGGGTGGGCAGCTCAGGCCCCGTTTGGATGTACCCGTAGCCGGTGGCCGGCTCAGTGGGCTTGATGCCGATGGTCACGATGACCTGGCCCTGGGCGGCCACATTGAAAGCGTCGTCCAGAATCTGCTGAAATTTTTTGGCGTTCGGAATCACATGGTCGGCCGGCAGCACGGCCATGACGCCGGTGATGGAACGCGCGCCCACCAGCGCGGCGCCGAGCGCGACGGCCGCGCAGGTGTCGCGGCCCATGGGTTCGGCCACGAGATTGTCCTGGGGGAGCTTCGGCAGTTGCTTGCGCACCATGGGCAACTGGGCCGCGTTGGTGATCACGAAAATGTTCCGGGCCGGCACGAGGGGCAGCACGCGCTCCACCGCTTCCTGGAGAAATGATTTTTTGCCCAGCAGCGCCAACAATTGTTTGGGCGTCTTTTCGCGGCTCAGCGGCCAAAACCGCTCGCCGCGCCCGCCGGCCATGATGACCACAAACCGGTCCTGATGATTCGTTTTGGCTTTGGTGCTCATAAAATTCTGCCGGGAATAAATAAATTGGAATGGGTCCGCATGTTGCGAAGCATTATTGTGGAATCGCGGGCGGAAAAGCAATCCCGCAACAACCCGCCAAGAAACACGGGACTCGAAAGTCCCGTGAACCCGCAGGCACGAATGCCAGCGCTACGACCGCAGCCTGGCACGTGCCGCACCTGCCAACCGTCGTGCTCAAGCCAGTCCAACGCATCGCCCTTAAATCACCCTCCGCGCTCCGCATTCTGCACTCAATCTCCCCGCCGGGCCATAAAGGCGGGTGCGTCAGGCCACGCGGCCACGGCCGGCGCGCAACACGAAGGCTGCGCCCAGGACAAACAGCCCGGCGCAGTAACTGAAGGCCGTCGCGGCGCCGCAGACCGTCCACAAAATGCCCACGAGCGTGCTCGAGAGAAAATCGCCGATGCCGTTAACCGTGGCCAATACGCCAAAAGCCGTGCCGTGTTGTTCCTCGCCTACCAGTTCGGCGCAGAACGAGTCCTCCAGGGTCTCCGTGAGGGCGGCGCAGAGGCCGCTGAGCACGAAGATGAGCGCCAGGATCCAGAGGCTGGCCGAACCCAGGATGATGAGCAGGGCCATGACGGCCGCCAGGGCGTAGCCCGCCGCGAGCACGCGCCGCTTTTCGAAGTGATCGGCCAGCCAGCCGGCCAGCGGCGCGCCGGCGGCGTTACTGGCATTGCGCAGCAGGTAAAATCCCACAGCCAGACTAGCCGCCCGCGCGGCGCCAAACTCGGGCGTCAGTTGGCGCGTGGCCAGCAGAATCAGCAAGGTGGGCGCAAAGTCGCCGGCGCCGAAAAACCCCACGCCCAGGAGAAAACGGCGATAGGGCGGCGGCAAGGCATGCAAGCGGTCCGTAAAGGAAATGTGCGCCACCTTTTTGCGTTCCTGTTCTTTCACCAGGAACGCGATGACGGCGGCGGCCAGCAACCCGGGAATCAGGGTGAGAAAGAAGAGTCGGCGGTAATCGTGCCCCAGCCAGGTCAACAACCCCAGGGCGGTGGCCGGGCCGGCAATGGCCCCCAGCGTATCCATCATGCGTTCAAAGCCGAAGGCGCGACCGTAGGTGTCCTTGGTCACGGCGGCGGCCAGCAGCGCCTTGCGCACCGGCGTGCGCACCCCGCGGCCCAGCCACGCCAGCGACCGGGCGAGCAACACCTGCCAGGCCGCCGTGGCCAGACCGATGGAGGCGGTCCCCACTGCCGTCACCACGTAGCCGATCACGGCGATCGGCTGGCGCCGTTGCAAACCATCGGTGTAAAAGCCGGAACCCATTTTGGCGAAGCTGGCCAAGCCGTCGGCCAGCCCCTCAATGAGCCCGAGCCAGGCCGCGGCCGCGCCGAAGCTGGCCAGGAAAACGGGCAGGACCGTGGTGGCGGCTTCATGCGCCCAGTCGCTGAACAGCGAGGCCAGCCCCACGCCCACGACGGTGCGATTCAGCCAGGGGATTTTGCCGGCGGGCGGTTTGGCGGCGGGATCGGCCATGTTGCCGGGCTCAGGAGTGGAGCGCGGCCGCCAGCGAATTGGCCAGGTCCTGCAGCGCGTTGATCTCCGCCGCGGAATATTCGTATTCGCGCACGGTGCCGATGCCGAAGGTGCCCACCACTTTGCCGCTGTTGCCACCGAGCCGCACCGGCACGCAAAGGGCGCCGCCCACCCCGGTTTGTTTGGCGCCGGGCAGGGCCACGCCGCTGGTGTCGGTTTGCAGGTTGCAAAGGGTCACCGGCCGGTTCTTGGCCGCGGTCTCGCCGGCAATGCCTTTGCCCACGGGAATGAATTTGACCACCTCGATCAACTGCGGGGGCAAGCCGGCGTGGGCCACCAGTTGCAGTAATTGCGCCGGCTCATCGAGCCGGTGAAGAGTGCCGGTTTCCGAGTGAAACTGCAGCAGCGTCTCGCGCAGAATTTTTTCAAAATCGGTGGGCTCCGGCGCCGGGGTGGCGGGGGCGCCTTTGGCTGCTTCGCTGCCGGGGGCGGACCGATAATGCAGCACGCGCACTTTTTCCAGGGTGACCAGTCCGCCGCCGATCATTTTATCGAGCACGGGGAGGAATTGGTTGATCATTTCCTCGCTGTCCACGATTTCAATGACCAGGGGCAGATCCATGGACAGCCGCAGGATCTTGGCGGTGTGCAGCCGGCTGGCCTTGCCGAAGCCCATGGGGCCGCGCAACACGGTGGCCCCGGCCAGATGCGCGGCGCGCGCCGCCATCACGATCGCCTCATACAGCGGCTTGTGCTCCCAGCGGTCGCTTTCACCAATGAAAATACGGAGCAGGAC
>Ga0326728_10023846_pt1 | contig 11153 bp, 12 predicted proteins | sample MB3enrmetagenome_FD_207602 | JGI IMG/M metagenome (GOLD analysis project Ga0326728, IMG submission 207602) | Lab enriched peat soil microbial communities from McLean, Ithaca, NY, United States - MB31MN | ecosystem: Environmental > Terrestrial > Soil > Wetlands > Peat | place: USA: New York... | reverse complement strand
AAGTACACGGCACGAGGATTCCGGAACATCCAGAACTTCGTCCACGCGATTTACTTCCACTGCGGTGGGCTGAACCTCGCACCATCACCCACTAAATAGCCGGAAGAGCGATAAATCCAAGGGCAACATTCCCGAAGCCTTCCTGCGCGGCGCGGGCGTCCCCGAGGACTTCATCACCTACATGAAGTCGCTCGTCGGCAAGGCGATCGAGTTCTACTCCTGCTTCATCAGCTATTCGAGCCAGGACGACGACTTCGCCCAGCGGCTGTATGCCGACTTGCAGGCGAAGAACGTCCGTTGTTGGAAGTTTGACGAGAATGCGAGGTGGGGCGAGCCGCTGTGGGGTGAGATTGACACCGCGATCAAACACTATGACAAGCTGGTGGTGATCTGCTCCGAGCACTCGCTCCAAAGCCCGCCCGTCATCCGCGAAATCGAGCGTGCTTTGCAAAAGGAAGACCGCGAGCGGAAGGGCGTCCTCTTTCCCGTCCGCATCGATGATTACCTCTTCGACGTTTGGGACCATCCCCGCAAGGCCGACGTGGTGAGCAAAGTGGTGGGCGACTTTCGCGGGCGACACAATCTGGCGGCTTACTCAAAGGCCTTCGCGCGCTTCCTCGAGGCGCTCGACCGGCCCCAGCACTGATTGCCGGAGCGCCGGGCCAGAAGCGCAGGCGCGAGCGTTCGTTTTTCGGCGAGGGTTGTTATTCCGGGTTTAGGGGACCATCGTGACCAGATGGTTTGCTTCTGCTGCGTCCCTCAATTTCTTGTCGTTCGTGGCCAGCGGGAGTCGGGAGGCGAGAGCGGCATGGAGGTAGCAGGTATCGTACACGGACAGATTATGTTCAACGGCCAGCCGAACGAGCTGGGGGATGTCGGCGATTGCCACGTGGCGGATGGGCAGAAGCAACAATTCGGCCCAGATGTCGAGGGCACGCGATAAAGGGACCTTGGCCCTGGTGACGGCCTTGCCAAGCGCGTTGCCGACTTCCACCCGCCAGACCCACGGCACTATGGCGTTGTCTTGCCGAGCTTCCAATCGCCTTAGAGTGGCGTCTGTGTTTGCGGTGGCGCGGTCAGGGAAGCACCAAGCGAGCGTATAGGACGCGTCCAGGATGAAGGAGCTCACTCGCGCCCTTCTTCAATCAGTTCGCGGATGGAGATATCGCCCAGGCTCAGCCCTTCGCGTAATTCCCACAGGTGGGATTTGCGGGGTCGGCCCTCTCCGTCGTTGATGCCTTCCGCGAGCATTTCCAGCGCGGCGCTGATGACTTCGTCGGGGTCGTGGTACGCGCCCGATTGGATGGCCCGGTCAATCACGTGCTGCTGTTCCGGTTTTAGCTCTATGGTCATGACCCAACTTCCTGCGTTTTCCTACCGTGCTTCGCCCCGCTCGCTCGGCGTCCGGCCTCCCGGATTTCCTTTAGGTGCCGGATGGTGGCGAGGTCATGCTCAAAGTCTTCGGCTGTGTACTTCTCCACCTGATGCTCTTTCAGGAAGCTGTCGAGCTCGCAGCGCGAGGGGATGCCCAGGAGCGTGCGGAACTGGCACCCGGTGATGCGCCGCTGGCGGTAGGCTTCGAGGGCGATGGCCTCCAAAACGGCGCGGGCAGGTTCCTGGTCGGGAGGCAGCAGGGGAGCCACCAAATCATCCGGAAGGGTAACGGTAATCTCCATTGCCCTAGCGTACCACAGAATAGCTGAGCATAACGTCCTTCATGTCCGGCTAACCCAACCCGGCTCAAGCCGACCGCCAGACCCGCCGAGACCAAAGATGAATGGCACCCGATGGCACTCGCCGCGTTCATCGCTTTTGGTCACCCGTGGCGGGTATTCTCCGCTTCTCTTGATGACATTGGCGTTGATCCGACTGCCTGCCCTCGCTGCGCGGCCTCGACCTCCGAGCAAGCCCTCAACTGCCCTCACAATTTTATTGACATTCAAGTTTCCGTTGTTTTGTGGCATCATGTCGTGCAGTGATAGACCACAAACTTAGCCACTACTCACTCCCTGCATTTTAGGGAGTCGTTTCATGCAGTACCGGGAGAGCCGGGGCACTTACCTCCCTAAAAACACCTCGGCTCCTCCTGCATTCTTTTCGAGCAGGAGCCGCTGATCCCGGTGACGGCGGGACTGCTGAGTGTTGTGCTCCCGGACATGGGAAAAATCTCGGGTCCCGCCGAGACCGCGCTGCGAGGCAGCCCGAGGGCAGCGGCCTGTAGATTTGTAGTGAAGGTGAAGAGGTGACGGTATGGCATCTCGATTCCGGAGCGCTTTTCTCGGCCCGAATGGCGTGCGCGCGGGTTGGCGGCTGCTCGCCTTCCTGGCGATCACCATCGCCTTGCAGGCCGCACTGCAGAGGGGCGCGGGCTTCGTTGCCGAGCGCCGCGGTTTTCGCTTCTCCCCGGGGTTGGATCCGATCGAGTTTTCGATAGCCGACGGCCTCGCTCTCGTTGCCATTCTGGCCGCGACGATCATCATGGCTCGCTTCGAACGGCGAAGGCTTCAGGAGTACGGCTTGCCGGGCGCGAATGCTTTCGGGCGCAGGTTCTGGGAGGGCGCAGCCTTCGGGTTCGGCGGCGTGACGCTCTTGATCCTGCTGATCGCAGCCGCCGGCGGCTACTCCCCTGGCTCGGTGGCGCTTCATGGATTGAGGTTGCTTCACTTTACGGCGCTCTGGGTGCTGGCCTCTCTCTTCATCGGTTTCGCCGAGGAGTTTTTCTTCCGCGGTTATCCGCAGTTCATTCTGGGGCTGGGATGGGCTTCTGGCCGGCGGCCTTCCTGATCTCCTTCCTATTTGGCGCTCTACACTTTTTCACGAAACCTAACGAGCGCTGGACGGACTGGGCTTCCACCGGGTTGCTGGCCCTGCTGCTTTGTCTCACGCTGCGGCGCACGGGCGATTTGCGGTTTGCCATCGGCTTTCATGCGGCGTTTGATTTCGGCGCCATCTTCGTCTACGGCGGACCGAACGGAGGCGAGTTGGCGAAAGGGCGCCTGCTCAACGCCGCTTTCCACGGGCCGGATTGGCTGACGGGCGGACCTCTGGGTCCCGAAGCCAGCTTGCTGGTGTTTCCGGTGATCGCGCTGATGTTCTTTGGGGTTGACCGTCTCTACCGGGCGAAAGGACAGGGATGAGGGGCTGGGAATTAGGGAATAGCAGAAAGACCTGCCTCCGATTCTCCCAGTCCCTAGCCCCGAGTCCCCGGTCCCTCGCCCGAGTCCTGGTCCCTTCTCCTCGACGGCTTGGTTTGACTGTCGCCTCATCGAGCCATAGAATCAAGTTGCAGGACGGAACCAGATGGCCAGAAGCGAGACTCCTCCAAGCAGTTTATCCTCTGACGGCAGCCAGCCCGGAGCGCCCAGAATCCGCAGCCGCAAGATTTTCGGCCAACTGGTCTTTTTCATACTGCTCTTGCTCTCTGCCGGGGTTGGCGCCCTCGCCGGACTGGTCATCGTCTACTCGGCAGACCTGCCCAAGGTTCGCCAGCTCGAAGACTACCGTCCCGATGTGATGACGGAGCTTTACGCGGACGACGGCACGGTGATCGGGAGCTTCGCGCTCGAACATCGGGTCATTCTTCAGTACAACCAGATCCCTCCCGTGCTCCGCGACGCTGTTCTCTCCATCGAAGACCGCCATTTCGAGAGCCACGTCGGAGTGGACGTCATCGGAATCATGCGCGCCGGCCTGAAGGATCTGCTGGAATGGCGTAAGGCCCAGGGCGCCAGCACTCTCACCCAGCAACTCACTCGCAGGTTCTTTCTGACGCCCGAGAAAAGCTTCCGGCGGAAATTTCAGGAGATGCTGCTGGCCATTCAGATCGAGCGCCACTTCACCAAGCCGCAAATCTTCACCCTGTACGCGAACGAGGTAGATCTCGGCGCCGGAAACTTCGGCTTTGAGGCAGCCTCCGAATTTTTCTTCAGCAAGCAGGTGGGTGAGCTCACGCTTCCCGAGGCGGCAACGCTGGCGGGCCTCCCGCAGAATTCGTCGGTTTATTCTCCCTTGCGGCATCCGGAGCGCGCCCTGGAGCGGCGCAACCGGGTGCTGCTGGCCATGCTCGAAAACGGCAAGATTGCTCGCCCGCAGTACGAGGAGGCTAAGGCGACGCCGCTCGGCCTTCACATCCAGCCGTGGTCCAAGAACATCGCGCCTTACTTCGTCGACGAAGTCCGCGAGTCTCTAGAGAAGAAGTATGGTTCGGAGACAGTCCAGGCCAAAGGCTTGCGAGTCTATACCACTCTCAACGTGCATCTCGAACAACTCGCGGTCAAGGCACTGCGTCAGGGCCTGCACGACGATGACAAACGCCGCGGCTGGCGAGGGCCGGAGCAGAATATTTTCAAGAGTCCGCCGCTCGTCCCCGATGCCCGCCGCCCCACTCTCGCCACCTACGCCGACGACGATTGGAAGAAACCCTTCCAGGTGGGCGACTGGGTACGGGGATTGGTCGCGGAAGTCACGCCGAATTACGCTCTGGTGCGCGTCGGCCAGCTTTACGCCCGGGTTACGCCGCCCGACTTCGCATGGACCAGGCGGACCAGCCCGGCGGAAATCTTCTCTCCCGGAGATGTGGACCTTTTCGAGATCAAGGAACTGAAGGGAAGGACGCTGCGCGTGGCGCTGGATCAGTACCCCGACGTGCAGGGGGCCATCCTCGTCATCGACAACCAGACAGGTGCGATCAAGGCCATGGCGGGCGGCTACGACTACGGGGAGAGCAAGTACAACCGCGCCGTGCAGGCGGAGCGCCAGGTGGGATCGTCGTTCAAAGTGTATGTGTACTCGCAGGCGCTGCTCGACGGCGTGAACCCGTTCGACACCATCGAGGACACCGCGGTCAGTTACTCGACGTCCTCGGGCCTATGGTCGCCCCACAACTACGACGACAAGTACGAGGGCGCCATCACTTTCCTGCACGCGCTGGCGGAATCGCGCAACGTGCCGGCCGTACGCCTGCTCGTGCGCGTGGGCGTCGACAAGGTGATCAAGCTTTGCCGCAAGTTCGGGATCACCTCACGACTAGTGCCGAACCTTCCCCTCGCGCTCGGCGCCTCGGACCTCACGCTGCTCGAACACACGTCGGCCTTCACGACCTTTCCCGATGACGGTGTGCACATTGCGCCGCGCATGATCGAGCGGGTCACGAATTACGACGGGGCCGTGATCGACGAGTTTCGCCCCGAGGTGACGGATGTGCTGCCGGCGGGCGACGCGCGCATAATGGTCTCCATGCTGCGCGAAGTCATCAACTCGGGCACGTCGGTCCACGCCAAGCCGCTCGCCGCGAAGTACCCCATGGCCGGAAAGACAGGGACCACGAACGAGTTCAGCGACGCGTGGTTTGTGGGCTTCACCCCTTCGATCACCTGCGGCGTCTGGGTTGGCTTCGATGACCATCGCACGCTGGGTCCCAAAGAGGAAGGGGCGCGCGTGGCGCTGCCCATCTGGATGGACTTCATGAGCGAGGCACTGAAAGACCGGGCGGCGGAGCAGTTCCCTTACTCGCCACTTCTGACTAGCCGGGCGCAGGTTGCTGAGATCCTGGCCAGCGGAGGCGCCGACACCTTGCTGGCAGCGAGCACTCATGCGAAGGGCACGGAAGGGCAGGAGACGGCGGCTGGCAGCAAGGCCGGAGTTACCACGCCTGCTCAGACCCCACCCAAGAGCGCGCCCGCGCCCCAACGCTGACGCACGCTGGGAAAGCAGGTTTGGTGAGGTCCGCGGCTGGACCCCGGGGCCACTCGTCACTCGGTTCGGAAGTGGTCGTAGCCCGCGGGCCGCAGCTCGTGCTCTCTCCCATCGCGCTGAACCAGCCGCAGGCCCTTGGACTTCGTGATCTCACCCAGGCGGTGAAGGGCGACACCCCGAAACACGCGGGGCACCCGGGAGACTTTGGCAGTCGGCACGGTGAAGAGCAGTTCGTAGTCTTCGCCGCCGTGGAGTGCAAGCGCCAGCCAATTCGCACGACGAGACTCGGGGAGTTCGGCCTTGGGAACAAGCTCCTCTCGGAGGCGGGCTCCGACGCGGCTCGCTTCGGCAAGCCGGCCGAGATCTGTGGAGAGCCCATCGCTCACGTCTATCGCGGCAGAGGCCAGGTTCTGCTCGAGGAGAAGCCGCCCCAGGGCGATACGGGGCTCAGGATAAAGGTGGGCCCTGAGGGCGTGCTCCCGAGTGAACCTCGCGCCGAGGGCTCTGCCCGTGCTTGTGCCCCTTGGCGCAATCTCAACTGCACGTGAAAGACGGGGTTGCTCCTTGAGCAGTTCGAGCCCCAGTGCCGAGGCACCAAGCCACCCGCTCACGTAGATGGCGTCGCCGGGTCGAGCGCCGGACCGACGAAGCGCCCTGCCGGGTTCAACTTCGCCCGTCACGATCACGTCGATCACGGTTGCGCCGGGGACGACGGCTGTGTCGCCGCCAATGACCACTACACCGCATCGCTTGGCCAAGTCAAGTAGACCGGCATAGAAAGACTCCAGCCAGGCGCGAGTGCAGCCCTTCGAAAGGGCGAGCGCGGTGAGTGCGAACCTCGGTCTCCCCCCCATGGCGGCGATGTCGCTGAGGGAGCGGGCCAAGGCTCGGTGGCCCACGGAACGCGGGAGGTGAATACCCGTCTGGAAGTGGACACCTTCGATCGACATGTCCGACTTCAAGAGGAGTTCATATCCGTGCCTGACGCTGACCAGCGCGGCATCGTCGCCGATGCCGAGCCGGAGTCCTCGCCCCCGGCTCGCTGTCTTGGCGCGGAGCCAGCGAACGAATTCATTTTCGGTGCGAAACAATTCGATTTTCCCCTGGGGCAGCCAGACGGCGTGGCGGCCCGCCTGCATATCGTATCGCAAGCGTCCAGCAAATATCGGTCAAAATCGGAGATTAGGGGGGCTGCAGCGCCGCCGGTCCTGAGCGTCGCGAGAGGATACCGTTTCTGGTCCTATCAGACTAAGAATGCGGCACCCCTCATTAAATGCTTGACAAGGGCTCGGGCGTTAAATAGGATTTAACCCACACGTAATGTAATTCGGCTTGCGTCTTCGTTCGATTTTGTTTTCGCAGCCCCGCTGGAGGGGAGATCCAAACGGGGCGTATTTCGAGACAACTCAAAACGGCGGTGGAACCATGGAGAGAAAATTCTACACCTTTCTGATTTTTCCCGGTGCTCAGGCCCGGGTTCTTAAGATTCAATTGCCTTATTATGTCATCCATCTTGCCCTGGCCTTCAGCCTTTTTGGAATTATCACTTTTGCGGCAATGATGAACAGCTATGCCCGGATGCTGATCAAAGTGTCCGACTATAACAGCGTTCGCAGTGAACGTGAGGCCCTGAAAACGCAGTACCGGAGCCTGGAGAACGTCGTGACCCAGACCAACGTCAAGCTGGATTCGCTCGAAGCGCTGGCCGGGGAGGTGGCATTGACGTACGGTTTTGGCGAGGCCCGGCGTCCGCGATTACCCCACGCCTTTCTCGCTCTGGCAACGGAAAGCGACTCGACTCTGGAATCGAGCTATCAAGCCTCGGTTCATGCGTTCAACATGATGAGGGATATCACTGCGAAGCCTGCTGGTGCCGGACTCGCGCAAAGTTTTCGCGGCGGTTCGTCGCTCGACAGGTCGATGATGCCTTCCATATGGCCGGTCCGCGGCGAGATCACGAGCGGCTTTGGCGTGCGCATGGACCCTTTGAGCGGTGATGAGGGCGTGCTGCACTCCGGAATCGACATCTCGGCGCCGTATGGCTCCCAAGTCCAGGCGACCGCGGACGGCATCGTCCTCCAGGCCGAGCCCGAAACCGGATACGGAAGGGAGATTCTAATCGACCACGGTAACGGCATCATCACCAAGTATGGTCACCTAAGCAGGATTTGGGTGGTGGTCGGACAGGAAGTCACACGCGGGCAGATTATCGGCGCCGTGGGCATGACCGGAAAAGCGACCGGCCCCCACTTGCATTACGAAGTTCACATTCACGAAGCACCCGTTGACCCGACGAAATTTCTGCACGGATAGTTCAGGCTCCTAACAAGGAAGTTCCTTCCAAGGTTCTGGAGGTCATACGCGCCGCCTCGCGGCGCGCGCGCCGGGGCCAGCATGGCTCGCGAGCCGTGTCTATGTAGACTGTGCCTGCGTTCCCTGGTTCCCGGGATTTCGACGGCCGGCGCTCCGCGCATCGCAGGAATCAACGGGAAGAGAGAATAAACTCTGGCTGACTTGGCGGTTTCTGTGAGATGCTTAATGCTACGATAAAACTGGACAGACTGGTGGGCCGTGAGGTCCGCGAGCTCGGCCGCTGGGAAGATCCGGGTGGCCTTGAGAATTGGCTTGTCCAGCAGCCATTGAGTTCCGGCCGAGGCGGGCTTAGAACCTTCGCTGGTGGCGGGAAAATGAGGGCGAACTCGGCGCGGGAGAAGCAGTGACAGGAAATTTCGCCAAAGCCCTTGCAATTTACTTTCCTTTGTACTAAACTATAAGTTTGTGGCCGCTGGCGTAGCTCAGATGGTAGAGCATCTGATTTGTAATCAGAGGGTCGGGGGTTCAAATCCCTTCGCCAGCTCCAGTTTGGCTGGTCCGGGGCATGGTGGTTTCGGCGGGCGGGCCTCCGCGAGTCAGGACTCCAGAGGACGGCTGTTCCGCTTTGAATCGCGGGGAGGTCATTTGCGTCCTGGTGCCAACTCTGCCTTTTTGGCTGGCAGGGGGCCGACCTGCTGCGCCCCGGCTTCTCGCTTGGGGAGCTTGATTCGGACAGGTGGCTGAGCGGTCAAAAGCAGCAGACTGTAAATCTGCCGGCCCATGTGGCCTACGGAGGTTCGAACCCTCCCCTGTCCACCATTTGAAATTCGAAACTGGAAAATCGAAACTCGGATGAAGCTCGAAGTTTCGGGATGTTGGCGAGAATTCAAAAGGCATAAAGGCCGAGCGGGCGTGGAAGACTGAGGCCGGCGGTGCAGGCGAGTTTCGACTTTGGCTTTTCGAGATCCGAAACGTGGGCGGGAGTAACTCAGTGGTAGAGTCACAGCCTTCCAAGCTGTTGGTCGCGGGTTCGATTCCCGTCTCCCGCTCCAGGAAGGCAGTGACCGGTGACGAGTGGCGAGTGACAAGCGAATAGGTCGGTTTGTTCGCCTCGCCACTCATCACTCGTCACTCGTCACTGCTTTTGAGGGGGCCGATGTAGCTCAGTTGGTAGAGCACGTCCTTGGTAAGGACGGGGTCAGCGGTTCAATTCCGCTCATCGGCTCCAGAAATTTTGCAGACTGAGGGAAGTATCTTGGGATTGCCGGGAAGCAAGGCTGCGCGGGGCACCTGAGGCTGACGGCAGCGAGAGTTCCTGGGATCCGGTTCTTGAGGCTCAACTTGAATTGAATGATGCAGTACTCCAGTATTTGATGATTGATGGCCCTGCCGTAGCAAGGTAGAAGTTGAGCTTGGTTTATGGGCCTTGGGAGGCCACGGCTATATGGCGAAAGAAAAATTTGATCGATCCAAACCCCACATGAATATCGGGACGATCGGGCACATCGATCACGGAAAGACGATGTTGACCTCGGCGATCACCAAGGTATTGGCGAAGGCGAACCCGAAGGTGAAGTACCGGCCCTTCGATTCGATTGACAACGCGCCGGAGGAGAAGGCGCGAGGGATCACCATCGCCATCGCCCACGTGGAGTACGAGACCAAGAACCGGCACTACGCGCACGTGGACTGTCCGGGGCATGCGGATTACATCAAGAACATGATCACGGGGGCGGCGCAGATGGACGGGGCGATTCTGGTGGTGGCGGCGACGGACGGGCCGATGCCGCAGACGCGCGAGCACGTGCTGTTGGCGCGGCAGGTGAACGTGCCCTACATTGTGGTGTACATGAACAAGTGCGACGCGGTGGAGGACCCGGAGCTCCTGGACTTGGTGGAAGTGGAGGTTCGGGACCTGTTGAACAAGTACCAGTTTCCCGGGGACAAGATCCCGGTGATTCGGGGTAGTGCACTGAAGGCGGGGGAAGGGGACGCGAAGTGGGAGAAGTCGATCTACGAGTTGATGGATGCGGTGGACAGCTACATCCCGCTGCCGGAGCGTCAGATTGACAAGCCGTTTCTGATGCCGATCGAGGATATTTTCTCGATTTCGGGGCGGGGGACGGTGGTGACGGGGCGGGTGGAGCGGGGCAAGTGCAAGGTGGGGGAGGAAGTGGAGATCGTGGGGCTGCGGCCGGAGTCGTTCAAGCGGGTGGTGACGGGCGTGGAGATGTTCAAGAAGCTGTTGGACGAAGGGCAGGCGGGGGACAACATTGGAGTGCTGCTGCGGGGGACGGAGAAGGACGAAGTGGAGCGGGGGATGGTGCTGGCGAAGACGGGATCGATCACGCCGCACACGAAGTTCAAGGCGGAGACGTACATTCTGACGAAGGAAGAGGGAGGGCGGCACACGCCGTTCTTCAAGGGGTACCGGCCGCAGTTTTATTTTCGGACGACGGACGTGACGGGGGTGGCGACGCTGCCGGCAGGGACGGAGATGGTGATGCCGGGGGACAACGTGAGTCTGGAGATCGAGCTGATCACGCCGATCGCGATGGAGAAGGGACTGCGCTTTGCGATCCGCGAAGGCGGGCACACCGTAGGCGCTGGAACCGTGACGGAAGTCATGGCTTGAGAGTCTGGTTACGCGTCGTCCGGGTGGAAGCGGAGTAGGACTCTGGTAAGGAAATCAGAAAGTCGATTGGCTTTCAGAAGCGAGCCAGTGTACGTGGGTGAGACTCTACCATGCGCGAGATCATAACCTTGCAGTGCTCCGATTGTAAGAATCGGAACTACACGACGACCAAGAACAAGAAGAAAAACCAGGACCGGCTGGAGTTGAAGAAGTTTTGCCGCTCGTGCCGCCACCATACGGTGCACAAGGAAGTGAAGTAGGCAGAAGGCAGAAAGCAGAAGGCAGAGAACGGTCACACTTTGAGCGTGGGTTGTTCCTGGCTGCCTACTGCTTACTGCTTACCGCCTATTGGTTTTCACAGGGGCGTCAGATTAATGGCTAATCTGCCGGTCTCCAAAACCGGTCATGGGGGTTCAAATCCCTCCGCCCCTGCCAAAGAAGCAGGTGCTGGGGACTGGGTGCCAGGGGCTAGGGCAGGTGCCAGGCGCCGGGTGCCAGGAATTCGATAAGA
>Ga0326728_10023845_pt1 | contig 11154 bp, 9 predicted proteins | sample MB3enrmetagenome_FD_207602 | JGI IMG/M metagenome (GOLD analysis project Ga0326728, IMG submission 207602) | Lab enriched peat soil microbial communities from McLean, Ithaca, NY, United States - MB31MN | ecosystem: Environmental > Terrestrial > Soil > Wetlands > Peat | place: USA: New York... | reverse complement strand
TTCGCTGAGCTTATCGAGACCTCCATCGATCACCTCTTTATCGTTTTCGTAGCAGAGGTTTGAGATTCCCCTGTCGATGACCCGGTCTACGAACAGCCCGTAGAGATGATCGATGTACCATCGCTCGGCAAAAAGCCTGTACAGGGGCGGTATTTTTTCCACAAACCCGATTTGCTTCGCGCCCTTGCGGCCGAATTCCAGCCATGCCAGTCCGATCCCGGCCAGTGCGAGGCAAAGCGCGGCCCAATGCGTCCATGCCGGGCCCGCGCCTTCGGATGCCGCACGAGCAGCCGTTGAGCCTCCGGGAAGGCCCTTGAGCAGAAAGTCTTTCAGCGGTTCTTCAAAAAAACCCAGCACCAATGTGGCCGCGGCAAGGATTACGAGCGGCCATGCCATGATTCCGAAGGCAGATTCATGCTCCGCTTCCCCGGTGTCCGAGCTGTGAGAAACATGTCCCGCCGGGGCCGGCCCGCTTTCCGCACGGGGCAGAAGAAGAATAAACATAAGCCGGAAGGAATAATAAGCCGTCAGAAAAACCCCGGCCAGAGCCGCCGCCAGCCAGAAGGGATTGGGGTGAACGGCAACGGAACCGATGATGGCTTCCTTGCTGAAATACCCCGACAGCGGCGGAAGACCGGAAAGGGCGGCGGCGGCCAGGACCATCGAAAACATTGGTACTATCATCCGCCTGGCGCCGGAGCGGCTGAGTTCATACACGTCGTTTGTCCCGTAATGGTGAATGAAGACACCGGAGCAAAGAAAGAGAAGCGCCTTGAACCCGGCGTGCGTGGTAAGATGAAATACACCGGCAAAATAGCTCCCGGCGCCCAGCGCCATTATCATGAACCCGAGCTGGCTGATCGTTGAGTAGGCCCAGACTTTTTTGATGTCGCGATCGACCATGGCCATTGTCGAGGCCAGAAGCATGCTGATCGTACCGATTGCCAGGAAAATTTCCATTGCTGCCGGAGACATGCTGAAAAAGGGGAAAAGCCGGGCAAAAAGGTAGACCCCTGCAGCAACCATGGTCGCGGAATGCAGAAGGGCGCTGACCGGGGTCGGACCTTCCATTGCGTCGGGAAGCCAGGTAAGCAGTGGAAATTGCGCGCTCTTTCCGACTATTCCGCCAAAGATCAGGAGCGCCGTGAGGGTATGGACCGCTGGAGACACGGCTGCCGATGCGGCCGGGCTGTTGAGGTCCGTGATGCTGAGGTTCCCCGTGTGCAAAAAGAGAAGCAGAAACCCGACAAAGAAGGCAATATCGCCCAGGCGGGTCATCACGAACGCCTTTTTGCCCGCCTGAGTGGCGCTGAACTTTTCGTACCAGAACCCGATCAACAGATAAGACGAGAGCCCGACCAACTCCCAAAAGATATAGAGCTGGAGTATCGTGGGCGATACGCTCAGGCTCAGCATGGCGAAGGCGAAAAGGGACATGAAGGCGTAGTAACGTGAAAAGCCGGGATCTCCTTTCATGTAACCCAGCGAATAAACCTGGACGAGAAAGCAGATCGCGGAGACGATAACGAGCATCAGCAGGTTGAGATGATCGATCAGAAAGCCGAACGGGATATCGAATCCGCTCGAAGCCAGCAACCTGACCGTATACTGGACCGGTCCGGCCATCTTGAGGTTCAGCCCGAGCAGCGAGAGGGAACAGGCCAGCGAGACCGCAACGGCCCCTATCGAGAGCGACGCGGAAAGCCTGGGCTTTTTCCGTGTGACGATCAATATCAGCAGGAACACCGCAAAAGGCGGCAGAGTCGCCACACTCAAGGCCGTAACGGACGTAATGTCCCCGGAGCCAACCATCTTGACTTTACCTCAGCAGGTTAAAATTGCTCGGATCAAAGGAGCCTGTTCGCCTGAAGACGTAAACTATCATCCCCAGGCCTATCGCCACCTCCGTCGCAGCCACCGCCAGAATGAACAGCACAAAAGCCTGACCGTCGAGGTTTTGCCATCGCAGTGACGCCCCTGCGAACATGATCGCCACGGCGTTAAGCATTATCTCGATACCCAGCACGATCATGATAAGATTGCGCCTGACCACGGCGCAAAACACTCCCAGCGCGAAGATAATCCCTGCCACCACCAGGACGTGGCTAAACGGCACTATCATATCTCTTCCTCTGAGGACGGGCCGCCCTCGGAATCGGCGCTGACTTCAGCGGCCCTTTTGCCCATCGCGAGCTGCAACGCCCCGATCAATGCGAGGAGAAGCAACAGTGAAATAACTTCTATTGAAAACCAGTGATGCTCGAACAAAAACGCCGCGAACTGCCGCGGTGAAGCCGCCATGGCGAGCAGGGATTCCTGCGAACCCGGCGTTTCGAAAATCACCATGATGGCGGCAGCCAGGTAGATCAGTCCGAAAACGGCTGCCGGAAACCACTGGCTCAATGGGAACATAACCTCTTCTGTCGACTCCACCCTGATCATCATGACCACGAACAGGAAAAGCACCATGATCGCGCCCGCGTAGATAATCACCTCCAGCGCCGCCAGAAAGGGAGCGCCGAAAAGGTAGAGCAGAATGGCCGTCCCGAAATAGGAGACGATCAGGTACACCACCGCATGCACCAGGTTCCGCCTGGTGATTGCAATGGCCGTTGCAACGATCACCACCGCCGATATCAGGTAAAAGAAAAATCCATAGAGCGTCATAAAGAACCCAAAATTCTAAACATGCCTGGCAACCTCACCCAAATGCGGTACTTTTGTCAGAGAAAACAATCCCTTAAGAAAATGTTCCGATCTAAGGCATATTGGTTTTGATATCCACCGGCTTTTCTTCGCCGATGTGTTCGCCCTTACCCCCGTACTTGCTGATCACACCGGCGTACCGGTAAAAACAATATTCTTTGTCCTTTCCCTGGTGATCGACCAGAAGGTCTTCCTTTTCATAAACAAAGGAGAGAATATCTTTTTTTGAGAATTCGAACTCGGTCGTGAGCTGAATCGCCGAGGTCGGACAGGCCTCCTCGCAAAGTCCGCAATAGATGCAGCGGGCGAAGTTGATCCGGAACCAGGAAGCGTAGCGCCTCCCATCCGGTTTTTCGGCGCCCTCCATCGAGATGCAGCTTACGGGACAGACCGCCGAACACAGATAGCAGGAAACACAGCGTTCCTCGCCGTCCGGGTCGCGGGTGAGGATGATCCTGCCCCGCGCCCTTATCGGCAGAGGCCGTTTGTATTCAGGGTATTGCTCCGTAATAGGCTTTCGGAAAATATGGATAAAGGTTGTGGCAAAACCCGAAGCCAGAGCTTTTACCGCTTCCAGGACCGATTCCATTTTCACCCTCGTGATGGACTTGCTATTTGATCAGCATCCCCACGGCGCCCGTCACCAGAATATTGAGCAGGGCCAAGGGGATCAGGACTTTCCATCCCAGTGTCATGAGTTGATCGTATCTCAAGCGGGGAAGTGTGCCCCGCACCCAGATCATGAACAGGGAAACCAGCATTATCTTTATCAGGAGCCATACGATGGGGGGCAGGACAGGACCGCGCCAGCCTCCCAGGAACAGAACGGACAGGATGCCCCCGAATACCATCATGTGGACGTACTCGCCCAGAAAGAAAAGGCCGAAGCGCATGCCGCTGTATTCCGTATGGTATCCCGCGATCAGTTCGTTTTCAGCTTCGGGCAGATCGAACGGGATTCTCTTGCTCTCGGCCATCGCGCTTATGACGAAAATCAGGAAAGCAAGCGGTTGAACTATTATGAAGGGGTATTTCATCTGCGCTTCGACTATTTCCACCAGGCTGAAGGAATGCGCCATCATTACCACCGGGATAAGCGAAAGCCCCAGAGAAAGCTCATAGCTGATCATCTGGGCCGCGCCCCGTATGCCGCCGAGAAGACCGTACTTCGAATTCGACGCCCAGCCTCCCAAGGCAACCCCGTAGACGCTCAGAGAAGACATGGCAAAGACGAAAAGAAGCCCGATATTCAAATCGGTCACGACCAGAGGGACCCGGTGCCCCCATAAATTTATGTCCGGCCCGAACGGGACCACCGAAAACATCAGGAATGCGGTGATCGCCACAATGGCAGGGGCTATCAGGAAGAATGCCCTGTCCGCCCCGTCGGGCACCGTATCTTCCTTGGTTATCATCTTGACCACGTCGGCCAGAGGCTGGAGCAGGCCGAAAATCCCGGCCCGATTGGGTCCATAGCGGATTTGAAGCCGCGCCAGGAACTTACGTTCAACCCACACCAGATAGGCCGCTATGACGAGCAAAACCATCATCACGAGTGTGAGTTTCACGATCATGATGATGAATCCAAGAATCCACGTGAGCATTGGGCAGCTTTCAGTTTTGGTTTCTACTATTCTGCTAATTGTGCTCCCCTGAAGGGGGAAGCAATCCTACCTGTCAATATCGGGCAATATGATGTCTATTGACCCTATTATCGCGATCAGGTCCGCAATGCTTTCACCGACCGAGAGGAGCGGCAGGGGTTGCACATTTGCGAAACCCGGCCCCCGCACGCGCATGCGATAGGCGTAGCCGAGGCCGTCGCTCACGGCGTAATAGCCGTGTTCTCCCCTGGGTCCTTCAGTGGCCGCATAGGCTTCGCCCCTGGGGATTTTCATGCCCCTCGTCACGTTTATAAAATGATGAATGAGTGTCTCGATGTCCCGGAGCATCTCGCTTCGCTTCGGAATCGCATACCGGTAATCCTCTGTTACGTAGCGGCCCGAGGGCATGTTGCGGGCCGCCTGTTCGATAATCCTGATGCTCTGGCGCATTTCCTCCACTCTCACCAGATACCGCGCATGGCAGTCGCCTTCGACAGCCGTTGGGACATCGAACTCATAATTCTCATAGCCCGAGTAGGGAAACTTCTTCCGGAGGTCCCATTCCAGTCCGCAGGCCCGCAGGTTGGGCCCCGTGACCCCCCAGTCCATCGATTCATCGAGACTGATTTTCCCGATTCCTTTCGTCCTGCCCAGGAATATCGGGTTTTTCCCGAGCAGCTTTTCATACTCGCGAAGCCGGCCCGGAAATATGGCGACGAGGGCATCGACGGCTTCCTTCCAGCCCTGGGGCAAATCGGCCGCCACCCCTCCCAGTCTCAGGTATTCGGGGTGCAGCCTTCCGCCGGTGATCAGCTCGATTATGTCGAGGATCGTCTCCCGTTCGACGAAAGTGTAAAAATTGGGCGACATCGCCCCAAGGTCGTGGGCAAACGTGGCAAACCAGACCAGATGATTGCTCAGCCTGTACAGCTCGGCCAGCATGACCCGAATCGCCTGAGCCCGCTCCGGGACCCTGATGTCCGCGAGGGTCTCGACCGCCGTTACATAGGAAAGCTCGTTGCAGGCGCCTCCAAGGTAGTCATTCCGGTCCGTATAGGGGATGAATTGATGCCAGCTTTGCCGTTCTCCCAGCTTTTCAGCCGCCCGGTGGTGGTATCCGATCTCGAGATCCAGTTCCCGGATCTCCTCTCCTTCGAGGGCGGCAATACAGCGCAACAGGCCGTGGGTGCTGACGTGATGAGGGCCAAGGTTCAGAAAGAACTCGTGCCGCCCCTCCGCCGGCTTCTTGTTATCCAGCGCCAGTATCTGCCCGGCGTCCATGGGCTGACGCATCCTGGCGTCGGCACAGGTGTACGGGGGCATCTGGGTTGCGCGCCCCGGGTAGTCCTTCCTTAGCGGGTGGCCCTCCCACCATTCGGGCATCAGTATCCTTCTGAGATTCGGGTGGCCTTCGAATCTGATGCCGAACATGTCGTAGACTTCACGCTCATACCAGTTGGCGCTGGGCCAGATGTCGTTAATCGATTCGGCGGCGGGATACGCGCCATTCAGTCCCGACTTTATCCGCAGCCGGCTGGCTCCGTCGAATGAGAGCAATTGATAGACGAGCGTAAAATCCGGAAAATGCTGTCCGGATTTATGCCCGTAGGACTCGGCGGCCCCGGTGTCCGTAATTGCTCCCGAAAAACTGCTGTTCCAGATTCGATCTCTTCTGGCGGATTCGTCAATTGCGGTTAGATCGTCGAGCCTCCTGTACCGAGGTTTTGCTTCGTATTTCAGGAAACGAAGCACCTCTTTCGCGCTGCCCTCATCGACATGGATGGTAAGCATGTCGGAAGTGCGAGGCTCCTCGCGCACCGTTTTTCCGAATCTGTCACGGAGCTGCCCGGCAAGCGACTGGTCGGCGCTCGAAAGTTGAATGCGGCGGGCGGGGGGCGTCCACATTATGTCCGACCTGCTGCCCCAATGCTGGGGCTGCTCCGGCAGCACCGAAGCGCCCCGTATCGTTACGCCCTGGTATCCCGGTCCGCGCGGGTCCCCGGACTTGCTCACCCCATTCTCCAGAACCGGCCTGTCCGTTCCCTGGGTCCCTCCCTGCATATGAAAGATCTTCCGGCCCGGCCTCTCGGCGGACACGATCTTTTCCTGCAGGACGACAAGGCCTTCGAGAACGGCCTCGGGGCGGGGGGGACATCCGGGGATGTACACGTCGACGGGAATGATCTGATCGACCCCCTGCACAACGCTGTAAACGTCGTACATGCCGCCCGAATTGGAGCACGAACCCATGGATATCACCCACTTCGGCTCCGGCATCTGTTCGTAGAGACGCAGAACGACTGGGGCGATCTTCTTGAAAACTGTCCCCGCAACGATCAGGAGATCGGCCTGCCGGGGGGAAGGGCGCAACACCTCGGCCCCAAACCGGGCCAGATCATACCGGGAGGTAAAGGCGGCGGCTTCCTCGACAAAGCAGCAGGAAAGCCCGAAAAACATCGGCCAGAGGCTGAATTTGCGCGACCAGTTCACCACTGAGTCAACGACACTCAAGAACCGGTCTGATGTCTTGCCCTGTACACCAGTCTCCAATCGAGCCCTCCACGTTTCCAGACATAGAAAAGTCCCACCAACAGCAAAATGATAAAGAATGACATCTGGATATACCCGGCCCAGCCGGCCTGTTCGTAGACCACTCCCCAGGTGAAAATGTAGGCTCCCTCCACATCGAAGATCAGAAAGAAAATAGCCACCAGGTAGAATGGAACGGGATAGCGGAAACGAGCCGACCCGGTTGGAATAATGCCGCACTCATAAGGACGCGATTTTTCGGCGGTCTTCTTCTTTTCACCGACCCAGGCCGCCAAAAAAAGCTGTGAAGCGATGAAAGCCAGTACCAAAAACGTGTAAACCGCCAGACTGAAAACTCCCGGCTCCCAGGGAGACATTGCTCCGCAGGTTATTGGCTCCATGAAACCTCCGAGATTTGGTGAATAACCGGGGGGAAAGAACCGCCGCTTTTTCCCTCATCCCTGCAATCTCCAAGAAAGCAGCAGCATTTGCCAAGTTAATAATCGCCCTGCCTGTGGTAAATAGCCAAAATGACCGTTTACGACGCATTAAAACTTGGTGACCGCAATATATACACCGATTTTAATGGAGATTTTGCTTCCGCCGTGCTTATCTATACAGGCACGTGGAGTCCTGCAAAACTGAATTGCCGAAAGGAGCTGCGATGAAGCTCAGCGTGAAATCGGGCCGGATAGTAATGGGAAGGCTGCAAAAAGGGGATGACCTCCTTATCTCGCTCCAAAAGATTTGTTCGGACCAGCGGATAATGCTTGGCGACGTCAGGGCGCTTGGGGCTGTACAGAAGGCGCGGATCGGCTACTATGACCAGGACGGTCGAGAGTACCACTTTTTCAACCGGGAAGAACACCTGGAATTGCTGTCGCTGGTGGGAAATGTTTCGATCAGAGAAGGCAAACCCTTCCTGCATCTCCATGTGACTTTCGCCAATGATCGAGGGGAATGTTTCGGCGGACATCTGGCGGAAGGGACCGAAGTCTTTGCGTGCGAGTTCACCATAACCGAGTTCTCCTCGGACACCGCCTTCGAACGATCTCACGATGACGAAACCGGGCTTTTTCTGTGGAAATGAATCAGAGCGCTTCCACGGCGGACAGGAGGGTTGATTCATGGAGGGGAGGCCCGAGCTGAAAGGTCACAAATTTATACCAGTAGGCGCTGGATATCCTTATGACCTCCGCAAAGGTATCAAGCCATTGACTTTTGACGAAAACAGCCGTTGCCCCCTGCTCGTAGCATTCCATCAACTCGGCGCGGTCGGTCGAACCGGTCAGCACCACAATGTCCATGTGTCTCAGCCGGGGGTCCGTCCTTATTTCCCTCAGGACCTCTTTTCCATCCAGGTCGGGCATGTGCAGGTCAAGGAGGACCAGATCGGGACATTGGAGACCTCGCCCTTCATATTTTCCACGACCGCGCAGGTAATCAAGGAACTCCACGCCGGAGCCGATTAACTTGAGAGTGTGATCCAGGTCGCTCTCGCTCAGGGCATCGCTTATGAGAAAGCAATCGTCCTCGTCATCATCGACCATCACAATCGAGACTTTTCGGCCGGCTTCTCTCATAGTTTCCTCCCGCGATTCAACGCATGCACTGCCGACCCTGCCCCCTTGGGGGCGATCAACTCAATTATGTCGAATCGAGCGAAAATCTGATTCAATGTAAGGCATGGGACGGCATTTCTTTAAGGCTTCTCCGGCGCCGTGTAAAGGCTTGTGCCTCCGTTAGGTCCTCAAAAATTGCCGTTGCCCAAGGATTATTGCAGGCCATGGCTTTTCTTGTTCATGCCTCACCGCTCACCGATTTCTGACGCTTTTTCCGTTCACGGTTCACCGTTCACTGCTCCCTGCTTTTTGCCGCTTCTATTTCCGTTTCTATTTCCGCTTCTTTTGCCGCTTCTGGATGCCGTTTTGCACGGCTGAGCTTCTCGTCGTAGAATTGAACTGAGGGAGTGAAGTGATTTTCGAGAGTTCCCTGGCTGAATCGACACTCGTTTCACGAAATTTACGTGGAGTTGGCGGGGCAGGAGTGGGGCGGCCCGTTTAATTAAGAGTTATCAATAATATCAACTAATTACAAACAATGTGGCGTTCTTTCTCGTTGCTTATGGCAGCAAAAATTCACATGTAGTGAAATCAATAACTTACGGGAGTCTCACCTGAATTTCGCCTGAATTTGCAGGAGACGATTTTCAACCAGGCACGCCCACCCCGTTCTCTGAAAAATGAATAGATATGGAATTTTGTTAGAATCTAACCTATTTGAAACCCGTCGATGACCTCCCGAGGAAGCTTGTCTTCTACACGCAGCGTGGATACGTCCCCGCCTGCGACTTCCTTTTGAAGCTCATATCCATTGGCGCTGTCTTTTGAATAGCGGGCAATCATTTCACCTATCAGGCGGTCCTCGGCATCGTTCGTAGTTCCGGTTGCAAGGGCTGCCGGTCCGTTGAAGTTCGCAGGCGTAAAGAGCGCATATCCCGGCTTCGTCAGGCGGCTGATCCGCTCGTTTTCCGCCTCGTTTCTGCCCAGGACCACTTTCAGGGCAGGTTGAATCCTGAAATGCCTTCCCACCCGGAGAAGGTGAATATCGGTCATTGCGTAATCGGGCATGCAGGTGAACAGGTCACGCAGCCTGGAAGCGATGACCGGCTCGGTCAGCAGACACCCGCCGGCCGGGCAGGGATAGTCCGTTACACCCACCTTTTCGGCTATATCGATCTGGGTCTTTCTGGATCTGCCCGAGATGGAAAGAAGTTTTTCCCGGTCAACCATTCCTTCCTGCTCGGGTAGACTCGGAGGAAAGAGGTGGGCTGAAAGGGGCCTTAGAATGAGGCCTTTGAGACCGCTTTCTCTTTCGATCAGTTCTATGGCATCCCTGCGCTGTGACATCGGCCTCTGGCCCAGCACCTCTCCGGTAACCACAAAAGAAGCGCCGAAGGAAGGCATCATCTCCCTGGCTTTTCTGAGCATATAGATCCGGCAGTCGATGCAGGGGTTCATGCCTCTGCCGTGACCGTGGGGCGGGTTTTTTACGATCGAGAGATAATCCATTCCCTTGGCCACCGTATGGATCTCCACTCCCAGTTGATGGGCGATCACATGCGCCTGGTTCCCGCACCCGGCCTTCTTGGGCGTGCAGTTGCAGAACGGGCTGGTAAAATGGAGGGCCACTACCTCGATTCCCTGGTCCAACATCAGTTTTACGGCGAGAGAGCTGTCCAGCCCCCCGGAAAGGAGCGCGATTGCCTTCATACACTGAAATCCTTAGATGGCCGGGTCCCGTACCACATGACCGGGACCGGCGCCGATTGTCCGATTGATGGACATGATCCTGGATGCCACACAGGCAAAACACCTGTCGGCATTTTCATCCAGACATATCTTGTTGGGGTATAGTTCATAGAGCGGCCGCACATCGATCGGCGTGATGTTGGGCATCATCACGTTGGCCCCCGCCTGGAGGGCTTTTTCCCTGCCCAAAGGATCAAGGCTGCCCATTGCGGTTGTCGCGGGGATATGGGCGTACGGGAATACCAGCCTCAAAACGGCGATGAGACGCAAAGTCTGCCGGAGCGTTCCGCCCTTTTCATCCTTCAAAGGGGTCCCGGGGTGAGGGATGAATGGTCCGACGCCGATCATTTCCGCCCCCAATCCACGCAGCCAGATAACATCCATGGCCAGGCTTGCCGCATCCTGGCCGGGCAGCCCCGCCATGACGCCGCTTCCCAGTTGAAATCCGAGTTCTTTGAGAATATAAAGGCAGCGTTTTCTTTCATCGAGGTCGTCGTCAGGGTGAAGTTTTGCGAAGATCTTTGCGTCAGTGGTTTCGATTCTTAGCAGATAACGGTCGGCGCCGGCGTTTCTCCAGGCCGAATAGGTACTGCGGTCACGTTCTCCAAGGCTCAACGTTACGGCGAGTTCCGTCTTGGACTTGATTTCGCGGACGATATCAGCCACCCGTTCGCTGCTGAAATACAGGTCCTCGCCCGATTGAAGCACGACGGTTTTATATCCGATCCGTTCGGCCTTCGTTGCGGTTTTTATGATTTCTTCGCTCGACAGCCGGTATCTTTCCAGTTTGAGGTTCTCTTTACGAAGACCGCAGTATCTGCAGTTCTTTCTGCAGTAGTTCGAGAATTCAATGAGGCCTCTGAGATGAACGGCATCACCCATCGTCCGGGCCCTCAGCCTGTCGGCCTCTTGCAGTAGAAGCTTCTCCTCGTCCCCTTCTGAATCCAGAAGAGGAACAAGCCGCTCGACAGCGGGTTCCACCTTGGCCAACGCTAATCTCAATG
>Ga0326728_10023844_pt1 | contig 11154 bp, 9 predicted proteins | sample MB3enrmetagenome_FD_207602 | JGI IMG/M metagenome (GOLD analysis project Ga0326728, IMG submission 207602) | Lab enriched peat soil microbial communities from McLean, Ithaca, NY, United States - MB31MN | ecosystem: Environmental > Terrestrial > Soil > Wetlands > Peat | place: USA: New York... | reverse complement strand
CCTCTGAAGATCGAACCTGACGCGCGCAAAGCAGGGACTCGCGGTTGCCTTCCGCTCCGGTGGTGCGACTCCGGCACCGCAGCGATTCTGCCTGAGCGAGCCGCCAGGAATGGGGGGCAAAGATTTCATTCGCCAGTCCACTGCCATTGGATGTATATTGGCAGCGCGCCGGAAAACTTCGTGCAAATCCCAGGCATTGCGGCCAGCCGACTGAGTGGATACTGCACCCCTGCCAAGGTACTTGATGGAAGATCGGAAACGGAGGACGAAGATGGAGTGGTATTTGTTGCCCTGGAAGAGATTCGCCGAGTTCAGCGGACGCTCGCGCCGCAAAGAGTATTGGACGTTTACGCTGTTCAACGTGTTGATCGCGGTAGTGCTGAGTATCCTGAGCATTGCGCTCAGGGAAAGCGGCGTCGGCGTGATCTTCTCCATCCTGAGTTTCCTTTACAGCCTGGCCGCCCTCATTCCCGGTTTGGCAGTCAGTGTGCGACGGCTGCACGATACCGGCAAAAGCGGCTGGTTCCTTTTGATTGGGTTGATTCCGTTCGTCGGGGCCATAATCCTGATCGTGTTCGTTTGTATGGACAGCGAGCCAGGGCAGAACGCCTATGGCCCAAATCCGAAGTTAGCCGAGCAGGCCGCGGAGATCGGCTAACCAATGCGCCCTGGTTCCTCCGCAACTTCGCCCTCGGACGGAGTTGCGGAGACCGCGGCTTGAGGGCGCCGCGCGTAGAGCAGGAACTCGCGGTTGCCTTCCGCGCCTGTGATGGGCGACGGAATGGTCTCGACCATCTGCCAGCCGAGCAGACGGATGCAATCGGCTACCTTGTCGACGGCCAGTTTGTGCGCCTCGGGAGCGCGGACGATGCCGCCCTTGCCCACGTGCTCGCGCCCGGCCTCGAACTGCGGCTTGACCAGGATCACGGCTTCTCGCAGCTCAGGGGCCGCGGCCAGCACCGGCCCCAGCAGCAGCGTAGCCGAGATGAACGAGACGTCCATGGCCAGCAGTGTGAGTTCGGGAGTTCCCTCTCCGGTCGCCAGCGCGCCAAGTTCAAGAAAGCGGGCGTTGGTGCGCTCCAGCAGACGCACGCGCGGGTCGTTGCGCAGCTTCATGGCGATCTGGCCGAAGCCGGTATCGACGGCGGTCACGTGCGCGGCGCCGTGCTGCAGCAGGCAATCCGTGAATCCACCGGTCGAGGCGCCCACATCCAGGCAGGCCCTGCCGGTCACCGGGATCTGCCAATGATTCAGCGCTTCAGCCAGTTTGAGGCCGCCGCGGCTCACATAGGGCTGGTCGTCGCCCAGCAGGCGGATGGGAGAATCCGCTGGAACCGCCGTGCCTGGCTTATCTACCTTCTGCTCCCTGACCAGAACCCGGCCGGCGAGGATGAGCGCGCGCGCCCGCTCGCGGCTGGGAACAAGCCCCCGCTCGACGAGCAGCATGTCCACACGCGTTTTTCCGCTGCCAGTCATGCTTTCCATCGATTCTATTGCTGGGGCATTTTCAGGAATGGTGTGACGCCGCGCCTATGCGAGCGGCTCGCTTCCCACCCTTCGGTCGCCGCGGCGAGCGCGAAGGATGGGGCGCCCACATTCCAGTACCCATGTCGGTGCATTAAGGCAGCGTCTGGCAGACGGCGAGGGATGCCTGGGCCGCTGCGCCAGGCAGATAGCAAGGTTCGCCATAGCCGGGCACGCGGCTGACGTCGATGTTGTTCCCCTGCGTTCCCGTCTGGGTGGTGGCGCGCACATCCACGATGTTGCCCTCCACCAGGATGGTTGTATCGACGATGTCCAGATCGGTGCGAAGGATAGTCAGGTAAGGGCTATCCGGCGAAGCCACATAGACCTTGCCAAAGCTCGAGTTCTGGGTGGAGACCACGGTGCGCGGATGGCCAATCACTGGCAATGTCTTTTCCACCGTGTGGCTGTTCAGGTTCACGATGGTTACGGTCTGGTCGGTCTGGTTGGCCGTGTACGCGCGGCTGCCGTCTGCCAGCGCGGTCACGCTGGCCGGATTGTTGCCCACCGGAATGGTGAACGTGGCGCCGAAGGTCGCGCTGTCGTTGCCGTACTCATCCATGCTCACATCGATCACGCTGATGGCGTTGCCGTCGTAGTCGGCCACGATGAGCTGGGCGGTGGCCGCGTTGTACTCGGCATAGACCGGGCCGGCGATTGCCGGGACAGTCTCATTCGCATTCTGCGGGAGTCCGGCGCTGGTGGAAAGCGGCAGGCTGGGGTGGCAAGTCACCGTCTGGCCGTTCTGGTTCTGGAACGGGGTGCAGGAGTCCAGCGTATTGTTCTGGCTGTTGATCACCGAAATCGTGTCGCTGCCCCGGTTGAGCACGAAGAGCCGCCTGTTGTCGGAGCTTTGGACGGCGTAGACGGGGCACTTGCCCAACGGAATGCTGGCCGAAACCGTGTAGGTGCTGGTTCCGATAGCGTCCGCCACGCCGTTGACGGCAACCGTCCGGGGCGAAATGTTGCACTCCACGCCGGTAGGATTGGCAATGTTCTGGCTGATGGCATAGTCGTACTGACCGACAGAAGCCGGACCGATGATGGTCACCGGGGTGGCCGCCACCGGGACGGCTACCTTGAAATCCTGCGGGTACCCTTGAAAGTAATCCGTGAAGCTCCCAACGAGATCGGCGGTCCACAATCCGGCCGATGGCGAGAACAGATTCACTGGCGGATGGGGCGGGGCAGACTCTGCCGCTGAAGACAGCGTGGAATATGCCACGTCCTTGGCTTGCAGAGTGGTGGAAATAGTGAAATTGCTCAAGGTGCCGTCGCTGTTGACGGTGTAGCCATTGGCAGCGTATTCGTCGATGGTGAAGGCGCTGGGGCCGGGGCCGATGGGCACTTCGTCCAGCACCGTATCGCCGGAGTAGTCGATGATGGTGACAATGCCGGGTGTGGTGGGCGAGGGAGCCGAAACTACCAGCGCATAGGATTGTACCTGGGCGGCTGGCAGATTTGTGCCGATGGGCGTAACCACCGGCCGGTATGCGCTGCCGCAACCGGCAGCCAGGACTACAGCCGCAAGAACCGCGCCCGCCTGAACCATCCGCGCGCGCACCTGGCCTGCATTCATGGGAAAAAGCCTCATTCCGTTCTTTCGTGCTTACTGAGTGATTGTAAATCAGGCAGCCGGATGTTGGACGCGACTGGGGCACGGAACGGTATCAGCGCGCAAGTCTGCGGCGCAGCGGTCGCGACGTTGAGACCGGTGGTCAGGGCTCAATGTCCGACAAATTCGCCGTTGATCTCAAAAACCGCGTTGTTGATCCCGCTCCAGAGATCCGCTCCGTCAATTGACAATTTCCCTGCCTCGTCGTTCCAGCGCAGCTGAGTGACTGAGCCGGCGCCGTTTTCGTAGGCATAGGTCTTGCCGTCGTCGGAGAAGAGCGTGAAGCTCGCATCCGCGCCGGGGTAGATGCGAACCTTGGCGATGGCCTGCGCTTCATGCGTGCTCTCCACCGGCGCTCCCAGCGGAACGATCGAACCCGCCCGCACGAACAGAGGAATCGTGTCGATGGGCGCGGCGACGGTAATGGTCTGTCCGCCTTTCACGCGCTCATTGGTCCAGTAGTTGTACCAGTCGGCGCCGGCCGGCAGATAAACCTCCCGGCTGGTCGCGCCCTGCTCCGTAACCGGCGCTACCAGGAACGCCGGGCCGAACATATACTCGTCGCGCAGGTCGGTCACCTTGGGATCGTTGGGGAAGTCCAGCGGCAGGGCGCGCATGAACGGCGCGCCGGTCTGCCAGGTCTTGTAGCCGAGCGAATAGATGTAGGGCATGAGCTGGTAGCGCAGGCGCAGATATTTCTCCAGAATGGGCTCCGCCTGCTTGCCGTAAGACCAGACCTCGTTTGCAACCCGGCTGCCGTGGGCGCGGAAGATGGGCAGGAACGCGGCGTATTGGAACCAGCGGGTGTACAGCTCCGGATAGTCGTCGTAACCGCCCACATTGGCGCGCGCGTCCGATGGGTCGAGCAGCGGCGGATGGGCCGGATGGTGCTCTGCGGGAAGATACTGCCAGCCGCCGGTATCGTTGGACCAGTAGGCGAATCCCGAAGCCGCGAAATCCAGGCCGGTGGGAATCTGCCTGCGTAGCGTGTCCCAGGTGGGATAGATGTCAGAGGACCAGAAGATGGCGCCGTTGCGCTGCGCGCCGGTGTATGCGTCGCGGGAGAGGATCAGCGCGCGCCGCCCCGGCTCGTCCCGGCGGAAGCCGTCGTAGAGGGCCGCGGTGTGGAAGAGCGGGTAAACGTTGAAGTACTGGGTGCCAGGGCCGATGTGGAAGTAGGCGCCGTCGGGAGGCAGATCGGGCTCGGTTTCGTCGGCCCACAGCGAGTCGAAGCCCAGGCTCAAGATGTCTTCGTGGATGGTCTTCCAATACCACTGAGCAGCTTCGGGATTGGTGGTGTCGATGTCCGATCCCGCGCGGTCGTAAGGCAATCCATTGGTGGGCGTGCCGTCGGCCAGGTGAATCAGCCAGCCCTTCCGGAGCAGTTCGGCGTAGTAGCGGTCCTCGGGCACGAATCGGGGCCAGACGCTGATCATGGTCTCGAAGCCCATATCGTGGAGCTGCTTGTTCATGGCCGCCGGATCGGGCCAGAACGCGGGGTCCATGTCGAACTGGCCCATTTTGGTGAAGTAGAACCAGTCCACTACCATCACGTCGGCCGGCAGATGGCGGTCGCGATAGCCCTGCGCCACATCCAGCACCTCCTTTTGGCTGGCGTAGCGCTGCTTGCATTGAATGTAGCCATAGGCGGCCTTGGGCAGCATGTGGGTGGGGCCGGTCAGCAGCCGGTAGCCGGCGTAGATCTCGTCCGCGGTGGCGCCGGCGATCACAAAGAACGAGACCCGGTCGCCCGCCTCCGATGTCCAGCGAGTCTGCTCGTTGAAGCCCGGCTCGATGGTGGTCTTCGAGGGATTGTCCCACAGCAGCCCGTAGCCCTTGTTGGTTACCAGAAACGGCACGCAGAAGCTGGGAGCCGCCGGAGCAACGTAATCGGCCCAGCAGCGTACGGGATGGCCGCGATGGTCGAGAAATCCCTCGTGGTTCTGGCCCAGGCCATAGTAGTGCTCGTCGTCCGGCGAGCGAAAGGTCGCGCCCACCACGTAAGACTTCGGGTCCGTGGGACGGCGGTCGCGGGCCAGATGCGCCGTGCCGTCCTTGGTGTTGGGAATCGACTGCGACCAGCCGGTGAGTTCGAGCAGCGTGGCGCCCTCGGGCGTGCGCAGCGTAATGTGCGCGCCGGGAGCGGAGCCCCTGAAGTACTTGGCAATATCCAGCTCCGTCTGCAACGGCGGATGGGCGGGCGGAAGGTCGCGGTCCACGGTGGCCACGATGCGCGCCGACTGATAAACGTCGGCGCCGGCGGTCTGGGTTGCGCTCCAGCCCGCCGCGGCGGGCGTGCCGATGATTCCGTAACCCGGCACGGCAAGCGCGGGCTCGCGGTTCAGGCTGAGCGTGACGCGCAGAATGTTGGGCGCATAAGGCTCCAGCACAATCGTCTCGCCGGTGCGGTCGAGCACCAGGCGCTGGCTGGGTGCCTGCGCCAGAACGCTGGCGCCCGTGAAAACGATTCCGGCAATCAATACAAGAAGCGCTGAAAACTTTGGCATCAAAAACTCCGTCGGCGCCGCAAGCGCCCGAGAAAACTCTGCGAAGCCAAGTGTAAACCGATTCACTTGAGGCTGTCCCGTGTGGAAATGAAGGGCGCGGCTTCCGCGCCATGGCGGCCGGAGGATACGATGAATCGTGGCTTATAGGAACCATCTGTCGCGCTCGAAGCGGGCCTGGGAATCGAAGCTGGTGTTGCTCGCCGTGCTGCCCTTTGCGGGCGCGGACGTGGTGCTGCAAACGCATTGGTGGGCGGAACAAGCGGCCCCGGTAGCCGTCACGACGCTAGGCCTGAGCCTGCTTCTCGGCCTGGTGGTGCTCAAGCTGCGGGCGGCCACGCCGGGCGGCGCCTTTGCCGGGGCGACGATCACCGCCAGCCTCATGTTTTCAACGGAGACGGTTCCCTATCGGCCCTGGCAGACAGCCCTGATCCCGGTGCTGGCCGTCTCTCTGCTCAGCTGGCTCACCACTCGCCTTGGGCGAGAAGAGAAAGTGCGGCTGGGCACTGCGGAACGGCGGCGCGGGCGGACGGCGTCTCAGGTGGCCGCCAACCTGGGCGTGGCCGCGATTGCCTCGAATGAGCTGGTGCAGTCGTGGTTGGCCGGGGTTCCCTGGTTCACGCGCGCAGCAGCCGCTCCAGCACTCCTCTTTGCCGTGGGACTGGCGGCGTTGGCTGAAGCCGCGGCGGATACGGTTTCCTCGGAGTTGGGCCAGGTGATCGGCGGTCGGCCGCGGATGATCACCACCCTGCGGCTGGTCGAGGCGGGCACAGACGGCGCCGTCAGCCTGGCCGGCACCCTGGCTGGAGTGGCTGCCGCCGCGGTCGTCGCCCTGGCCGGAACCCTGGCCCTGCGCGGCGGCCTCGCGGTCTTCTGGATCGCCTGCACCGGCGGCGTCTTCGGCCTTTTCTTCGACAGCCTGCTGGGAGCAACGCTCGAACGGCGCGGCTGGCTCAACAACGACGCGGTGAACTTCCTCTCCACCGCCAGCGCGGCGGCCTTTGCGCTGGGGCTGCTGGCTGTTCTCGCTCATTCCGCTGAGTAGGGTCGCGGCGTCCGCCTTCCGGGTTCTTGCGATCGAAAGAAATGCGCAATCCGGGCGCGGCTTTGTAGCGCAAATGGGCTACAATGGCAACATGGCTACCAATGCCGTTGTCCGCTCCAGAATCAGCGCCGAGGTGAAAGAGAAGGCTACCGCCGTGCTCGACGGGATGGGCCTCACGGTCTCCGACGTAATGCGCATAGTTCTGACCAGAGTCGCTAAGGAGAACGCCCTGCCGTTCGACTTGAAACCCAACAAGCTCACGCGGGAGACCATGCGCAAGACCGCACAGGGCGTGGAAGTGCATCAAGCCAAGGATGCCGCCGACCTCTTCAACAAGCTGGGAATCTGATGCGCTCACCGAGTTATTCAACCCAGTTTCACAGCGACGTGAAGCGGCTGAAGAAGCGAGGTAAAGACCTCGAAAAACTGAAAGCGCTGATCGAACTTCTGCTCGCTGGGCAGCCCTTGCCGCCGCAATACAAAGATCATCCGCTCAAGCTCAATTGGGCTGGATACAGGGATGCGCACGTTGAACACGATTGGGTGCTTATATACTCCGCTACCGATGAAAAAGTTCACCTGGAGCGGACCGGAACCCATGAGGAACTCTTCGAGAACTGTTGATCGGCCTGGCCCTGCCGCTTCACTTGGGTTCAGTTCCCGGTAGCGAGACGAAAGCATTGCAACTGCCCCGGTCAACGGTCCGGGGTTTGGTTCGTCTAATGGAATGAAAGTGTGTCTCCCATGAACCCTATGCGAAATCGATCTGCTCTTTGCCTTGCCGCGTCGATGCTGGCGGCGGTTTGCCTGCCCTTGACGAACCCTGCCCAACAGCCAGCCGCTCGACAGCCGGCAGCCCAGCAGCCCACCGCCCAGCAGCCTGCCGGCGATAAGCCTGTCGCCACGCTGAAGATTCAGGCGCGGGAGGTGGTGCTGCCGGTGACGGTGCGCGACAAGAAGGGCGCGCTGGTGACCAGCCTCAAGATCGGCGACTTTACGCTGACCGAGGACGGCCGGCCGCAGATCATCAAGAGTTTTACGCGGGAGTCGAACCTGCCCTTCAGGCTGGGCCTGCTGGTGGATACCAGCCGCAGCGTCAGCGGCGCGATGGAAGAGGAGCGCAAGGCGGCGGGCAAGTTCGTCGACCTGATGCTGCCCGCCGATCCACAAGCCGCCGACGCGAAGAAGGACGAGGCCTTCCTGATCCATTTCGACCGTGAGGTCGAGCTGCTGGAGGACTTTACCAACTCGCGCAACAAGCTGCACCACGAACTGGACGAGATGGGGCCGACGCGGGCCGCGCGTGACGACGCGCAGGGCCCGGAGACCAGCGGCGACGACCGCAGCAGCGGAGAGACGCGCGCAAGGCACGGCGGCGGCACGCAGCTTTACGATGCGATCTATCTCGCCTCAGACGAGCTGATGAAGCCCAAGGATGGGCGCAAGGCGCTGATCGTCTTCTCGGACGGCGTGGACCGTGGCAGCAAGGAGACGCTGAACGACGCGGTGGATGCGGCGGACCGGGCCAATGTGGCTGTTTACACCATCTACTTCAAGGGCGAGCAGGAGCGGCCCGCGGGCGCCGGCTATCCCGGCAGCGGCGGAAGGCATGGCGGCGGGGGCGGCGGCTATCCCGGCGGCGGCGGTGGTGGCGGCTATCCGGGTGGAGGCGGCGGTTATCCCGGCGGCGGCGGGCGGCGCGGCGGGGGCGGTCAAACCCAGCCGGGAGTGGACGGCAAGAAGATCATGGAGAAGATTGCCACGCGCACCGGCGGCCGCTACTTCGAGGCCAAGGGTAAGGACAAGCTCGACGAGATCTACGGCCAGATCGCCGAGGAGCTGCGCGGGCAATACTTGCTGACCTACACGCCGGACGTGGTGGACAACGAAGGCGGCTTCCACAAGATCGCGCTCAAGGCCAACAAGGACGACCTGCTGGTGGTGACGCGGGAAGGCTACTACGCGCCGGGCGGGGAAACGAAGTAGGGACAGCCGAGCACGCGGCACGGGCTGAACCCAACTCAGGTTTATGTGGTCCTGATCTTCCTCATGTTCTCCTCCCTGCCGCTCTGGAATCGATTGTACCGCGAATGCGGTTGAGGCGTTCGCCGTCGTGGTGCCGGGCGCGGCTACGGACCGTTCCCTCTTTTCAGTCAGTGTGCGCCGAAGGAGGGGAATTCTCTGCAAGCCACCTGAGGCGGGGCAGTCGGCCTCTTTCCGGGTCCCATCCGCCGCGGTGAACCAGACCCCCTTCGGCAAGTTCAGGGCAGGCTCTGGGGCGGCCTTGACTTTGAGCTGAGTTGATTGGCGGAGCCTGGACCGCCCTCCGATGCGGGGCGCCGAGGTTATCCGATACATTTATCAGGAGGGCGTTCGGCGCCAGCGCGATGAAAGATGCAGGAACTTAACAACAGTTCGACAGAGCGGGATTACGGCAACCTTGCGGCTGAGATGCCCGTATCTATGGACGGCGCCTCCCGTCTGCTGCGGCTTGCCGGTCTGGCTCAGGAACTTGGCGCTGAGCCTCAAGCCGAGGAGGCGCGCGAGCTGGCGGCGCGGGTTTCCGAAGGACGCTTCTATGTAGCTTGTATCGGCCAGTTCAAGCGCGGCAAATCTACCCTGCTCAACGCCCTGGCCGGCCACGCCGTTCTCCCCACCGGGTTTGTTCCGGTCACGGCGGCGCCTACCGTGATGCGGTTTGGCGACCAACCTCACGCGCGCGTTCGCATGCGCGACGGAGCCTGGCGGGAAATTGCCATGCACGAGCTAAAGGAATACGTGACCGAAGAATTCAACCCCGAAAACAAGAAGGCCGTGGATGGCGCGGAGGTATTCGTACCCAGCCCTTTGTTGTCCTCCGGCATGTGTTTTGTGGACACGCCGGGTTTGGGCTCGGTCTTCACCGGAAATACGGCCACCACGCAGGCGTTCATTCCTCACATCGATGCGGCATTGGTTGTGGTGGGAGCCGATCCGCCGATTGCGGGCGAGGAGCTGGCGCTGGTGGAAGCCATCGGCAGGCAGGTTCAGGATTTGATCCTGGTTATCAACAAAGCCGACCGGACCAGCGATGCGGAGCGCACGGCGGCGGCCAAGTTCACGCGCGAGATTCTGGAGCGCCGGCTGCATCGCCCCATGGGCGAGGTTCTTGAAGTTAGCGCCGCCGAACGGATGGAAAACCGCGGTCCGCTGCGGGATTGGGAAAAACTGCTGGCGAGCTTGCATAGCCTGGTTGAGGACTCGGGCTCGAATCTCGTTCGTGCCGCCTGCGACCGGGGCATCCAGCGCTTGAGCGAGCAACTGCTGGCGATCATCGGCGAGGACCGCGACGCGCTTCAGCGGCCCATCGAAGAATCCGAACGGCGCATCGCGCTGATGAAGGAAACCATCAGCGAGGCTGAGCGCTCCATGCGCGAACTGGATTACCTATTCATGGCGGAGCTGCATCGGATTTCGGACCTCTTCGGTGAACGGCACCAACGGTTCTTCCGTTCCGCGTGGACGGAATCTGAAAAGGAGTTCAACGATGGGCTGCCGTCTGTAACTCTCGGCTTTGGCCCGCACTATCGACGCCGGGTGATGCGCCTCGCCCAGGAGATCTCGCGCCGCAAGGTGATGCCCTGGCTGAAACCTGAGCAGGAGGAGGGCGAGCGCCAATATCGCGCCGCGGCCCTTCGATTTGTGGAGATGGGAAACAACTTTCTGAAGAAGCTGGCAGATGCGGGCCTAAGCGAGCTAACGCGGATGCCCCATGCGCTCGATCCCGAGAAAGGCTTCCGCGTGCGTTCCAGGTTCACTTACGAGGAGTTCATCGGAACCGCGCAGCCCCCATCGCCGCTGCGCTGGCTCGCCGACGTCTCTTTGCCGCTTGTGGGCGGACGCAAACTCATCGCGAACGAAGCTCGCGAGTTTCTGCGGCATCTTTTGGAAGTAAACAGCGCGCGCGTGCAAAACGATGTTCTCAATCGCATTCAGGAGAGCCGGGGGCGCCTGGAGGTCGAGATTCGCAAGCTGCTGCATGAGATCAGCCGCATTGCGGAACAGGCGCTTGACCGGGCGCGGAAGGTCAAAGAAGAAGGAACTCCCGCCGTGGAGTCGGCAATTGAACGGCTCAACCGGATAGAACGGGAGGTTTCGGCACTCGTCTGATCCCGTTTCGTGGAGTTCGTTGGCCCGTCTGTCGCGGCAACAGGCGCCGTCAGCTCTGTTCCCTTCTTTCTGCCTCCATGAGCCGGCGAAGGGTAATTCCCGGCAAGGACTGGCCCCTTCGACCTTGCTCAGGGCAGGCTGTCCGGGCGGCTGTTTTCGGCGATTTGTGTATTTCCAGACCCTAGAATCGGGGCTTTCTGCGCGGAAAACGGCAGGCAATGATTACCAGTCAGTCAATAGGGGAAATCCTTAAGCCATTCATCCGGATGGACTTACTGGCAAGGCGGTCATGGAAAAGGGTCTCCTGGAGGGGGAGG
>Ga0326728_10023840_pt1 | contig 11156 bp, 9 predicted proteins | sample MB3enrmetagenome_FD_207602 | JGI IMG/M metagenome (GOLD analysis project Ga0326728, IMG submission 207602) | Lab enriched peat soil microbial communities from McLean, Ithaca, NY, United States - MB31MN | ecosystem: Environmental > Terrestrial > Soil > Wetlands > Peat | place: USA: New York... | reverse complement strand
GCTTCAAGAACAGCCCTTGGGGCGCCGATACTAGAAGGGCGCTCTGGAGTCTCCGGAGCCCGGAGGATTCATGAATAAGCGATTGCTGCTCTGCCTCTCCCTCGCCGCCCTTGGCTGCTGCCTCCTAAGCGCCGAGAGTTCGGCCCTACTCAGCCCGAAGGTCCCTGCGAGCGACACGACGGCGAGCTCGGCATCGGCTGCTCCTGCCGCGACGGAGAAGGCCACTGTCGCGCCGAAGACAACTACTAAGACTAAAGCCGTCGCCAAGAAGGCCGTTGCTCGGACGCTCAGCGGCAAGATCGTTTCGATTCGCCCGGCGGCCAAGGGCGGCAAGGTGATCGTCCTACGTTCCGGCAAACACGACCTGAAGATCTTCGTATCTTCCGCCCTAGCCGGGAAGCTCGCGGATTTTCGCGTCGGCCGGAATACGACTCTTCGCTACCATCTCGTGGCGGGAGAGAGAGTTGCCTTGGGCGTTTCTGCCTAAAGCCGTCGGGGCCTGCTTGGGAGATCCCTATAGTAGCTTGGCCCCGATCGCCGCGAGCGAGACGAAGTTCCCGATGGCCCCGCCCAAGCTCGCGAGGAAGAACACGAGCAACACGCGCGTGATCTTGTTCTTGTAAAAGCCGCGGATCGTCATGATATCCGCATTGAGCCCCTGGAAGTCCGCGACCTGAGGCTTGTGGACCATAGCCTCCACATAGGCCGCGATAAAGCCGATGCTGACGAATGGCTTGAGCACGACCACCGGGGAACACACGAAGGACGCGAGTATCGTGAGAGGGTGGCCGAGCGCGAGCAGGGAGCCGATTGCGGCCGCGATGCCGTGGATGATGATCCATTTCTCGAAGAGGCCGAGGCCCATGGTCACGCCGGACTTCAAGAAGCCCACCACGATGAGGGCGACGAGGAGGGCCGGGATAATGAAGCCGACAAGACCGGATATCTTGGACTTGTGCGGGACCGTGTCGATATCCGAGACATCCACCCCGACTTCTCCGCGCTCGATGCGGCCTAGCCAGTTTTCTATGCCCGGCATGTGCCCGGCCCCGACGACCGCGACGATGCTGTTCCCCTCCGCCTGGAAGATCTTGGACGCGAGGTAGCGATCTCGCTCATCGATGAGGACTTCCTTGACCATGGGCAGGTATCCCGCGAGCTCTCCCATCATATTATCGAGGACGCTTTTGTTCTTCAGCTCCTCGATTTGCTCCTTCGATATCTCTTCTTTATCGAAGGCCGACGCGACTAGAGCGGCCAGGAGCTTCGCCTTGTTCCAGAAGCTCGACTTCACCCATGCCCGGCGTAGCGTCACCTGCACTTCTCGGTCGATGAAGGAGAAGGGGAGGTCGGCCTCCTGTGCGACGGTTATGGCCGCAAGCATTTCGTCGCCGGGAGCGGTGGCCAGGTTCGTCCCGAGCCTGCGTTGGAAACTCGAGAGGACGAGATTGGCAAGGAGGAGAAAGCCCTTGCCTTCCTTGAGCACCTTGATTACATCGAGGCTCTCCCAGGATTTTTTTTGAGTCATGGACGTATAGCGCCCCGAGTCGATCTCGACGCAGACACGTTCGGGGCGGTCGGCCTCGATGACTTGACGTACTTCGTCGACGCTATCCGGGGAAATATGGGCAGTCCCGACCAGCGTGATCTTCTTGCCGGCGATTTGAATTACGCGAACGTTGCTTGCCATGGAATAAACCTCACAGACGATATGGTCGATATCGTCGATCATGAACTGAGAATCAAGTAAGTTTCAAGCATGTGGGATTTACATGAAATGGAGCTTCCTATACCGGCGTCACATCGCAGACGGTCAGCGTCGCCCCGTCCGCTTTGAACTTGATGTTGAGGCCCCCGAATCCGAAGCCGTAGACCCGCTCGGGGTCGTCCTGATAGCTCGGCCGCGGGTCGTTCGCGAGCACTCCCACGAGAGCCGCTCGCAGAGCCTCGGGAACCAGCTCGAATATCCGCGCGGGAAACTCCACCTTAAGCTTCGCTTCGGGACGGGAAGAGGCGAACCCGCCAATCGCTTCCGGGTGGCTGTCCGCGTAGGGAATATAGGGTTTGATGTCGTAGATGGGCGTGTTGTCCATAAGGTCCGCTCCCGAGACTAACAGGACCGGCCCCTGCTCGGAATGCATCTGCGCGCCGCAAAGCCTCACGGAGGAGAGCCCGATGGCATTCGGGCGGAAGGGGGAGCGTGTGGCGAACACGCCCATCCGCTCGGTCCCTCCTAGGCGAGGGGGCCGCACCGTGGGGGACCAGAGCTCCCGCACGGTCTCTGAGAACTTCCATATGAGCCAGATGTGCGAGAAGCCCTCTATGCCGCGCAAGGCGTCGGGATTTCGATACTCCGGCTCGAATATGATCGTCCCTTTAAGCGCTTCCACTAGGCCGCTCTGCCGCGGGATACCGAACTTGGTGGCGAAGTCGGTATGGATGTGGGCGATAGCGCAGATAGTATCTTCCATTCTTGGAGTATACATCAGGGCAATGACGAATGGTACGATCTACTCACTGGGCCACCAGCCCAAGTAGTCGAAGTCCGCGGGCCTCCGGCCGTCTCCGGAGTCCTGACAGCAGAGTCCGAGCATCGCGCCGGTGAAGCGTCCCTCGCCCGGTTGTTCGTCGGAGAGAATGGAAGCATCCAGTTCTGGACCTACGCGAGTCCAGGACTTGCCGTCCGGAGAGCACGAAAAGCGCAGCCTTTCGTACTCCAGTTCCGCTTTCAGGAAACAGCGTCCGCTGGCGATCGGCAGCTCTGCGCCTATCTGGCAGACGGAGATACCGTCCGCGGCGATGATGCCCGCGCATAGGCCGATGGTCTCGTCGCGAGAGATCCGCAGGTAGTAATACTTGGTGATGTCGTAGTAGAGGATGAGCCCCGCCATCTGGCGGAAGTCGTCGGGCTCGAACTCGAGACAGGTCTCGGCCGTGCCGACGAAGGCATCGATACGTCGCGCCACGAGGCTCTGGAGAAAGCGAGAGGACAGTCCTTCCCGCCCGATGAGCCGGAGATAGCCATCTCGCGCTTTCAAAGAGAGCCAGCTCTCGTCCGCATGAGTCCGAAGCGTCAGGTACTGAGGGCCGAGCGTGGGCGCGTCGAAATCGTCGCGACTCGGAACAGCCGCTAGGGGCTTCTCGGATCGATCGCGGCTCGGCGCAGGCGCCTCGACTTTCGGATGCCTGTCGCCGCCGGCGAGGCGGGGCCAGCCATCCTCCGACCACTCTATTCTCTGGATGCACGTCTCTCGCCCCATGATGCAGCGCCCCTTGGTCGGCAAGGGGCGTCCGCAAAGGTGGACCATGTACCATTCATCGTTTGTCGTGCTGACGAGGTCGCCGTGTCCGGCTCGCTGAAGCGCGAGGAAAGGGTCGTCTCTCGAGCTTAGGAGCGGATTGTCCGGATGCGCTTCGTAGGGGCCTTCGAGCTTCCGCGATCGAGCTATGGTGACGGCGTGGCCGTATTCAGTGCCGCCCTCGGCGACGAGGAGATAGTACCAATCGTCCTTGCGATAGAGGTGCGGTCCCTCGGTCCTGCCAAGCTCAGTCCCTTTGAAGATCGTTCGATACGGTCCAACGAAACGGCATTCCGGTAGCGAAATTTCCCGTATCGAAATGCCCGCGAAATGATTGCGGTCGGAGCGATAGTCCCACATCATGCCCACGAGCCAGGTCCGTCCGTCGGCGTCGCGGAACAGCGATGGATCGAATCCGCGACTGTCCAGGTAGATGGGCTCCGACCAGTCCCCGGCGATGTCGTCCGCCCACACGAGATAGTTGTGCGTATCCTTGAGAAGGCCCGTGGCCGAGACCAGGGTATAGACGAGGTAATACCTCCCGTCGATGCAGGAGAGATTGGGCGCCCAGACCCCGGCCGACGCAGGGTAGCCTCGGAGATCGAGCTGGGACTGGCGGCGCAGGGCGCCGCCCAAGGAGCGCCAATTGCCGAGATCGCGTGAATGGTAGAGCTGAATGCCCGGTGCCCACTCGAACGTGCTCGTGGCAATGTAGTAGTCGGGGCCGACGCGCACTATCGAGGGATCGGGATTGAAGCCCCGTAGAATGGGATTGACTATCGTTTCCATCCATGCAGCCTTTCGCCCCGAGCGACCGCGATTACTTCGAGGCCTTCGCGTCGTACGCGGTCTTTTCCTTTTCCAAGAGCTGGGCCCACTCGTCGAGCAGCTGCTTGGCGGTGATTTGCTTGAGCATCGCCTGCTGGATCTTGGGTTCCATCTGAGTCTGGATAGTCGAGTAGCCGGGCAGGTAATACGGAGTCCCGCTGAATTTCGTGGAAGGCGAGGTCAGTAGTTTCGAGCCCATGCTCATATAGGGGAGTCCGTTGATCCAGTCGGCGGAGGCCGCCTCTTTGTTCGCGGGAATCTCGCCATAGAGCTTGCAGTAATCGCTGTTTATCTCTTTGGAGAGATAGAAGGCCATGAACTTCCAGACCGCATCCTTGTTCTTTGCGTTCTTGGACATCGTCAGGCCGAGCGGCATGAGGCCGGGATGCTGGACGTAGCCTTTCACGCTCTTCGGGAAGGGGGCGGCCTGGAACTTCGAGTAATCGCCTTCGAAGGCCTTGAAGTGGGAGGATGCTGAGCCGAGATTGTGAATGACGATCGCGGCCTTGCCGGACTGGAAAGTCGCCGCCAGTTGCGTCCATCCCTTCGTCAGGTCGTCCTCGGGTGTGGAAACGTCGAAGAGGCCCAGATAGCGCTCGACGAACTCGACGTTCTTGGGATTGTTAATAGTGCATTTTCCCGACTCGTCGAAATAGCTAAGTATGCCGGAATAGGAATACATGAGCATCTCGAGCGTATTGGCGCTGCCGCCGCCGCCACGTATGCTCGTCCCGTACGTATCGTTCGCTTTGTCGGTGAGCTTCGCGACATCGGAAAAGAATTCGTTCCAGGTCGTTGGAACCTTGAGCCCCGCCTTTCTAAACCAGTCGGGACGCACCCACATGACCCAGGGCTGCGCGCTGTAGGGAAGGGCGTAGAGATAGTGGTTCTTGGGGTCGTAAGTGCGGTTCCCAGCGATCAGCGCGGGGTTGACGCTGTCCTTTCCCTTCCATGCATTGAAATACTTGTCCAAGGGCTCCAGTGCCCCCATCTCTACCTGTTTGGCCGTGAAGTCGTTGGTGATGTCGGGGTCGGAGCCCGCAGCGAAGGCGACGTCCCATTTCTGGCGATAGCTCGTCAGGTCGCCGGGGACGCTGAGGTAGTCGACATGGATGCCGGGGTTTGCGGCCTCGAACTTCGCGACGACGCTTTTGAAGAATTGGTCCCGCTCCGGAGTGACTGCGGCCGCCCAAAACGAGATCGTCGCCTTAGTCTGCGCGAAAGCCCCGACCGCCACGATCGTGCCTAGGATGATCGCTAAAGCAATACTGGATTTCTTCGCCATGATACTCGCCTCCTTTTGCAACTATTGTTCAATGCCCCGTTCGGGGGCGCCTTTAGCCTTTGACCGAGCCGCTTCCGAGCCCCTCTACCAGATACCGCTGGATGTACGCGAACAGGAGAATCGCCGGAACGAGGGCGATGACGCTGCCCGCCGCCAGCGATGCGTACGATACATCGTATTCGCCGATCATGAACTTGAGCCCGACGGGCACCGTGAAGAACTTGTTCGACGAGATCAGCGTGAAGGCCGCGATGAATTCGTTCCAGCAGCCGATGAAGGCGAAGGCCGCGGTCGCCACGAGGCCGGGCACGGCGAGAGGCATGACGATTTTGAAGATTATGGTCCCTCTCGACGCGCCGTCTATCATTGCCGCCTCGTCGATCTGGCGAGGGATGTTGCTGATGAATCCTTTCATGAGCAGGGTGCTGAATGGCGCTTGCATCGCTGTATAGAAGATTATAAGCGAGAATGGTGTATTGATCAGGTGGAAAGCCTTGAAGGTCATGAACAGCGGGACGAGGAATATCACTGCCGGCAAGAGTTGCGTGCAGAGAAGCACAATCATGAAAGCCTGCTTTCCCCGGAAGCGGAAGCGGCTCAGGGCGTAGCCGTTCATCACGGACATCGTTGAGATGAATATCACCGATGTCAGCGATACGAAGATGCTATTGAGGAAGTAGGTGGAGAAACTACCCTGGGCCCAGACCTCGGCGTAGTTGCCGAGCGTGGGCATCGTCGGGAATAAGTGAGCCGCGCCGGAGAGGACTTCCCGCTCGGTCTTGAGGGACGTCAGCAGGGTCCAGAGTATCGGCACGAGGACGAAGACGAGAAATACGGTCAAAGGGAGATAGAGCGTGAAGAGCCTGGCTAAGAAGTCGCGCGGTTTACTCATCGACGGCTTTCCCGAATTTGTTCAACCCTAGATAGACGACCGTGAGCACGAAAAGGACAGTGAAGATAATCGCCGCGAGCGCCGAGCCGTAGCCGTAGTTCCCGTTTATGATCGCTGTCTGCATCATATATATGGGGAGCGTCGTCGTGAGATACACGGGGCCTCCGTTCGTCATCGTGAAGATGAGATCGACATTGTTGAACTCCCAGATCGCCCTCATTAGCACGCTGAATACGATCGCCTCCTTGAGGAAAGGCAGCGTAATGTAGAACAACCTTTTGATCGGCCCGCAGCCGTCTACGGCGCAGGACTCGTTTATCTCCGGCGGGATCGTCTGAAGGGCCGCGAGGAGCGTTATCGCGAAGAAGGGTATGCCGCGCCAGAGCTCGGCGAAGGCTACGGAACCGAAGACTGTCTTGGGGTTCGCGATCCAGGCAGTCGGCGCCTTCGAGAGGCCGAGCGCGCGCAGAACCTCGTTCAGCAATCCGATGTGCTGATTGAAGATGAGGAGCCAGAGCATCGTGGTGAGCACGCCCGACACCGCCCAGGGTACGAACATCAGCGAGCGGGCGATGCCCCTGCCGGGGAATTTTCTATTGAGCAGCAGGGCGACTATCAGGCCGAATACTAGCTGAAGACCGACCTCGAGGATGACCCATTTGATCGTCGTCGGGACGGTAGTCCAGAAGACTTCGTCCTTGGACAAGATGTCCTTTATATTCCGCAGCCCGACGTAGCTTCTATCGGCGACATGCGTGAGCGAGTAGTCCTGGAGCCCCAGGTCGAACACCGATACGAGCGGCGCGGCCATCACGAACGCGATGAGGAGAACCGTAGGGGCAATGAGCAAATACGGATACCATCCGAATTTGCGCTTGCGCCTAAGCCGAACGCCTCCCCCGACGAGCTCGGGAGCCGGGGCAATATCCGCCATGCTGGACCTTTCGCGAGGACTTTCCTCGTCCCCACATGGAGAAATGATAGGGGCATATCGCGGATACAGCCAGTGCGTCTTTTTTCAACTTTCGTTTCTGTTCTTTCACTTTTCCCGAGCGTCGGATCCTGATGTATACTGCATCTCCCGAGGAGTGCGGCATGCACGATTTTCTGCGCTTCGACGATAAGCCGCTCAAGGTGAAATTCCTGGCCTTCTTCCTCCCCCTCATCCTCGTCGCCGTCGCGGCCGCCGGATTGTCCTCATGGGTGTTCGCCGAGTCCCGACTCAAGGCCACGGCGACGAGGCTTCTCGGCGACAGCACATCGCAGACCGCGCGGTTCGTGAGCGAGCGCTTCGCGACGATGTTCGAGGAACTGTACGGACTCGAGAACGCCCCGAGCCTCGGCAATCTCATATTGAATCGCTACCCCAGCGTCGGCCCCGCGCGGTACCTCGATATCATCGCGCTCAACGACCGTATCGACGCGCTCCTCCTCCGGTATCCTGAGAGCATCGATTCGATCTATATCAAGCTGGACAATGGCTTCGAGTCGGCTCGTATTAACGAGATCGCTCCGATGAAGATCGGCCTGGACCTCGCTTCTTGGGCCAGGACCTATCCGTGGGAGGCAAGGGGCTACTATTGGCTGGGCGACCATGAGGACCGAGTCTTCATGACCGGGGACCCTCGGCGCGTCATTTCGTGCTTTCGGATGCTCGGCAGTCCGACCTCGCGCGTGCACGGTATCGTCCTCTTCAATCTGAGGAGCTCTTATTTCGGGGCATTCTTGAGGGAGGAAGGAATCGGCGAGCATGGCTATATGGCGCTCGTCGACTCCTCGGGAATCTACTCTCCGACGCAGTCCGCCGATCGCTACAGCCTCGATGCGAGGAGCCTCGCTGTGGTCCAAGGGCTCCGAGACGCTGAGCCTGGCGCGAGGACGCTCAAGAGCAGTACGGGAGAGATGCTCTTCACCGTCAATTCGCCTGTATCGGTGAACCATTGGCAAGTCGTCACCGTGGTCCCGCTCGTCGATCTATTCGGGGAGACGAATCGCGTTCGGGCTTTTTCCTTTTTGGCGGTCTGCGTCCTGGCGGCGATCTCCGCCTTCCTGGCTGTCGTCTTCGCCGGGTCGCTTTCTTCTTCCATCGTCTATCTGTCACGACAAGTACAGAAAGTTGAGGCGGGGGACTTTGACACGGAGTTCGCCGTCTCGGGAGGCAACGAGATCGGCGTCCTCGCCGACGGGCTGACCAGCCTTGAAACGACGGTGAAGTCGCTCATCGCGAAGGTCAGGGAAGAGCAGGAGACCAAACGGATGGCCGAACTCTCCGCCCTCCAGGCCCAGATCAATCCCCACTTCCTCTGCAACACGCTCACCTCGATACGGCACCTCGTGGACATGGGCGACGCTCGTGCGGCCTCGGCGATGGTCTCGTCGCTCGAGATTTTTTTCTTGATCGGCGTGAGCCGAGGCAAGGACACGATCAGAGTCTCGGAGGAGCTCGATCACGCGCGAAGCTATCTGCTCATCCAGCAGATGCGCTACGCGGAGGATTTCGCCTACGAGTTCGACGTTGATGCCGAAATCCTCCCTTGCTGGATCATGAAGCTGACGCTTCAGCCGCTGATCGAGAACGCGATCTATCACGGGATCAAGAATAGGGAACGCAAAGGCTTGATAAAGATATCAGGGCATCGAGAAGGACAGGTCGCCGCTCTCGAGGTCTATGACGACGGGCCCGGAATATCGCCGGAGGCCTTGGCCCATCTTCTTGGGGCGATGCGGGCCGAAAAAGTCGAGGAGAGTCCCATTACCTATGGGCTGCGCAACGTCGATGAGAGGATCAGGCTCCGGTTCGGCCAGGAGTATGGCCTGGATATCGCGAGCTTGGAAGGATCGTGGACGCGCGTGCGTGTGATCCTGCCGTTCGATGGGGTGGAAAATGGAAACTGAAGAGAGGCGGGACGAGCCTTGCGGGCTGCTCGTCGTCGAGGACGATGGGATCATCCGCCGCGGGATCGTCAGCAATATACCGTGGGCCGAGCACGGGATAAAGATCGTAGGCACAGCTCGCAACGGACGTGAAGGGCTCGAGCTCGCCCGCGCGTTCTCTCCTCGAGTGGTCCTCTCGGACATACGCATGCCCTTTCTCGACGGCATAGACTTTGCCGCGGAATTGAGGAAACTCGATCCCTGCATCAAAGTCGTTTTTCTCACTGCCTACGGGGAGTTCGACTACGCGCGAGAGGCTCTCGCGCTTCATGCTTCCGATTACTTGCTCAAGTGCGCGAGCAACGAGGAGTTGCTCGCGGCGATTCTGCGGGCTCGTGACGAGTGGCTCGCGGACGAGGAGCTTCGAGCGCGCGCCGCGCAGGGCCTGGCGGCCTCGGAGGAGAGAACATTGGCCGAGCTCCTCAGTCTCGGCGTCCGGGCTGCGGCTGCACGGCCTTCGATACCCGGGCCCTGGCGTGTCGTCGTCCTCAGGGAGGAGAGGGGGCAGGGCGCGATCAACCTCGGTCTTAGTCTCGAAGAAGCGCTTCGCTCTCGAGGCTGGCCTCTGATGCGGACCGAGCTCTCTGGAGACGCGATCTTCGTCGTGGGGCGCCCCGAGTCTTCGTGGCAGCCAGAGGAGCGCGTCGAGTCCTGCATCGCGGCCTGCATGGATAGTCTCGAAGGCAAGGGGGCGGGACGCGGTGCCCTGGTCGGTGTCAGCGATGAGCGAAGCGAGGCCTCCGAATTGAGCGACGCTTGGGATGAGGCCCTCGCCGCGATTTCCACGATCGTCGCGACCGGGGATCGCGCGGTCGCCTGCTACGGCTATGCCGACAAGTCGAGCAATGAAAGGAGACTGCGCGAGGCCTCCGACTATATGGCGAAGAATTACCAAAGGCCGGGCCTCGGCTTGGTCGAGACTGCGGCCGCGGTAGGCGTTTCCCCCGCGTACTTAAGCACGATCTTCAAGAAGTGCGGAAACCTCAATTTCCGGGATCATCTCGCCTCCCTCCGCGTCGGCAAGGCGAAGGAACTTCTGTCCTCTTCCCGGATCCCCGTGCACTCTATAGCCCAGATCGTCGGCTGCCCGAATGCTCAGCATTTTAGCGTGCTATTCAAGCGTGTCTCGGGACAGAGCCCCAACGAGTTCAGGCAGGGATCGGCCTCGAGCTAGCGTAATTTTGCTTTCTATTGCCGAGTGGAGTCGGGCGTGTTAGTTTGACTGCTGTTATATGGAGGCGCGATGTATCAAACCACGATCCGGCTCAGTCCCGAGCAGGTTGAGATCCTCGAAGGTAAGAAGGGCGAGGCGCTCCGCAAGGCTCTCGAGTCTATCCTACGTTTCGGCGAGGCCTTCGGCGCGACGGAGCTTGTCGCTCTCGACGCTGCCGTCCACCTGGTCACCTCCTTCGGCCTCTCGGTGCTAGAGCCCGTGTTCGAGATCATGGATGAGCTCATCGCGGCTGGCCTCAAGACGGAGAAGAGCTTCACCGTCGATCCGCGGCCCCTGGATTTCAAGAACGTCGCGGTCAATCCGCTCGAGCGCCTGGTCTTCACGAAGTTCATGTACTCGAAGCAGAAAAAGTATGAGGCTCAGCTTCGGGCCGTCGGGCTTAAGGACGAGCGGGCCTTCACCTGCGCTTGCTATTTCGACGAGGTGGGCAACAAGCCGAAGTTCGGAGACAACCTGGCCTGGGCCGAATCCTCGGCGGTCGTCTACGCGAACTCCGTCCTCGGCGCGAGGAGCAATCGCAACTCAGGAGTGCTTGAGCTCCTCTGCGGTATCGTGGGCGCCGCGCCGAGGTACGGGCTCCTCACTGACGAGGGGCGTCGCGCGACTTGGATCGTCGAGCTCAGGCTGAAAAGCCTTCCCGAGGCCCAGGTCCTCGGGAGCGCGATCGGCATGAAGGTGATCGAG